>JACLAC010002028.1_pt1 | contig 38835 bp, 35 predicted proteins | sample 8027881 | NCBI WGS metagenome assembly JACLAC01 (sample SAMN15725517, study PRJNA655200) | protist metagenome | isolation source: fluorescence activated cell sorting (FACS) single amplified genomes of... | place: Spain: Blaines Bay Microbial Observatory, Mediterranean Sea | collected 2016-01-19 | reverse complement strand
TGGTCATACAGGAGAAATTTTTTCATTGTCACCAAAAGAGAGGGCAGAAGTAACAAGAGCAGTTGTTGAAGCTGTGGATGGCAAAGTGCCGGTGGTTTCCGGAATTTCTGTGGAGGGTATTCAGGAAGGAATTGAACAAGCTGGAATGCTAAAAGAGGCTGGGGCAGATGGTTTGTTAGTAATGCCGTTTCATCATTGGTTGAGATTTGGTTTTTCTGACGACCATGCAATTGAGTATTTTTCTGAACTTGGAGAAACAAGTGGTCTAAATTTAGTTGCCCATATTTATCCAGCTTGGACAAAAGCCAATTATAGTTCTGGTTTATTGGGAGAGCTTTCGAAACTCGAGTGGGTAACAACAATTAAATTAGGCACTCGGGAAATGTCACAATATGCGAGAGATATTAAAGCTATTAGAGAAAATGGGGAAGGAGTTACAATTCTAACCTGTCATGATGAATATCTACTTGCTTCTATGGTTCAGGGCGTTGATGGTGCTTTAGTAGGTTTTGCGTCATTTATACCAGATAAAATAACTGAACTTTACGAATGCGTAAAAGCGGGTGATTTAAAAGGAGCTCAAGCAATTCAAGAATGGATTCTCCCTTTAAAAGAAGCAGTTTATGCCAGCGGAGAGCCCTCGGGAGAGGCCCACGCAAGAATGAAAACAGCGATGTATTTGTCTGGTAGATTAAAATATGATGCAGTCAGAAAGCCAATTAAAAAACCTGAAGGAGCGGCGTATCAAAAAATTCAATCCGCTGTAAAAGGAGCGGGTTTTTAATGGAGAAAATAATGAGATCAAAACAAGTTATCAGACCGCCATAGAACCACTAGACATTTTGTAAATAGAAGGCTTTACGGGATCTTTCAAAAGTTAATTAAGAAAGAGGATATATGAAAAAATTTAGCTTATTCATGGTGGCAATTTCATTGGCAGCTGGACAAGTTTTGGCGGGAGGTCACAAAGCTCTCCCAAGCGATGCAGCTGAAGAACAAATTTTAAGAATTGCCACATCTTCAGCAGGTGAAAATTCCTTCATCTTCACGGGATTAAGTGGTGGTGGTGATCATCAAAATTGGCAATCCTTTCTGTGGGTGCCCCCAATGTACTTTGATGAAAACAAAGAACTTCAGCCGGGAGTTTTCACCAAATGGGAGTCAAATTCTGAATTTACAGAATGGACTTTCAGCATAGATCCAAGAGCAAAGTTTTCTGATGGTTCAAAACTTACTGCCCAAGATGCAAAAGATACTTGGGAAGCCATGGCAAATCCTGATTCACGGAACGGAAGGATCGTAGGTTACATTGGTAACGTACAGGGGTTTGAAGATGCGAGAGAGAAAAAGACTGACACAATTTCAGGTCTCATAGCTGAAGGATCAACTCTTAGAGTCAAACTCAAGAATCCTGACCCAATCTTTCATTGGCGAATTTCCACTGCACATATGAATGTGGTGAAGGGCAGTCAGGCAAAGTCAGGGTTTGATTATTGGAAACCTGAGAATAATCCAGCATTTTCAGGGCCATATGTACTAAGCCAGTATAATCCTGATCAAAACACCGCAACCTTCACCCCAAATGATAATTGGTGGATGGATGAAGGTCCATACTTAGAAAAGATCACCTTCCAGTTCGTAAATGATGGCGACACGCTGGCAGCGATGTTCCAAAACGAACAAATCGATCTTTCCATGCAGCAGCCCTCACCGATCCTCAAAAAGATCATGCCTGATGTTTTTGAACCTGCCCCAAGAATTGGTTTCAATTCATTCTGGTTCAATGTAAGTGCAGCGCCAACTGATGACCCAATGGTGCGCAAAGCTCTTGTTATGGCAATTGATCCCAAGGAGATCTATAAAGCTGCATTCCCGAAGTCGCAGTTTGAGTCAGTGATGCCAAGGCAATTCATGGATCCAAATCTTCAGTGCTATGACGATAGCATAGTTTATTATGATTACGATCCAGAGGGTGCTAAAGCAGCTTTGGCAGCATCCAGTTATGGTGGACCAGGGAATTTGCCTAAACTTCGTGTGACCCCACGAGCTACATGGCCACCTCTGAAAAGAGGGATGGAATACGCAATGGAACAATGGAGAACTGTGTTAGGTATCCAAAATGTTGAATTTAAGGATAAACCACAAAACTTTGGAAGTGATGAAGCGAAAGTGAACGTTTCCAGGGATGACGTTGCTGCGAGATTTCCAGATCCAGCAGTTTATGTCTTCAAAGGAACTCATTCCACGGGACCAATTGCCAGTGGTTCAATGATGAGAGCCTATAAGAACGAAAAGATAGACATATTGCTGGATGAGGCAATGATGGTGGAACCATCTCATCCAAAGCGATGTGCCCTTGCACATGAAGCACAAAGACTATTCCTAAATGACTGGCCAATGATTATTCTCGGAAAGCCTTTGGAGAGTATCAACAGAAGAGGATACGTAAAGAATGTCTTCAGCGGTCCTGATATCGCAAGACACGCACCCTGGAAAATTTATATTTCAAAATAATATTTTCCAGATTCACAGTAACTAAATTTACTAAATTTTTAACTTTAACTAGGCCGTCCTTGACGGCCTTTTTTTATGATATCTTTTCTTTCAATAAGAATTTTTCGATGGATATCAGGCTTACTACTAGTTTTACTAGTAAGCTATGCAATGATGTTTTATGGAGGAGGTGATCCAATTAAACAAATGTTTCTCGATGAGTTAGGAAATACACAGTATCTTGATCAAAAAATGATTGACAGTGAGAGAGAAAAATATGGTTTGAATGATCCGTTTTTGGTGCAATTTAAAAACTATCTTTTCAATATCACCCAAGGTGATTGGGGGACTTCTTACCGGGCTCAGCGGCCTGTTTTAGACATGATAAAGCCTAGATTGTGGATTTCGATTCAACTAGGTTTTGCGGCTACTATTTTTATGGCATTAGTTGGTATACCCATGGGGATAATAGCGGCATTATATCATAACAAATGGATTGATTTAACTATTGTGGGTACGATTGTAACAATAAATGCTATTCCAATTTTTGTGACTGGACCACTGTTATTACTCTTTTTTGTCCTGGTTGTACCAATAATGAATGTCCCATATGGATGGAATGGTTTATTTGATTCTCAGGTGATTTTACCTATCGTTGTTATCGCAATTTCTACGCTACCAATTGTTCTACGCCAAACAAGAACTTCAGTTTTGGAAATTAAGAATGAAGATTACATCAGAACAGCAAGAGCAAAAGGTCTAACGGAAAGAAAAATTATACTTAAACATGTATTAAGGCCTGCACTTACACCAGTCATTACCTCTTTAGGCCTCGTAATGATTACTTTGGTAAATGGGGCATTGTTCGTAGAGTTAATCTTCAATATTCCTGGTTTTGGCAAAATGACGATAGATGCAATACGAGACGTTGATCACCCTTTAATAATGTCAACCGTTCTTGTTGGCACACTAGTAGTGATGGGAAGTAACCTCATCGTAGATTTGATCTACTTTATCTTAGATCCAAGAATCAATAATTAATTTGATGCAAACTACAAAAAGTCTAACTCAGTTAGCGTTAGCAAGGCTTGCAAAAAATTATCTTGCACAGATTGGGTTCTTGATTGTTGTGTTGTTCCTCCTGATTGCTATTTTTGGACCTCTCATAGCACCATATGATTTCTTATCACAAAACATAGATAGAGCTCTTGAAGAGCCAAGTTTAGATCATTTGATGGGAACAGACCCAATGGGTAGAGACATATTTAGTCGAATGATCTTTGGAGCGCGTACGGCAGCGATTGTTGCCTTTACCACCACAATTATTAGTCTCATTTTAGGAATCATCATTGGAACAATTGCAGGATTCTCTGGTGGAAAGATAGATTCTATTCTGATGTGGTTTACGGATGTGACAATGTCAGTGCCAGGGTTGTTGTTAGCGATTCTGATTAATGCCTCAATTAAACCTCCAATTTCGAACTTTTTTGATTCCTTATATCAAACAACAAAAAATCCATTTTTTCTAAATACTTATTTAATTGATTTTGTCATTGTCTTTGGTGCGATTGCTTTAATAAGTTGGCCGGGATATGCTCGCATCATCAGAGGACAAATTTTGAGTTTAAGACAGCAAGTCTTTGTCGAAGCAGCCGTGTCAATGGGGTCTGGCTTTTGGCACATGATGCGTAAACACTTGGTACCTAACGCCATCGGACCAATTGTGGTAACTGTTACGCAAGGAATTGGAGCAGCAATTTTACTTGAATCTTCACTTAGTTTTCTGGGTGTTGGAGTTCAACCACCAAATGCGAGTTGGGGGAGTATGTTATCAGACAGCCTATCATTGTGGAGGAGCTTCCCTCACTTGATGCTTGTACCTGCAATCACCATTGGAATCATCCAAATCGCTTTCATTTTCCTAGGTGATGGAATTAATGATGCGCTGAATCCAAAACAGAGTAGGAGGTAAAGTGAATCCAAAGAAATTTCCAAAAGAATCATTGTCTTTTAAGGATGAAGAAACAGGAAATGATATCATCCAGTTGACAAGTCACAAATCAGTCCACCATCATCCATTTTTCCATGTGAATGCGTACAATTTGAATCAGGACAAACTTTATTTCATCTCTCATCGCAGTGGTTCGCCTCAAATTATGTTTGCAGATATGCAAACTGAAAATTTATATCAAATAACTGAATTCATCGATCTAAATGAATGGTCAATTAATCCTTCTTCGGATGGGAGGTACGTATATTTCACTGCTGGGTTCAATGGATGGAGGGTAGAAGTTGAAACAGGAAAGGAAGAAAAGATTATTGAATTTCAAGCGGACGGAATGAAAGAGAAGGGAATGGTTGCAGCAGCAATGGGAACAACTTGTCTCTCAAATTCTGGGAAATGGTGGGGAGTTACCTACAAGGTGGCTGAGAAATCAAGATTCATGATCATTGACACTGAAAATGGTGAAAGCACAAGCATACTGGAAGCAAATAGCATTTCACACATGCAATTCTGTCCAGATGATGAAGAACAAATTTTTTATGCTGGACCTTTAACAGATCGAGTTTGGACTATCCGTTTAGATGGATCTGGAAATCAAAGAGTTTATGAGAAACAGCCTCAAGAGTGGATTACACACGAGTCATGGCTGCCCAAAACAAATGAGATTGCTTTTGTAGATTGGCCAAATGGAATGAGAGCGATCAACATTCATACAAAAAAAGAACGGCAACTGACTCACTTTAACGCTTGGCATGCCATTTCTAACCACGCAGGTTCCAGAATAATTGCTGACACAAATTTCCCTGATATTGGCTTACAAATCTTTGATCCAGATGATCAGAATTTCCAACATGAGACAATATGCTTGCCAAAATCTTCATCTGTTGGAGAGCATTGGAATGGGCCATTCCCTTATGGAAATGGACCTGTCAAGGTTTATGCGCCACAAAATACACATCCTCATCCTAGATTTTCTCCTGATGATAAAAAGGTTGTATACACAAGTGATTGTTCTGGTTTTTCCCAAGTATACCAGGTCTCAATTCCTCAACATCACTGGAATTAATGAAATTGATGTCATCAAATGTTCTTGAAATCAGAGACCTCTCAATCGCATTCCAGACAGATGAATCTTATGTCCATGCGGTTAACTCAATTAGCTTTGATGTCCTCGAGGGAGAAATCTGTGCTCTTGTTGGTGAATCGGGTTCAGGGAAATCAGTTACAGCTCAAGCGATTATGGGGCTTGTCGGGAGGAAACAAAATGAAATAGTGACGGGATCAATCAAGTTTACGGAAGTCGGAAAATCTATTGATATTTTGAGACTTCGGGATGAAGAGATAAGAGATATTCGTGGACGAAAAATCTCAATGGTTTTCCAGGAGCCCATGACTTCTCTGCATCCCATGTATAAAATTGGTGATCAATTGAGGGAGGCAATCCAAGTACATTCAAATTTGAGCGGCGATGAAATCAACAAATTAATTTATGAGGCGTTGGATCAGGTGATGATCCCCAACCCAAAGGAGATTATCAACGATTATCCTCATAGTCTATCCGGGGGAATGCGACAAAGAGTAATGATTGCAATGGCGATTCTGTTTCGACCAAAAATTCTCATTGCAGATGAACCGACTACAGCTCTTGATGTTACAATTCAAAGTCAAATCCTTAGCTTGATCCTCAAGTTAGTTGATGAAATCAATCTCTCAGTGATATTTATCACTCATGATATGTCTGTAGTTTCAGAGATTGCGGATCAGGTTCTTGTACTGAAAAGTGGTGATCTGGTTGAGAGGAAAACAGTAGCTGAAATTTTTAATCAACCTGAGGAGGAATATACAAAAAATTTAATTAAATCTGTGCCAGTATTTGGAAATTATAGTCAGAGTGAGAAACTGGTTCATGAAAACCAAAAGAATAGCTGTTTATTAGAAGTAAAAAATGTCTCCAAAACTTTTATAAAGAAAAAAGGTTTTTTCAGCAAAAGTTTAAAGGAAAATAAAGCACTTCAGAATGTATCAGTAGAAATCAGGGCTGGTCAAACCCTTTCAATTGTTGGTGAAAGTGGTTCTGGAAAAACAACACTAGCTAGATGTGTGACCAAACTTATTTCGAGCGATGATGGTGAAATAAACTTCAATGGAAAAAATTTAAATCGGATTAGTAAGAAAGAATTGAATCTAATAAGAAGAGAGATCCAATTTATTTTTCAAGATCCTTATGCGTCCCTAAATCCAAGGATGCCTGTAAATTACCTAGTGACAGAACCTCTTCATATTCATGGTGAAATAAGAAAAAAGGAAAACACTGAACACGCAAGCAGACTACTGAGGGAAGTGAAACTCGATGATTCTTATCTAAACCGATATCCACACGAGTTGTCGGGAGGCCAAAGACAAAGAATCTGTATTGCAAGAGCCCTTGCATTAAAACCAAAATTGATTGTTGCTGATGAGCCATTATCTGCTCTAGATGTAACTATTCAATCCCAAATCATAGACCTACTACTAGAGTTGCAACTAAAATTTCAACTTAGTTTTCTTGTTATATCCCATGATCTAGCTGTCGTCGAAAAAATCAGCCACCACGTTGGTGTGATGTGTAAAGGAAGACTGGTTGAGTTTGGAAAAACAAATGAAGTTCTGTACGATCCAAGGCATAATTACACAAAACTACTTTTAAACAGTATACCTAAGATAAATAGAGATAGAGAAGCAAAAACAATAAAAGAAGTGAATTTACTGGATACAGATTATTCAAAGAAATTTGAATTTCTAAAAGATTCAACTTACATCAGTGTATCAAAAAATCATTTTTATCTTACAAGTTAAAATAAAGGAAAAAAATGGACAAAATCAAAGTAGCAATTATCGGTACAGGGAATAGAACAAGAAAAGTGTATACTCCGCTATTCAAATCGTTAAATAATGAAATAGATATAGTTGCTGTGTGTGATCCTAATAAGGAAAGTTGTTCAGAATACGCGAATTTATTGGGTGTGAAACCTTACTATTCAATTAAAAAACTGGTTAATGATAAGATCATTAATGCTGCCTTAGTAGTTTGCCCAGTAGATATACATTATGGATTGTCAATCTACCTATCCGAAAATAAAATTCATCAATTGATTGAAACAAGCATGTGCTCAACAGTTGAGCAAGGTCGGCTAATGGTTGAGAGGGCGGCAGAAAATGACGTTGTGATGAGAATCGCTGAAAATTTTTTACGTTTTCCATTTGATCGAATTGCAAAAGAAATCAACAAAACACAGTTTATTGGTGAGGTCAAAAGAATTATTTGCTACCACGATCATACGGGATACCACAATAATTCACGATGGACTCATTTTTTCGATGAATATCCAGAAAGCGTTCAATGCATCGATCATCTGATGCCAACACTCCCTCACAATTCAATGGCCCATCGTCACCACACTTCGGAGAATTTCACCTCCAGGTTTTTCAAATTCCCAAACAATAAACTCGTGGTGGATCAAGCAGCAAATATTAAAGGAATGTTGGGTCGAACAGGAAGACCAGGCATCACATCGATAGAAGGCTCAAGGGGAGCAATTTCAAGGTGGACCACCAGAAATTGGTTTGGGGATGGGGAAGTGCGATTTTGTTCAGATACAGCATTAGAGAATGGTGCTATTGCTGATGAAATCTATCCAATCATTAATGAAGCAGATAACAATTGCTGGACACAAACGTATGTAGATCTTCCAATTGGTAGAGTAACCTATACGAATAACAATTACCACCTAGCTGAAGAAAGTGTGAAGTATACAAGCCCAGGCACTAAAAATATTATACGCGATTACTATGGGTCTGCTCTACGGTCTGCAATTACAGATTTCATAGAAACTGTTAAGAATGGAGAAAAATCTGAATTTTCAGGTGAGGATGCTCTAATGTCAGTGATGATGGAATCGGCAGCAAAGGAGTCAGCTGAAAATAATGGTATAGTAATTAAATTGCCAATTGAACAAGAATTAGAAGTTGACAGAAAGCAACTAGTTGCTCTCGAAAAGAAAAATGGAGTCAATCCTATGGATGTAGATCAGATCATTGAACACTCGATTGCAAGACCTTGAAATGATTTCTTCACAAGAGATAAATTTTGTTGCTTTCCATATTGACATTGATGACAAAGTTCTAAAAGAGGCACAATCTGTTGCAAAAGCTGTCAATAATGAAGAAACGGAAAATCAATTAGAATTAATGTTTTCTTCAGTAAAAAAATATTATCCAAAAGCCTCACTATTTATATTGACGGACAAAACAAGCAAGGTAAGTGAATATGAAAAATCAAAAATAATAAGATATGATTTAGATAAAAGATATCCAATCTTATCCAGAAATATGGCTTGGTATCAATTCCTTGACAGAAAAGAAAATGCAACAATTTTTCTTGATTCAGACATTTTGATTAATGATTGTTTTGACGAATTACTGGGAACTGAATTTGATATTGCATTTACCTTTAGAAATTGGAAAAAATGGCCAATAAACTTAGGAATCATCTATATAAATAACAATAAAAACAATAAAACGTATAATTTTTTTAAAGATTGGTACAATCAATTTTTGGGTTTGAAGGACGAACAAAAGGTTTGGGGGGGAGATCAAGATCTAATTCACGAAAAATTCAGAGATTTTGATTTTTCAGTAGATCATCATTTTGAGTCTAAGTTTGACGATTATCAAATAAAGTTTTTAAATTGTAGTGAGTATAATTATTCATCAGAAATGAACGAACCAATGTTGGAATATCCCTCAAATACAAAAGTCCTGCATTTTAAAGGGGCTCGAAAAAAATATATGAAAAAATGTTGGGAACAAATGAAAAGTGATTAGCTAAAATTTCTTAAATTTTATCAATTAAAACACAAAATAGAAAAGTAAAGAAACGGGTAAAATAAAACAAATCTTCCTGAAACTCTTAGCAAAACTAGCGATTTACCATATTGCAGATGTGATACGTTGAAACCCTCCTCTATTAGAATGCTGCTAGTTAATAGTATTTCATTCAATCTTGTACATCAATAAATTGAAGAAGCTAAAAGAATTGAGCTAATAACCCGATAATATTGTCTTTCTTCAATATATTCATAGGTAAGAAAATGTTCGAAAAAAATTCTTTGAACATGAAATTTAATACGCAATTGTAAACTAAGCCAGTAATATTGAAAATCCACCTATTAACTTACATATATTTTCAATTTAAGACAATATTCTTCCACCAAAAAATAATAAAATAAGCAAAATAAAATGGTATATAGCGAACATATTGATATCAGTGAAAAAAAGATAATATCAAAAGTTTTAAAGGATAAATCAACATATTCGTGGGAAGCTGTAGACTCAGAAAAATTGGGAGATTGGGTACCAGATATTGGCCTAACATCTTATTTTAACAAAAGTATATTTAGGCCTCATCCAATTAATGAAAAATCTGATTCTAAAATTCTATCACACAGGTTTTGGGGAACGGTCGAAAACCAAAGTGATCATCGAGGAGCAAAGCATGTTGGAGTACTATTTTATCTATACCATGGTGAGAACTGCCCATTTGAACTTGCTCTTGGGGCCGAATCAATCGGTACCTATAATCCACTAATTAATGATAATAATCACCATCTAATAATCACAAAAGATAAAGTAAACTTTGAAGGAGAGATGGAAGTTTTTCAATTCAAAGCAAAGAATAATGCAAGATATAGAATTGAAAAATTTATACTATTAGACGATATACCAGAAATTCCTGTACGAGAGCTAAAAATTGAAAATTTTCACTTCCAGCTCAGAACAGTTCAGAAAGAAAATCATAATGTAGTTGTAAATTTTACTACTTCTGAACCTTCATATATAGAAATAGATTCCGAATTTGAATATCAAATCACTGAAAAAGATAAAAGGAAACGGAACCATCAAATTTTGTTCTTCCATATTGAGTTTGAAAAAACGCTTTTCTTCAAAGTCAAAGCTCAAAGTATTTTTGGTAATAAAGCCTTTTCTCACCAAACATACAAAGGTCAAATAAATTACTCTTCTTCGAAAGACTTAAGAATTCCAATTCAAAAATGTTCAACCTCTGAATTCATTGATAATAATTCTGTGTTGGGCATACCTTTTCAAGAAGGCCAATTCTGGATTGGTGAAAAATTGAAGGTAGACGCAATTGAGCAAAGAAGATTTGTTGATTACCAACCAATTTCTTTTTGGTCAGATGGGAGTATTAAATGGATCAAGGCATTCTTGAGAGGTAGTGATTTCAGAAAAGATATTTGTTATTTGAAGAAAATCAAGAGAGATTTGCAAACAGATGATGTTCTTCATTCAGAATCAGCTTCAAAGACAAATTTGAAATGTGGTGAATATGAAATTATAGCTGTGGAAAATCAACCAGTTTTAATTGGAGATGAGCGTTCTTCTGAAATTCTTATCGAATCATTTCTTACTTTATCGAATGGAAAAATCTATTTTTCAAACCGTATTTCAAATATAAAAATTTGCTATCATAGTGCTGAAAATTCGCATCTCTTTTTTGAGATGTCTCTCTTTAAAAATAAGAAATTTGAGATAAAAGTTAAATTTTTTGTAAATATAAACTCATTTGGCTCTTTTAGAACACAATGTATCCTTTCAATTAATGCTTACAATACTGATAATAGTGGTAAAGATTCTAATCTTGAGTCTTACAAGGTTGATAGTGAAATTAGTGAAATTAGTGAAATTTTAAGAATAAAAGAATTCCAACTCAAATTTCCTTTCTTGAAAGCTCATTCTATTTCAAATATTGCGAATGAGAACATAGAATTTGATGAAATTCACCAGATTTCAGATCAAATTTCAAAAGGAAGACAGAATAATAATCTTTTATCATTTAATAATTTTCGGTTTGGCGATCAATTCCAACTACAAGAAAAAACTAAATCTTATTTTTTCTATTTCAAAGACTTTTGGCAAAACTATCCCAAATCAATAGATGTTTCTAATGGGGATTTTCATTTAAAAATTCTTCCAGAGATTAAAAAGCAAGAATTTGATTTTCATGGAGATGAAACTCATCGGTTAGGATTTTGGTTTGATGAATCAGATTACTTGGTAAAAATGGGGATGAGCCTTTCCTCAACTTTTCTGATTGATATGAGCAGTCTACACAATAATTTTAATGATTTTAAAAAAGATAGTGAAGAAGCCCTCTCTTGTGTTGATCTTGATTATCTGAATTCCACTAAAGCATATAAACATATACAAAAAAAGTGTGATTCTCCGGCTGAACAGTATGAAAAGCTAATGCCTAGGGCTCTTACTTCATTCCTAGATGATCGTGAAAGGAATCGTGCATATGGACATATGAATTTTGGTGATTGGTATGGAGAAAGTGGTTTCTCATGGGGTAATAATGAGTATGACACAGGTCTGTGTGCCATTGTCGAATTTCTTAGAAGTAAGAATCCTTTGTGGTGGTCTCTAGGTCAACAAGCAATTAGGCATCAGGTTGATGTCGACTCTATCTCAGATCATATTCAAACAAATAGAATTGGTTCACAAGCGATGCATATGCCTGGACATGTGGGTGGGTATCTTCCTCCATATTTCAAAAGCAAAATGAAAGGAACTACCAGCATTCCTTCCCATACTTGGGTTGAGGGGCTCATCCTCTATTATCTGTTGAGCTGTGATGAAAGTGTAAGAGAGGCAATTGAACAGACTAGATCTTGGTTGTTGCAGGATGAGAAATTGAATTTTTATGATTTTAGTAATTGTAGAGAGGCCGGGTGGCATCTGATACATCTTTGTTCTTATCAAGAGGCTTTCTCAGATAATGATTGTTTGAATGCAGCAGCCATAATCGTTGAGAAGGTACTTGTGCATCAGCATGAAGTTGGAGGATGGGTGAGGATGCTCACCGAGAGTCATTGTGGATGTGGGTTCCCGAGGTGTTCTGGTGAAGCTGGCTTTATGCTTAGTATTTTGCTTTCTGGTTTGAGCAGGTACTACCATTATACAAAAAAAGAAGAAGTCAAAAATGCAGTTGTAAATGGAGCTCTTTGGTTAATTGAAAATACGTTTGATCATAACAGTGGGCAGTTTAGATACACATCTTGTGAGAATCGAACAGTTTCAGGTGGTTTTCAACAAACACAATGGGTCTTAGAGGGGCTTAGCTATGCATATTTCTTTTCCAGAAATGAATTAATTGGGAAATATCTAACGAATGCTATTGATACCATTGGCAAATACCCAGAAAATTTGGATCATTTAGGACTTGGTAAGGCAATGGCTCAGCAAATGAGATATACGCCCTTTATACTTCATATGCTCCCAAAGCATGTATAAATCAGATTTCTCACTAGCAGACAGGATATCAATAGTTTCTGATGAAATATCTGAAGATTTTACTGATGCTTCATTGTTTGCAAACAAATTTCATATAAACAACTTCGAACTCAGGAAATTTACAGAAGGCAGAATTCCTGATATTTATGCATCTACCCTACAAGAACTACTCGATAAAAAAAATCATTTCAATTACACATACACCCTAATAAGTCCTGGGTTTTTTAAACATTGTGTTTCAGATAAAAAAAAGACTAATCATCAAATTAACAGAATTCATGAATGTATTGATTTAGCGAAAAAACTAGAGGTTAAATTTATTTCAGTTTTTACTTTTAAGAGAAATTCTCGTGATTCAAAAATTCCCGAAGAAATCTATGCACCACTCTGCAAATTAAAGGATTTATGTGAAAGTAATTCATTAACTTTATTACTTGAAAATAGTCCGAACTGTTGGGCAGACACTGCTGACAATCTTTTGTCCGTGGCTAACCAAACAGGAATAGATGTTAACTGGGATCCTGGTAATTCTTTAGCTTCTGGGCATCGGAATCATCAGTTACATCTTGTTCACTTACTCCCAATTACAAAAAATATACACTTGAAAAATTGGGCACCAGACATCGGTTATTGCTCAATATTGTCTGGAGCATATGATCTGGCTTCAGAAATAAATTATTTTCAAGATAATCAGTACCCTGGCTATTTCTGTATCGAACATCATCAATGGAATAACAGGAAAGAAAGTACAATTGAAAACTTGAATGAACTTAAATCGATTATCGGCAAGTTTATAAATTTACGATAGATTTAAGTATTTAACATTTAATTCTGCTGAGTATCCAAAATCGATATTAATTTCGATAGGAAACTTATGTCGACTTTTTTTAGATTTGCAAATGATTATCTTTGGGGTGTTAGATATAAATTGTTTGCGGCAATTCTTTGTGGCCTTTATAAATTTCTTCTGCCTGTTTATATTGCATGGGTAATTGGAGACATCGTTGGTATTCTTGAAGATGATTTAATCAACGAAGAAAAACTAAATCAGATTTTAAATCTCTCTATCTTATCTTTTTTCTTAATATTAATCTCACCTATATTTGTTTATTGGAGGAACACCTTTTCAATTATTGCAATGGAAAGTGTTTTAAATCGTCTAAGAATAAATCTATTTAGCCATATCCAACTTCAGTCCCATTCCTTTTTCTCGAAATTCCAATCTGGTAAACTTACCGCAAGAGTAATCTCAGATATATCAAGGTGTGAACAATTTATTAATGAAGTTATGGTTACTTCGTGGCTTCATATAGGCGTTATTCTATTTATATTCGTTTACTTTTTGCTCACAAATTGGATTTTAGCTTTAGTAAGTGTTTTTTTAGTTCCATTACATGCTTTGATTCTTGGTAAAATTGGGTTGAGGATAAAAAGGTTTGCAAAAGAATCCCAAGAAAAAAATTCAATACTATCCGCTGCTAGTGTTGAAAGCTTTATCAACTTCAATATCATCAAGATCTTTACTGCAGAAGATTATTTTACACGAAGATTCACTGATCTTAGTGTGAATCTTATGGACAAAAGTACAACCATGGGGAGATTAACCTCATGGTCGCAGGTGGCAAACGCTCTGATTGTCCATACAGCCCCACTGATTGTTATCCTTGTTGGGTCTTTTGCTTTTATTCATGGGTGGCTAGAAATAAAGATCAGTGAGTTGGTAACTTTCATACTGATGCAACGGCAACTCTTTGATCCCTTGAGTAAATTAGCTGCAATGCAGGCTACGATCTCCCAATCACAAGCAGCTCTTGAGAGAATTTATGATATACTTTCCCTGTCACCCACTATCGCAAATTCTGAGAAACCAATATTTAAGACCAACCAATCTGGAACAATTCTTTTTAATAAAGTCTCATTTAGATATGACAAAAGATTAGCACTGAATAATGTTAGCTTTGAAATTGAATCGGGAACATCATTAGCTATTACCGGTAAATCTGGATCGGGAAAATCAACACTCATCTCATTAATTCCTAGATTTTATGATGTCCAAGAAGGAGACATATTTGTTGATGACATCAATATTAAGAACTATGACCTTCAGTTTTTACGCAGTTTAATCGCAATTGTATCTCAAGAACCCTTTTTGTTTTCAGGATCAATCTATGAAAATATTTTAATTGGTAATCCTGTAGCTTCTAAGAATGACATAATACGAGCTTCGAAACTTTCTTTCATTCATGATAAAATTATGCAACTTCCCTCTGGCTATGAAACAAATGTCGGTGAACGTGGTAGTTTGTTATCAGGAGGAGAAAGACAGCGAATTTCTATTGCTCGAGCAATATTGAAGAACCCTAAAATTCTTATTTTAGATGAGCCTACTAGTGCTCTAGATCCAATAAATGATCGGCTAATTACTTCTGCTTTAACGAACTTATTAACAAATAAAACGTCAATATTAATTGCTCATAAACTTTCCTCTATTCGAAATGTAGATAAGGTAATATTTCTTGAGAATGGAACAATCAAAGAATTTGGGGATTTTAATGAATTAATCCAGAGGAAAGGTTTGTTCTATAATCATTTCTTTGAACAAAGAGACATGCATGAAACGACCATTCACCATTGAAACAGCTTCAGCTTCAATTCAGTCCTCTATTCGAAATGCAGTGATTTCATTTGATGAAATGACAGTTTCTGTCATCAAAGTAACCTTCGAAAATAATGGACATCAAGTTAACGGATATGGGTTTTGCTCGAATGGGAGATATGCTCAAGAGGGTATAATTAAGTATCGATTTATGCCTCGACTCTCTAAGGTTTCAACTGATTCTTTGCTTGATGACAACGGAGTAATTGATCCTTTGAAGTGCTGGTCTGTATTCATGCAGAATGAAAAACCTGGCGGACATGGTGATCGAGCTGTCGCAGCAGGAGCCTTGGACATGGCCTTCTGGGATGCTTACGCAAAAGCTTACCAAAAGCCACTTTGGAAGATTCTCTCCGAACAGTTCAACGATAACCAGTTTGATGACCAGATTTTTGTGTACCCAGGCGGTGGATATTATTATCCGGCAAAGGGATATGAGGGGCTGAAAGATGAGTTCAAAAAGTATCAGGAGCAGGGCTATAAAGTCATGAAAATGAAGGTTGGGGGTGACTCGATTGAGGAAGATTTACGAAGAATCGACGCAGCTTTCTCCGTGGTTGGTTGTGGAAAGAACCTTTGCGTAGACGCTAATGCCCGATTCGACCTTGAAGAAGCCCTCGCTTTTGCGGAAGCCATTCATTCTTACGATTTGATGTGGTACGAAGAACCGTTGGATCCCGATGATTTTCTTTCACATGCAATCCTCGCTGAAAGTTATGTTTCCTCTCTCGCAACAGGGGAAAACTTGTTCTCAAAGCATGGTCTCCAGAATCTGCTACGACATGGCGGCCTTAGGCCAGACAGAGACTGGATCCAACTGGATCCCGCACTCTCTTATGGACTAACGCACTATCTTCAAATTATTGAGATGATGGAAAGTTTTGGTTGGAGTAGAAGGAGGCTCATTCCTCACGGTGGGCATCAACTTGCGTTGAACATAGCAGCAGGATTGCAAACCGGAGGCTCCGAAAGTTACCCAGGCGTTTTCCAACCATTTGGTGGCTTTGCCGATGGCTATGAAATAGTAGAAGGCTTTATCAAGCCCCAGCAAGAACCAGGACTGGGAATCGAGCAAAAGGGAGATTTGTATCGAAGGTTGAAGGAAATTTTCGATTGAATTAATCCGGGTTGTTTCCCCACGTATTGAATACAGTTGATCAATAGAAGAACTTAGCCCACGGACCTGTAACTTGCTTGCGTAAGGAAAATGGAACCAGCGTATGAAATCGATCGAAACCAAGATATAGATTGTTGTTATCAAATAGATTGCTGGAATCATTTTTTATTTAGAAAAGTTTCCTGATGTCACCCAAAAATTTAATTCTGGAGAAAAACTGATTGAAAATTTTGATGTTAGGAGCAGGAGGAGTAGGCGGATATTTTGGAGCCAGGCTTCATGAAGTTGGTGGTGATGTCACCTTTCTAGTGAGACCAAAAAGGGCAGAGTTATTGAGTCAGCAAGGGTTGATTGTCCAAACTCCGAGCCAGACGATTCGAATACAGCCTCAATTGGTAACGAAAGATAAGCTGCAACATCGCTATGACCTAGTGATGTTAAGTCCAAAAGCTTACGATCTTGAAGATGCCCTTGAGACGGTAAAGGAGGTCCCAGGTAATCCTTTTTACCTACCCCTGTTGAATGGTTTTGACCACCTCAAACGAATGGATGATGAATTCGGGAGAGAAAGATTGATGGGAGGTGTGGCTCATATTGCAGCGGAGCTAACTGACAAAGGTATCGTTCGCCAACTAAATGCTCTGCACCGTTTTACTTTCGGGATAAGGCATGCTATCCAGGAACCATTAGCAGCCAAATTGGCAAAACTCATTGATCAAGCAGCATTTGATAATGTTTACAGTGAAAATATTGAGCAATCGCTTTGGGACAAATGGACCTTCTTAGCCACCTTGGCTGCAATGAACACACTGATGCGAGCGAATGTGGGAATGATTGAGTCGACGGAGTTTGGTGGTCAGGCTACGCAAAGAATGTTTGAAGAGTGCTGCTCAATTGCGGAGAAGTCAGGATTTGCGATTTCTAAGAAGGTTCGAGATCAGTCCTTGAGCATCTTGAGAAAAGAAAATTCTGATTTTACTGCTTCGATGTTGAGGGATTTAGAGTCAGGATACCGGACAGAGCATGAACACATTATCGGCTCCATGCTACGTCGGGGGAAACAAGCCAAGTTAGACTGCCCTAGCCTACAACTTGCTTATACGCAGATGATGATTCGTGAGCTAAAAGAAAGCTAATTTCAACCCGCAGACTTCTAAATAGTTCATGCTCTTAATTTGTAAACAAAGATGAAAACTGATTCCAAAAAGTTTTTTATAAAATGGTCAGGATCGTACGAATAAAATTTTGGTTTATCTCCCTTACTTTGATGTTTATAGCTTCGCACAAATTGTATGCAACTCATTATGGTGGAGCCCCGTCTTATAAAAAGTGGAATAAAAAGGAGTCTGGAAAATCCAGCATTTTCGTGACAACTGAGAATTCTTCCTCTTCTACTTCCTCTAGTTCTGCCGGAGATAGGTACGATCCTTATGCGTTATTTCTTCAAAATAACTATCATCTAATACAAGAACAGGTGGCTCAAGGGTCTGGAACTGCTATAGAAGTGATCGCTCAATTCTATGGCTGTCAAAAGCCTTTATATCATGATGCAAGACTTACGTTGAATGCCAATTACGCATTACTATTTGATGAGAAACAAGGGGAGAAGAATATACAGCAAAACATTGAACAGGTGCTGCTAGAAAATGAACTTCTGCGAAATGAGTGCAAAAATTTACCAATGAACGCTACCTGAACTTAGGAAACTATGTCACATGAATTAAAGATGTTCTGCTTTGTGTTGATTCTTTGTTTGCCAGAAATACATCTTTCTTATGTCGGCCATGATGGAGGCCACTCGATGAAAAGCAGTCGGCCAACATTTACGCGCAGTAGCGGGTCAGGCCCTTTCCAAATGACAAAAGGTAGCACAGCCTCAACATCTTCAAGTACCTCAAGAAATCGATATTCTGCTTTCCTTTGGGATCAATATGATGGCATTCAAGAACAAGTAGCCCAAGGGGACGGAGAATACCTTGAAGTAATCGCCAGATTCAATGGCTGCCCAGTTGATTTTTCAGGAGTGTTCAAAACTGAATTGAACCAGAACTATGAATTGCTCTTTGAAAAGCCGAATGATCCTGATTACCTTGAACAAGGAATCACCGAAGTCTTACAAAAAACTCGTCATCTACAAGGTGTCTGCTATCCTAAATTATTGTCTGAAGCGTAATTCTTGCTTGATGGATACATGATTTCGTAAAGTGGAAATTTCAACCGACTCAACAATTCAAGGCTGCCATGATTCGATTTTTACAGATTTCCTTACTCATGTTGATTTCCATTTTACTGGGAACTCTAACAGCCTTCGCCTGTCATAAAGGAGACTTTACAGCTCTCAGTAAAGGGCATTACAAGTGGGGTAAAAGTGCTGGACTTCTGCAATATACTGAAAATATCACAATCTCTAGTTCAACAAGTACTTCCTGTGATATGTACACTGCGTACCTATGGCAGCAATACGATTCGATTCAGGAACAAGTAGCCCAAGGGCAAGGAGAACACCTAGAGGCAATTGCCAGATTCTCAGGCTGTACCGAACCAGTAACCGAAATTTTGAAGGGGGAATTAGCGCAAAACTATCAAACGTTATTTAGTTCCCAAGGTGATCCGGTCGCACTACGCAACCAAATTGGTATAGTCATCCAAAATAATGAAGAACTTCGCACGTCTTGTCAGGGATCTGAGTTCATCACCTCCTAATCAATTCATGAAAAACCAAGGGATCACAATGAAAATCAAATACTTACTATGCTTTTGTTTCGTCACCTTGTTTGCTTCTTCGGGCTGGGCTTGTCATGAGGAAGACACCAACTTGGACGGACATAAGCCCAAAACTGGTGTGGGTATTATCGTCAGTACCGAGATTATCGTGGCGTTCTCTTCCACAACAACCTCTTGTGATATGTATACCGCCTACTTGCAAAGTAACTATGAACAAATTGCAGAAAATGCAGCTAAGGGGGAGGGGCCTCATTTGGAAGCATTGATTGCTTATCGTGGGTGTCCCTCCGATAGCCTAGCCAGCTTACGACAAGCTTTTAAAGTAGAATATGCTTCACTATTCCCAACTTCAGACCCTAGAGGAGAGAAGTTCCCAGAGAGATTCGAAGCACTTTTGAATAATGAAGATTCGAATTTTGAATGTGGGCCTTTGAGGCAGTCGATCTCTTAACCTAGAGATCCAGCCCCAAGAGAATCTGTGCTTAGATTGGAGGGAGTTTGCGGAGGAATTCATCGTATTCCTCCGACTTAACGCTTACAGTGTTCTTAGCATCGGGGAATGCGCCTTTGAGGACATCGGCTTGGTACTCGCGAAACGCTTGCACGCGCTCCTGCTGAATGCGGTCTAGTTCACCAGCAAGATTCTTGTAAACTTTGGCGTGGCGGGGTACATGCCCACGGTTAGTCCCCAAAATGTCCTCTGCGAAGAGATATTGAGCATCGCATCCTTTTCCGCTACCCATCGAAATTACGAGCATTTCCATCCTTTTTGAGATCGCTTCAGCGACCTGTTCTGGCACCACTTCCATCTCGACTGCGAAAGCTCCTGCCTCTTGGTGAGCGAGGGTCGCTTCATAAACACTCAACGCCTCTGCTGCGGTCTTGCCGACCGCTCGAAATCCCCCGGTCCAGGTCCGTTTTTGTGGAACCAGGCCCACATGTCCAACCACTGGAATGCCTTCTTGGGCCATCGCCGCAATGTAGGGAATGCTCATGCAGGCGTAAACGGCATCTGCCCCGTCTTTCAAAGCTGCAAAACCGGCCCTGACAGCTTCTGTGGGGGAAGCACAGTCCCCATAGAGAAGTCCCATTGTTAAGAAGGTGTTTGAGGCCGCTGCCCTGATCTTACGAGCTTGCTCGCCTGCAACCGTTATCAATAAATCAATCCCGGCTTCTTCGCAGGCAGACGCTTCTTCTTCGGTTCTTACAAGTACTTCAGTAAGTTGTCGAACCCCTTTCAAATTCAGCAAATCTCGTACAGTTGGTCTACCCATCTAAACGCTTTCCATGTTTTGTTGATCCAAACTCTAGGCTGATCTTGTTTCACCACGAATATATGGCTTCAGCACATCTTCGGTCCCTTTCCACTCATACGGATCTTTTCCACAGACCATCACAATGTCTCGATTGTCTCTGGTGACCGGAATTTGACCACCACAATCCCATGGGAGTAGGGATTCTGCACTCATGTAATGGTGAACGAGGGCTCGACGATATCCTTCTTCAGCACGATTTTTCAGCGAAGAATGCAGCAGATATCCATGAAAGAAAACAACACTGCCCCTGGTTACTTCAACAGGAACAGCCTCATCAGGTGAATGCGGATAGTCGAAAGCTTCTGGGGCTCCATCATATTCTTCACTGGTAGGTGGCCGAACCGGGTAAAGTACACCTGCGTGATGTGAACCCGGAATGACCCATAGACATCCGTTTTCAATGGTGGCGTCATCTAGTGCAATCCAGACTCCTGTTAAGGAACGATCACGTGTCGGAATGAAATGCTCATCTTGATGCCAAGCTTGGCCAGGCTTGCCAGATTTCTTTACGAACAACATGGATTGCATGCACTTGACGTTAGGTCCGATCAGTTCAGCTAAATATTGAACCAACTCTGCAGAATCCAGCATCGACCTAAACAAAGGGGACATCTTATGAGGAAAATGGAGAGCTAGGAAGTGAGCTAGTAACTCATCATCACTCAGCTCCTCATAGTTTTTTGGAGAATGGGTTTCATTGGTCAGAAGATGGGTTTTTGGAAGTTGACTACCGTGCTCTCGACAGAGACGCACATTCTCAAGGAGCAACTCATCGATTTTCGATTCAGTAAAGACACTTGGGATAACAACAAATCCGTTATTAAGGTAATCTTCTCTGAGTGCTTTCATGATAGAAAAAAGTGTTCAAACTCTTCATGAAGAAAATAAAATGTATTTGATCAAGAAATCAATTCTTGTAGTCGTGATTGACTTTATACCCTCTTGTCTCAATCGGTTGAACAGGCTCCTTACGCTCCATATTATCAATGCCTTTGGCGATTCGATCAATCCAGATACCTGCACTCGGTTCTGGGCAAGCCCAATGAACAGCGTTATTGATAACGAGTTGTACATCCTTGTTGTGGAATACAGGGTAAGCTTCATGTCCGGGTCTGAAGTAAAATATTTTTCCATTGCCACGTTTGTAACAAAGGCCGGACCTAAAGACCTCTCCTCCCTCGAACCAACTGATAAAAACTGTTTCATCTGGTGAAGGGACCTGAAAAGGTTCAGAGTACATTTCGGTCATTTCAATCTCGAAATATTCACCGAGGCCGTTGGCAATAGGATGACCTGGATTGCAAACCCAGACTCGCTCTTTTTCTCCTCTTTCAGCCCAACGTATATTGGCTGTTGTTCCCATCAATCTTTTGAAAATCTTTGAGTGATGTCCAGAGTGTAAAACTACTAACCCCATTCCTTCCAAAACCCTCTGCTGAACCCTGTCTACGATCCGATCCTCAACGAGTTTGTGAGCTTTGTGACCCCACCAAATCAAAACATCAGTTTTTTCCAATAATTCTTCGGACAATCCGTGATCATCTTCAGCAAGGGTGGCAGTCGAAATATTTAACCCTTCGTCAGGCTCTAGAAAGTCTTTGATACATTCATGGATCCCACGGGGATAGATTGATTTAACAACTTCATCTTCTTGTTCGTGAATAAATTCATTCCAGATCACTAAATTTGCCATAATTACCTGATTCTACTTCCATGGAACCGATGCCCCAACAAAGCAAGGATGATTATTAAACCGTTGAAAAACTGACGCCATAATCCACTCCAGCCCATGGCCACGATTCCAGTTTCCATATATGCAATGACCCCTGATCCAAAGACAGCCCCAAAAATAGTTCCAACCCCTCCCCATGTTGGTGTTCCTCCAACAAACACACTTGCCAATGCTAGTAGCAGATATCCAAAGCCTTGTGTGGGCCACCATGTAAAATTCACCAATGTTGAAAATATTCCAGCGAAAGCAGCACCAATTCCACAAAACATGAAGCAGAAGATTCTTGTTCTATCCACGTTGATTCCCATCTGGGCTGCACTTTCAGGGTTGTCACCAATATGGTGAATGTGGGCACCAAAAACATGCCGATGGTAGAGGAAATACGCAACAATTACGAATAGAGCAGCCCAAAGGAATTGCATGGGAAATCCATATAATTTCCCCACAAGCAAATCGTAAATCCAATGCTTTCTTATCTCGATAACAGTGATTGATTTACTATCACTGACAACAAATAAAAATCCCCTGATTAGAAAGAGTGCTCCAAGCGAAGCAACGAGTGAAGAGATTCTTCCATAAACGACAAGACAACCCATCAAAATTCCAATGAGGGCTCCTGCAGCAATTCCTAAAAGAAGAGCAATGAAAGGATCTACACTGAAGGTTTTGATTAGGAGAGCAAAAATCCAGGATGCAAACGCAAAATTAGATGCAAAGGAGAGATCTATTTCACCCATTGTTACAACAAAAACCAATGGGATAACCAAGAAAATAATAATTGGATAAACTGTAAGAACTGCTTGATGGAATTTAGTAGCAAAAAAAACTTCAGGAGATGCAGCACAGAAAATAGTCATGATCAAAGTAAAATAAAATAGACTACTTAGAGGACGACTATTTTCTGAAATGAAGGAAGCAATCGTAAGATCTTTGTTCATTATCTACTTCCCTTTCTCAACAGTTTCTTTCATGATTCTTATTAAGTTCTCAGGACTATCAACATCTGTTTTTTCAAGTTGATGAACAATTCTACCTCGGTCTAAAATGACAAATCGGTCAGAGATATCATAGACATGAAATATATTGTGGCCAATAAACAGAACAGATCTCCCTTTTGCTTTGATATTATTCACAAAATCAAAGACTTTCTGTGTTTCAATTAAAGATAAAGCTGTTGTTGGTTCATCTAGAATAATCAGTTCTGCATCATTGTAAATTGCTCTAGCTATCGCTACTCCTTGGCGCTCCCCACCAGACAAATTACCCACCTGAGAATTTGCGTCAATTAACTTTGAGGTAAAGCCAATTTCACGGATTATTCTGTTCGCTTCATCTACTTGCTCTCTCACACGTATGAAACCTAAGGGATACCTTAATTCTTTCCCCATAAAAATATTCCAAACTATTGACTGCTGAGGAGTTAAGGCACGATCTTGAAAGACAGTTTCAATTTTTGCTTCTCTAGCTTTTTTTGCATTCCAATTCTCAGCTTTCCGACCGCGAATAAATATCTCTCCGAAGTCTGGCTGATGAACTCCTACTAATGTTTTTATGAGTGTCGATTTTCCTGCACCATTATCTCCTATCAATCCTACAACTTCTCCTTCGTTAACTTCTAGTGAAACTGAATTTAGCGCAGTGATACCACCAAATGTTTTACTGACATTTCTTAACTCAATTATTGGTTCCATAGAAGATATTTTCTTTGGAAGATATGGTTGTATATTTTCAGTAATTTAAACAGGATTGATTGACTAAAAATTAATCAATTTTCCCGTATTTTTAGGTTCAACGAACATTTCCAAAAAATATAAAATAGCTGACCTCCTATGAGGTCAGCTACTCTCATTTATCTCAAACCTGCGTTCGCCAAAGACATCACAGATTCATAGTTCTCCGTTGTGACAAAACCAGCTCCAGTATCCTGATTCAAAGCACCGAGGCCCATAACCTTCATTTGGCAAAGGGACAAAACAGGTAAATACCCTTGCAAGAAGGGTTGTTGATCAGAGGTCAAATGTACAAACCCGTTTACGAACCCAGACATGACTTGGGGGCTAGTATCGAACCCGATTTGAAGTAGTTCATTCGGACCATATCCCGCTGCTACAGCGAAGGTTTCGGCATTGCCAAGCATTTGTCCACCCGTATGAACCAAAATCTTTGCATCTGAATTGGCAGCGAGTGCGGCTGAAATGACTGGAATAGCAGAGTTGGGATCAGTTGCATATTCTGGCGTCCCATCGAGTACAACCACTTCCATCCCATGTTCCTCAAAAGCAATGCGGACGTTATCTTCTCTTTGTGCTCGGGAGTAGTCGCCGATGGGAACCATAACAACTGCTTTATCGCCTTTTTTGAGATCAAATCTGCGTATGGCTTCTTGACCTAGCATATAGCCTTGAGTGGCCAAGTTGGCACCAACATAACCGCCGCCAAACTTAGCTCTTACTGCAGGTACATCCACATTCTGGTACACCATCAGAATCCCGTCCTCATTGGCGGCCTCGGCAAGTGGCATGATTGCTTCCTCACCCGGATGTCCCATCATCGCAATTCCATCGACTCCTGCACCGATTGCTTCGCGAAGTTGTTGAATCATTCGGTCAGATTGCCACTCTGAGTAAAGTATTTCTGCATCTGCACCTGTGTCTCTAATGGCATTTTCTGCGCCTGCTTGGACGATTCCAGCGAAACCGTCCCCTTCGGCTCCACCTGCAAAGAAGTGGATACGAACATCCTTGCACCATTTATTTCCCAGATCCTGGCTTGTTGGGGCAGCATAGGCTGTGGCACTCAATCCAGCTAATAAAGCTGTGATCAGAATAGACTTTAAGAGTTTCATATTTTTGACTCCATCAGGAAATTATAATTTGATTTGAACCGCTCTGGTTCTTTGATAAAAAAATTCTAATTCTATAAGATTATCTATCTTTACCTCCCTTACTAGATTGTTGATTAAACTCTCCGAGACTCGGCTTGACCCAAAATCCATTTGGAGAAAAATTGCGGCAAGCTCGCATTATGGAATTGATATGTCAAACAAAAAATTGCTTCGAATGTGACCAATGTAATTTATTCTTGATCGAGGTCTGAATTAATCAATAGAACAACGCCTTGTGGACTGCATAGATGTTGCTTGGATGCTTTTTCTATTTTCAATCCTCAAATTTGGGCTTTTGAGCAACTCCCATAAGACTCTGAAGTGCTCATTTCTAAAAGGAAATGTAATGAAATATTTGCTGCTTGCGTTGGCTCTGACCTGTGTATGGACAGCTCAGGCGTTTAATGATGATGATGTCCGAATGGTCAAATCAATGAAGAAGTGTGTCCGATGTGATCTGAGTGGGGCGGAATTGAGAAATGCGGACTTAAGTAATGCGATCTTGCTCGGCGCCAATCTTCAGAGTGCAGACTTGCGTGGGGCAGATTTAAGCAATGCCAATCTGGAACAGGCTAAACTACGAGGAGCAAATCTTCAGGAAGCAAAACTATCTGGTGCTTATCTTAGCGGCGCCTATCTGGGAGCTGCGGATCTGAGTGGTGCAGATATGCGAGACGCACAGCTTTACAATGCAGACCTGACTGAGGCATTTATTGGCAAGGCAAACCTTAACAATGCAGATATGCGGCAAGCGAAACTAATTCGTGCAGATCTGAGCGAATCAAACTTGATCAGAGCCGACATGAGTCGTTCAAATCTCAGCGCAGCTACTCTAATGGGGGCTGATCTTCGCTTGAGCTTGTTAAACAATGCTGAATTTTGCAATACCACAATGCCCAACGGTGAAGTTTCCTACGACGATTGTTGATGATTCTCACGATTCCGCTGTTTGGATTCCAACAATGAAAAATAGCGGGATCTAAGATTCATGACCGGAGCCAACCCTGCTTCCCAAGCTTCAGACTTTCTCCCCACCAAGCTTTATCGTATTCCCATCCTCAATTTCTCAAATCATCCAGTTCATTTGAATTCTATGTTTACTCAAGCTACTCGTGACTTTTTACGGAGGTTTGATCAGAATATGGATTTCAAACTTCCGCTCTTCGGAAAAATTTATCAACACCTGCCCACATAGATCTCATGAGCAAAAAGCTAGACCAAAAATTGGCCCGTATTCGAAATGGCCAATACACTCCAAAAGATTTCATCATCGCCGACGCCAAGGATGCGGATATGGCGAATGGTTGTAAAACAGCAGGACTGCAAAAAGGTTCGACCAGCCGGTACAACCCTATCCAGACTTACCGAGATGATATGCGCAAGATTATGGACAGTGATCTGGTGGATATCATGTTGACGTCATTGTCCTCAGCAGAAATTCTGACTCAGCAGGGGGTCTACGCAAACACTGAAATCACACCAGCAGTTCGGCTGAATGACACAACAGATATTTGGGTGGGCAGAGGCGCTGCATATGATTCTCAACCTGCTCTTCCCTTTCGCACGGCACGCTTAGATCGTGTCAAGCCAGTCTCAGATTTGGGTTTGTACGCAATCACCTTCTACAACGATTTGCATCAAGATCATAGCACTTTGGAGGAATACGCTCGTTTCAGGGACGAAGCATCGGCCAAAGGTATTAGGCATTTTCTTGAAGTCTTTAATCCTAAGACTCAGGTAGTTACTCCTGGTGCTGATTTCGGTTCATACAACAATGACGCGGTCGTGCGCTGTTTAGCAGCGGTTTCAAAGCATGATCGACCACTCTTCCTGAAAGCAGCGTACAATGGACCGGCTGCAACGGAAGAAATTGCGTCTTATGATCCAGAAAATCTCATTTTTGGAATTTTGGGGGGCGGTGCCGGCACGACCAGAGATTGTTTGGAACTGATTCGACAGGCAGAAAAATATGGAGCTCGAGTGGCCATCTTTGGTCGGAAGATTTATTACGCAGAAGACTCTGTTACCATGGTGACAGCGATGCGCAGAACGATTGAAGAGAAACTTGATTCAGTGGAGGCGACAAAAGCTTATCATGCAGATCTTCAGAAATTAGGGATTAGCCCCTTTAGAGAAATTAGCGCTGATTTGGAATTGACTGAAGAAGTGCTGAAGGCTGGTTTGGGGTAATCCAATCAGTTAGAAACCATTTAAGAATGACCTGTCATGATCTCAACAGTTGTCAGTCTGAAAAAGGATGCTAGCGTTTTTGTATAAAAATCTTCAAATGACTATCTCGATAAATCATTCATCTCCTCACGAAGATTCAGATGCATGAGCATATAGCGAGCTTGGCTCCCAAAATGGAGTTCAGTCGTTGAGATTTTGTGGTTGGAGGTTTGGCAACGGCTGGTTTCGCTTTGGCTGTGCAGCCAATACAAGCACAATCAGTGATCACAACTGACAGTAACGGACTCGTCGCTAGTGAAATAAATATCCCCACCACCGGTGGAAGTATCCCAGGCTACTACGCTCGTCCAGCTGGAGATGGAATATATCCAGTGGTGCTGGTGATTCAGGAGATCTTTGGAGTCCATCAGCATATTCAGGATGTCTGTCGGAGGTTTGCCAAATTAGGGCACCTAGCTTTTGCTCCAGAGCTTTATTATCGGCAAGGGGATGTCGCCAATTTCAAGGACTATCGTGAGATCATTGTTAAAGTGGTCTCAAAAGTACCAGACGCCCAGGCGATGAGTGATCTGGATGCAGCAGCAGCCTGGGCTGGTTTGAATCATGGTGATACTTCCAAGACGGGGTTCACTGGCTTCTGCTGGGGTGGCCGGATCACATGGTTGTACACTGCGCACAATCCACTCATCCGGGCAGGAGTGGCATGGTATGGTCAGTTGGAAGGAGAAACAAGTCAGCTGAAACCTCAAAATCCGATTGATCTTGTAGACTAGCTCAATGGGCCCCTCTTGGGACTCTATGCAGGGAAAGATCGAGGAATCTCTCTGGACAGCGTGAATCGAATGAATACTGCCTTGAAGTCCAGTGGATCGGTCTCTGAAATCCGAGTCTATAATCAGTCCCAACATGGTTTTCATGCGGACTAACGCCCAAGCTATGACCCTGAAGCAGCCAAGGATGGTTGGCAACGACTACAACAGTGGTTCAAACAGCACGGCGCTGCCTAAAAGAGCTTCTTAAAGAGTGACGGACTTCAAAAATCTGTAAAGGTCCGTCTGCACCAACTCCAATTTCTCTCCAAAATATACTATCAAAATTCACTAGGATTTTTTCATTTCAGAACAACTTTCTTATCAAAATTTGACCAGATGAAAAAAATGGTCACCTGTCCAATTTTAGATTTGACATTGAATTGACCGGATGACTAATCTGGTCATCGAAACAAATTTTTTTCACAAAGCAGTAAAACTGAACAACCTAAATCACACTTCCAGTATTCCACTTACTTATGAATGGGATGGAGCAACAAATCCAAGCCGCAGCCGAAAAGTTGTTTCTCCACTATGGGTTCCGAAAGACCAGTGTGGATCAAATTGCCAGGGAAGCCGGTATTGGTAAGGGGACAATTTATAACTACTTCCGTAACAAAGAAGAGCTATTTGGGAGCTGCTCGCGGCATTGGCGAGACCTAATCGATGAGTACCTGTACAAGCATTGTGATCATAGTCTTGAACTGCCAGCCCGTTGGATTCAGAAGAAAGAACTGCGTCTACAATTCATCCGTAAATTGATTGGTCCCAGTCTTGGTACCGAATCAGTAATGAAGGAGTTGGTCGAAGCAACTTTCCTGCTGAGTGATCACGAAGAAGAATTTCTTGAAGAGAATTTGTCAATGGTAGAGGAATGTCAGCAAACAGGGTCTGTTCGGCCTGAGTTAAATAGTCTGGAGACGGCGAAAATTCTTCTACAAATGGAAAGGCTTTGGGTTCCACGCTGGCTTTCTCTTTCTGATTGGGAAATGGTTTGTGCGGAAGTTAAGCAACTTCACGAACTCCTTTGGTATGGTTTGCACCTGCCAGAGCAACCTCCAGCAGCTGATCATTGAGATGAGAAATCCACTTTTTGAAATTTTTGGAGAAGGAGGGATTTGCTTAAGTTTCTAGTTCTTGGGTTGGTGCTCAGTTTCCCCGGTATTTTAGTAGCTCAACTTTCAGAAGACTTGATCAGTGATCCGTTAGTTGCCGAATTAGCAGAGAGGGCAGAAATCATAAGTTACGACAATCGTGATGTTGTGAAGGTTTCCCTCGAAGATATTTTGCTGCTGACCATTAGTCGAAGCCTGAGCTTGGAGGCTTCAAGGTTATCAGAGTATATTGCCAACCAGGAATTGAAGTCTGTACAAGCCCGCTACATTGATCAAATCACAACACGCACTGGTTTAGAGAGAAACACAGTCTTGACCAATGATCCGACTCAAATCCCCAAAGACACTTATGCAGTCGGTAGTCGCTCGGATTCGCTCCAATTTTCATCTACCTTTGCTCGGCGCTTAAGAACTGGGAGCAGCTTTGGTTTTACCCTACAAGAACGATTTTATCAGAGTGAAACATTGAGCCGTAAGGAAGAGAGAGGTTCTTTGGATTCAGGTTCCCCAGGAGATTGGCGAGATGTGACATCAATCAGAGCCTTCGCTAGCATGCCGTTTTTCCAGGATGCCGGAGAGGAAATCAACAACCTCCCCGAACGCTTTGCAGAATTAGGAATTGATCGAAGCACTGCATCCATCAAACAGGCTGAATTGGCTCAGTTGGCTATGGTGGCTACCACCTATTGGGATATGGTAGCCGTACTTGAAAACATCGAGGTTCAGAAGTCATCTGTTGAACTCTCTGAACAGTTGCTCCAAGACAATCAGGCTCGGCTACAAGTGGGGACTCTGAATCGGACCGATGTGCTTGTAGCCGAAACCCAGCTTTCCAGGGATCGCCAGGCGCTGTTTTCAGCAAGATTAGATGCATTGAGGATTGAAGATCAGCTCAGGGCAGTTTTGAATCTAAGTGGCCTGGAGCTGGGCTTTTATCCGACCAATCGCCCGGAATTGAAAGAATTCTTTCCGGATATAGAAAGCCTTCAAGCAGAAATCTTTGATAATGATCCTCAATTGATGTTGCTGGAGATATCGATGAGCAACAATCAATTAGAGGTTCAGCAGGAGGAAAACAAGCTGCAAACCAACTTGGATCTGGACTTGAGTTACACGATGTCAGGTTATGCAAACACACCACTTGTAGGTGCTGGAGATTTTATTGATCCAGGACTGCATGGGTTTCAGGCAGCGTTGACTTGGACTGTTCCTCTCGGTGATCAAGCTACTCCCGAGAAAATTAAGCAGAAAAAAATCCAACAGGAGCAAATCCTCTTAAACATAGATAGTCGAAAGTCTGAACTCGATGTTAACCTGCAAACAACCTTGCGAGACTTGGAACTTGCAGAGCAGGAAGTCAGTACGGCTCAGGCTGTGGTTAAACTGGTGGAGGAGCAGCTGCAAAACGAGATTGAGCGTTTCAAATTGGGGCAAGGTACTAGTTTTCAAGTATCACAGTTTCAGCAACAACAGTCTCAGGCCAAAGCCCAAGATATCCTTGCCCGTGTCCGCTATGAAAAAGCTTATCTTCGTCTGTTGACCCTCACAGGGCAAATTTACGAAGAATTCAACCTCAATCGAACAAAGTCTTAGGAGGCACGCCGGAATGTTTCAGAACCTTCAAAGAAATACGCTGTTCAGTCTTATTTTATTTTCCGGGCTCATCACTGCTTGCGAAAGGCCTGCTGAACAGCCAGATGCTCAAGTGTCGGCTAACCAAGCTGCTCCGAAAGTGGAAGCTCCCACCCCTCCAAAGCGAGTCAACGTAGCCACATTGACCCTGGCTCCTCAGTCTTTGCAGCATAAGATTGAATTTGTCGGAAAGTTGTTACCTAACGAACGGGTCGACGTTCACAACGAGCTGGCGGGGGTTGTAGAACAGGTGAAATTTGAGGAAGGAGAAAAAGTTTCGAAGGGTCGTATACTTGCTCATATTTCGACAAAGGAATTGACAGTTCGCAGAGATATGGCCCAAGCAGACTTTCAGTTAGCTGAAATCAACTACCAAAGGAATCTCCAACTGGATAGCAAGCAGTTGATCGCTCGCTCAATCCTTGATCAAAGCCGTACCCAACGTCAACTTGCTAAGTACAACTGGGACTTGGCAGAGGTGCAACTTCAAAAATCCTTGGTCAAGGCTCCGATCAGTGGTGTGGTTAAAGTTCGGAGTGTGGAGCCAGGAGAATATTTAAAAGTTGGTATGAAGCTATCTGAAATTCTGGATTTGCGGAAAATGCGAGTAGATTTGGATGTGCCAGAATTGGATATTGCCAAGCTTCAGAAAGGACAGACTGTCAAAATTGAACTCTATGCTGAACCAGGAAAACTCTATGACGGCAAAATTCATCGCATTGGAGTGGAGGCGGACACTCAGACACGTTCTTTTCCTGTTGAGGTGCAGATGGCGAATCCGAAACAGCGCCTACGTTCTGGAATGCTGGCCAAGGTATCGATTGACCTTGGTATTTCTGAAAATCAAGTAGTCATTCCCAGAAATGCCATCATCGAAGGCGAATTAGAAAGAGTGGTATTTGTTGCATCTGAGGGCAAAGCACTTCGCCGGGTTATTGAAACTGGAATTAGTGAAGACAATCGCGTTCAGGTAATTTCTGGCCTTCAGCATGGAGAATCACTGATTGTGGAAGGACAAACGAGGCTCATCAATAACGAACCCATCAATATCACTCGCAGCGATTCATAAACGGTCTATCCATGTATCCAAGTCACATCGCAATTCGTAATGCTGCCTCGATTTTCGTTCTGATCATCATTGCAGCAGTGATTGGTTTTCAGTCCTACCGAAGCCTACCAAGAGAAGCCAGCCCGGACATCACTGTACCTATTCTGATTGTGGCGATTCCATTTCCCGGAGCATCTCCTCAGGACGTTGAGTCCTTGATTACCTACAAGGTTGAGAACGAATTCCAAAATCTCAAAAGTCTAAAGAAACTCGAGTCCACATCATCAGAAGGAATTGCCGCGATTACACTGGAGTTTGATCCAGACTACGAAATCAGTGAGGCAAGAACCAAGGTTCGTGAAAAGCTGGACACGGTCGCTCCTGAACTGCCGGATGACGCAGAAGATCCCGTGATCAGTGAAATCAATCTGTCTGAACAACCTATGTTGTTGATCAATCTTTCTAGCACATTGGAATTACAGAGATTAACTGAGGTTGCAGACGACTTGAAAGAACAGATTGAGGCAATTCCGGGGATTTTAGAAGTTCGTCGAGTTGGAGGAGTGGAACGGGAGATTCGAGTCTATGTAAATCCTGACAAACTACAGTATCACAATCTTGATCTAAACCAGGTGACTCGGGCCATTTCTGCTGAAAATACGAATATCCCCGGTGGGACGATCGAAATGGGTCCCACTAAATACCTAGTTCGGGTTCCAGGTGAGTTCGAAACACCGATGGAAATCAACGAGGCCTTGGTCGCAGTTTCTGGAGATCAGGTGCCAATTCGGGTCAAGGATTTGGGTCGAGTTATTTTTGGTTTCAAGGAGCTTTCAAATCGCTCTCGCTTAGACGGACAGGAATCTGTTTCTCTTAGTGTGATCAAGCGTAGCGGTGAAAACCTCCTGGCGATCCGTCAGCAGGTTCAGGATCTAGTAAAAGATTTTGAAGCAGAACAACGAGGTGAGATTCGTTTCACAATCCTGGCTGATTCTGGAAAGTGGGTGACCCAACTCGTCTCAGATTTGGAAAATAATATTATCTCGGGCTTCATCCTTGTTTTTGTTGTGCTGTTGGTAGTGATGGGGATACGCAACGCCCTCTTTGTGGCAGTCTCCATTCCACTTTCCTTCCTGATGAGCATGTGGATCATGCAGGCCATGGGCTACACGTTGAACTTCATCGTATTGTTTAGCCTGATTCTCGCTCTCGGAATGCTTGTAGATAATGCGATTGTTGTGGTGGAAAACATATACAGGCACATGCAGGGTGGAAAAAATCGATTTGAGGCTGCGTTGATTGGTATCAAGGAAGTGGGTGGTCCGATTACCTCTTCAACCCTAACGACCCTGGCTGCTTTCGGGCCGATCATCTTTATGCCGGGGATTATCGGCGAATTCATGACCTATCTCCCACAAACCTTGATCATCACACTCTCCTGTTCCCTGTTTGTCGGACTTTTCATTAATCCCGTCTTGTGCTCGACGATGATGAAAGTGAGCTCCAAAAAGTTAAGCAGCAGTGAAGATGAGCTAGCAATCCTCAAGAACTCAAGGTTTCTGCAAGGTTATTTGAGTTTCATGAAGGGCTTGATTCGATTTAGGTTTTTAGCTTTATTGGCTGCACTGGGAGGAATCTTTGGAATCATCTTCATCTATGCCACTGTTTCTGCTCCTCGCAATGGAATGGAATTTTTCCCACCCTCGGAGCCGCAGGAATTTGTTCTGAACATAAGAGCACCTGTCGGGACGACACTTCAGGTTTCAGACAAATACGTTAACGAATTGGAAGACATCGTCCGTCCATATGGTGGGAGCGTAGAAGCTGTTGTTGCGAATGTGGGACAACGACGAGGCTTTGGTGCCGGGGATTCAGGAGGAGCGACTACTCACATTAGCCATGTCGTGGTGCCTTTTCCAGATTGGCTGCACTGGGAAGAAAAACCCTCGGTTGTAATTGAAAAAGTCAGGGACAAGCTCTTTGATGTGACCGGTGTGGAGGTGGAGTTAACCAAACAACAGAACGGTCCACCTAGTGGAAAACCCATCAATATTGAAGTCCACGGAACAGATCTGACCCTCATGCAAAAAGTAGCTCAGGATATTCAACAGATCATCCGAGATTTGCCAGGGTTGGTTGATCTGTCTGATGACTTTGATCGGAGTCGGCCTGAGATTCGAGTTTTGATCGACCGTGACAAGGCGTCTCGACTGGGACTGAGAGCTCGAGAGATCGCATCCACAGTTAGAACAGCTTTTAATGGCAGTAAGGTCTCAAATTTCAGAGACGGAAGTGACGAATACGATATCTTTGTGCAATTGGATGAGAATTTCCGCAGCAATTCTAGGGATATCGAGTCTCTGTATATTTTCACACCTTCAAGACAGCTAGTTCCGTTGAGTGAAATTGCTGAAATTACTACAGGTCCCGCGTTTGGCTCCATCCGTCATGTTGATCGAGAGCGTGTGATTACTGTTTCTGGAAATAATCGGGAAATTCCTGGCCCAGTATTGCTAGGCCAAGTTCAGAAAAAGCTCGCTGACTTCCCTCTCCCCAATGGAATTTCTATCGAATATACCGGTGAAAACGCGGATCGTGAGGAATCACAGGCGTTCTTGGGTAAAGCATTCTTGACTGCAATTCTACTCATTTTCCTGATCCTGGTTACACAGTTTAACTCAGTGATGTTGCCGTTTATCATTATGCTGGTCGTTTTCCTTTCACTTTCGGGAGTCCTTGTTGGACTAATCATTCATGATCGGCCGTTCTCACTAATTATGACAGGCATTGGAGGGATCTCTCTGGCAGGAATTGTTGTGAACAACGCCATCGTGTTGGTTGATTTTATCCAACAATTACGGAGAAAGGGGCTTGCTGCGCTAGATGCAATCGTCACTGCCTCAGCGGTCAGACTCAGGCCAGTGCTGCTCACAGCTGTAACGACAATTCTTGGCTTGCTGCCGATGGCTTTGGGAATGGATATCAACTTCTTCCGTTGGCCTGATCCTATCCTCTTGGGAGTGCCTAGTGGCGTCTTTTGGAAGCCAATGGCACTCGCCGTGATATATGGAATAAGTGTGTCTACTCTGCTCACACTGATTGTTGTCCCGATCCTTTACTCTTTACAAGATAGTCTAAAAAACGTCTTTGGAAGACTCTTTGGTGGTGGTAGAAAAACTCAAAATTCTGAGGATGAAAAAAGTTATTTTCCAAAAGCAGCCTAAGCTGATTTAGGTCCTTGCTTTTTCAATCGCACGGGGGCATTGTGATGGCATTCCTTTAGTGGAGCAACTTCCTAGTCCAATATTTCTCATGGATGACAAAAAGGAGTCAGCATGAAGCTGCAACGCGTCCCTGTCGGCCTACCAGAAATCAGCGCTCTTCAACTTCGCCAAAAACATCTCTCCTGGGTACGAACCCAAGCTTCTGAGTGGGGATTATTACGCAAGGAAAATCAGAGTCTTTATCGCGGCAAAGCTTATGATGCAGAGGTATTTGCAGTGGTGAGAACTGTGATGAAGGAAAATGATATTGAATACGTCGGATTTGTGGGGGATCAACAGATCACAGTTGGGCCGGATCTGTTGATGACCAAACTACAGGTTGAGCAGAGCTTTTCTGCCTAGTTTTTTAGTCCCAAGGTGTCGCTCGGGACTGACCTAGATGGGGCTGCAAGGAAATTCTAATTTACAGGTTTCCCAAAAGAATATCGTTGAATTTGCCTTCCCTCCTGATCAAACTCCTGGCCTCTCCAGGGAAGCCCATCTCGAAATACACCTTCGAATTTGATCCCATCAGCATGTATATACGTTCCTTTCCCTTGAGGCATACCTTTGATGAAATTACCCTGATATCGGTCTTTATTTGACCAGATATAAGTCCCCTCACCTTGAAAGATGTCTTTTACGAATTCTCCCATATAGAGTCTTCCATCCGGCCATGAAAATGTGCCTTTGCCGTGTTTTTTACCATTTTGAAAGTTTCCGATGTATTTTCTGCCATCAGCGTGGTTCATCTCACCTTGACCATTGATCAAACCTTTCTTGAAATTACCAAAAATCTTTTTCCCACTCGGCCAAGAGAGTTGCCCCCGACCCTCAACTACCCCCTTATTGAATTCACCGGTATAAATTCTTCCATCTGGCCAAGCAAGGGTCCCGGCCCCGTTTGGTAAAGACTCAGAAAACTGACCGGTATACTTCTTCCCATCTGGCCAAATAAGGACTCCATCACCATCAATTTTCCCATCATTGAAGGAACCTGTGAATTTGCGTTTATCTGCAAAGGTCAGGGTCCCATTTCCGTGCATCACTCCTTTACGGACATCACCAGTGTATTCCTTCCCGTTTTTGAATGAGAAATTCCCTCGCCCATCGGGCTGATTTTCTTTTATCTCACCAATGTATCTGGTCCCATCAGCGAAAGTATAAACGCCCTTTCCTTGTTTTATCCCATTTTGAAATTCACCTGTGTACAAGGCACCGTCAGGCCAACTGTAGGATCCTTTTCCATTGAGCTGCCCCTTACGAAACTCACCTGCGTATTTGCGTCCATCAGCCCAAGTGTAGCTTCCCTCACCGTCCTCAATTCCATCGCGGAAGTCACCGACGTACTTTTCGCCATTTGGAAAGAAGAAAGCTCCGCTACCGTTTGGAAGTCCATCCTTTAATTCGCCTTCGTATCGTTTCCCATCAGGCCATCGATACACACCACGTCCCTCTAACTTGTTATTTTTGAAATTTCCATAGTAGGATCGCCCATCCGGCCATTGGAAGCTTCCAATTCCATCCAGTTGATCATTGACAAAGTTGCCAGAGTATTCGCGCCCATCCTGCCACTTGAGAACCCCCTCTCCATTAAACTGCTCATTGTTGACCTGGCCTTGATAGCTCCTGCCGTCTGGAAAAAGAAAGTTGCCTTCCCCTTGGGGCTGACCCTTTTGAAAAGTTCCTTTGTACTTTCTTCCGTCATTCCATTGATAGGTGCCTTGACCCTCAAAACGGCCATCAACAAATTGCCCTTCGTATTTTTCGCCATCACTTTGTACAAGAGTTCCTTGTCCCCAGGGTTGGCTATTTTTAAACTGACCAACGTACATGTTCCCATTTGGGAATTTGATGGTCCCATCACCTGCAATTCGGTAGTTTTTTACGGGACCCGCAAATCGACTCCCATCAGGAAGATTCAGAATCCCCATGCCATCTGGTCGACCATCTTTGAAAATCCCCACAAATAGGGTTCCATCGGGTAAAGTACCTGTACCGGTCCCATGCGGAACTCCATTCTTTGTCTCTCCTCGATATGCTTCCTCTGAAACTGCATTTCCAGCTTTGGTCCAACTGTTATTTTGGCGATCAAAAAATAGCTCCACCGCAGACAATTGAGCGGAACTGAACATCAGGAGTGCAGATATCCATAATTGTAGAATCCTTTTGGGCATGTAACCTCCTCGATAGATGAGAAAGAGCGATTATCTAAGTAATTTAATGTGTCGTTTTCGTTTTAAGCGATTTTTCATCCATGAATTTGTATCACAAAAAATGGGAAATGAATTTTGAATACATCCAAAAAGCAATTAGAATAGAAGACTTTCAGCAAACTATCACAATTCTAGACAGGATTTTAAATTTTTTTCAATTGGCTAGATCAGCAGTGGAATTTATTTAGGGCTAGAAAATAAGGTGTTGGTTTTGAAAAAAGTGATTAACGTTGTTTATTCCAACAAAAACAACAGCTGACAACATTTGCATTCAGCAAAGACCCAAAAATTATTACAAATCGGAGATGAACAAAACGGAGAAGATGAATAAGGGAAAGATGCCTGCAGAAATCGGTAAACTTTTCGGACTGCTCTACGATGGAGAAAGCGAGTTGTTAGTTCGAATTGCCAGCGAGAATTTAAAAAAACAACAGACCAAGCAAGATGGCCAGAATCAGGAGATTGACTCAAAAGAATCAGTAAGTACCACGGATCTGCTCAAACCATGACTGAAATTCTCAAGGCGTTTACTTTTTTACTAGGATTCCAATTGCTGGGTACTGCGACCGTAATGGGAATGTCTTTGCCGATTCCTGGGCCGGTTGCAGGATTGCTTTTTCTGATTGGCTGGCTGGGAATGAATGCTCCTAGACCGAAGTTGTTAAAGGAGACCGCCCAAGGGTTGATTGCCCATCTGTCCTTGCTCTTCGTTCCAGCTGCTGTGGGGATTATTCAACATTTGGATCGGCTTGCTTTGGAGGGAAAGATCCTGCTGACCGCGGTTGTGGTCAGTACAATATTGGCCTTGATCGTCGGAGCCCTGACCTTTGTAGTGATGGTGCGCTTAACAGGTGCCTTACCAGAGGGTGAGGAACTGCGCTCATGAATCCAATCAATGAAGTTCAGGATATCTGGGCATATCTCCGCACAACACCATTGCTCTGGTTGATGTTGACCATGATGGCCTATCTTTTGGGTTTTTGGTGTTTTGAAAAAGTGAAACGTAGTCCAATTGTCAGTCCGGTTGCCATTGCTGCGAGTTTTTTAGGGGTAATCTTACTGATCACCGACACACCATACGCTGTTTACTTTGAAGGTGCCCAGTTTGTTCATTTTCTCCTAGGACCAGCGACAGTTTCTCTTGCCATCCCATTAGTGGCAAATTTTCCGAGAGTCCGGAGAGCAGCGATTCCCATGCTTGCAGCATTGATTGCTAGCTCAGCCACTGCCATCTTTGCAGCAATTTTTATTGCTCAAGCGATGGGTGCCTCTGATGAAGCTAT
>JACLAC010013369.1_pt1 | contig 38836 bp, 33 predicted proteins | sample 8027881 | NCBI WGS metagenome assembly JACLAC01 (sample SAMN15725517, study PRJNA655200) | protist metagenome | isolation source: fluorescence activated cell sorting (FACS) single amplified genomes of... | place: Spain: Blaines Bay Microbial Observatory, Mediterranean Sea | collected 2016-01-19 | reverse complement strand
AAAAGTTCAAGCACCGGGCCCAATTCGGATACATTCCCCTGCTCGGTCAAACGTCCAGCCGATTTAGCAAAGTCAAGATAGGACTGTTCGCTGATGGGGAAATTGACTTTGATCGGGTCAAGTTGAGAAACGGTTGTCAATTCAGTCTCAGTAGTCACCAAATCACCAATTTGGGTCACCGAAATGCCTGCTACTCCGGAAATCGGCGAGACAATCTTCGTCCACGATAGATTCAAGCGAGCTTGTTCAACTTGCGCATTCGCAGTGGCAACGCTCGCCTCGGCTGCGAGCATGTTTTGCACGGCATCATCAAACTCCTGCTGACTCACCGCTCCCTGTTTTGCCAAAGGGCGATACCGATTCACATGGCTCTTTGTCTTCTCAAGATTGGCTTTAGCTTGACCCAACTGCCCCTTCGCCATATCGAGTTGTGCTTTGAATTCACGCGGATCAATCTTAAAAAGTGTCTGCCCTTTTTTAACTACACTGCCTTGCTTGTACTCGATTTCAAGCAGATAGCCTTTAACTTGAGGGCGAATCGTGGCATTGTTAAAACCTTGCGCTGTCCCGATCCAATCCGCAAAAATGGGCACATCCTTTTGCTCCACAGAAGCGACGACGACCTCGGGGAGTGGAGCCTCCTTACCCTCCTTCGACGAACAGCCTAGGCTCACGACCAGAGTCGTGAAAAGAAAAATGGCAAGCAGTCCTCCATGCATCCGGCTGGTTGCTTCTTTAATGCGGTTGAAGATCACTTGTATCCATCCCCTACTGTATTGCTTCGGTTTTCGAACGCGATTTTCCATAACCCTGAGCAGATCAACGATAGTCAGGCGATCCGTAACCTCCATCAAGGATCAGGTTCTAAATCCCAGGCCTGGGAATACTAGCGCGCATCTTTTCTATTATCGAAATGATACCCTGTTATTTCAGAGGGGAGAAAAGCTGTCCAGGCCCCTGCACCGCTGGGAAAAGATCAACCTCCGGGGCAGAAAGGCAAGGGGAGACCTAGCTCTTGGGAACTCGGGTGAAGGTGACCCAAGGCTTCAAACCGGATTTAGCATCGCGCGAAGGTCCTCCCTCGTCACTTACGAGGCTCCTCACGGAAACTCACCTCGCGGAGGGCGAGGCAGCGTTGACCTCAAATCGAAATAGTCGGCTAGATACTTTTCTCTTTTGATCGCCGTGAGAAAAACAGCACCAAGGCGACCACCACCACGGACACTGGAATGACGATCCAAATGGAGGCCTCGACCCAGGCCACAAGGAGAGTCGACAGCCCCAACAAGATTCCCAGCACCGTAAAGTGCCAATGGAAATGAATTCCGGCTAAGAAAGTCGCAAGGGCAACCGTTAAAAGAGAGAACAATCCAGCTTCTGGCGCATTCACCCGATTCGTGCTGTAGAGCAAGAAAATAATTTCAAGAGAGCCCAAAAGCCCTAGCCAGTGGAAAATTTGGTGGCGGAGAATCCAAAAAACACTCTCAGATCGATCTCGAGATGCCTTCCAGCTTCGGTACAGACTCGTCGCCGCAAGCAAGGGGACAATGCTCAACCAAAACCAATATCCCCAATCCGGAGACATGTCGGTGATCGCAACGCCAACGGCGCTAATCAAAAAAATGAGAACAAGCAGGGCCTCTGTAATACCAAAATGCTTTCGCTCGGAACTTTCCTTAGTCTTTTCAGGTTGAGACATTTTCGTTTCCCTTCTTAACAAAAGGCGATGGAGGGCTTCAGTCGAAAACCGCGCATTACTACACCCTATTTATAGTGAATTGCTACTTAACCGTGGAAGAAGATCTCGCCCAATCCGCTCGATGATCTCATATCGAGGTTCAAAAGCCGGTAGAACCATTATTTGATCGAGGCCCGCTGCCTCCATCGCACGAAGCCGCTCTGTCAAAACCTCAGGGGTTCCGACTAAACAAGTTGCTTCGATCAAAGCCTTTGTCAAAAACTTTTCTTCCTCGGGAATAACCCAACAATTGTGACCGGCATGAACTCTCTGATGAAGCCTTTCTTTCGGAACCTTATCGAGCATGGCGCAATACTCAGGCCAGATCTCTTTCAATATTTCAGGTGGGTTCTGACCGAATTGACGCCACTGATCATATGCGTAGTGGACCGTGGCCATCGCCATGGCGCCACATTCATTTCGAACTCGAGGTGAATCTACAGATTCGCCCGGATCAAGTACCGAAACACAGGTCAATGCGGTCGTTGGGAAAAAACTGCGATCGAGAACCCGACCAACATCCTCCGCACCCTTCTCGATCCACTGCCAAATCAGTTCCATGACCTCAGGACTCGAGGGCATTGAAAGCACCGCCCCGTCGCCATACCGTCCGGCCAAGCCAAGGGACCTTGGACCAAAGCCCGATACATACAGAGGAATAGGATCGTCAAAATTGACGAAACCATGATCGGGCATCAGATGCCGAATCGGTCGGTCCTTATCTCCCACTGAAACGAAAGATTCTTCCCCTCTGAGCAAAGGCTTTAGACTTTCGAGGTACCGATCGAAATTAACAATGGACTGGGGCTTGGCTCCCATAATTCTCATGGCTGTGTTTCCCGCCCCGACTCCTAAAAATATCCGCCCTGGAGCTAACGCATTAATCGTTCCAATGGACGCAGCCGTCACAGACGCCGGCCGTGTTCCCGTCACGGCAATCCCAGTCCCGAGTTGAATACGGTCCGTTCGGTAAGCAGCAAGGGCCAGGGTTGCGTAGCAATCCGACCAGATCATCTGGCTGTCAGCAAACCAAGCCGAATGGAAGCCCAAATCCTCTGCACGAACCACATAATCTGTATCTAGAATATGACTCGCTACGCAGACTCCGATTTTCATCTCTGAATTTCCTATCGCATAATGAACCGCAAAGCCTAGCGCCCACAGCTCAAATCTACTCTATTCAACTTCAGCCTTTCTGCTCCACGAGCGCATATAGCCTTTTTCCTCAATTTACCTCACACTAGGTTCATGAAATATTTACACACAATGGTTCGGGTATCTGATCTTGAGGCGTCACTGGACTTCTACTGCGCAGGCTTGGGGCTCGTTGAGCAGCGACGCGTGGAGGTTGAAGCAGGACGATTTACATTAATTTTCCTAGGCGCGCCGGGAAATCCAGATTCTCAAGTAGAACTCACCTACAACTGGGACCCTGAAGCCTACACAGGCGGTCGTAACTTCGGGCATCTCGCCTATCAAGTCGAAGACATTTACACGGCCTGCCAGCGGCTCATGGATCGAGGTGTCGCGATCAATCGCCCCCCTAGAGACGGTCGAATGGCTTTCGTTCGATCACCCGATGGAATCTCAATTGAACTCCTGCAATCAGGCGAGGCTTTACCGGCCACTGAACCTTGGTCTTCCATGGAAAATGTGGGTGAATGGTAAGATGCTCGGCCCACTCAAGCGACTCGTCGCTAATCGCAATGCATCATGATTTCTCTTTTCAACTCCATTTGAAAAGATATTCACGATCAGTCGCAAGATTATATATTTGAAACCTCAACCGGAATCCCGTTAACAGCTTGATTTCCAGAGATTTCATCTACAAAGTCGCCCGGCGCTAGATGATTGTTATTCACGCCCGCATTCTCTGCAGCCACCCGGAGTCGCGCGCCCGGTCGATCATGTCCCCATCCATGCGGCAGGCAGACAACACCCGGCATCATCTCATCCGTCACCTCTACAGGAACTTCAACGCACCCGACTCGAGAGCGAACTTGAGCCAACTCTCCATCGATAATCGAACACTGCTCCGCGTCTTCAGGATGCATTAAAAGAGTGCATCGGTTTCGGCCCGAAACCAGTTTCGAAAGATTATGCATCCAAGAATTGTTCGAACGCAAATCTCGCCTAGATATCAAGACAAGACCCGTCTCAGCTCTGTCGATTCGATCGGATAGGCGACCGAGGTCGGCCGTAATATACTCCGGAGCCAATTCTAGCTTTCCGCTAGGCGTTCGCAGGACTTCATCTAGAAGAGGGACCATGGGCCCAAAATCAATTCCATGAGGCGACTTCTTAAGGTCATCCAAAGTAATTCCCTCCGGATTCGCCCCATAGGCATCTCCCCACGGACCCGTTCTAATCTGAAAATCCAACATTCGCATCGGACCCTCAAAATTCGACATCCGAACGATTTCTTCGGGACTTCGACCTTCAAGCGCAAAGCCGGGCATTTGAGTCAATCCACCCACCAGACCCGCAAAAAACAAGTCGTCGAGTTGCTGAACATTCACTTCGGTTGGATCGGCTCCCTGACACAACGCGGCCAGCATCAGCAAAATTTTCCATTCGGGATAAACGGAATCTTCAATCTCAAAGATGGCCGGTGAAAAATTACCTGCACTGCGAACAGCCCAGTTCCATATGAGTTCATCGTAGTGAGGTTGCTCAAGGGGAGAAAGGGCTGGAAAGATCACGTCCGCGTGGCGAGTCGTTTCATTTATGTACAAATCCACAGCAACTAAAAAATCCAGCTCAGGCAAAGCAGTCTCTAATTTATCTGCGCCCGGGGATGAGATCACTGGATTACCAGCGATCACAATTAGCCCTTTTATCTGCCCCTCTCCCGGCGTCGCGATCTCCTCCGCTAAACACGAGACAGGAACTTGACCCAAAACTTCAGGGGCTCCACGCACACGACTCTTCCATCGACCAAAAGTAAACCCATCCGCATACTGTGGGTCGGGTAGATTGAGCAGAGACCAAGCGATAGGCTTCCCGAACATCGCCCCTCCCTCTCTATCCATATTTCCTGTGATTGTATTCAGAACATCCGTCAGCCAAGAGGCCAAGGTTCCGAATTCTTGATTACAGGTACCGATGCGTGCATAAACAGCACCTCGATCCGCGCCTGCTAGTTCGCGAGAGAGGCTCCGAATTCGATCCGCCGGTATTCCACATGTCTCGGCAACTCGTTCAGGTGTCCAACTACTGACTAAATCCTGAACAATCTCTAAGCCAGATACTTTGCCCGCTATCTCACCTAGGTCATCGAGACCTTCCTCAAAAATCACATGACACATAGCCATCATTAACGCTGCATCTGTTCCCGGACGAATCGGCAGCCACTCGCTCGCGTGATTGCAAGTACCCGTACGCCGTGGATCGATGACCACAATTCTTCCGCCTTTTTCAAGAATCGTATCGAAGCGCCCCATCAGATCAGAGGCCGCCAGGAGGCTTCCCTGAGACGCGTGAGGGTTAGCCCCGACGACCATCAAATAGTCACATCGATCTACATCCGGCGCTGGAAACCGCCACGGGTCGCCCAGCATCAGGGCCGACGAGACGTTCTTCGGCCACTGGTCCACTGTTCCCGGGGACCAGACTTTCTCTAAACCTGACATGGGCATAAAGGCTGCGACATATCTCTGAAGCGAGAAATTATGCGCAGCCGGGTTCCCAATGTACGTATTAATCGCGGAAGACCCGTACTCTGAGATGACCCCTTTTATCTTCTCTGAAACGATACGAAAAGCCTCATCCCAAGAGACCTCCTCAAACTCACCCTCATCATTACGCGCCACAGGGGCCCGAAGGCGATCTGGATCATGGTGTAGGTCACCCAGGGTCATCCCCTTTGGGCAAACGTACCCCTTGCTCCAAACATCTTCTTTATCCGGACGAACTCGAAGAACCCGATTTTCTTCGACCGCGATCTCTAAACCGCACATAGATTCACAAAGATGACACGTTCGTAGATGAATCTCTTCGGTCATTTCTACCCCATGATTTTTTAACTGACTTGCACAGTATGTCATGGCGTTCAGTAGAATAGCTACCTATGAATCGATGACGCCCGCATTTAATCTTTAAGCATGTGTGCCAGCTAAAAGATCAACGAGGCGTCTCGATTAACTCTAAGCGTTGAATCACGTGACGAGAGCCCACCTCTGTCGCGGAGAAACGACCGCTCATCATTAAATACAGTCGAGGGGGCGCTCCCTCTTCCGGGACGTCTAGATCGGCAAGAGTCAGCTCTTTCCCGTCTTGATCCAAAATCACGCTTTTATCAGAGAGGAAATAGGTCGCGCCATCGATCTGCAACGAACGCTGGGGCAAATTCCGAAGACCGATCTCGCCCTCCCCTTCAAGAAGTGGCTCTGAGCCCTGGGCACTTGCCACACAAAAGAAAACAAAAGAAGTGACAACCAGCAATCGCCCGCAATGCCAAAATGAACGACGTGACTGTTTCATTGCATTTACCTTTTTATCTTTCGGTTTAAGCCAATTCAGAGACATCACCACTCTATCGAGTACGAATCTAGAAGTCACTGAGAGTCTCTCCAGCTATCCAAACGCACCCCGGTCGGGCAGTCTGTATTCGGAGCATCGCTGTAGGCCGTACCGTCACTGGTAATCACGACGACCATATTACGACATCCCTCATCAGAGGCCGGTTCACACCCACTCCCTGTGCATGGACTTGTAGCAGCGGAGCCGGGTCCTACAGAAACACGCGGCCTATTCGGGACGCCTCCACCAATTTCAATCTGTCGCGTCATCACTGTGGCTTCAGTCGAATCGCTAGAAAAAGCACCCTCTGCACAGCGCAGGTCAAAACCGTAGAGACGCGAAGCGCCTCCAGCCGTGCACGGGTCGGCTGTCTCATCAGGTAAAAACGAAAGCGTGTACACGTCTCCGAAGAAAATCGAGCTATTCGTAATGAATTTCTCACCATCGATCGCCTCGATAAAGAACCCAACCTCCGGGGCTGCAGGATATTGACAGGTCGTCGCCTGCTGGACAGGAACAAAGTCAGTACTTGTCGCGAAGTCATTGTACCGAGCCTCAGATGTGGAAAGAGTCATCGATCTTTCCAAAGGATCTAAGTCCTTCAAGACATAAAACCGATTGTTTTCTTGAGTCGTTCCTGAATAGCCCGTAAAATCGAGTTGATTTCGCTCTCCTGTGCCAAAAGCAAGCCAGAGCGTACCCCGAATCAATGCGCCGGTGGGAGGGAAGAAGATACTTCTGTAATGATCCACCGGACATGTCGATGGAGATCCTGCATCGAATTCGCAATGATCCACCTCAACGAGTCTGATCCATTCCCAATCCGACTGATCAAGGCTCGAATCGACAGCGATGCTCCCACTGCTTGGCAATTCCGCTAGATCTCCGATGACCCATTTCCAGAGATTGCCTCCTATATCCCCGATATAGACCACATCTGCGTATCCATCGAAATCTAGATCAAAAACGGCTGGAGTGGCTGCCAAAGCGAACTGCATCCGCGGATCGCCTAGATTGATGTCATGAGAGAATCGCTTCATCGCAATTAAGTCTCCCGACTGAATGTCAATCATAAAAAGTGCACGGCCCGCTCTTGAGGTCGAACTCCCTACGCTTGAGTCGTAGGTTGTCGCCATATTGGGATCGCCTTCTTCGGAATATCCACCGGCAAAAATTGCGACCCATCGGTCATACCCTGCTCCGTCATTATCGTCGCCACCGACACTCACCCGAATGCGGGTAACAATAGGGTCGGACCAACTTTCACCCATATAGTCCGAATAAGGATATGCGCCGGTGCCCGAGCACTTTAGGTTGGTGGAGTCTTCACATGGAAACTCCCATAGATAACCCGGATACGGAAGACCCGGATTGAGGCCCTGAGGGTGAGTTGCATCCGGAGGGTCCGTTACGTCGAGAGCCCAAATGACCCCACCCCCTTGACGCATATTTCCCAAAAGAACCGTATGCCATTCATCGACACTCGATGGGGACGCATTCGTAGTCGGATAAAACCAAACGTCCGCGGCTTGCGGTGAGCCATCCATATAATAGAACTTGGGAGAAACCTTATCTTTGGCCAACTCCTTGATATTCAATCGAGCCGGATAAGACATAAAGGCCATCTCTTCTACGCCCGTTCCTCGATCAAATCCTTGGGGATTCAGACCCGAATCCCACTCTCCAGCATTGAAGCCATGCATAAATCCACCATTCGAACCCGCGTACAAGATACGTTTTCGATAGCGATATTTATCAGCAAACCCCCGATAGGTAGCGCTTGAAATTCCAGAGTTCGGAGAACCGACCAGCAGAGGATTCGAATGAAAAACGTCCCAAAGGCGGCGATTCCGATCGACGCAAGGCACGCTATCCCACTCGCACCCAGCGACGTATTCGACAATGCGGTCTCGCAACTCGTCGGTTGACGCAATTCCACTATCGGGGAAATCACTCACTGAATATGGAGAGCTCCCCAGTGCATCACTCCCTCCCGCTAAATCGCTTGCGGAAACGACTGTGTTGTTAAAAAGAGGAGGTAGTACAGGCGTCGATGTGGGAACCCCGCTCTTATAATTAGAAACTCGTAAATTCCGGATCAGCGAAGGAGGTAATGCCAAAGCTGCATCCCAAAAAGACGGAGCATTTGTTCTCAGCGCGCCCGTCAAACATCTTCCGGGCGCGAGAGGGTCGGCGACTGCACAATCGCCCATGGCATCCTGAATCTCCCCCGCTGCCGTAAACTCAAAATTCTTAATATGACCTTCCCAGAAAGCCCCGTCGGCGCCTGGGATAAAATAGCTTGTGTAAAAGTTATTTCCGTCTGTTGCACGACTCGCAGGTACTGTCGCTGCCGTGAAGGATTGCGACTTCTCAATAATATCTGTCAATGTACTTACAATCGCTTGGGCCAGCTCTTCTGCGTTCGTGCTGTAGAAGAACAGACCATTCCCGACGTCTGCCGTCTTGGACAAGATCGCGTTGGCATCGGGACTCGTCGTAAAGCCAACCGTATAGGTATCGATAAGTTGTTCACCAGAAAGCTCGTAACTGAAGTCGTTTTCCTGCATAAATTTAGCAATATCATCTAGATACCATGCAGTTTCATAACTGCCTCCAGTGATCTCGACTCCCCCTTCGGGCGAATCGTTGTCGGGGTTGTAATCACCAATTAAGTCATTTTGAAATCGACTTCTATCCATCCCATCGAAGTCATCGCGAGTTGGCTCCCCATCAGTAATGACAATGACAAAATTCTTCTGACAAGCATAAAGGGCCGGAGAAGGAGGGGTGTTCGAAGAACTACTGGTGGTCGAACCGCTCAACCGAATGTTGTACCAAGGAAATGGGGTTTCCCCATCTTTTCCCATGATGGGGTTCGATCGACTTTGGAAGTAGCGATAAACATTGAAAAGACTTTCACCCAGAGGTGTCCATGTTTCTCCTTCGAGTTCATCGATGCTCTCGTTTAACAGATCTCCATGAGATGCGTCATAGTCATCAATAGCGACCTTTACGTATCCTCCCTTCGGATCGGATGCGCGGTAAAATTGAGCAAGGCCAAAACGAACCTCACCCACAGCATTCACTTGGCATATGACCTCGCGCAAAACCTGCTTAGCTGCCGTTACACGTGAACGGCGATATTTGGCGTATGTAGGCGCCAGTCCTTCACCAATCAGACAGTCAGAAGTCACTCCGTTATTGAGCGCATAAAGTCCATCCGACTCGAAATCGGCATATTCGTCGGACTCGTCGCTAAAATACCAGTTCAAATAACGACCATCCGCTCTCGTCGTATCATCGATGAGCGTGTCGGAATAGAGTGTTCGAGTATTTCCACAACGGGTCAACGTATAGGTTCCACTGAAATAATAGGTGCGATCGTCGTCGTAGTAGTCGCAAGTCGGCTCCACTGTGGGGTCATAGCCCTCGTGCCACACCAAGTTATTCATAGAGCCCGAGTTGTCTATTAACAGCATCACATTTGGCGGAACGTTCGCCGTAAATAAACTAGAATCGTCTGCCCGTGCGGGAAACGAAAACACAAAACCCGCTAAAGCAAAAATTGCAATCCGATGCAGTGCTTTTTCGAACTGATTCCGATTCATTTCCACACACTCCTGGACAGCAATCTTTGATAATTGCCAACAGCTTCTAGATGCTTAGGGTTGGAGTTGTATTCCTGCCAAGTCTCGGGGCTCAGCTTCATCAGTGATGGTAATATCAAAGCTCTGGGACGCGGCTCCGCCGTGTCGGTCTTCTACTTGCACCATGACCCTATGCACGCCTCCCTGGCTCGGGCCAGGCATCCAAGTCAGCTCACCTCCAAGTCGATCAATTTCCATTCCCATAGGCCCCTCAACAACTGTATATGTGAGAGCTCGATCGTAATCGGAGTCTGTAGCCCGAAGTTGATAGAAAAAGGAGGATCCGATTGAGGCTTTACCCGGATCCGAGACAATCTGAGGAGGCGAATTGGCGATCTCGACTTCATTACTGACTCGCCGCTCACTGTGATCATCTCCATCATCTACGTTCACCGTAACCTGTATCAGGTCGCCTCTTCTTAGATCAGCCGTGTCGTAAGAAGAGTCTCCATCGGATACCCGACGGCCGTTAACCCTCCACTCGTAAATCATACGAAGATCATCTCCATCGGGATCGTGAGCCCGGACTTTCGTATTCACTATGTCCCCTGGTCGCGTCTCAGATCCGGTCAGGAGTTCAAGATCTAAAACAACGGGGGGCCGGTTTCCTATCCGGCCGAAAGCGGTTGCCTGGCTTTTTCGTCCCGCTGAATCGGTCGCGATTGCGATCACTTCGAACCGATCGCCCTTCTGAGCCGATGGAAATTTGACGGCATCGGTTCGTGCGCGGACCTTTTGGCCATTTAGGCGCCATTCATAATCAAAACTGACCAAGTCCGAACTTGCACCACGAAGCTTCGCCACCGCACGAATCAGTTGCTCTGAGGTTGGACGCCTAGGCTCAACCCGAAGAGATTCTATTTGCGGGGGGGAACCTTCCGCTTCCAGAGCTATTTCCAAAGACTCTGAGCCCTCCGTCGAGTGCAGATCTAAATCAGATCGAGAGTCCAGGTCGGAAGAGCAACCGAAAAAGAGCACACACAGAATGAGACCCCACGCAGAAGGTTGAATTTTCGTTTGCTTCTTCAAAAGCAAAGGTAACACTTGATTTAGACTATCAGGGTCCATTGGTTTTCTCACTGGTATGGGTAGCAATAGCCGGCGCTGGCTTCGATTCGCTTTGAGGCGCCTACCATTCCCGATGTTTGGCCTTCCACATTGATACTAAAGATGGCTTCTCTCCACTGAGAACCACCGAATTCATCGCTCATAATCCAATCGTCGCATGCCTCGCCCATGCCGATGTACTCGACAGCTTGTTCCACCGCTGGGTCGGGGTCTTGTATGAAACGAGGCTGACTTACTGAGCCGTCTCCTAAAATTCGGGGGGAACCTTCGTCTGGGAAGTCTGGATTAAAAGAAAACAGAGCGGCCACACCCTGAGGAACGAGCAAACCTACATTCTGGTCGATAATGACTTGACCCAGAGCCACGCCTGCGTCGGCCGCATAAAGAGCCGAACGGGCGCTGGCTAGAAAACCCGCGACTTGGCGATCACGGGTGGCCAATTCCATAGAGCCCAGTCCAATCAAACCCATGATTGTCAACATGATGATGGAAACAAGTAGAGCCGCACCCTCTTGCCTACGCCCAGAACGGGGGCCCAACCGAAGTTGAAACGCACTCTCTCCTACTCTCTCATCATTTCTGCTGAAAGTAGATTCCGCCTCATTTTCAAGATGGCTTCGCATGGCTTTACACATTCCTAAGGCGCACGGTGGATTCATAGGTTCGCCTCTTCTTTCGATCTGGTTCAGGAATAGATTGGGGATCACGATTTCCAGTCACCTGCTGCTGACTCAAAGGTGTCTTAGGATCTGGGTCTTCTCGATCACTGGACATCACGAGACTTAGGCGCACCTGCTTTAAATTACGGCCATCGACCGCCGCGGGTGAGTGCGTGATGGAAATTCCATCTCCAACCGCTGAGCCATCGTCCCCTTCAACTTCCCCCGACTCAACGACACCGTCATCGTCATGATCAAAGAAAAGAGCCAACTGCATATCTTCGACATCATTTGCGATAAGAAGGCCATTTCGCCGCAACTGATAGCGATCAGAAGTTCCAGCCTCAGGTACGGCAATACTATAAACAAGCGCCGGAACAGCCACTAAATCCACTAGATTCGTAGCTCCAAACGTGACTGGGGTTGTATTGAAATCCACATTAAGAGTGACTCCATCTCCCGAATTAAAAACGACACCCGAAATCGTTCCGCAAACCACACGGCCCTCATCATCGTTACGATCCACCACCATCACTCCCGCACCCAATTTAAAATCGGCCTGAGACCCAAAATCGATCCAGCGTTTGCTCAAGACAAGGTCCATGGATGAACCGCCCACCGCGGTGCCCGAGGTGATGTTAGTGATGGGAACTCCAAACTCTCCTCCCAAAAGTTCGGGATCCGTCGCTTGGATCTGAGCCACGCTCAGGATGGCATCAGAATCGCTTAAGTAAAGTGTGTCGGGACCTACGCCGGAATCGCCTAGGCAGACCGCTGCCTGATCTGGAACCAGGTACCCGCTCATTCGCAAATCGTTTTCAATCATCTCCGCAACGACTCGCAAGTTTTGCTGCGTCGACGTCACTTGACCGACTGTTACGTGAGTTTTCTGGTTCGCCGTAAAAGTTGCAACAAGCCCAAACATCACGACACCAAGAATCGCGGTGGCCACCATAATCTCGATCAAGGAGTATCCCGACTGCTTGTTCATACTCATACCTATCGCTTGTTATTAACCACCAAAGTGGCCAAGGAAAAAGATTTTGGATTAACGCTGTTCTCATCGAGCCACGTGACAGACAATTCAATATTTTTAAGATCAAGGTTCTGAGGCACGACGTCGGAAATTTTCCAATCGACGGCGTAGACTCGCTCGACTTGAACGGCGCCACCGGGTTGGTCGACAACCACCGAAACGTTTCCTTGCGCCAGACCAAGCTCGGTCATCCAAGCTTCAGACTGACCCCAAGCCTTGTTATTCAAGGCCGAAAAAGGAACTCGCCCCACTTGCTCTAACTGCTCTCGAGCGATCATCGAAGCTGCGGTCAAATGCCTTCCCTTAGAAGTTCCCTGCATTGCATGAAGCTGCATCAACGCGACGGTTAACAAACCGAAAGAAAGCACCATCAAGGCAATCATGACTTCGATCAAAGAAATCCCCAGATGTCTTCGATCGAGACCAGACTCATTTCGTATGATTTTCGGCTTCATTTTAAAAATAATCTCATTTCCACAATCCCGCCGAAGCGTCCCAACGGAAACCATGCACGGAACCCAAACTTGTCATCACAATGGCGTGATCTCGCTCACCGTCATTGAGATAAACGGCTCCATCACCGGTTCCAACGTCGGCAACGGTTGTACTCGCTGAAGGATGAAAGGCCCTTGGCGTACCATCTGGAGCCAACAAAACCCATGACTGGACAGTCGATGAGTCTGTTGGATGTCGAAAATTTCCGGCTGAATTGACTTCTTGTGCAGTATTCTCGACGCTTGTCCCGGAAAAAGGATCTCCCATAAGGGTCCCACCCTCTGTGGGAACTAATTCGTTGGCCTGTGACCGACCCCATGAAATTCCGGTCAAATCTGAGAACGGAATCGACATCCGGTGCTCACCGGAATCAGGCAGATAATTGCCATTCGTATCCTCAATCAACAGAGCGGCCAAAAGCGTACTTCCGTCTTCGGATAGGAGGGGCGAACCCGAAAGATCAGTATCAAAAAAAATCAGATGATTAGAACTTTTCCGAATCGCTTCGCTTCGGCCTACGAAAAGCAATTGAACGATCTCACCGGCTGAGTTGCTCACACGCTGACGCTTCGACCAGCTATTCAAACTTGACACGCCCATGCTGAGAATCACGCCCACGATACTTATGACTATGACGAGTTCAATAAGTGAGAATCCATTTGAAAAACGCGTCTTCGTTTGAATCAATCTGGATTCGAATGTCGGTGTTTTATGCATACTCTGACTCGGGTCGAACTCATCGCGACCGCCTCAGGCGATCGAGTCTCAGTGCCGACTCAAGCCCCGTCACTCGCCGGAGAAATGAGCACAAGCACACAGACTTCTTCGGTGAAATTCAATGCGGCCTTTAGCCCTGACTTCATATCCCTCGGGGCGCAAGTTCCTGAATTTCATAGACTTTTAGCTACCCCCACAAGGTGATCACACTCACCTTGCCTGCATACGGGCGGTTGTCCCTGAGCAACGAAACAGCAGATCATTCGCGGCCTGCAACGATGGCGTGGCTTCCCCCTATGGACTGTAGGGATTTTTCATAGATCGACTGAACGTCGGCCCGTACTTCTTTGGAGAAAAACCTTCTCCCCGCACCATGATGGCGACCAGGGGTCTCTGCGAGGGTCGAAATCATTCAGTGAATTTAGGTCGCGAAGAGAGCCGTAGAATCCAAGCTCCGCGTAAAAAATTACGCTGCGAACGGAAAAATGGCATCAAGATAAGCGTCGGACACATGGTCTTCGAAAAACTTACTGGTGCACACTCATCCGCGCTCTGCAGTGGCAATGACTCCCAATTCTTTCAGTTCATCCACCGCTGAGCCCGATAGTCCAACCACTTCTCGAAGAATTTCGTCTGTGTGCTGGCCTATTCGAGGGGGAGCAATTCTGAGTGAGGGCGGCGTCAACGACAGCCTCAACGGGCTACGCACGGTCGGCACTTCGACACCTTCATCGTCTTCAATTTGAGTGGCCAAATCTCGAAAAACAGCCTGAGGCTCAGAAAAAGCCTCAGCGATGTCATTGATCGGCCCCGCCGGTATACCTTGTTCTTGCAGAGCCGCCAGCCAATCCGAGACTGTTCTTGAACGGAGCGCTGCGGCCACTTGTGGCACTAATTCGTCTCTATTTCGCACACGAGCATCATTGGTTGCAAATCGGACATCTTCAGAAAGCTCAGACATCCCGGCCAAAAGACAAAACCGTTTAAACTGCGCATCATTGCCTACCGCTAGAATCAGATGGCCGTCCGCAGCTTCAAAAGCCTGATAGGGCACAATATTCGGATGAGCATTTCCTAGTCGAGCGGGTGCCTCTTCACTGAAAAGATAATTCGCAGCCTGATTCGCTAGGCTGGCGACCGTCACATCGAAAAGACTAATGTCAATTGACTGACCTTGACCGGTCCGTTCCGCATGGTTCAGCGCTGCAAGTATCCCAACACTCGCGTTAAGCCCCGTCAAGACGTCCGAAAGAGCCACGCCCACTTTCATAGGCATACCTCCGGGTTCGCCTGTCACACTCATCAGGCCAGCCATTCCCTGAATCATGAAGTCATAGCCGGCTCTCGAAGCCTCAGGACCCTCCTGCCCAAAACCCGTAATCGAGCAGTAAACCAAAGCGGGGTTATCCGCACGAAGCGTCTCGTAATCGAGCCCATACTTCGCCAATGCGCCCTGCTTAAAATTCTCCACCACTACATGACTCTCACACGCGATTTGTCTGAGAATCTTCGCTCCCTCTGGCTTGGAGAGATCGAGTGCAAGAGAACGCTTGTTACGATTGACGGAACAAAAATAGGCAGAACGTGCCGAATCATCATTTAAATACGGCGGGCCCCACTCTCGAGTGTCATCGCCCGTCCCGGGTCGCTCGACTTTGATGACATCTGCCCCTAGATCCGCCAGGCTCTGAGTCGCCCACGGGCCCGCTAGGATCCTTGAGAGATCTAGGACGCGCAGGTGAGAAAGAGCGCCTTCTTTGAACAAGAAGATACTCGATCAGACCCCGGTAAAGGCCTGCATCCCTGTCTGAGCTCGACCCAAGATCAATGCGTGGACATCATGTGTCCCCTCGTACGTATTGACCGTTTCGAGGTTCATCAGATGCCTCATGACGTGATATTCCTCGCTGATCCCGTTCCCTCCATGCATATCCCGGGCGACTCGTGCGATCGTGAGTGCCTTTCCGCATGAGTTGCGCTTCACAAGCGAAATGTTTTCTGGAGCACAAATCCCCTCGTCAAGCATCCGTCCTACACGCAATGAAGACTGCAGTCCAAGCGCAATCTCGGTCTGCATATCGGCAAGCTTGAGTTGCACTAACTGATTCGCAGCCAAAGGACGACCGAATTGCTTCCGATCCATCGTGTACTCACGGGCTGCATGCCAGCAGAACTCGGCGGCACCCATGGCTCCCCATGAAATGCCATAGCGTGCCTTGTTAAGACATCCAAAAGGCCCCTTCAGACCGGAGACTTCTGGGAAAAGGTTTTCTTCGGGCACAAAGGCATTGTCGAGCATAATCGAGCCCGTAATCGAAGCGCGAAGCGAAAGCTTACCTTCAAGCTTTGGAGTGGTGAACCCAGGCCCTGCATTCTCCCGCTCAACGATGAAGCCTCTAATCACATTGTCCAGCTTGGCCCAAACAACAGCGATATCCGCGATCGGCGAATTCGTGATCCACATTTTCGATCCCGTGAGTCGGTAACCGCCGTCTACACGTTGTGCCCGAGTCGTCATCGAGCCCGGATCTGAGCCGTGGTCAGGTTCTGTTAATCCAAAACAGCCCACCATTTCCCCAGTGGCCAGTCGAGGAAGAAACTTCTTTCGCTGATCCTCTGTCCCGTAGGCGTAGATGGGATGCATCACTAGAGAAGACTGCACACTCATACACGATCGATAACCCGAATCGACTCGTTCAAATTCACGTGCGGCCAAGCCATAAGCAACGTGAGACACGCCTGCCCCACCATATTCTACGGGAACCGTCGAGCCCAATAATCCCAACTCACCCATCTCAAGGATCAAGGCTGGGTCAAACTCCTCTTCTCGAAAATCACTGATCACACGAGGAAGCAACCGATCCGTTGCGAAGCGACGTGCGGTCTCAGCCACCATACGCTCTTCGTCGGTCAGTTCATGATCAAGTAGAAAAGGGTCTTCCCAGTGAAATGTTGCTTTAGCCATGGTTCATCTTTCAATTTTTAAATGAAGTATTTTGATGCAATCTCTCAGGACAGATCGAGTTTTCAAAAATGACCTAGGTCGCACAAGCGTTTTTTCGATAATGAGAGGTTTTATTTTAAGCTTTTCACGAGGCTTGGGAGCCCTCTCTTCCGAGCACAAAAAGTCTCTAGTCCCGAAGAAAGGAGTCTAGCGCACGGGCAAAGCCGTCGTCTTTCGAACGGTCCGAAGCGCGAAACTGGACTGAATTCGAGCAACCCCCGGAAGTTGAGCCAGTCGCTGCCGATGAACCCGCTCAAAATCAGAGGTGTCCGCCACAACGATTCGGAGCAAATAATCGAACTCGCCTGTCATCAAATAACATTCCATCACTTCAGGGATCAACCGAACCGCATCTTCAAAAGTCTCCAGATCGGTCTGATCTTGACGCTGAAGTGTCAGATGAACAACTACTATCGAGGGGAGGCCCACCTTAATCGGGTCCACAAGGGCGGCATAACCGGCAATCACTCCGGACTTCTCCAACGCCTTCACGCGGCGCAAACAAGCCGATTCGGACAGATGGACGCGCTCAGCCAGCTGGACGTTCGACAGGCGAGCCTCTTCTTGGAGGAATGAGAGAATTGCACGATCTGTCGAATCCATTTTCATAGAACAAGAATAGCTTATTATAAATCAATAAAATGAATTTTATTGCTAAAATAAAGACTTTTATTCGATGAATTCACAAGGCCGTTTTCGTGATTATAGTTTACGATGTAAGCCATTCTGAGGAGCCTAGGCTCCAAACGTTCGTCAATCATGACTAGGAGGCTCCAGCATGCGCGTCGGAATCCCAAAAGAAATCAAAATTCTCGAAAAAAGAGTCGGCATGGTCCCCGCTGGGGTTAAGGAATTGGTCCAACGAGGCCACGAAGTCTTGATCGAAACCCAGGCCGGAATGGGCATCGGGCTCGACGATAATCGATATACAGAAGCGGGCGCCAAGGTTGTGGGGAGCCCCGAAGCGATTTTTGCTGATTCGGACTTAATCGTCAAAGTCAAAGAACCGCAGCTGAGTGAATGTGCCCAACTCAGCCCCGCTCAGACTCTCTTTACCTATCTCCATTTGGCCGCTGACCCGGCCCAAGCCGAAGCGCTCGTGACTTCGGGAGCCACCGCCATCGCATACGAAACGGTCACAGCGGCCGACCATTCCCTCCCTCTGCTCACGCCCATGAGTGAAGTCGCTGGACGGATGTCGATCCAAGTGGGCGCACATGCCCTTGAGCAAGTCAACGGAGGCATGGGTGTTCTGCTGGGTGGCGTACCTGGCGTAGACCCAGCTCATGTCGTCATTCTCGGCGGGGGGGTCGCCGGCTCCAACGCGGCTGAAATGGCCGTAGGCCTCGGGGCCCATGTCACTCTCGTTGATCGATCCCTTCCTCGCCTGCGCGAACTTTCTGCGAGGTTCGATAACCGAATCAAAACAGCGTACTCAACGCAAGAAAAAGTGTCCGAATTGGTCGCCGATGCTGATCTCGTGATCGGGTCGGTGCTCGTTCCCGGTGCTTCCGCCCCAAAACTCGTCACGGCCGACATGGTCCGGGGTATGAAGTCGGGGTCCGTCCTCGTCGATATCGCGATCGATCAAGGGGGCTGCTTTGAAACAAGCCGGCCCACCAATCACCAAGAACCCACTTTTATTCAAGATGGAGTCGTGCACTATTGCGTGACCAACATGCCGGGCGCCGTACCGCGAACCTCTACCCTTGCGCTCTGTAATGCCACCCTCCCCTACGTGATTGAACTCGCGAACCTTGGAACTCAATCTGCTCTTGAAAACAATAAACACCTGGCTCAGGGACTGAATGTGCGGAAGGGAGAAATTGTGCACCCCGCTGTTAAAGCAGCCCTCGCAGCCTTGTCTAACGCGTGAGTGAACGCCCGTCGTAGCTCTCCCTCTACTGACTGGTGAGACTTTCACCTTCAGACCTTGGTCCGATACCCGATCCCGTTTCAATTGGGTCCGCTTCCTCAGTCTCATGGTTGGAGATTCTACGTAACAACCATACGTTTGCATCAAGCATCTGGCCCATCATGCGCGATTTGCCCAATTGGATATCGCGGCGCCAAACCGTTTCCACGTCCTCACGAAGAGCGAAGCGGTTCATGACGGACGACATTTCACGACCGCCCACCGAGTCGCCCCAATCACGATCTTGATAAAAAATGTATTCCAGTTCAAGTTCTTCCATCAAATCGTACAGCTCCTGAGAGTCCAGTTGTCGCCAATCGATCAATCCCGAGTGACTCGGATCAGCTCGTAAATATTCGCGAGGCATGTAGTACGTATGTCCACTCCACACCACAATCAAAACCTTCGCGTCCTCCGATAGGTTTTCATCCATCCACTGATACTCATCGTAAAACCACGTAAATTCGTGATACCGATCTACATCTCCATCAATGTGATACTGCATGAAACCGATTGAATAGAAAATTAGAATGGCCGAGGCGATGGCGGCTGAGGCGACCCCAACGGCGATAGCTAAACGACGTAGCCGTTCACCGTCAATAAACTGAAAACCAAGAAACGCAACCACCATGACTTGCGGGACCATATAATTCACAAATCGACCGTACAACCGAGGCTGAATCACCCACCAAAGGATCAATTGAGAGATGATCCCAAACAAAAGATAAAGACCCGCTGCGTCCCTGCCTTTTCGAAAAAATGCATAGACCCCCAAAGCGAAAAACAGCCACATGGTTGGAATCGTCACCTTGCTCGTCACCAACCTTGATACCGCACGCCAAGTCGTTCGAATGTCGTGCTCACCTACCAGTGAAAGACTGTAGTGATTCATCGATTCATACAAAAAATCTTTCGGTGCCCCGAACAAATCGAGATGCATCGGAAAATCAGGAACACCCGTATTCAGATAGTTTCTCAGGAAGAACGGAGCGGGAATAGCGATGCAGATACAACCCCAAGCAATCAAACGACGTAGTGCCGAGCGATCAATCTTACGATCCAGAGCCACCCAAGTTAGCCACAGATACCAAGGTAAGAACAGAATGCTCTGATACTTAATACCCACAGCAAAGCCCAAAGAAACGTAGGCAAGGAATATGAGAGACTCTTTACGAACCCTTAAAAATCCTTGCAACAGCAGAATCCCAGCTAATCCGAAAGCAAGAACCCCCAAGTCATTGTTCGGGGTGGTCGCAGCACGGAAGATCCCCGGCGTCAGGAGTATTCCCAACACGGGTAACAATGGACGCTTCAACCCAGAGATCCTGCCTAAGCCATATGTCAACGCAGCCACTACGCCGAGCACATAAAAATTAAAGAGCTTGACGCCCGCGCCACCGGACACAAAATAAACTGGTGTGCTCAAATAGGAGTAGTAGAGCGGAAAGTTATAATGGTAGTAAGGCCTAAAAACGAATCCGTTATTTCGAACGAGATCTTCCATTTGAGCCAAGTGATAACGCATGGCATCCCCGGCTCGAGGCGGCGTCAATGCGTCAAAGAAAAGGATGAGGGTGATGACAAAAATGATCCCCAGCCAAGTCCGATTCCAGCCGTCAAGGGAGTTCCAATAATTTTGGCCATGGGTCCAAATCGAGGGCGTCGAATTAGAGAGAACACGACGCCAACCCAGAATGCCCATGACGAGAAGAAGGCCTGTAAAACCGAAGACCTGAAGATTCGCCAGCATGCCCAGCTGTGAGATAACTAAGAATATAAATCCAACAATCGCACTCCCGATAACCCAACCAGCAAGAAGCTGATAGACAACAGGGCAATCCCGCTGCTTTAAAAAGAAACATCCGATACCCGGGAGCATTAGAAACCAGAGTAGAGCGAAGGCCCACGTCATAATTAAGACTCCCACCCAATTGAACCTACAAAGTAAAAGCGATCATGAGGTATTTAACGGATTTTCATAATGAGCGAGCGTTTAGCCTTCAAGAAAACATCTGGCCCAGATCTTCTGAAACTCCGAGACCGTCTGATCCCATTCTGGGGCGACCTGAGTCTGGCTGGCCACCGACATAGATCGACTTTTTTGTAATTTTTCGAGCAGATCAATGTCCTGATCATTCACGTTCAATGAATCGCGATCGATTTGGCGAGAAAGCTCAGAGTGAGCTTCCCAAAAAGAACCTTCCGAAACTACATAGTTTGCAAACGTTTCGTGCGTCAATCCGGCCCGTTGCGGTCGGAGTACAATCACTTGCTGAAAATCAGGCTCGACCAAGATCAAAGTATTTGGAAAAATAAAAAAGGTCTCAATATGCGTTCTCTTCTGCCCACGCAGCTTCGAGAAAATCGGCGATTTTTCTTTAGAATCCTCTTCGACCGAGCCGTAACCCTCAGGCATCACCATTCCAGCGATGCGGTCCGACAAAGAAACTCCAAACTGCTTCAACGCTCCCTCAAATCCTGAGCAAATTTCACGATGCACCAGAGGCAGGTGATAAGCATCCACAAAGTTCTCTGCAGCTAGTTTCCAATTCGCGGAAACTTCGCATTCGGTTGCACTCACAGGATGCAACTCATCTGCGGGCCAATCCTCAAGGCGTCGGTCTAGGGGGGCGATATGGTCCTCGAAGGAAACAGCGGAACCCGAGAGATTGACGAAAATAATATCGCGCCAAACCGTGCTGCGAACTTCCACAAGACCAAGCTGACCAAGCTGTTCATCATCGGCTCGACTGTCTTCGCGAGATCGATTCAAAAAAGGAGCCGCAACCAGGTTCCCATTCAATGAGTAGACCCACCCATGATACGGACACGACAAAAGACCACCCCGAGCGCGGCAAGCCTCACTCACTAGAGGAGAACCCCGATGTCCACACATATTATAAAACACACGAACCTGATTTTTTTTGTCTCGAACGATCAGCAGCGAATATCCAGCGACATGAACGGGGAAAACATCTCCAACATTCGAGACCGCTTGAGCACAGGCCACACTGATCCATTCGTGAAAAAAAATACTCTGCGTCTCATCGCGGAAGACCTCCTCGTCACGGAAGACTTCACCCGGCAAAGCCGTTGCTCCATCTAGGAAGTTACGAATTCCCTCTCGCAAGAGTTCCGAGGTCGACCTTAGTTCCGTATTCACACCCTGAATGTCGTACATCAGTCAAGGTTCCTATTTGAGTTGTCAAAGGTAAAAGTCGCTCTTCATCTTACCCCAGCCAAGAACCCTATGCCTTCAAGCCTAAAAGAATTGATATTCCTAAAATTGCAACAACACGCAGCTGTTGCAATCATTCACAGATGCCCTTCATCGAACTCAACTCCATGCGGTTCTACTACGAGGTCCGCGGCCAAGGACCAAAGCTCATGGTCTTTAACGGTTCTGGAGCCGATCTGCGCCGTAAGCCCAGCATTCTGGACAGCCCTCTCCCTGAGCACTTTGAAACGCTCTGCCACGATCAACGTGGACTCGGACAGACCGACCAACCGGATACCGCCTATTCAATGCAAGAATATGCCGACGATGCCCATGCGCTTCTCCAGAAATTGAACTGGACTCGATGCCATGTCCTCGGCGTGTCCTTTGGTGGCATGGTGGCTCAAGAATTTGCGCTGCGTCATCCAACCCGAGTCGATCGCCTTGTCCTTGCGTGTACGTCGAGTGGTGGAGCAGGCGGTTCGTCATACCCCCTGCATGAACTCGCCGAGCTCACCCTAGAAGAAAGAGCTCTTCAAAGTCTTGAATTGACAGATCGACGAATGAACGAAGAATGGAGGCTTCGTCACCCGGAAGCCGTTCGTAAGATTCTTCGTACCATGGAAACCGAAGCCGAATCCGCCAACGACGAATCCGAAAAAAAAATGGGCGCAGAGCGGCAAATGGAGGCGCGCAAAACCCATGATACGTGGTCCAGGCTTCACCGCCTTAAAATGCCCGTCCTTTGCTGCGGCGGACTCCACGATGGGATCGCCCCTCAAGAAAATATGCAGCGTCTAACAGATCAGATTCCACAGGCTCGTCTAGAGATTTTTGACGGTGGTCACCTATTCTTACGTCAAGACCCTGAAGCGTGGCGGAGTATTATTCAGTTTCTAAACAGCCCCGAAGAATATGACTTCAGCTCTTAAAAGCCGTCACCCGATGTGCCCTCTTCAAGTGATCCGCCCAAATTTTCAACCCATTGCTTAGCCTGACCGACTTGAAGCTGTGCGGCTTTCTGCTCATCATAAAGACGAACTCGAGGCTCGCCCGTTGGATAATCTCGACGGATCATCTTTCCAACCGCGGCATTTATTTGATCGAGTTGAGACTGAGCTTTGGCAAGCATGGCGCGCGCCCCCGCAAGTGTTTGCGGTTGGACCATTTCCGGTTGAGCGGCTTGTACTTGCTGCCAGACTTGTTGATGAACCTCTTCATTCACTTCCGACGCCTGGGGCAAACTCGAGAGACGCGTGGATTGAACCGTCAATGCGTCCGGAGATTCGCCTGTACTTGACTGACTCGCCGGAGAGTGGGCCTCTACGGGCGAAGGCAGCGGCTGAGAGTTCACAACAAGAGAGTTGGGATTTACGCTTGAGGCCATGTGTGCGTCCATATTCTGCGAACCCACGGTCAGCTCATCGGGGTTCATAGAAGAAGCCTCTGCGGTTTCGCCCATCAGATCATCAGCCACTGCAGGCACTGACACGAGCTGACTTAAAAATCCAACAAGGAAAAAGGATTTTGCCAGAATGAAAAAATAATTCGTTTGATACGATTTTCGATATACCTTCAAACTTTTCTGCGAGGCAGGCCTAACGCTCATCTACTCTCTCCCCATTTAGATCATTCCAAAAGCCTATAAATCGGTCAGTGGGTCGCCGTTCTTGATGGATAGTTCGCCTGCTCCGAATCGCCCCCCCCCCCCAAGGAACAGGGCCAACCTCACCGACTCAAGGACTGCATACGTCTTTTAAAGCACTTTAATCGTTTTCAGGTTTCCGATTCTGAGTGCTGTGGCCATAATTGCCATCATTCTCTTTTCATTCTTATCCAGACGTGAGAAACTCTAGCGATATGAAATTCTATAAACCGACCGCCTTCTTCTGTGCTCTTATCCTGTTGTTTCTCCATGGGTCTGCCTCCGCGCGAGGCTTTCGGGTCTCACAAATTCCCAATGGAAATCAGAACAACTGCAAGACCTGTCATCAATTCCCATCGGGTGGTCCTCGCAATTCTTTCGGCGCAGAGATCGAACAGAATTTCTTATCGGCCCCAGGAGGGTCCTTCGGCTCCGTGGTCTGGGGCCCCGCGCTCGCTGGACTTGATTCAGACAATGATGGTTCCAGCAACGGAGCCGAATTGAATGATCCGAATGGCGCATGGTCAACTGGAAACACCAATCCAGGGGACCCCGCTACGGTGACGAACCCAGGCGAATTCGACGCTGCGCCGGTTCCGAACCTCTCGACCTGGGCCATCTGGACCCTGTCTTTACTCTTTTCCGCTCTGGCCTTCTGGCAACTTCAAGGCCGTAAGCCCTCCAATTACGCGAAGGCGCGATCGTTCAAAGACACCAACCCTCGTCGGAACTGAATCAACCCCGACTCAACTGGATCTCAAAAAACTTGCCCTAAAAGCGGGCGCGTTCGTCTCATGGATCTCAAAAGGCCAAAATGAGACTGGGGCCCGCCCGCCGAAGCGTGCCCCTCGGGGCTATCCTTCTCTCGTGAAGCGTTGGGCCAGTCGCTGGGCATTCAGATGAATGTCAAACTCTTCCTCAACGCGCGCCCTTGCACCTCGACCCAGCCGTTCCATCCGCAACCGGTCCGATCGAAGCGACTCAATCTCTTGGCCGAGAATCACCGGGTCGCCCAGCGGAACAATCACCCCCGAAACATCATCTCGCACAAGCTCCCGAATCGCCTCCAGGTCGCCGGCGATGACGCAGCGACCATGCACCATGGCTTCCATCAACACCACTGGAATTCCGTCGCGATCACCGGAAGACGTCACGCTGCAAGGCAGCACAAATAAATCCGCCGTCGCCATCTTTTCCATAATCACTTGATTTGGAGTGTCCCCCGTCAGTGTCACACTTATGTGGGCCGGCAACTGACTCGCCATATTTTCCAACTCGTTACGCAGAGGACCGTCACCCACGAGTGTCAGATGAATTGGCGAAAGATTTTCTTTTCCTATCCAAATGAGGGCGCGCAAAAGAGTATCAAAACCTTTTTTCTCAACGAGGCGCCCTACAGCCAGTAACTCAAATACCTCTCCAAAAGGTGCAGGAGTAATTTCGTAAAGAGAACTGTCCACCCCGCACCGGACAATTACAAGATCTTCATCTTCTCTCTGAAACAAAGAACGATAGAAATCTCGATGCCACTCGGAAATACAAGCCACAAACTTAGCCCTTTGAACTTTTTCAGTCAGCAGAGTTCGATTCGGAAAAAGGTCAACAGCATGGCCAGTGAAACTGAATCCAACATTGAGTTGCATCGCCGTATACATCGCAAGAGTAGTGGGAACATGAGCAAAGTGCGCATGTATATGTTTCACCTCAAGGACCCGAACGCGAGATGCCAATGACAAACTTGCAACTCCTTGCCAAAGCAATTTCAATCTACGCTCAAGGCTCAGATCTCCACCGAATAAAGAATCTGAGAAAACCTGCGCGAGTGTTTTGAAAGACTGCAGCGGACGCTGAATAACTTCGCTCACGGCATCCAAGACGATTCTTAAAAAACCGCGAGGGTAAATCGGAAGAGATGAAGCCGCGAGATCATCGAGTTCAGTATCTCCAAGGCCGTATTCTGGAGCATGCAAGCTCGCCGTATCAATCAAAACACCTCGCTTCCGAAGCGCGAAAATTTCTCGATAGACAAAGGTCTCTGACCGCGTCGGAATGATGTCGCCCAGATAAAGAATGCGGGTCATACCGTGACCCATTCACGACAGGGTGGACTTTCAGAACTCTTGGCCAGCTTGCGCTTTCTCAAAATGAATGCGCGGAGCTCGGGCCCTCGAACTTTCCCATTCTCAGCCACTCCGAAATTCCTTCCGATCCAAAACTCACCACATCCTCCAGGTACGACAAGTACCCACTCCTCTAACTTAGACGGACCCCATAGGACCAGAATCCACTTTGAGATTCGGCTCCAAATCACCAAAAACATTAAGAAAAAACGAGAGATCCGCTTCTCTTCGCCCTCAACATCTCGAGGGCCTCGGGCACCGACCCCTGCGCCTACCCTGCCGTCCGAATCTCATGGCCAGCCGAGTCAGGGTGAGCATCGAATAGACTGACTCGAAAGTCGATAGGGCGAGACCTTTGAAGCGCACAAAAGTTGATTTAACCAAAATTCCCCTCATACCAGAAGCATCAATCACCCGCTCATCAATGGCCCAATGCGGGTAGTGCAACTCAAGGTGACCGAGACATATATAAAAACAGATAAGCGTGCACACGTTCTGATGAGAAAGTAGTCGAGCGAACTCGCCAACACCTCTCTCCCAATTCCTAAGCCCGTTCGACTTTTCAGAGTAATGAACAATCGGTTCCTCGTCATAATCATTTTGACTCTTCCCTTTGTTTGGATTCCATTTGAACTACGTCCACTCTATAAGTCGAATCAATATTGAGACTAAATTCTGGAACCATTCATCGCTCTTCATATCTTTAAGCCCTTTAGCCTTCGCGCTGCAGCCTTCATCTTAAAGTCATTCAATCCTATCCATCAAAAAATCGTACACGAGCATTTCAGACTATTGGAATTTAAGATTGACTTCAAAGTGATCGATTTCAAAGTGAGCATCGGATCCCAATAAAAAGCGCTGACCCTATTTAAGAAATCTTCCAATGTTAGAGATTAAAGTCATTCAAAAACTCAAGACGGACAGGCGACCTCCTTCGAGTCGCCCTCTTCCAGAGTAACTAAATGCCAGAAACTGAAAGTCGAAAAAATCCGCGACACCTTTCGAACATTCGGGATCAGCCACTGGCTACCTATTTATCCGAATAAAAAAAAACCTTGGTGAATGCCGCACACATTTTAAGTACACGTTTTGAGTACACGTTTTGAGTACACGTTTTAGAATCACACTTAGTACAGATAGGTTAAAGGCTCTTATTCTTTCTTAAGCCTCTGTGATTTCTCGATCAGAGATAACGATCAAAAGGAATAATGATTTCACTGTGAACGAAAAAAATAAACTTCCCAATCGAACGACAGCTCTAGATAGACATGAACGTCACTCAGAGCATGAACTTAGAGTGAAAAAAATCCTGCACCGAACTAGTGCAAGTCAACTCCTCTGCATTGAGGTGTCGCAGAGGCGAGCCAGAGGTGGCTTACTCAAAATCAAGTCCCGAAGTTTTCGCAGTCTTCGCCAGTGACCGATCACCACTGACTCACCGAGTCATTCCGCGTTTCAGAAACATCTTTCTGCGCTCCTCTTTCTGCCTCACTCGAGACGGATTAGGAATGAAGGCCTTCATCCCAAGCGATTCGAATCGGCTCTCCAAAAGAAACCCTTTGGCCTTCCTTCCCGCCTCGTCACCCTGTCGATTTCGCTTTCTTTCCCCTGTGCCTACCCTTGGCCCCCACGGGGATCAAGGCGGTTGAAAAAAACAGGCCGCCTCTTGACCTCTAAGCCTCTCCTTGAGGCCAAGGGAACCTGTCCGCTGCCCGCGCGCCCACACAGTCAACCGGACACAACTCAGTCCTTGCGCTGATCCACAGGTGTCCCGTGACGCGAGAGATAATGGGTCGAAAGCGAGGGCTGCTTTTCAAGGCCCTCGTTGATTTCATAGATGCGTTCATATCGCGTTTCACGGATAAGCCAACGCCCATTCTCCTTTACATACCGGTCCCAATAAATCGCAGTTCCAGTCGTAAAGAAATCGAAATTAAAGACCCACATGTTGTCCGACAGATACCAGATGCCTGTTGCCTCTGTCTCGCTGAGAACCTGAATTTCAGGGTGATGACCGTTGTGGTGACCTATGGACTCGCGGTTGAATGCAGCCTTGATTGAAGACAAGTACTCGTCACGCCCCTGGAGCTTCCATTCATAATTCCCCCCCACAAAATGAACGAGCACATCTTCATGAAACAGGCCCTCGAGTTCTTGAAAATTAGCAGTATCAATACACCGAAAATAAGCGTGCTTGACCTGCTTAATCGCCTCAATATCCATCAAATGTTGTAACCCTCGACGGAGGTCTTCAGCATTATCACTCTCGGTTTCAAGGGCGAGTCCCTCTTTGATTCCCATTCCATACTTCGTCAGAGTTCCATCGATGGTTGCCGTTTTACGTGCTCTTTCTGACATGCTCTTCTCCTTATGTCGGGACCCTCAAAGTAGACCCGTTGAATGCAATCGAGCCGTCGGTCCCTAACTGACCACAGCCCCTTTTAGCGAATCAGTCCTCTCCGATACTCAGCGCTGCGTGAAAGCCATCATGAATAGCGCCCTCGATATACCCAACCCCTGTGCAATCTCCGATACAAATCGGCTCTACCCCTGCGGTACGAACTAGATCTGGGAGTTCCGAATTCGGAATCGACCCTAAGGTTTGAATAACTGTATCGGCCTCCAGCCAAACTCTCTCTTTTTGACCATTGTCTAAAATACGCTCATACAAAACGTGCGTATCGGTAATTTCCTCAACCGTAGCTTCCATCACCAACGTCACGCCCAGCTCACGGACATCGTGAAGTGCTCGCCAACGCCGAGGATGTGCCATCTCCGAGGCTGCGACCTTACTCTTCTCGATCACCGTGACACGACGTCCTCTTTCTGCCAAGAACTCAGCCAACTCAATTCCCACTAGACCTCCACCCACAATGGCCACTTTCTGACCCATGGGCATATACCACCGAGAGAGCCAACGAACTTGGGCAGGCGTCCGCAGCAATCCCAAGAAACGACCTACAGCCACCAAAGCACGGGGGAATAACTTCAACTCCCTCCTTTCAGACGAATCCACACCACCGCTCAGCAAGGCCCTGAGAGAGTCCCCATCAAACACATGAGATTTTTCTGACCCTTTGATGGTTGAGGGTTCTCGACCCGAACCACTCGCAATGATCACCACATCTGCCGCACAATTCACAACATCAGAAACCTGCATCGTTTGTCCCAGTCGGATATCAACATCACTCTGACTCAGAGTTTCCAAAAACCAATCCAAAAGCTCCTCGTTGGGTCTATAGACAAGTGCGGCTAGCCGCAGCGTCCCTCCGAGCTGGGACTGCTGCTCAAATAAAGTCACTTTATGCCCGCGCAGACATGCGACTCGAGCCGCCTCAAGGCCGGCGGGTCCTCCTCCAACAATCACCACGTTCTTACGCTCTCGCGCACGTTTTTTTAAGCGATCTGAGAGCTCATTTTCATTCGCCGTCAAAGGATTTACAGCACACCGAACTCGACGGTCAAAGAAAGGTTGAGCCACACAGGTATAACAATAGACACATGGACGAATCGAACCGCGATCGCGCCTTTTAAGCTTTGCGGGCAATTCCGGATCTGCGAGCATCGGGCGACCCATCGCAATTAAATCGGCCCGACCATCACGAATCAGTGAATCTCCTAACTCAGGAGAAATTCTTCCAACCGCAATCACTGGAATAGAGAGTTGAGCCTTCATCTGAGCCGCGTAGTCGACGTAGCCGCCTGGCGTATGAACGATTGGACCTTCCGTAAAACCGGCACCCAGCGGCGGAGCGTAAGCACTCACATGAATGGCATCAGCTCCTGCTTTCTCTGCGAGCCGGGCCGTTTTCAGCGCCTCTTCAAAAACAATTCCGCCGGGCTGCCTAAACTCCTGAGCGTCGACGCGACACCAAATCGGAAAGTCATTTCCCACCGCTTCGCGACATGCGACTAGCGTGTCGCAAAGAAGTCGAGCCCGATTTTCCAAGGCCCCACCGTACATATCCGTACGTCTGTTCCACGCGGGGGACAGAAATTCAGAAAAAATGTACCCATGCGCGGCATGAAGCTCCACCCCATCAAAACCTGCACTCTGAGCCCTCTGCGCTGCAGAAGCGAATGCACCGACAATCTCTTCGAGATCCTCAGGCGTCGCGGAGCGGATCGTGGGGTGCCCGGGGCCTGCGGCCCTTCCCATCGCTCTCATCTCATCCAGGGTCAAATCGAGAGGGCCTGTTGGCCTAAAATGGGCCTCGGGGACCGATGGCATAATCAGATCGCGACCCTGCTGACTGTCGAGGCGTGCCACTTTCCCATGATGGGCTAATTGAATCGCAATCCGGCCTCCCTCGGCATGCACAGCTTCTGCAAGTGCCCTCAAACCCGGCAAGAACGAATCGTCTGAAACGCCCAGTTCATGAGCTGAATTGGCCCCTTTCGGGTAACCCACAGACGTATTCTCGGTAATGATTAATCCAGCCCCGCCACGCGCTCGTTCGGCGTAATACGCCAAAACCGGCTCTCGGACTCGTCCGTCGCCTTCTGCGATCTCAACGCCCATGGGGGCCACTACGATCCGGTTTTTTAAATCAAGTGAGCCAATTCGAACAGAGGAGAGTAGATGATCGAACATACGTCAGACCCCTTTAAAAGAAACGATCCTCGACGGTCATCACCAAAGCCTTTCGCCGTTTCGCACCAAGTCGAGCTGACTCAAAACAGTGCCACCCACGCTCGGGCCATCGGCACGAGAAAGGGTACACTGATGGCTCGCTGATGAAATGCCCCTTTCGACTCAATCCCCGTTGTTCCAATTGAACTTATTTTCATATTTCTTTTCGATCCACTTTTAGGAGAACACCGATGAATGATATCTCAGGCAAAATTGCTGTTGTGACAGGTGGGGCCGGCGGCATCGGGAAGGCTCTCACAAAGGCTTTACTGGCAGAGGGTGCCAAAGTGGTTGTTGGCGATGTCGAAGAGCCTGTCCTGGACGCCTGCGTCAAAGAGCTGAGCGACTCGGGGGCTGAAGTCTCTGGACGAGTCACCGATGTGTCGGACAAAGCTTCAGTGGATGCCTTGGCGGATTACGTATACGACACCCACGGCGACTGCCACCTGCTCTTCAATAATGCGGGAGTTGCGGCCCCATCGGCCAATGTCTGGGAGACCACTCCGAATGACTGGACTTGGGTACACGGCGTGAATGTTATGGGTGTCATTCACGGCATCCACGCCTTTGTGCCGCGCATGATTTCATCCGGCCACGAGGGGCACGTGATTAATACCTCTTCGGGGGACGGTGGCATCTCGCCTCTTCCTTATCAATCTGTCTACGCCTCAAGTAAAGCGGCTGTTTCAACCCTCACTGAGTGCTTGGACGCTCAACTCCAGATGGAAAAAACTAACTTGAGGGCTTCTATTTTTTACCCCTCCGGAGGCATGCTCGACACCGGCATATGGACAACGGCACGCAATCGACCCGCTGGGCTCGAGCGCGAAGTCGATGCAGGCCCGATCCCAACTATCGAACAGTTCAAAGAAGCCGCGAACGCGGCTGGCATGACGCTTGAATTTCAGGATCTCGATGAACTCGCGAAGCATGCTCTCGCAGGAGTGCGCAACAAGCAGTTCGTGATCATGTACGGCCATGCTGAGACCGAAGCGACACTCAAGGACCGAGCCGAGCGTATCGGTAAGGGAGAGCTTCCCTTCGACTTGGCGACTCTCCCAATGATGTAGGGCTTCAAGCTTACGGCTTTATTTCTCAAGCGATCACATCCCCTAGGCAAGGTCGAGTGTTCCGATAACAATGAAAAAGAGCACAAAGACTCTCCTGCCGCTATTTTTGATGGCTGCCATCATCGACTCGAGCTTTGGCTCGATGTTCGCGCTGCTCGCTAAAATCCGTGGTGAATTCGATTTTGAAATCATCGAAATCGCTGTCATTGGCGGGGCCGGTTTTGTCAGTGCCTTTACAGCCCAAATCGGCTTAGCTCGTTTTGCAGATCAGGGGCACACTCGACTCTTGATCTGGGGCGGCACTTTTTGTGCGGCGTTGTCCATGTTCGGACTCGCTTTTTCCGAAAGCCTTAGCTCTTTCATCGTTTCACGTTTTCTCTTCGGCCTCGGCGAAGGTGCATTCCTCCCTGCCGCACGAAGAATCGTGATCTTGACGGATACCGAAAATACCGGTGAATCTCTAGGTCGCCTAAGTGCTTTTCAAATGTTTGGATTCTTGATTGGCCCCCTCCTGGGTTCCATCATGAGTGAACTCCTAGGCCTTCAGGGCACATTCCTGATCAGCGGCGCGATTATCATAGTCTGTATGCCACTTCTCCTAAAAGTGAATATCCTTCAAGTTATCCAAAAGCCCTCTCCAGGTTCAATTCGAAATCTGCTCGCTAAAAAAGAAATCGTCTCTCTTATTATTCTCGCGGTCGGTTACTATGGTTCCTTTGGGATCTATGAATCCATTTGGGCGATCTATTTAGACGACCTAGGTGCCAGTCAATTTTTCATTGGCTTCCAGCTCACACTCTTCGCTCTGCCTATGATCATTGTGGCTCCTCTGGGCGGACGACTCGCCGAGCGAAAAGGAGGAATGACCGTCGCCTTCTGGGCCATCGCTCTCTCTGTTCCCGCAGTCGCGGCCTACGGTATGACCAGCAACCTCTACCTTTTGACGCTGATCCTATGCGTCCACGGCATTGCGGATGCGGTTGGTTCTCCAGCGATCCAACTTGCTACATCGCATCTAAGTGGAGAGAATCAGGCATCGGGACAAGGCCTGCTCAATGCCTCGGGTCTAGCGGTGGCCGCGGGGGTCGCTTTAGGGAGTGGAGCCGTATACCAGAACTTTGGTGCCTTCTGGCTTTTCTTTGGATGGGCCATTTTTATGACGATCACAACGCTGACTGCCATTCTCCTTGGCCGCTCCGAACTCAAACGCGAAGCTCGCGAACGATCCTCTCTAAGCTAAGCCCTTGATGAACTTCTTTTCCCGGAACTAAAGACAAGTGTGGACTGCTGTTCAACAATGCTCCGCCGCACCTGTGTGCATTTTTTATTCTCAGCCTTTCTGGTAATGTAGCGCTCTGCATTTTTGCGAAGAGGGCCTATGCTTCAGCCGACAGATCTCATCATCGCTTTCTGCATATGCACCCTGGCGGCCACTCTCCAGAGTGCCATTGGGTTTGGCCTCGCTCTCGTCGCTGCACCATTGCTTCTCTTAGTTGAGCCTTCCCTGGTTCCTGGCCCTCTCATTTTTGCGAGCCTTATCCTGACCGGGTTAACCGCCTATCGAGACCGTGCTCATATTGACCTCAATGGCCTCTGGACAGCCCTCTTTGGACGAGTTCTCGGGTCAATCCTCGCAGCGTTTTTCCTTGCTTTTACTTCGCAAGTTTTCTTCGACCTCACTTTCGGTAGCATGGTTGTGCTCGCGGCTCTCCTCAGCAGCACCGGAATTCATCTGACTCCCACGAGATCCGCCACACTGATAGCCGGAGGCGCTTCCGGGCTCATGGGCACCATCTCCTCAATCGGAGGCCCGCCCATGGCTCTGGTCTACCAAAACTCTGAAGCCGAAAAAATTAGAGGGACGCTTGCCGGATATTTTCTATTGGGTGCAGGCATTTCTCTCTTCGCGTTATGGTCAGTCGATCGCTTTGGGCCTGAACAAGCTCTAAACGGCTTTGCACTTTCCCCGAGCATGGCCCTCGGCTTTTGGATCGGCCACACCATGCATCATCGCATCCCCCGCGCAGTCATTCGGCCACTGATCATAGGCCTTTCATTTTCCTCAGGTTTTATTGTCATCGTAAAAACCCTCTTCTAAGCAGACGAATCCCGGAGAGTCCCTCTTTCTCAGGCTTACCTCGCAAACACTTTATTTGATGACAATAAACGACAAAGAAAAGTCTACTTCGATGATGCAAACAGTCATTTCAAAAATAAAAACGCTTACGCTCTTTCTTTGGGCCGCCCTATTCTTTTTGCCTCGCTTCCTTGGCGCCGAGAGCCACCCCGCTTTAGACAACTACAGCTACCCCATCAAAAATCCTTACCTAGCAACCGTCGTCGGTACTCCTGTGGAGGATCAAGCGCAATTACCTGAAAAGATCCGCCTCAAAGTTTTTAATGTCCAACGTTTCCCTGATCGAACAGTCCCACCGATTTTCTGGGGGGGGGCAGTCTCTCCATTACACAGTGGCTCGGCAGAAAGGCCCGGCTCCCTTGGTTTTCATTATCGCAGGGACGGGAGGGAATCACTTTGATTCAAAAGTTATCTTTTTGATGAGAGCACTCTATCAAGCCGGTTTCCATACTGTCGGCATCAGCTCACCCACACATCCGAGTTTTATAACAACGGCTTCGGCTTCCGAAATGCCAGGACTGCCAAATCAAGACGCTCAAGATCTCACAGCCGTGATGCAACTAATTCGTAGGGATCTCGAGAAAAAAATTGAAATCACGAGTTTTGGCTTAATGGGGTACAGCCTTGGAGCCACACAGGCTGCTTTTGTGGCCGAAATCGACTCTCGCCAGAAAGACTTCGACTTTCAACATATCTATCTGATTAACCCCGCGGTTAATTTATATACCTCTGCCGGCATACTTGATGAACTCTATCTCTCAGCGCTCCCTCAAGGCGACCAAAGCATCAACAATCTTGTCTCGAGCAGCCTCCGTGATGCGGTTCACTACGTACACGCATCAGGGCGCAGTCCTCTAGGAAGTGATTTTCTCTACCGAGCCATCGAGCAGATGCATCCTTCGGATGTAGATCTTGAAGGAGCTATCGCAACCGTTTTCAGACTCTCATCATCAAATTTAAGTTTTACCGCAGACCTGATGACAGGCAGCGGAAAAATCGTCGAGCCGGGTACACAATTCAAAACAGGCACCAACATGGACCCCTACTTCAATTCATCCTTGCAATGGTCTTTCCTGCGCTACTTCGATGAATTGCTGCTCCCCTTTTGGAAAGCCCGACTCGACCTGAGTCGAAAAGAACTGGTGTCAAGAGCCGGGCTTGCTCATATTCAGAAGTTCTTAAAACAATCATCCAACATAGAAGTCGTCACAAATGCAGACGATCTCATTCTCGGTCCTGGCGATATCGATTTTTTGGAAAAAACTTTCGGCGATCGTGCAACGATCTACCCGTGGGGTGGCCACTGCGGAAACCTTGAGTTCAAGGAAAACATCAAAAAAATGCAAGACGCTTTTCTTGCCTCGAAGGCAGGAGAGGCGTCATGAAAACTTTTACTTGGGTTTTTCTCATGGTGCTTTTAAATCTATCGACTCCGGCTCTCGCCCAAAAAGTAGAAATCAACGACGTACGCCCAAACCCCTTAGAGCGATGGGACCCCATCGCTCCTTTCAACCGACATGTTTACCGCTTCAATGCAGGATTTGACCATTGGGTCCTGATGCCCGTTGTTCGCGGATATCGATTCATCGTTCCAACGCCCGTTCGCAAGGCAGCTCGAAATGTTTTCAGCAACTTTGATGAAGTCACCGTGTTCACAAACTGCGTTCTTCAGCTTAATTTTCATAAAAGCATAAATACACTGGGGCGCTTTATCATAAATTCAACGGTGGGCATCGCTGGAATCTGGGACCCAGCCAGCCGAATCGGAATACACGGATATGATGAGGACTTTGGGCAGACCTTAGGCCACTATGGCGTGGGAGCAGGCCCCTATCTAGTGATCCCCATCCTCGGACCATCGAGCTTGAGAGCGGGTACCGGATTGGTCGCAGACCGACTTATGCTTTGGGGGGTTGAAACAGCCATCCTGGGAGACTTGACCATTGTGCTCTCGGCGGTCTTTCCCGTGGAAGTCATCGTGGAACGGGACGGAACTGCATTCAGATACGGAGAACTCGGACCCTTTGAATATGAACTCGTTCGATATCTTTATCTTGAATATCGTTCCGCACTTCTTCGTGAGTAGTCAGTGAGGGAGGCTAACGAATCCTTTCTCACCGTCGGATCCATCGCGCTCAAAGCCTACGAAAAGAGTCACCGAGACATAAGAGATTCGGTATCTTTTGACCCTTGCTGGGAGCCAGACCCACGAAGGAAATCACATGTCGAACCCGGTGGACTACATCGAATATACGCGTCGAACCTACGAGGCCCTGGGCTATCCACCGTACACTTGGGTCGAGAACCTAGACTCTCCCCCTTTCACCCCTCTTTCCATTCCCATCGAAGAAGCTTCATTGGCTTTGATTGCCTCCGGCGGCATCTACCAACGTGGACAGAGCGCTTTTCATTTTAAAGACGATCTTTCGTACCGGCTCATCAACACAGAAGTGTCAGTCGACGAATTGCGAGTCACTCATTTTGCCTATGATGTCAGAGACGCTCGATCGGATCCGAATATTGTCTTTCCGATAGAAGGACTACGGAATTTAGTAAGCGAGAAAAAGCTAGGGGGACTCACCCCCCAGGCCGTGACCTTTATGGGCGGTATCTATTCAGCACGAAAGGTGCGTGAAGAGCTCGCGCCGGCTCTGGTCCAGCAACTCCGTGACCAAAGAGCCGATATCGCTCTTCTCGTTCCAGTCTGACCTGTCTGTCATCAGTCGGTCGGACTGATCGCGAGACAATTAGAAGAGGCGGGCATCCCTACGCTTTGCTTAACCAGCGCTCACAGTATTTCGAAGTCGGTGGGCATACCCCGCGGCCTTTTCCTCGATTTTCCACTGGGTCACACGGCTGGAAAAAAAGGCGACGAGGAAATGCAGCGGAAAATCCTCATGCGGGCACTCGATGCATTTGTCGACATCAAAACTGCGGGTGAAATCCAAAGACTCCCGTATCGCTGGTCTGCAGATGAAAGCTGGCGTGAGAATCCTATGAACGGAGGATCACAGTCAAAAAGTAAATCCTCAGGCGACTTTCGAACTCCGCGATCCGAGACACCTCAGTATCAAGAACCTGAGGACGAAAAAGCATTCTTGGAACAACACACAACGGGGGCGTGCGGAACCTGTGTCGGGGCTGAGTAAAAGTACAAACGCAACATGCCGAACCCAAAGAAAAACGAGAGTAAACATTGGAAGCGAGCCTGACATTTCTCGAGCACCTTGATGCTCAACCCTCTTGGTTCATTTTGTGGATCTATTGGGTCTCAGCTATCAATGGCATGAGCTTCTTCTTTTTACTTCGCCATATCTCTGCTCGATGGATTTTTTCAGCTTGGTCAGGAACTCTCATCGGCATGATGGGCCTTTACTCCCTTGTCGGGTTCACACCCCTACTCGGCCTCATTCATCTCACCATTTGGACACCGATGCTTTTTTATCTCGTAAGAGGTCGACAAGACTCGCCTAGCCACGGTCTTTATGGGTTCTGGCTTCGCACCCTAGTCATCACGATCTGCTTCACTCTCCTGATGGATTCTCTGGGCCTCTTCAACTACGTCATCGGAAATCAGAGGCTCTTATTCAGCTGAGGGCTCTTGTCCGGCTGAGGGCTCTTGTCCGGCTGAGGGCTCTTATTCAGCTCAGGGCTCTTGTCCGGCTGAGGGCTCTTGTTCAGCTGAGGGCTCTTGTTCAGCTGAGGGCTCGCTCCGAGGGTTCAAAAAATTCTCTACAATAACGAAAAGTGAATTCACGAAACTCAATCTCTTGTCCATCAGTCTGTTAGGAAAACGATGCCTATTCCGAGCAAGCAAGAACTCAAGACGTGGGCCGAAAACTATGTGGCTCTTTGGAATGCTGGAGACAAAGACGCTTGGGCTGCGAACTGGCGCAAGGTGGCCTCCGGCGAATTCCGAATGCTTGACCCCGTCGGAACTCCAGAAAAAGTCGGCTTTAAAAAATGCTGCCTCGACTCGTTTGATCTTTTTCAGGCCAATGTTCAGTTTCGGATCCCTGATGGAATGCTCTTTATCTGCGATAACGAGGTGGCTTGGACACTTGAAAATTCAATCACCACCGACGGGAAGACTGAAAAACATTATAGTGTCGAGACCTACCGATTTGAAGCCGATGGCTCTGTCTATATCAGGACCTACTATCGTGTTCCTCAAAGAACCCCTGATGAACTCGGTCAGATGTTTCAGACTTATCTTCCCGAATAGATACTCTTAAGCACAGTCCGAGTTTTTGGCATCGAGTCCAGCAACCCGTGCTCATTCACTCGCCCTTGAAGTCTGGATCTCTACGGCCCAGCAGAGCATCGACGCCCTCTTTAGAGTCGGCAGTTTCCATCGTTCGCGATTGTTCACCGGCTTCATGTCGCGCGGCGCGTCGGGGGTCCCACTCAAGCCCCTGATAGATCGAACGCTTGGTCCCTCGAACAGCCAGCGGAGCGGCGAGTGCAATCTCTGCGGCCAATTCTCTTGCCTTCTCAAGAACTTGATCTCCTGGCATGGCGTAGTTGACCAGCCCAGCCTCTGCTGCTTCCGTCCCGCTGACGATGCGACCCGTGAGCAAAAATTCAATGCCTCTTGTCACTCCCATGAGTCTGGGCAGAAGATATGTGGTCGCCATGCCTGGATGAAGACCTAGCTTGACGAAGTTGGCCCCATAGCGAGAATCTTCATTGGCCACTCTTAGATCGCAAACCACAGAAAGACCCAGTCCCCCTCCAATCGCATGCCCTTGCATCGCCGCAATCGTCGGGACTTCGATGTCTAAAATGGACAGAAAATGACCGTACATTCGATACGTGCGGTCATGAGGAGCGATATATTGACCTTCCTTGGCGTTGTCACCCAGCGGAAGACCTGACTTAAAATCTGCCCCCGCACAAAAACTTTTCCCCGTTCCCGTGATAATCACACAGCGAACCTCAAAGTCCTCTCTCGCCTGAGTGACCGCATCTGACAAGCCAGATAGAATATCTGGCGTCATGCTGTTGCGATTCTCGGGACGATTCAGAGTGATTGTCGCCACTCGATCTTGGACCTCATAGAGCACGGCGTCCGCTGACATGGGTTTTCCTTTCGATCTCTAGACTCATTGATTAGTTTAAGCCCAAGGAATACCTTTTAACACTTCGCTCCGCCATCTGGTCCGCCGACTCCCAGAGGAGTTTGGTGAACACATAAAAAAGGTTATTCGT
>JACLAC010019945.1_pt1 | contig 38860 bp, 36 predicted proteins | sample 8027881 | NCBI WGS metagenome assembly JACLAC01 (sample SAMN15725517, study PRJNA655200) | protist metagenome | isolation source: fluorescence activated cell sorting (FACS) single amplified genomes of... | place: Spain: Blaines Bay Microbial Observatory, Mediterranean Sea | collected 2016-01-19 | reverse complement strand
AGGGCCAAAGCGAGCCCCGCTGCGATGAGGGTGGCACGGGTATACGTTGCCATCACTGCATACAGACCGGCGAACAACGCCAGACCGTGTAAGGCCTGCGCCAGGCCTAGCCGCGAGCGGACGAGACCCGCGGCGGCCAAGGGAAGCACCAGCACCAAATAGCCGTCGATGCTCGTACCTCCGGTATGCATGCCGGAGAAGAGGCCGGTGATCCGATACGAGCTCCCAAAATTGAAGAAGGCTGACATCGCGCCTTCGGCGCCATCGGATAGAAGTGCTCCGAAGACCCCGCGTTCCCATAGGGCAACAAGGCCAGTGCCAAGCAAGCCCACCGAGGCCCCGAGGAGCAGTGCCCCATACACCCCCTCCCCTTGCCGCTCGCGCATCGCGCTGAACGTGAGCCACAGCAGCGCGCCGGCAACAAAACCCTTAGCGACCCGCAATGTATTGAATGGCGACAAGTAGCTCGCGAGATCCGTGGGCTCCACCGCACGGTAAGGGGCCAAGGCCGCTGCGGCGCCGATCATCACAACAAGCCCGAACGCCGCCATTATCAGACCACCGATCCGATCAATGCCCCGCGCGCGGTGAGGACCCGCCCCTCCGAGCCATAGTGCGCCCAGCGTTGTCGCCACCACGAGATCGAATTCTGTGAGGAGCTGCCAGCCCGAATAGGGCGTCAGATCCAACAAGGGCAGTGCGATGGGGACAACCGCGATACCCACAATCGGCCAAGCTACCACCACCGCTCCATAAATCATCAGCAAGCCTGCCGAGAGCACTGGCATCAAGGGATAGGACAGCGTCCCCCATAGCGCGGCCCCTAGTAAGGCGACGCCCAGTGCGCGAAATACCACATCCACGGGCCCCATCCCCGTCTTCATGGATCACCCGCGCGCTTCGCGCGCGCGTCACGACGTGCTTGGACGACCCACAAGAGCCCAACTACGAAAACCGTCAGCACGGTTACCGAGAACACCGGCCGAAGGGACTCCGGAAGGCGGGCCGCGCCATAGCGTAACGTGCTGCGCCACAACCAGACCTGACCCATCGAGCGTTCGAGAATTGATCCGAGCACGCCCCCATTCGCAACGGGAACCCCACGGAACTCCTCGGCGCCGACATCCGGGTACCGACCGAGCGGTCGGGAAACGCAGTTCACATCGTCGGTAACGAACGGCGACAGGGCAGCGCGATCCACTACCGCCGCGTGTCCTCGAGACAACGTCAGATCACCTGAGGCCGGAGATACGAACCAATCGGTCTGGGCAAACTCGACATTGTCGACCACTTCCGCAGACCCCCCGTCTCGGCGTTTGACGGCGCCGCGAAGTAGGTTCGACTCGATGCGGTTGTTGAGAGAATCTTCGAACCGGTATTCGATCGCGTTCGGATACACCTCGGACCACACGGTGTTGTGGGCCACCAGGATTCCGCTCGCGTGCTCGAGCGCGATCCCTACGTCGCCAATTGCGTGCACCATATTGTTCACGACGTGTCCCGGCCCGTGGGAACCATCTGAGAGCCCGAGGCGAATACCGGCATCGGAGTTCACGATGATGTTCTTCTCGATTCGGGTGCCTTCGGAATCACGACGGACCATGATCGCTGTAGCGATGGCACGCTCGCCAGGGGGGACACGAATGTGGCGAAACACGTTGTTTCGAATCGTGAGATTTCGCACGCCGAGCGCCCCGATCCCGCCCGTGTACGCCTGGTGGGCGTGGCCCGCAGAGAACTCGAAAAGCGACCACTCAATCACGCTATCGTCCGAGCGCGGACCGCCCTTACGGTAGCTCACTTTGATGATCTGCTCGGCCGCATCGACGAATCGCACATTGTGCAGCCGCACGCGATCGGCATCGTCTTCCGCATGTATCTGAGCGACGTGAGACCTGATCCAACCCGCAGTCAAATCCGCGATTGTGATGTCACTGCCTGAGATCTGAAAGATGTGCGACAGCCGTCCGGACATGCCGTGTCCGCGCAGGACGACTTGCTCTCGGTCGCCGGTCAGGCTGCGTACCGTGATGTGGTTTTTCGTAAGCTCGATCGGGCGTTGGAGCAAGTACTCGCCTTCGGCGAGCACGATGGTCAGCTTGCCCTTAGTGTTCGCGCGCCGAACTGCTGCGCGAAGCGAGGCCACATCTGAGACGTGCACTACGGGCGCTGACTGGTCCGTGAGAGGTGCGCGGCGGCACTGTGCGACGGTATTCACCGACAACACGCCCACCAGCCCCACCATGGCCAGATCTCTCAAAAAACGGCCAACAACGCCCTTGTTGCCGCCAGCGCGAGCCAGGCGTTGTGTCCGATGCGTCCTAGCCAAGCTCGCTGACTATGCGTTCGCGCGTAAACGGCATGCGGCGCAGCCGTGTCCCCAGCGCCGCAGCTACCGCGTTCCCGAGCGCCGCGGCAGTGGGCCCCACGGTGCACTCCCCGACACCAAGCGACAGCTCGTGGCGGGCATCCACCAGCTCCGCATCAATCTCCGGCACCTCGGTGAACCGAAGGATGGGGTAACTATCCCAGTCCAAGGAAGCAATCCCCCGCTCGCCGAATCGCACCTGCTCTTTCAATGTCCAGCTGATGGCCTGCACGATCCCACCTTCTAGCTGATTGAGCGCACCGTCGGGATTGATGACCAGCCCCGCGTCCGCAACGCACCAGACACGTTTGACCTCGACCACCTCGTCGACGGCAACTTGTGCAATCACCGCTGCGTAAGCCGCGGTGTTCTTGTAGCGCGCCATGCCAACGCCCAGCCCCTCTCCACTTCCGATCGGTGGCCGTTCCGACCAGCCAGCGCGTTGCGCGACTGCCTTCAGAATATGAGCGCCGCGCGGGTCATCGCACAGCGCCAAGCGATAGTCGAGCGGATCCTTACCTTGCCGTGCGGCGATTTCGTCGAGCGCGCATTCGATCGCGAACACGTTCGGCAAAGCACCTAGCCCGCGAAGCGCCGACGTGCGCACCGGCGTGCGGGGAACGAGGTGGTGAACGATGCGGTGGGCCCCGACGGTGTAGATCGGAACTGCATTGCGCGTGGCACCACCGCCGCGCGCCATTGGCGGATCCTGCACCTTCGGCGCTGTCGCCGGGTCGGGCATGGCCTCCGTGGCAAGAAGATTACCCCCGCCAAGACCCGGGCGTTGCACATGGACTCCGCTCCAGATCTCGGTAGTCCAATCCTTCGGCCATCCCGCCTCATCAAGCGCGATGCGCAGTTCTACGTGCATTGAAGGTCCGAGGGGTTCAAATCCAAACTCCTCCTCGCGTCGCCACTGCAGCTTGATCCACCGTCCCGGCCGCGCCCGGGCCACAAGAGCGGCATCCAATGCCGCATCATCAGCGCCATTGTGTCCGTAGCATCCCGCTCCGTGCGCATGATGCGTGGTGATAGATTCCAAGGCGATCCCCATTGCATCGGCCAACGTCCGTCGAAGCGGATGCATGCCTTGGCCATGCGACCACACCGTGAGATGCCCATCGATGAATTCAGCGAGCGCACAGGACGGTGCCATAGAGGCGTGCGCGACATAACCTCGCGAATACGCGCCTTCGAAGATCACCCCCTGCGCTGTCCCCACGGGATCGCCCAAATGCTCGTCCTGTGTGGGCTGCGAGGTCAGCCAGTCGGCTTCATCCGCCCCGGGCTCGATGGCGCGCACCCCCTCCCAAGTCGCCACCTCGGCCGCGGCTTGAGCCGCTCGCTCCGCTGCCGCCTCGTCTTTGCTCAAGAAGGCCACAAAATTGCCGAGCCGCACGATATCGATCTCGGCCCCTACCGATCGACGCACTCGGGGCTCATCGAGTGCCGCCAACGTGGCTCCGCGCCAAGGCTGGCGCAGAACCCGGGCGTGATGAAGATCCGGCCGCTCAAGGTCGTGAATAAAGGCCGCCCCTTGGACCTTCGCGGGCAGGTCGAGCCGGGGTACCGCCTGGCCAACCACCGTATAGTCCCCAACCGGCTTCGTTTCCGGAGGTGAATCGATCGGCGTCTCGAGGTCCACGTCGGGTGCAAGCTGCCAATAGTCAAACCCAGTAGGTGCCTCGGCCCGCAGAAAACGGCCCCGCTCGATCGCAAGCTCCTCGACCGCACAATTGAGCCGTTGCGCCATCCGCTGCACCATGCGCCCGCGTACCTCGGCGCACACCAGGCGGATCGATGCGCCCGATTCCTGAATGGACAAACTCGACGTAGTGTACCGCTCGTCGGGACCGAACTCGCTGCTGCCCGAAAGCATCTCCACCTGGTCCAACGAGACATCGAGCTCTTCGGCTGCAATCTGAGCGAGTGCGGTAACGATGCCTTGTCCTATCTCTACCTTACCAGTCGCAATCCGCACCCGCTCATTGGGCAAGAACGCTATCCATTGCGTGAGCAGCGGATTCGCGTCGAGACTGGTGGTAAGCCCGCGCGCACTCATTGCGAGCCCTCCCGCATCCGCACCGCCGCGGACTCGACCGCCTTTAGGATCCGAGTCTGGGCGCCACAGCGACAAAGATGGGCATCGAGTGCCTCGGCGATGGCGACGCGATCGGGGCGGGGCTCCCGGGCAAGGAAGGCCGCCGCCCGCATCAAGATCCCGGAAAGGCAGTAGCCGCACTGGCCGGCCTGATGTTCGAGGAAAGCCTCCTGCAATGGGTGGAGCCCGTCTAGGGGGGCTAGCCCTTCGATGGTGGTGACCTCCCTTCCGGCCACAGTGCTCACGTCTCTCCCGCACGAGAGCACCGGTGCACCGTCGACGAGAACCGTGCAGCTCCCACACTGCTCGAGCCCGCACCCGAAGCGGGTGCCCTTGAGACCCAACCGGTTACGTAGCACGTCGAGTAAGGACCGGGTGGGCTCTACCGCCAACTCGTGGCGCTCCCCATTGACGTTGATTTGTATGGGATCGGTCACACGACTCTCCTCAGCCCCGAATAGCAATGGCAATCACGCCGATCACCACCAACACCACCGCACCAACAACACGGACGTCGATCTGACGCTCGCGGAAGAACAACAGACCCAGGATTAACACGAAAATCGGCTCCGAGGAAACGACTGGCGCAACCACTGACAGCTCACCGGCTTGCAACGCAAAGTTCAGGGTAAGCACCGCGGCCCCGTAGAAAGCGCCGGTGACGAGAAACCACCCGGCATCCCGCTGCCCCACCACTGCCAGCAGCGGAGTCCGCCGGCGCGCGTTGTTGGCGAGCGCAATCACCGACGACGTGGTGTAGCCGACCAACCCAACGAAATAAGGGCTCGGCACCGTCTCCATCCCCACTTTCGTCAACAAGTGTGCGGTCACGCGGATCACCGCGGCCCCGATCGGGAGCAACAACGCCCATAAGGGCCATCCGGCCGCCGCTGAGCCCCCGCGCGCAAGTAGCGCCACGCCGGCAACGATCGCGACGGTGCCGCCAACGGTCTCCAGACTCAAAGCCTCGCCAAGGATCAACACCCCAAACAATAAGCCGAAGAAAGGCGCCGTCGATGAGAGAGTGCTGCTGATAGTGGGGCCGAGATAGAGCGTGCCGGCGATGCTCAGATTAGAGGAAATGAACGGCCGAAAAAGACCGATCATCACGAAGATCCACACTACGCTCGCTGCCCAGTGACTCCAGTCGAGCTGCCACGGGGCTGCCAGCCAATACAACAGCGTCGAGGACAGGATCGTTAGGAGGGTGCCGCGCTGGGGATCGATGGTGCGCAGCCCTAACCGGGTAAACTGCATGCCGGTGCCGAAGAGCACCGCCGCGAGCAGCGCCAGCATGGCGCCCAGGAAATTGTCTTCCAATGAACTGGCTCAACGGGCGAAGCCACTATTGTATCGGTGAACCGTTGCCGATGTGCGTCGGCTGCTATGCTTGCCGGCCTTGAGGCAGCCCCTTACAGGCGACCCACCGGATGGAGATGGAGTACACACAGCTCGGACGCTCCGGACTCAACGTGAGCGTGGCCGGTTTTGGATGCGGTGGAAACAGCCGTCTCGGGCTAGGCTATGGAAAGTCCGAGGCGGAGTGCGTCGCGATCGCGCACCAGGCTATCGACCTTGGGGTTAACTTTTTCGATACCGCGGCCGCGTACGGAAGCGAAGGCATCGTTGGAAGCGCGATCAAGGGTATGCCTCGCGATCAGTTCGTAATTTCGACCAAAGCGCAGATCGTGCGCGACGGCGCACGGCTTACCCCAGAATCTATCGTTGAAAGCCTCGAGGCATCGCTCAAGCGTCTACAAACCGATTACGTCGACGTGTTCCACCTACACGGCGTGCGCCCGGAGGATTACGACTACGCCCTGGGATCGGTTGCACCGATCCTCATCCGGCACAAGGAAGCAGGCAAGCTCCGCGCGCTCGGGATCACAGAGACGGCATCGAAGGACGCCTCGCACGCGACCTTACGCAGAGCGGTTCACGACGAGGTATGGGAGGTCGTGATGCTCGCATTCCACATGCTCAACCAAAACGCACGTCCCGAGATCTTCCCCGCCACCCAGGCCACCGGCATTGGCACTTTGCTCATGTTCGTGGTCCGAAACATCTTCAGTCGGCCGGGTTACCTTACCGAGGCAGTACAGTCACTCATCGATGACGCCACCTTGTCATCGACCGAAGTCGATGCCGCTAACCCGCTGGGGTTTCTAGTACACGAGGCTGGTGCCAAGAGCTTGGTGGACGCCGCCTACCGTTTCGCCCGACACGAACCGGGGGCGGATGTGGTGTTGTTCGGGACCGGCAACAAAGACCACGTTGCACCGAACGTGGCATCGATTCTCAGCCCGCCCTTGCCCCTGGAGGACGTCGAGCGCCTTTACCGACTGTTCGGTCACCTCGAGGGGGTCGGACTGGATGCACCCGACCACCTCACCGAGCGCTCTAAAACGTAGGCGACATACCCTAAGCGCTCGCGCGGGACATGGCTCAAAGCGTGCCGACCCGTAGCGCCACTGCCTCCCTCAGGGTGGCCATTGCATCCGCCTCGATTTGGCGGATACGCTCCATCGAGACGCCGAACTGCTCCGCGAGCTCCCGCAACGGCGCCTTCGGTTCGATGAGCCACCGGCGAGTAACGATCTCTCGCGCCCGCTCGTCCAACCGCTCCAACGCCGAAGAAATCTCCTCACGAGCTCGGGACGCGTACTCCGCTTCGAGCACCGACGCCTCGGGCCCCGGCGTGCTCTCGCTCAGGTAATGCGCGGGCACCCAGCCTTCTTCTGCGTCTGTCGTCTCGTAGGGCGAGTCGGTAGTCTCGAGGCGGCTTTCCATCTCGAGCACGTCCCCGACTTTGACATTCAGATCGTCAGCGATCGACTGCGCTTCGTCGAGGCTAAGCCCAGCTAACGCTTTCTTGGCGCTACGAAGATTAAAAAACAGCTTCCGCTGGGCTTTTGTGGTCGCGACCTTGACGATACGCCAGTTGCGAAGCACGAACTCATGGATCTCAGCCCGGATCCAGTGCACTGCGAACGCGGCGAGCCGAACCCCGAACTCAGGATCGAAGCGCTTCACCGCCTTCATAAGCCCAACGTTGCCCTCTTGAATAAGATCTTCTTCGGGCAGGCCATAACCCCGATAGCCCCGGGCAAGCTTTGCTACAAAGCGTAAGTGGGACGTTACAAGCTGCCAGGCGGCCTCCAGATTTTTTTCTGCACGAAGCTCGGTGGCAAGCCGCTGCTCATCGGCTTCGCTCAACATCGGGAACTGCTGTATCGCGTGAAAATAGCCGCCAAGATCCGCGGCGGGACTGGGCAAGGAGAGCGATAGTGCGTGGGTCATTCATACCTCTCGTCACGTTGGCCGCTCAGACAAGGTCTCGGAGCGGCGACCTACCAGATCACTACTGAGTAACTGGGGGCGACCACACTTTTTTCAACCGAAGCGCGCTCGCCTATCTGTAACCGTACAAGTTCAAATAAAGCTCTAGGTTATTGTTTTTGAAATTATTTTCATTGTGTACCTACGAATATTTGTGAGAAATGTCACCCTCCCCGCCCAGAAAGAACTTCGAGAGGCTTTCGTACTGACCTCACAGCCCCGGAAAGGCCGCCCTTTGACGGGACTGAATGTTTTCGCCCGCCCCACTCACCCAGCCGTGACCGGCTTCCGATACGCTGCCGGATCCCCGAAAACGCATCTGCCTTTCTCGATCCTGCCGTCAATTTCGTCCCTAGACCGCTCAAATCACTCGAGTGTCTTGGCCCCGGCCACTCATTTTCACCTTTCACTGAAACGTGCCCGCCACCGCCAGCCGCTAGTCAGGCGATCGGCAACTTGTTAGTCTCGCCACCCTGTATTTCAAAGCGTGGACGGGTCAAATGGCGCCCAAGCCGCCGTTAACCGCCCGCGCCGAGTCCTGTTTGCTTTCTCTGGAGATTTCCCATGTCAACGGTTGAGTTTTTCTACGACGTTTCGAGTCCATGGACCTATTTCGCGTGCACCCGCATCGAGGATTTTTGCGCCCGAAACAACGCCGAACTCATCTGGAAGCCGTTTCTGGTCGGCGGCGTATTCAACAAGGTCAATCCGAGCGTATACCAGCGCCGGGAGAATCCCGTTCCCCCTAAGGACAACTACTACCGCAAGGACATGGAGGATTGGGCACGTTATCTCGGCATCGAAATGATCCGCCCGAGCGTCTTCCCTTTAAACAGTGTCAAGGCGCTGCGCGGCGCCTTTGTTGCCATCGACGAAGGCAAGGCGTCCGAGTACTCAGGCGCGTGTTTCAAAGCGTACTGGTGTCAGGACAAAGACATCTCCCAGGAAGATGAGCTTCGCAAATGCGTAGAATCCGCGGGGATGGATCCGGTGAGCTTCTTCCAGCGCATTACCGAAGAGCCCATCAAGCTGAAGCTATTCGAGACGACCGACGAGCTGATACGCCGTGGCGGCTTTGGATCGCCGACATTCTTCGTCAACGGGGACGACATGTTCTTTGGAAACGACCGCCTCGAGCTGATGCAAGCGGCGCTGGACCGGGCTGCTTAGCGCCCCATTGGGGGGACCGAGCGCGGCGACTTGACGCGTTAGCGGGGCCCCTCGACATCACCAAGCGGCCCGTCTGGCATGCCTCGACGCGTACGGTCACCCGGCGGCCTGCGCCTTTGCGGCGTGTGCGTGAGGGCCGTGACATGTATTTTGTGGGCGGGTTTCGAATCCGCCGCTTGCACCACCGAGTAACAAACCATCGGGATCCAATCCCTCACGCGAGCCTATTGCGATTGGCGGCGCAGCGTCGACGCGGTCTCCCCGCGACCAGCAAGCCACATGACGGACCGGTCATGCTAGGGCGTATGCCGCCCTCGGCGCCGCGACCGTGCTGCACGTTGATCCCGCACGTTCTATCAACCAAGCCACACTAGGCCGGTGGCCCTCGAAAAGTAAATCGGCGATTGATCTCGAAGTTGACAAGGAAGATCACTATCGTCGATATCGCCTGCGCAAAGAGATACCAAAGCGACACAATCGAAAACAGAAGATGAAACAACGCGACGTTCATCGTCATCGTGATTGCGGTTACGACGATGTAACGCGAGAGAAAAGTTGCGTGATTTCCTGTCGCGGCGAATACCCACAGATGTTGGAGCATATAATTCACCGCACAGCCCAACAGAAACCCCACGGTGGTCGATACGAGTGGCACCAGCCCCACCACTTCGACCAAGAAAGCTAAGGTGGCGAAATGAACCACGACCGCAAGCGTGCCCGCGATACCGTATTTTACTAGTTGCATCGCTTGTTTCATTCGGAATTCAGACCAAGCATTTGTTCCGCGAGCAGCGCCCCCGGAAATCTACTAAGCCATGAATCGCGCTGAAGTAGCGTGCCCGAGGCACCACAACGAATTGGTGCGCGCCCCCACACTATCGTACGTAAAGGTGCACCTTTGAAAGTACTGGTAACCGGCGCTGCCGGGTTCATCGGCGCGGCGCTGAGCAACTTCCTTCTCGACCGGGGCGACGAAGTCATTGGCCTAGACAATATCAATGACTACTACGATCCTATGCTCAAGGAAGCGCGGTTAACAAAACTTCTCGAGAAACCCGGATTCGGCTTCTTTCGCGGCGACATCGCGGAGCGAAAAACCGTTGACACATTGATTCGCAACGAGCAGCCGAACCGAGTCGTCAACCTAGCAGCACAAGCTGGAGTCCGTTATTCGTTGGAAAATCCCCACGCCTATGTGGACGCGAACATCGTCGGATTCATCAACATACTGGACGCCTGCCGTCAAAACGATGTCGAGCACCTCGTTTACGCCTCGACGAGTTCGGTTTACGGCGCCAACACCACCCTACCGTTTTCGGTTCACCACAATGTCGATCACCCGCTGTCGCTCTATGCGGCAACCAAGAAAGCCAATGAGCTGATGGCCCACACGTACAGCCATCTGTACGGACTTCCCACAACAGGCCTGCGATTCTTCACGGTATACGGCCCCTGGGGTCGACCTGACATGGCACTGTTCCGGTTCACGCAGGCTATGCTCGCCGGGGAGCCTATCGAGGTATTCAATTACGGCAAGCACCGACGCGACTTTACCTATGTCGACGACATCGTCGCCGGCGTGGCGCGGGTACTCGACCACCCGCCCGAACCGGATCCCAGCTGGCGCGGCGCCACACCCGACCCCGCATCCAGCAACGCCCCCTACAGAATTTACAATATCGGCAACAACACCTCGGTCGAACTATCCGTGTACATCGACTGTCTTGAGAAATGTTTAGGGCGAACCGCCCAAAAAGTGTTCTTGCCGCTTCAGCCCGGAGACGTTCCCGATACCCTTGCTGATGTCAGCGATCTTGCCCGCGACCTGGATTTCCGTCCTCGCACGACGGTCCAAACCGGGATCGCCCGATTCGTAGACTGGTACCTCGACTATTACGGAGACGGGGACACGTCCGGTGCATGACCGCGTGCACGACCGAAAGATTGCCGTCATCGGGCTCGGGTACGTTGGACTCCCGGTCGCCTTGGCTTTCGGGCGAATTGCACCGACGCTCGGATACGACATCGACACGGCCCGTATCGCAGAGCTATCTCGAGGACATGACCGGACAAGAGAGTGCTCGGAGCGCGAACTTGCGGTTTCGCAGGTAGCGTTCACTGCCGAGCCGCACCGTTTGGCGAATGCCGACTTTTTCATAGTCACCGTTCCCACACCCATTGACGATGCCAAGCTTCCCGATCTCGGCCCACTCGCTGCGGCAAGCACTCACATTGGGGAACATCTCGGCCCGGGCGGTATCGTGGTGTATGAATCGACGGTATACCCAGGCGTCACCGAAGACCACTGCGTGCCCATCCTAGAAAAGGCCTCAGGGCTTCGAGCCGGCAAAGACTTCTGGGTAGGGTACTCACCTGAACGGATCAATCCGGGCGACAAAGTGCACACGTTGGAGCGTCTGCCAAAGATCGTTTCCGGGCAAGATACCTATGCCCTTGATGTCATTGCCAACACCTACGCTGCAATCGTACCTGAGGTCCACCGAGCGCCCAGCATCAAGGTTGCAGAGGCCGCGAAGGTCATCGAAAACACCCAGCGGGACCTCAATATCGCATTGATGAACGAACTCGCCCTCATCTTCGATCGACTCGATATCGACACGACCGACGTGCTAGAGGCGGCGGGCACCAAGTGGAATTTTCTGCCTTTCCGTCCGGGCCTCGTCGGTGGGCATTGCATTGGGGTCGATCCGTACTATCTGACCTACAAGGCCACCGCTCTCGGGTATCACCCACAAGTCATACTGGCCGGTCGCCGAATCAATGATGAAATGGCCGGGTACGTCGCAAGCCAGACCGTCAAGATGCTCGCTCGCAGCGGTAAGGGCTTCGGGGCGTTGGTCGTGACCGTACTGGGCGTCACGTTCAAAGAGGATGTGCCCGATCTGCGGAACTCCAAGGTCATCGACATCATTCACGAGCTGTGCGAGTACGGCATCACGGTCCAAGTAGCAGATCCGTATGCGGAGCCGGAGTTCGCAGCGAACGTGCTTGGGATGGGCATCACCCCGCTAGATTCGCTGCAGCCGGCCGACGCATTGATTCTCGCCGTCCCTCACACGGCGTACGTCAAAGGCGGGTGGTCCATGCTAGAGCCGCTTCTCGCCAACCATGACAGCGTTGTTATTGACGTTAAGAGTGTGCTGTCACGAGAGGCTCGCCCACCGTCCATACGGTATTGGCGCCTGTAATTTGCTTGCTCAAGTTCCGTGCCTCGAGTGCTACTGACGTAAACTGTGACCCAGTTGTCGGTACTCGTGGCTCCCGCTCAGTACCATCTGGGGGATCTCCGGTAAGATAGGCGATAGTACGTATGCCAAGTCACTCCCGAAAGAGCAGCTTGGAATGATATGAGCAAAGCAGCACCGTCTGAACATGTGACTGCGGCAGGTCAAGCGGGTGCGCACGAAAGCGACGAAGCCAATGATATCGGGCAAAACGGCGCACCGGGAGGGTCCCCCGCGCGACCCCGCCTTTCCGTGACCAACACCTACGCGACACCAAAGGGATCTAACGAGAGGGCACAGCTGCGGGACGAGCTGCATCATCGGCTTGCACGGCTCGAACGCCAGAATCGCTGGATCAAGCTCGCGTGCGTCCTGTTCCTCGTCATTGCCATCTTGTTTGCCGCCAGAGATCTCTTGCCCCCGGACACGATCGTCCGCCAGACGCTAATGGAGTCGAAGGAGCTCAAACTGCTCGACAAGGACGGCGCGCCGAGGCTTTTTCTGCGCATGTATTCACGGGTGCCCGTGCTTCAACTGCTCGACGCGAACGGGAAACCGAGAATGTCTCTAGGACTACGTTTCGACGACACACCGTTTCTCGACCTATCCGACAAGTCAGGCGAGACGCGGGTATCGCTCGAGCTCACTTCGGATGGGGATCCGGTCCTAGAGCTATTCGACGCGGACGGAGAAACGCGGACGCGCATCCGATAACCTAGAATCGAAAACCGAACCTAAGGATTTAGATAGATGACGGTACTGGTCACCGGCGGCGCGGGCTACATTGGCAGCCATGTGGTCAAGCAGCTTGGCGATGCCGGTTTCCCCGTCGTAGTCCTGGACGATCTATCCAAAGGGTTCCGCGAATCCGTGCTCCATGGGGAGCTGGTCGTGGGATGTACGGGCGACAAAGAACTAGTCACCGACACTCTGCGTCGCTATGGCGTGCGCATGGTCATGCATTTTGCCGCTCACACTGTGGTTCCGGAGTCGGTCGCCGACCCCTTGAAGTATTACCGAAACAACACCCTCAATACGGCCCGCTTACTCGAATGCTGCGCCGCCTTGCGGGTCGATAAGTTTGTTTTCTCCTCAACCGCCGCGGTATACGGCACGCCGGCTGACGGCGTCGCAGCGGAGGATTCACCGACCGCGCCGATAAACCCCTACGGAACATCAAAGCTCATGACGGAGTGGATGCTGCATGACCTCGCCGCCACCGGGGCCTTGAGACATGTGACGCTTCGGTACTTCAATGTCGCAGGCGCGGATCCCTTTGGTCAAATCGGACAATCGACACGAGGCGCTACGCTGCTGACGAAGGTTGTTTGTGAAGTGGCGCAGAGGAAACGAGAGGCGCTCGTAATTTACGGCACCGACTATCCCACGCCGGACGGAACCGGCGTGCGCGATTATATTCACGTCGAGGACCTCGCTTCGGCGCACGTGAACGCTGCTAGATACCTCGAAGCGGATGGCCCTTCGACCACCCTCAACTGCGGCTACGGCCGCGGCTACTCGGTCCGGGAGGTTATCGCCGCAGTCGAGCGCGTGCACGGAAAACCCATCGTCGTGCGCGAAGCGGGGCGGCGCGCTGGCGATCCAGCAAAGCTCATAGCGCGTGCAGAGCAGATCCGCACCGTGCTGGACTGGACTCCTCAATGGGATTCGCTCGAGGCGATCGTGCGCACGAGCCTTGCCTGGGAAGCGAAGCTAGCCGAGCGAGACACGCCCCTGCGTCAGGCCGGTTAGCCGACCGTGGAGAGGTCAAATTCCGCAACCGACCCGCCGAGGCGGGTGGCCGGGGACGAGCGCCTCGTCTTGCATACACGAGTCGTAACCGGTGCGGGTGGTGGCCCCGATAAAACTATTATCAACTCCCCGCGTTTCCTGAGCGAACGGGGATATCACATGATCTGCGCCTATATGCGTGCACCTGATGATCCCGGCTTCGCTGTCATCGAGGAACGGGCGCGCCAAGCAGGTACACGCCTCGAAGCCATTGACGACCGCGGGGCCTTCGACTGTCGGGTGCTTCATCGACTCGACGCTCTGTGCGCGCGAATCAACCCGGATATCTGGCACGCGCATGACTACAAGAGCAACATTCTCGGCGTGCTACTTGCCCGCAAGCACCGCATGCAACTGGTCACAACCACTCACGGCTGGGTGGAGCGAGACTGGAAACTGCCTCTTTATTACGCCTTGGACCGGTTCAGTCTCCGGCAATATGCCCATGTGGTTTGCGTATCCGAAGACCTTCGGGAGGCCTGCTTGCGGGCCGGGGTAAAACCCCATGCATGCACATACGTGCCAAATGGGATCGATACTTTGGAGTATGAGCGCGCGCTTCCGCTGCCCCAGGCCAAAGCACGAACGTTCCCAAAGGCATCCGATAAATTGGTCCTGGGGGCCATTGGACGACTGTCTGAGGAGAAAGGTTTCCGCCACCTCATACGAGCGACGGCAAGGCTCTCCCAAGACTTCCCCATCTACCTGTGGATCGCCGGCGAAGGTACAGAACGCCCTCGTCTTCAACGTTTGATTCAGGACCTTGGGTTGACCGAAAACGTAACCCTACTCGGCTTTGTACGGGACGTGAAACCTTACATTGAAGCAACCGACATCTTCGTTTCAAGCAGCCTCCGTGAGGGAATTGCCAACGTCATTCTCGAGGCAATGGCGCTAGGCACACCGATTATCGCGACCCGCGTCGCGGGAACCCCCGCACTCATTGAGGACGGCGAATCTGGGCTTCTGGTCGAACCCGACGCCGAGCAGCACCTTACCGGCGGAATGTCACGACTGCTTTCAGACGAAGTCCTGCGTGTACGTTTGGCTAAGGCCGCTAGAGCTCGGGTCGAGCAGCGCTTCAGTTTCCATCAACGTATGGAACGGATCGGCGACATTTACGATACGTTGTGGACAACCTAGTGACCGCACGCTCCGCAGAAGACATTGTCGTTGCACATCCAGATCGAAGCCAGGGTGCAATCAGAGCCAAGCGTTTCGTGCAGGGAGTTTTCGGGCTGTGGGTATACCCACGGGTACTCGTCTACCGGCTTCTTCAAACCATCGTCGGCGAGCGAGCGTTTCTCGGCGCGAGTGAGTCCATAGCACGGGGCTGCGGTATGTGGGGAGCCTATTGCCGTCAGGCGTTCTACCGAAAGACCTTGGCTTCGTGCGGTCAGGACTGTTACTTCGGTTGGCAAAGCACGTTTTCGATGTGGCAGGCTTCGGTCGGCGACCGAGTCTACATCGGACGCCGCTGCTCCATAGGCTACGCAGCCATTAACGATGACGTGATGTTGGCCGACGGAGTCCAGATCCTGAGCGGCGGAAACGAACATGGGCTAAGCGACTCCGATACCGAAACTCATAAGGACCAAGCGCAGACGTACCGCTGCGTCTCGATCGATCGAGGAGCCTGGATCGGTACCAATGCGATCATCATGGCCGACATCGGCGCAGATGCCGTGGTTGGGGCAGGGGCAGTCGTCACGAAGCCCGTACCGGCTCGATCTGTAACCGCCGGAGTCCCCGCTCGGGTCATTCGCAACCTGCCCCAGTGAAGCAACCCGCCCTCAGCGTCATTATCCCCGCCCGAAACGAAGACGGGTACATCGGACCTTGCCTAGAGTCTCTCAACGACGTAGCGACCGAGGTCGAAGGCCTTGAGGTCATTGTCGTCGACAACGGTTCTGACGATGACACCGTGCGGATTGCGAAGTCCCAGGGCGCGCAAGTGCTACACGTGCCTGCCGGTTCGCTCGGGAAGTTGCGCAACGAAGGCGCCCGGACCGCACGAGGCCAGTGGCTGGGTTTCATCGATGCCGATTGCACAGTCGATACTGGCTGGGCAACTGCTGCGACTGAATTACTTCGTGATGGTGCCGTCGCCACCGGGAGTTACCCAAAGCTACCCGAAGGGCAGAACACATGGGTGCAAATAGTTTGGAGCTACATCGCCCGCAAGGACAACCCCAGACCGCAACGTGTCAGCTGGCTACCGACCGCAAATCTGGTCGTGGAACGGAACGCGTTCTGGACTCTCAACGGTTTCGACGAATCGCTCATGACCGCTGAAGACGCAGATATGGGCTATCGGTTGTCAAAGGTTGGCCTTGTTCTGTACTCGGACACGGTCAGCGCACGCCACCATCGCGAGCCCAAAACGCTAGGCCAGTTCTTCCAAAAGGAAATCTGGCATGGCCTCGGCACCTACCAAGGCCTGGCGAGCGGACGTTTCACTTGGGCGGAGCTGCCCAGCCTCGCCACCCCTCTCGTGACCTGGTTTAGTTGGCTTCTTATTGCGCTGGGAATTGTCGACGCTTTGGCTGAGGGAGAAACGGGAAGGCTTCTTACTGCTCTGAGCGTCTTTGCCTTCATACCTACGGTCTACACCATCAGAAAACGGGCGGGCACAACACCGCCACCGACCGTCAGCGTACCTGCGGTCTGGCTCCTCTTCTGCATCTATCATTCAGCTCGCGCCATTTCTTTACTTCAATGGGTAAGAACACGCATCCCGACACCATCGCTGTCCGCCCGTATGTCGATCAATCGCGATTAGAAATCCGGCATGGCCGCGAGCTTTTCACTTGCGGTATCCCTTTGCCGCGCGGTTGGGCGTATGACAGCGGCTCACTTGGACTATCTCGCGAAGATGGACGATCCGCAGTACAGCTCCAAGCGCGTGAACTCAAGCGGTGGTCCGACGACTCGATTCGGTGGATCTTGCTCGACTGGATAGACACGGTTGTTGACGACTCATGCTGGTGGCTACATAACGACGCCGCTCCCGCGTACGCCAACACCATGGAATTTGAGTGCGACGGGCGGATGGCTCACTTCCGCACCGGCGCATTCAAGGTTGAAGCACGCACCGAAATCGCGGAATTCATGGAACTTTCGTCCCACGGAGAATCCCCCTGTCAACTCACCGTGAAAATGGTTGACGAACACGCGAACCCATTGCAGTGGAGTCCGGCACGCATCGACGTGGAGGAATTAGGAAACGTTCGAACCACATTGCGACTATCGGGGTCATTCGAAAACGCCCTCGAAGCAGTATTACTGTGCGACGTTGTACCAGCACTTTCTGCGATTCGCCTGCAGCTCACGCTGACCAACCCTCAGCCTGCTGCCCACCCTGGCGGCAGATGGGGCCTGGGCACTACCGGTTCCGCATTCTTTCGCGACCTGTCAGTCTTTCACTTTCACCGCGAGCAATCGGAACCATGTGCAACGCTCAAAGCGGAACCATCGACTGCCTGGCACGAGGAGCCCACCGCAACTCTGACCGTTATTCAACACTCGAGCGGAGGAACATCCTGGAACAACGTAAATCATGTCAATCGCGAGGGTAGAGTCCCGCTGACACGCCGCGGTTACACCATTCGTGCAGATGGGGAAATCATTGGCGAAGGCTTGCGTTCGAAACCTACGGCTGCGGTAGGTAACCTCCGTCACACGGCGCTCGCACCCACAAATTTTTGGGAGAACTTCCCCAAGACGTTGGAAGTCACACCCGGCTGCATTCGGTTGGGCCTGTTCCCAGACGAACATGACGACCTCCACGAATTGCAAGGGGGTGAACGTAAGACGCATCAATGGACCGTTGCAGTGGGCGACGACAAGACGGGGGCCATAGCGGCAGCAACATCACTCGCACATCCCTATGTTGTTTCCGCCGAGCCACTCACTTACGTAAATGCCCTGCCCTATTTTACCCCTCGCACCGCCGACCCTCACGATCGCCACCATGCGCTTGTTGACGAGGCCATTGAGGGAAAAAATTCTTTTTTTGCAAAGCGTGAAATCATCGATGAGTACGGATGGCGAAACTTCGGAGACATCTACGCCGATCACGAAGTGACGTACTATCCCGGAAGCGATCTACCGGTCGCACATTTCAACAATCAGTACGATCCCGTGTTCGGATTCGCCTTGCAATTCATGCGCACGTGCGAGCCCCGCTGGTATGAGTTGATGGAACATGGAGCACGGCATGTCTCTGACATTGACATCTACCATACCGACGGCGATCGGGCCGCTTACAATCACGGACTGTTCTGGCATACGGCGCACGACATTACCGCGGGAACGAGCGCCCATCGGACGTACCCGCTCACAGGCGAAGGGGGCGGGGGTGGCCCGTCGCCGGAGCATGTCTATGCCGAAGGGCTGAGGTTCCACTACTATCTCACGGGCTCCGCCGCCTCTCGGGAAGCCGTTTTGGCCCTTGGACAGTTCGTCATCGACGCTGACGACGGCTCGAAGACGCCTTTCCGGTTCATTGCGCCGGGAGCGACGGGCAACGCGTCATGGTCAGGCTCAATCCACTATCACGGGCCTGGTAGAGGGCCGGGCAATGCTATTTCCGCGCTGCTGGATGCACATTTCGTCAGCGAGGACGATGCATTCCTCCATAAGGCGGAAGAGCTGATACGCCGGTGTATCCATCCCCGACAAAACATCGGAAAACTGGGGCTCGGTGATGTCGAGCACCGTTGGTACTACATGCTGTTTCTTCGGGCTCTGTGCAAGTACCTCAGCGCTAAAGAAGAATCTCAATCACTCGATAGAAACTACTGGTACGCTCTAAGTTCGCTATTGCATTTCGCGGAATGGGCGGTTGAGCATGAAGTGCCATATCTTCAGCGGCCCGATACGATCGAGGAGCCAACAGAAACGTGGGTGGCGCAAGATCTGCGAAAAAGCGAAGTCTTCGACTACGCGGCGCAGTACGTGGTCGGTGAGAAGAAAATGCAGCTCAGAGAACGTGCCCGGTTCTTCCACGAATACGCAGTCAACGAGCTCGAATCACTGCCGACGAGGCACTATTGCCGCCCAAAAGCGTTAACGCTTTCGCTTGGTTCAATTCGAGCGACTTTTTCAAAAGACCCTGAGGGACATGTTCACGAGGCACAGGAAGAAGTTTGGGGCGAGCCGCCCCCGATGTTCGTGCATCAAAAGATTCGGGCTGCCAGACGCGCGGCGGCCTACGCAGGCGTAGCTGCTGTGGGTCTAACGGCCGCATTTCTTTTAGCTACGTAACGGACTTTTTTCGGGCGATAGCGACCCCAGCTTTTAGGCCAAGTGGACGCCCAGTCCGGTTGCCCGCACCGTTTCCACCGACCTTCGTCACAGTTGCAGACACCGAGGAGGAGTTAATTGGTGTGGCGATTTCTCTAGCGATGCAACCAACGTATAAGCGATCAAGCACTTACATCGATTCTCGGACCTTACTGAAGAAGTGGGGGGATCCCGACCTATGTGCTCGATTTTTCGATGGCGCCAAACCCCGTCAGTGCATCAATTCTTCGAACGCTTTACGAGAGCCGCCGAAGGGAGCTCGGCATTCAGCTACACAGCTGGGTGACACCACCTTTCGACGAAGCGTTGACGCGCTCGAACTCCTATCAGGCAAACCTTCCCCCGCAGCTGGAATGGGCAAAGCTTGCGGCGCTTCATGATCAATTCTACAAATCGTTTGGTTTTGCTCCGGAGAGCCATAAGCCTGGTCGCTATGGGCTCGGTGGGCAGAGCGCAAATCGACCGCGAGAGCTCGGAATCCAACGTCGACTTCAGGTTTGCACCTGGATACTACTTCACCGGTGACGGCGGGCCCTCCTGCGAGCATCTGTATGCGAGCGGATTCGCATGCACTATTGGCTGACCAGCGCTCGGGCTGCCTGCGATTGCGTGCTCGAGCTCGGCGAGTTGGTTGTCGACGCCGATGACGGGCGACTCACCCCGGCGAAGTGGAGCTCGCGAAAACCCGCCGGTCTTGCGTTGCGTTACGCGCTCCCGCCACGACCGCGGTCCGGGCCGTGGTTCTGAAAACGCGTTGCGAACCCTTCTTCATGTCCATTTCCTTTCCGGGAGCGAAAGAATTCCTGTTGAAAACCGGAGAGCTTGTTCGCCGATGCGTTCATCCACAAGACGATCCCGAGACCCACCGTTTGCGGGACCGAGAGCTCCGTTGGTTCCACATGGTGTTCTTGCGTTGGCTCTGCGGCTACCGCCTCGTCAAGCATGAAGCTCGACGATGACTTCACTACGCTCGGGAATTCCAGAAGAGCGAGGCGCTCGAACTCGCATCGTTCTTTGCCGCCGCCTCCAAGCGAAACACCTTCCGCCCTAAAGCAGGGTGTTACTTTAAAAGGGCCGTGACTGAACTGGCACGACGGGATACGCGCACCTTTGCCCGACCCGTTGCACTTATGTTGGGCTTCGGGGCTATGCGAGCAGTATTTCGCGGAGACCATGCCCCGACCTGTGACCTACCTGCTGCCCCCGCCGACACTTGTCGGGCGCCGCGCCCATTCGTGAGCCAACGTGCCGATGTTCTCCGGCGAGCCCTCGTCGGGGACGCCCACGCGATAATCGTCGCCGCGATATGGCTATAGGGGCGGCTCAGCCGTCAGCACTCGCCGGGCTTCCACCGCTTTAACGGACCAATCGTACCCGCCGGCCCACTCGCGCGCGCGGTATCCCATCGCCTTTAGATCACCCGGGCGCGATAACAGCCCAACAATGGCCTCTGCCAGTTCGGCAGGATCCGTTCCCGATACCACTCTCCCTGTCGCAGGCTCGCTGAGGGTTTCGCCCGGCCCGCCAGTGGCACCCGCAACCACTGGCACTCCGCAGGCCTGGGCTTCGAGGAAGACAATCCCAAACCCTTCGACGTCACCATCGATAACCCGATTCGGCAGCACGAAGAGCTGGCACTCCTGGTAGCAACGCAACAGCTCGTCTTGGTCCGCGGCACCGCGAAACTGAACGAACGGCCCGACGCCGAGCGAATCAGCGAGTGCTCGAAGAGATTCCTCTTCCTCACCCTCCCCCACCACCGCATAGAGCACATCCGGAATAGCGTCGACGATGGCGGGAAACGCCCGGATGACCGTGTCGTGACCCTTTCGACGTTGCAGTCGTCCGACCGACAGGAGCACGCGCCGAGCGCTCCAGCCGAGATCCGCCCGGCGCTCGGGCGTGCTAGCCCTGGGGACGTACCAGCTCGCGTCGACCCCGGGATAAACGACATGGATGTCGGGCATCCGATCGCCGTAGGCATCCAACAAGATCCGTTTCGTCGACATGCTATTGACGATAATTCGGTGGGCCTTTCGATACACCACGCCCATCGCCCACCGCAGCTCCCGGCTGCTCTGCGCGTAAGCCACCTCTTCACCGTGAACAAAACAGGTGTATCGCGCCTTCAGTACCAGGCAAGCGAAGTACGCGGCCCAACCTTCAGGTAGCGCGCGGGCAACATGGATCTCCCGAGCACCACGCTGGCGCGCTTCCCGCACGATGGTCCAGGCGAGTCCGAGATAGGCCCTCGCACTACGAACGATGCTCCAGGTGCTGAACGAAAACGGGGTCCGCCGAATGTCCAATTCCGTCTCGAGCGGTTCCGTACCGGGCGTCTTCGCCGTGATCACCGTGACGGTGCCAGCGGGGAATCTCGAATAGATTTCCCAAAGCCATCGGCCCGAGCCACCGATCGCAGGCGGAAACACTTCAGTCACAACAACGTAGCTAGCCATCTTGAGAGAATACCGAGTAATGCGAGCCGCCAGAACGCCGAGCAGAAACCGCCACTACCGCCCCTGGCCGCAACGGGAAGGTCGCCTCCTTGCACCAGGAATATTTACCTGCAGCACGATCGCCGACACGCGGGGATAACGTTGACGGACACTGCTGGGCTCCCTCAACGGCGAAGCAGACGCTTCGCAAGCTGTTTCGCTAGGATTGGCCACGGGCGAAATCTCCGCGGCCGGCCAAACGTGAGCCCGTCCGGACCTCGAGGCTCACTCTGACCGGCTGCCGCCGCGCCCGACCCAACGATCCCTTCATACATCACGATCGCGAGAGACCGCGCATGAGCACGAGTCTCGAAACCCAGCAAGTCACTCCAGGCGCGACCGCGCAACCGATCGCCCTTCGCAACAAACCGTTCAGCTTCCTCTTCCGAGCCATAAGCGGCCGCCAAAAGAAGCACGTTTGCCTTTCTCAGTTCCTGAGCCGCCCACGCTTCGGTCGGAAACTCGAGTGCCTCGGGCCTATCCAGATAGGGCCGTTCGTTCACCTCCATCCACCGAGCATAGTGAAGCAATGACGCACGGGCAAAACCATACCTATCATCGACCTGACCAGCGTTGCGCTTAACGCGCAGATATTTGACGAGCGACGTCAAGAATACGGTGTAAGACCATCGTTTCTCGGCATCCAGAAGACCGAGCGCGTTGATGTCGTCGGCGGGGTGAATCACACGACGCAGAATGCGTTCGGCAAACGCGAGGTAACGAGAGTCGCCCGTCATCGTCCATCCATCCAACAAGGCGTTCAGCGACAACCCAGCGCCACGGCCGGGCCCGTGATAGGTCGGCGATGCGGTCATCGTTGCCGTGCCCCGCGGGCCCAGGATCCCATCACCGTCCATAGCGATCACCCAGTTCGCCAGGCTGATGACCGCCTCGCGCGAACCGGGAGCGCCCGTCAAGAGATGGTGAAGCAGCAAGCCACTCGTAAAATTGTGCTCCGGTCCGGGTCCACCCCCGTAATCCTGACCTTCATCTTGATTGTGCCGTGAATACGCCCGGTGCGTGGAGGTGTGGGCATGAAGGTAGTGATCCGTGAACCAGAAAAGGCCGCCGTTGTATTCAGGCCGGTCCTCAGTCGTCCAGTAGATGTCGATATCCGTCACATGTCTCGCGAGCGCGTCGCCAAGGGAAAACAGTCGCCGATCTCCAGTGCGCAAATAATGGAGCAAGAAACCCAGCACCTGATCGAACTGGTTGTTGTAGTGAGAGATTAGGGGTGCAGGACCTTCGTAGAACTGGGTTTCGTGGTCAGCAAAAATCTCACCATAGTTTCGCCAGCCATATTCGTCGACGCATTCCCTGTTCACGAATACGCTGTCATCTCCGTCCAGGGCATCGTGCAGAATCGTCTCGATAGGCTGAACATCCTCGCCGACACGGGGCAAGAGATCGGCGCGCACGTGTTCCTCGTAGGCGACGCGCGCGATGGGGGGCGAAAAGACCCAACCTAGATTCTCAGTTTCGGAAGCGACGGAAAGCCAAAACCGATGTGTCTTGCGTTCACCACCTTGTAATTCGAAGGTGCCGTCGGCGCGCGGGAAGAGCCCGACTTCGAGCTCTTCATCTTGTTGGCGCAACGACTTCGGAAAGTTCTGCCAAAACTCCGGGAACGCAACCTGCGCTTGCCCCGCGTCACTCCTGAACTGCAATACGGGGCGAGCCCGAAGGCCCGTTTCATACCCACACAACGTGGAGCGAAACCCTTTAAATCGGGTCGTCACGGTCCCCGCCCTGTCCACGTGGTTCCTGCTCTTCCAGTTGACGCCGCCGCTGGACGCCTGCTCAAGCGCAAACCCCGACGCCATTACTTCGCACCGCGTTTCGCCACCATCAAGGCTCACCCACGTTAATTGCGCAGCGGGAAACTTCAGAACCGTCTCGAACCCGCCGAAAACGACGGATCCGGGATCTCCGAGGTCCCAAATGCCCCTAGGATGCGACGCTCGGTTGGGGTTATGGAGAGTGATGTCGATACAGCAGAGAGCGATCTCTGGATACTCCGAGATCATCAGATCAACGGCCAACCTCCCGAGAGCAGCATATTCCCACTTTCCCCAATGCGTGATCTTTAGCGTGTTTTGTTCCGTGCGGCACCCTTGTCTCGGTGCCCCGGACAACACCTCCCCGTCAATGTCGTACATGACGAATCCCATATCGACTGGGCCGAACGGCGAACGCATCTCGGCCCTCCAGGGGGCGTTTGCCTCAACGGCGACCCGGGTCTCGACTTGCGGGGCGTGCGCTGCGTGTTCAAGTCGGCAAAGCAGCATCTCAGCAGTGCCCTCAACCGGGACGATGGCCTCGACCTGAAGCCAACGCACGCTGTTATCCGGCCAATGTAGGTAAGGTTGGATCTGCGCGGGGAGCCGGCGCGATTCCAAAAACAACCCGGTCGGCTCTCTCGGGAACAAGATGCCGGGTTCCACCGGTACGCCGAAGGACACAGGTAAGCCGAGTTGCGATGGTTCCGGGCAATCCAACCGGACCTCGACAAGAGCCTTCGACCTATCCAAGTGGCACCCCTCTAATCATTGTGCGTGGTCTCGCGGGAACCTAGCCAAACCGAACGCCCGGCTTGATTGCAAGAGGTTTAACCACGCCGCAGCGCTACGGAATTAGGCAAGGCGAGCTAGCGCAATGCATCGGTCGCATCCACCGCCTCGCGTCCCGCAAGCGCCCGCAACCCCGTTTCAATTCGAAATTTCCATCGGTCTTTTCGTAATGCGAGCCAGATCATTCGCTCTTCGTTTGTAGAGAGGCTCCGCTTGAAACGTTGGTCGCCAAACAAGAAATCATAGACCCGGTTTCCCTCACGCAAGTTGTGCTCGATCGCTAACGCGTGCCCCACGATTCCGGGCTTTACCTTCGCGTCGTGCTCGTAACGAAAACCGCTCTGATAATTCGAAACGATACCGTCGAAAACAAAGCTATATAGATACCCGAATGCCTGGTTGCCAGCACGCAATTCCAGCAGCTGAACCTCGCCTTCGGAAAACCGATTCCGTATGAGTTGCTCGTGGAATTCGTTCGCAGCCGCCGTCGCGAACGCGCCAGGGAATCCTTTTCCTTCCCAATACGCCTGATGTAAACCCTTCATCTGCGCGAAGAAATCGAGGGCGCACGACAGCGAATCCGCGACGGTCAGACGAACCTCCCCCATCGGGGCATAGCCTCTGAGGGCCCGACGCAACTGATACCGGGAATTTTTGCTTAGCGTGGATTGGTACGGCGTACCGGTGCGACGTAATTCCCCAAGATCTACGAAGAAATAGGGATGGTCAGCCCGAACGATAGGGCGGAGCCCGGCAATTCTCGCGCCCTCTAAATAAGCGGCAATGTGGCTGCGTTCAACGCCGCTGATATAAAGCTCGTCCCATTCGACCAATGCATGCCCAAGGGCGCGCAAGCTTTGGTCGATGATGTCCTGCTCCAAGCCGCGTTCCATCAAAAGACCGCTATGTTCGACAGTTAATGCGTCGTCGGCAGGGATGCCGGTTTCACTAACAAGCAACGCGCGGCTGGATAGAAAACGTAGCAATTTCAGCGAGTTTCGGCCTAACACCGACAAACCAACGATCCTCCCTCGGAACCGAGCTTGGAGCACCAACGGACTCTCTCGCTTTGGAAACGTCTGTAGCCAATTTCCAACCCAGCCCCAAGACTGAAAAAAGGAGCAATTAGCATTCTTTTCAAGCGCCTGCCATCGTTCGCCGAGGCAGCGAGCATCGTCTACTTCCTCGATTTTGATGCACCAATCACTCATTTTCGAGGAAGCCCCTCAACGTCCGCGACAAGCGAACAATGTTTGAATTCCACCTTCCTCGTCGATAGCCGCATGAACTCCCATTTGGCATGTTGGCCTGCACATTGAGCAACGTGTTTCGACGGGAAGTCTAACAAGGTGGGGATACCCAGAAACCAGTACTGGTGCACAGTATTAGGAGTTATGCCTGTCATACTGGTGCGTCCGCAGTGCACGCTATCAACGAAGCGAACTGAACTTCACTCGCCCCCCGCTAGAGCACGATGAACGCCAACACCATCATTCAGCTACCGCTCCGCGATCCACCGGTTCTTATCGCCGTTGTAGACACGGAAGAAGAGTTTGACTGGGAGGGCGAATTCGACACGAACGCAACAGACGTTTCGGCGCTCAGCGAATTTTCCGTGATGCAGGAGCTTTATGAAGGGTTTGGGATTAAGCCGGTGTACGTGCTCGATTACCCGATGGCGACGACCCAGACGAGTATCGACATACTCAGGTCATTGCATCGCGCTAGAAAGGCGGAGCTGGGAATCCACCTACACACCTGGGTTAATCCACCATTCGAAGAACGGGTCTCGAGAGAGAGTTCCTATCAGAAGAATCTTTCCCCTGAGCTAGAGCGGGAAAAGCTCTCAAAGCTCTGCGTTGCATTCGAAGCGGCGTTTGGGTTCAAACCAAAAGTGCACAAGGCCGGACGGTACGGCTTAGGAGAGCAAACACTTGATGCATTGAAGGACCTGGGTATCCAGATTGACTTGAGTGTTGCAACCGCGTTCGATTTCAGTTCTGACGGTGGCCCAGACTATTCCCAGTGCACCGTCGGCCCTAGATGGCTTAGCGACGCCGTGTTAGGCATTCCAACGACCGGAGCGTTCATCGGCCCTATGCGCCCGTTTGGGCCCAAGTTTTACTCGGCACGGGCACAGTCAAGCGTTGTTACCAAACTTGCCGCTCGAGGGTTTTCCAAAGCACGAGCGCTCGAGCGAATTATGCTCTCCCCTGAAGGGCATACCGTAGAGAAGCTCAAGAGACTTACGACGGCGCTTTACCGACGTGGGCAACGCGTTTTCACCTTTAGCTTGCACTCTTCAACAATCCGCCCAGGCGCAACCGTCTACGTTCGAAACGACGACGAACTGCAACGCTTATTGGATCGCTGCCGACGATTCTTCGAGTTCTTTTTCCGGAAATTTGGTGGTGTCGCCATGACCGCCACGGAAGCGCAAGACTACATCCGCAAACAAACAGGATCGCCCATCGCATGAAGGTCCTTGGAATTTCGCCATTGGACAAGGACGCGACTGTTTCCTTGGTTGAGGACGGGGAGATCTTGTTCGCGGCGGGTGAAGAGAGATTCAGCCGCCAAAAACAGCACGCCGGTTTCCCCCGACGAGCGCTCGAAGCCGCACTCGAGTACACGGGCACCCAACTGAACGAAATCGATGAAGTGGCTTACGCCTTCCTTACTGCCGGACAAGAAGCCAACCTCATGCGAAAGTGTGCAGAAAAGACGACGAGTTCGACTAGCGCATGGCGCGAGCCGCTTGCGAGCGCGAGAAAGAGAGGAAAGAATCGCCCGGAGAAACTTCCCGGTCTGGACCTTTCGAACCGCACGATGAAAAAAGGGATCGCCAAAGATCTCGCGTATTGGCTACTTGGCGCCGCCCCCATTACGTCGAACTGGGCGAGTCGCCGCCTCGCAAGGCGCTGGGCTGAAACCGCGTCCGCGGACCACCGAAGGTGGCAAAAGGAGTTGCAAGACGAATTAGAAGACTTAGGGCTTGGAGAAAAACTCAACCGATACGAGCACCACTTATCCCACATCGCCAATGCCTACCTGGTAAGCGGATTCGATTCCGCGCTCATTGTGACGTTGGACGGATACGGCACCGGCCTCGCCGGCTCAGTGAGCATTGGCGAAGGACGCAATATCAAACGGGTCCAGAACGTACATTTCCCCTTTTCTCTCGGTACCTTCTACGAGCGGGTAACCTCCGCTTTGGGATTCAAACCCGATCGTCATGCAGGGAAGATCGTTGGCCTGGCGGCGTACGGTGATCCATCAATACTTTCCGACGTCCTGCTGAAACGTTTCAACTGCAGCGGGCTTGAGTTCGAGATCGAGCAAAATCTGAATTACTTCTTCGATCAGTACCTCGCATCACAGTTCACGATGATCGATGTCGCGGCCGCTTACCAACACGTACTCGAAATCGTTGTGCGGGATTTCGTTCAGAAGTGGGTGGCGAAAACTGGGCTGAACTCTGTAGTTCTATCCGGCGGAGTAACCGCAAACGTCAAGATGAACCAGCGGGTGCACGAAGCAGCTGGGGTAGAGAACATATTCATCTACCCCAACATGGGCGACGGCGGCTGCGGTACCGGGCTCGCCCTGCACGCCACCTTGCCTCACCGGTGTGGCAAGCAACTGGAATCCGCGTATTACGGCCCAGACTACTCGGAAGCATCAATAGAAACTGCGCTCCAGGCCGGCCATGTCAACTTCACTCGCCCCAATGATCTTGCGGGCGAGGTGGCCAAACTCATCAGCGAAGGCAACGTAGTCGCCCGGTTTGACGGCCGCATGGAGTACGGCCCGCGAGCGCTAGGAAATCGTTCCATTCTCTACCACGCTCGCAATCCCGACGTGAATCTCTGGCTGAACAAACGCCTTGGGCGCACAGAGTTCATGCCGTTCGCACCGGTCACGCTATGGGAAGACAGGCACGCGTGTTACCACGGACTAGACGGCGCGGAGCACGCCGCCCAGTTCATGACCATTACGTTTGACTGCACCGACTGGATGAAGCGTAACTGTCCGGCGGCCGTTCACATCGATGGCACGGCAAGGCCGCAGCTTGTGAAGTCGGAGGTCAATCCCGGCTACCACGACATACTCCAGACGTACAAAAAACTGACCGGCAACTCCACTATCATCAATACGAGCTTCAACATGCACGAAGAACCGATCGTATGCACGCCATCCGACGCCATACGCGCATACCTTGATGGCGACCTAGATCACCTCGCAATTGGCCCGTTCTTGGCGCACAGAAGAGGTCAGAGTAAACGCACAACGTAAGTCAGATGCCATACCTTAGTCGTAGCGTGGAGCATCTCCCGTGAAAAATAAATGAGGCGACTTTGAAATAGGACCGACCTAAATCCGATCTTTGTAACGGGTATGCGGTGGTCAGGCACCACTTCAGTGCGCAGAATGCTCGCTTCGCACCCAACTCTCTATTGAAAGAATGAAATTCCAGACGCAATCCAAAAAGTCATCGAGTATGCCCCGGAAAACATCCCGGACACATTCGCGAACAGGTTGCCAATACTAACGTCTAATGTCCGAGTGCCACTTCCGAAATGCCCCAAGAGCCAGGGAAAGCGCCGCTGGGCACTGTAGAAGCCAATCTTGACCGACTGTTTACCGTGGTTTGCCGAAAAGTTTCCAGACGACAAATTCATTTTGATGGTGTGAGACGGAAGAGCCCTATCGCTTTCTTAGCTCTCGCCGCACTGACGCACCATGCGGCGAACGAATAGATGGATGCGGCAATACTCAAGAATCGAGGCTTCTTTCCCGCACGTCGACGAATAGAACGTACTCTTGGAGGACTATGCCAACGGGATCGAACCACGGCACTGGACCCAGCGCTGAGGATGATTTTACAGTCGCTTTACTGCTACACCACGTAGCGATAAGAAGTCGAGCAATCGCTAGAGAATGGGGCCCATGCGATGGGCCGAGGACACTTCTTGCTAGCCTCAACTGGCGCGCATCCGCCGAGGGTTCGGTCCACTAGCGCTGCCACAAGTAATTCACTGAATGCCCCACTAAACCCGTGCATCGGCGCGTCAAGCAATTCATTAAGCCACTACTGCGAAAATAGACTCATCAACACCGCTTCCAAACGCGCGACCTGGGTCCGAGGACAGAATCTGCGGCGCACACGAGCTGGTGTCTCTTCACGAATCCTTTCCCTTAAGTGGGTGTCCTGCAGCAATTTGTCCACGGCTAGAGCTATCGCTTCAGGATCGCGAGGCGGCACCAGCATACCGGTGACCCCTGGCTCGATGACTTCCGGAATTGCCGCCACATTTGCGCCCACGACGGGCGTACCTACCGCACCTGCTTCTATGATCACTCGGCCGAACCCTTCGGTTAACGACGGTACGACAAGCACATCAATAGAGGCCATGACGTCCGGAATATCGGTTCTCGGACCCGTGAAAACGACCCTTTCTAGAAGCCCAAGACTTCCCGCCAGAGCGCGGATCTGGTCAGAATATTCTGATGAACGTCCCGGCGCGGCGCCTCCTACGAGTAGAAACTTAACTTCCGGCCGCTTCACGGCAAGAAGCTTGGCCGCCCTGAGAAAATATTCGATCCCTTTCTCGGGACGAAACATTCCGACAAATCCGACAACCGTTCTGTTAGAGCCAATCAATTCCGTGCGCTTATCTTCCGCCGAATCGACCTCCCAAAGTCAACGAAGTTATAGATCACGTGACGGTTGGTTTTCGGACTCACATCCCAAAGCCCATCATTTAACGTCGCTTGAGAGTTACCGATGATTGCTTGATAGGATGCGAGCTCTTTCACCAAGGGCTTCGACTCAATAGGCGTTCGAATGTGTGCAGCAATCGGGAGCCGACCCCACTTCGCGGCAAGCGACAACGACGGACGCCAATATATAAAATCGGAGTAATAGACAAGATCGATTTCGTGTTTCCACAGCAGATATCGGAACAACATGACAGAACGAGCATAATTCCAGTCCCGGGAACCATTCTCGACAGCCCGCAATACAGTTGAAATACCCGAGAGTTCCATCTCTCTCTGGCAATTTCCCGGACCAGGTAGCAAACCGACGAACTCCACCCCGCCACTGCGATACTTCAACAGATCCAGCACGCTATTAAAGGAGCCGCCCGAAGTCTCACCCCGATGATAAACAAGCAGGACCCGTGGCTTGCGGCTGGCGGACCGCTCGAGTTCAGCCATTCCGGTAACGCCCAGCCGAGCCCTGGTCGCGCAACGTCTCGTCATAGAGAGCCCGTAACCGCTGCGCTTGAGAACGCATCGAAAAGCACGAAGCAGCGCGACGCCGGGCAGCCTCGCCCATCACGTGTCGTCGTGGTTCATTGTGTAGCAGTAGAAGGACCGCACGTGCAATTGCTGAAAAATCACCAATCGGAACCAGTACTCCCGTAGTCCCGTGTTCTACGATTTCCGGAATTCCACCAGCTCTTGTTGCCACAACAGGCCGGCCTGCAGCTGCAGCCTCAACCGCCACATTTCCGAAGGGTTCTTCTCTGGACGGCATGACAATGACGGAACACAAGTGCATAAGCATCCAAATATCACTTCGGAATCCGAGAAAGACGCAGGCTGGCCCAAGCCCCAATAATTTTGCCTTCTCTTCCATCGCGACACGATAGTTTTCGCCAGCTTGTTGATCATCACCGACGATAAGGAATCTTGCGGCTGGGCGGTGCCGACGGATTTCCACTGCTGCATTGAGAAACTCTTCAATGCCCTTGACTTCGATTACTTGACCGAAGAATCCAACGATCGCAGCCGGCTCATCTAATCCCAGGCGTTTGCGGTCCGCCGCCATCTCTCCGTTACTGGGCTGGGATGCCGCGGAGTGGAAAAACCGTTGGGAACAACCGAGCAGCGTTCTTGCGGGAAAACGCCCGGGCACCGTTTCGTCAGTTCCCGACGCATGTACTCAGAGACGACTATCACACGTTCAAGCCCTGGCTTTAGAAGCCAGGATAAGAACTCCGGCTCGTAACCGTAACGCACGTGACAAAAACGGTGCACTCCGGCCCACCGCGCAGCCCGTCCGGCAATCGGCAACGCGGTGACGTCATTTGCGTGAACGACATCAACGTGCTCGCGTCGTATCATTCGATACAGCTTCCAGAGCGCAACGAGAAACGAGAAAAAATTTCGATAGCTAGGATATGGAAGAGATACCCACGCCACTCTTGCCCCGGTGTCACGGAGAGCCTCCTCGACGGGCCCCCGAAACGCTGTTACGACAATTGGCTCTACCCCGACGGACTGAATTGCAACCAGAATACGGCACAGTGACCTTTCCGCCCCACCGATAAACGGGCTTTGAACTACATAAAGAACACGCATGTTTATCTTTGTCGAGGGTAGCCGGAACCTATCAGCGCCTGCGATTTTTTCTCCACGGGTGCGCGTGACATCGCCAAATTCGCCAAGGCGCCATTCATCACCAACAAAGCAAACTGAATTTCGTAGAACCGCACGCTAACAAAAAGCGCACAAACAGAAAAACCCGCGAAAGCAACGATCGTCGCTTCGCTCGCCAAGCCGATTAATCGCATGTCGTTCCCTGGCGCACTACGCATAGCTCTACGCACTGCAAGCGAATTTTTCAACGCCATCCATAGCACCAAGAGATACGCAAATAGCGTAAAGAAGCCACTTTCCCCGAGGTAAAGGAAGGGGACACTATGCGCATCGCGGGGCACTGCCTGACTATAAAAGGGAAACGCGACTCGGAAGCTCGAAATCCCAACTCCAGAGACCGGGTTGTCAGCTCCCATGCGGATAGCGGCAGTCCATGCGTCAAGTCGACCACTGGAGGATCCGTCTTCCGCGTACTCCGAGATAGTCCCTGAGCGAACCTTCATGACATCGCCCGCTTGCCAGGCAAAAACGATCGCAAATGCGGGGACCAGTAGCAGCGCAAGCCACTTGCGTTGAGACACCAGCAGCATGACCAGCATAGAGGCGCCGAGCCCGACGAGCGCGCCCCGCGAACCGGTCAGAAATATCGCATGCCACCCTAGGGGAACCGCTGCCCACAGCCCCCACCGTATCGCTTGATACGGAACGGCGAGGCCGGCGTAGATAACGAACGGAATCGTGGCAACAAAGAATACGCCAAACGCATTCTCATCCGCATATATCGAGGCACCGGTCTGTGGAGCAAACGGTCCCAGCAGCCTGCCATCACTCATTTGGTTAGGGTTGCCGTCTAAATACTGCATATTTGACCAATAGATCAGATACAGAGCGCTACCCAATATGACGACGGCTAGCGCGATGACCTTTCTTTCACTATCAACTACCGCAGTTGCAATAAAGTAAATCAGAAAAGCCTTGAACGCTGCCTCTAGCTGCCCGAAAGGGGTCGTCAACCGATCCCCCGGCACATCTACATATGTACCAAACCAGTAGGAAATGAGCATTCCAAGAAACAACATCAACATCCAGAAGTTGAGCCGCGTCTTGAAGAAAGCCGACTGGAAATCTCCACGCCCAATGTGAAGTACAAACGCCAATATGGAGACCGCCGCTGCGATCATTGACTCACGGCCGAAGGCAAATCCCCACGGCCAGATGTACTGGGGACCAAGAATGCCCAAAGTGTAGTAGAGGATGGGGCCCCAGTAGGCCTTTCGGAGGGCCAAAAAGGCGCCCGACACAAGGAGCGCCATTACAAGCGCAGTCATCAACACTGAAGGTGCTCTTTAGCTTCCTTGCCGGCCCGACTAACGAGAAAATTCTACGGTTGGGCTAAAGAACTGGCTGAGCACCGGAATATCCGCTGCCAGCAACCCTATGAATACTGCGGCGCAAAATAACGCGTAAGCAAAGAAACCCTTCTGTTTATAGAGATTCTCCGGATACTGCGTGGGGCTGTCGTCCTTGAATCCTAGATGAATATACCAAGCGAAAAAACCCGCAATCACGGGTATCGAAAGTATGAGTTCCATCTTGTAGCGCAGCAGAAAGATACCAAAGCATAATCCGAACGCAGTCCCATAATACGTAATGCTAACGAGCAGACGCTCCTCGGTGTAATGGGCAAACGACTTTCGGTACTCACGAGCCACCGCCGCATCATTGATTCGGCGAAACTCTCCGAAACGCTTCACCGCCATGAAGAAAGCCCCAACCATCCAGTACGCAGCGACCAAGGAAACAGGGGGTAAGGCCTGGATGCCCACGACGTACCATCCAAGTAGTAGCCGCAACGGGTTGTTCACCGATTCCGACAAAACATCCAAATAGGGGCAATCTTTGGTCCGTAGCGGGGGGATGTTGTAGACGCAGCCCATGATCCAGAGCATCGCTGCAACCAAAAAGAACTGAAAACCGATCAGGACCGCCAAAGTGAGCCCTATCAACCCAAGGATAATCCACTCCAGATACGCAAAACTGAGATTAACCTTACCCGAGGGGATCGGCCGCAGCCGCTTGACTGGATGCAACGCGTCATACGGCGCATCCAGCACTTCGTTGATGACGTAATTACTGGACGTTACGAACCCTACGGAGAGTAACGCGAGGGCTAACTTCCATACGATCGTGAACGAAAGCAACTCCGGTTCAGCGTAAAGCGCAACCACCGCCCCCGGCAAAACAAAGACATTCTTAAACCAGTGATCCACGCGTGCAATCTGCACGTACGGACGCAGCGCCGAATAAACGTGGAAAGTTGCAACTGTCATTTAATTACCGCCCAAAACCCGGAACATCGCAGAGAAAAATCTAGTCAGCTTCTCAGCATCCACTAAAACGTCTCTCATCCAGACGACCCCCAAACACACGCCTGCCGCAACGCTTCCACAAGTCGCCCAGTTCTTCCCAAATCCAGCCCATACCCGACCAGTCACCGCCGCCGCGGCAAAGGCCGCCAAGAAAGGAATGAGTGGAAGGTGGTACCGCGCGTGTCCGAAAACCAACGAGTGAACAAAAGAGAATTCAAGCAACAAGAGTAACGCTAGAGCAAAGAACGGACTGCGCACGCTGCCACAAAAACAGAGGCCAAGACTGCCGAGCAACAACACTGCAATACAACCGCCGACGATCGCTGCTGCTCCCAAATACTTGAGACCATCTGGCGGGTTATAGAGGCCCTTCTGCCAACCGGCGATGATCGCTCTTTCGAGTCCCCAAAAGTTCGCAAACTTAATTAGGGACCTCTTCACCGTGAGCCATGGGTTCTGCAAGATGAACTCAACCGCTCGCTTTTTCGCCCATTTGTCTCGCTGACCTTGCGAAAGGTCCCGAAAATTAGGGTTTTCTCTTCGGTAATCGTGGTACCAAGCTTTAGGTCCCACCGTGGAAACAGCCGACCATGCTCGATTGCGCGGCGTGTGCTCATAATTACCCATGTACAGATTCAGCCCCCCCATGGTGTCAACGATCACGAAAACGCCATTTAATGCGGTGTTCCGGTAAGCCCATGGGCCCACCACAACTGCAAAGCCAAGGGCGCACACGAGAATCAAACCGATTTTTCGGGCCGGCCGGGCCGGGACATAAACTGCAACCAGCAGTAGCAAGGCCGGTAGAAAAGGCCACCCGACACTCCGCGTTAGCGTTGCAAGCCCCAACACAACCCCACTTGCCATAACCATAAAAAACCGGTGTTTGCCTTCGGTCGCGACCTGAAATACGACCGCAAGCAGAGTAAGAAGTGCAGTAAACAGCACCTCCGTAAGTAGGAAGCTGGACATACCGACCAAAGAGGGATAGAAACAGAGGATCGCAGATGCAAGCACCGCCGTATGGTCGGAGAAGACGCGGTAGCACACGATATAAAGCGCAACGACATTCAGCAGAGCGATGGCGATTTGTACAAGGCGCGCCGCCTGATAATCGATGCCCCCATGCAGTTTCCAAATTGCGCTCAAAATCACCGGATACAAGGGTGGCCGCATCGAAGTCGGCTCTCCGACGTGCAGGCCGAATCCACCACCGTTTGCAAGGACTGCAGAAATTTGGACGTAGTCCCTCTCGTCAGCAATTTGTAGCCCGAGATGCTCGGTTTGTGTCCAAATCGCCAAACGGAGAGCAAACCCGCCCACAAGGATTACCCCCAAGCAAAACAACGAGGCGTGCTGGGTTAACCACTCTGGCCAAGAACGCCGCGGGCGATGCCGAGCCATGTGAGGCGGAAAAGTCTGTTCGGAGGAAGGAGTACGCATTAATGATATCTAGTCAGGGCGCTGCCGCAGTTCGACATCGCGCTCCAGAATTAAGTCTTGCCTTGATAGCGGGCGAATTGAGTCTGCTACGTTTAACAGAATTAGCCTGGTCAATTCTCACGTTTGAGTGTTTTGCAACGCTGGATTACTGGGGCGGTGAGCCGAACCGTCGAATGGTTTCCTAGCCACATTCGAACCGTCCCTATGGTTAGGGTCGACTCGCCTCCTGGAGCCACAGTTCCAGCGTCAAGATGGCCAACAAAGGCAACCCCCGGTTTGGGACTCCCTGCCGAACACTGTCAATCAACGTTCGTAACGCCGTTGGCCGAAATAGTTCCCTCGTTCGAGCCTGATTCGAGAGCAATTGGACTTCCGCGATCGGCAGCACGGTTTCCCTGACATCGGAGTCAACCGAATGATAGTGACGATAACCGCGAATGCGGAGCTTGGAGAGGCCTGTGGCGACCCGTTCCGTGATCGAGGAACGCAAAGGACCGGCCCCTGCAGGCGCACCGGTATTCGTATTTTCGATACGAGCTAATGCCCCATGCCGGCGAATTAAGTTTCTGTGGAAAGTTGTATTCTCCCTCATCGCCATAGGCAACGTTAGAAGCTCGCGCAGAAACACCTCGCATGAAAAGGGCATTTCGATTTTCGAGTGCCGGCGGAAGGGCGCCAATGACGCCGCGGTAAATCTCCTGTGATGTTGAAATAGATAAAGGTAGGCACATGCCGCACGTGGCTCGACATCGACCTCTTTGAGAAGGACCTCAAGCGCGTCGCGAGGATGCTCACACATTACCGGGCGAAATGATCCCGTCACTAGTGAGGCGTCTGTCACAGCAAAATTGAACCGACGCATCAATGTCGCAGCGAGGTCCGCGTTAGACCGCGTACTGCTGACATCTACGCCGGTGTGGAATGGCCATGCCAAACGCATCTTAGCCAGCTCGCCCGCATGACCACGGAAAAGCACGTCACAACCCTGCGTCTCAAGCCATGCGATATCGTGTAACTCGGTGAGCCCGTGGCTAAGGTACATCCCATCGGTATCTCTCACCAGCTTGCGCAACCGCACCTCGGTCTCATCAAGGTCTAAGTCGTGGTGAGGCAAGAAGCGATGATCAAGCCCGCAAGCTTTTGCGAGTTGGGCTCCGACTCGCTCGTCTGCGCAACCCGATACTCCGCAAGTGAAGCTGCGGACTTGGTCACGTTTCGTCCCTAAAGCAACCAAAATCGCACGAGAGTCCAGCCCACCCGAGAGAGTGATTCCGGTAACCCCGGCGCTCCGATTGTGGGCCCTGCGGGTTGCGCGTTCGAACGCATCAATGGCCCCTTCGTAGCCGGGTATGCCAGCATTGTGAACGCCAAAAAAATCAGAAGGCGCCGAATAACGAGTACTCTCTACCCAGGCCGATTCAAGGTTTACATCAAGCCAACTCCCAGGTGGTATAAGCGCCACACCGCGGCACAAGGTGCGCTCACCCAAAAGGTGCCCGAAACGCAGGAACTCGGCGGCACCGAGAAGATCGAGGTCAGGCCTACTGTCCCCCGCCTGGATTAAAGCAAGCACTGAAGCGCCGAATATTACGCCCTTTGGAGTCCGTAACCAGTAGTGTGGATGGGTCCCCAGCCGATCGTTGATGACAAAAGCCTTCCTTAGCGGCACATCGACAATTGCGGCACAGTAAGGACCCGTCAGACTGCGCGCCACCCCCGAGATGCCGTGGGATACGTAGTGCTCACGTACTTTGTCAAGAATCGACACGCCGCTCGCGACCTCAACGCCACCGATGGTGTCAATGTCGCCATGTAGGACCACAGTTACTCCGCAAGCACTGGATGTCCGTGTGATAGCTCCGCAACCGGGTGCACCTATCCTTCCCACAGAGAATCCGAGCGAGGATTCTACGTGTTCGATTAGTGATGACGGTTGCCCGCTATCCCGTAGCAGGGTCTTCAATGCATCTCTCGTTTCAGGGTGCGTGGAGATAACGCCGTAGATGCCAGGGGCTAAGCTCATAGTACGCAACACCAACCTCTCGCACGCAAGGACCCGAGCACTCGCTTGCTACGAAATGAGCAACCAATCGGGTTCCACATGTTACTGAGGCTGTTACACTTTACGATGATAGTTGAACCCAACTCTCGCGTTCTCGCTTCGCAAGTGAAACCAAGCAAACAATGATCATAGTGTCGGCCCATGATGCGCCGACTTCCGCGTGGGACGCCTACGTTGACAGCCATCCTGACGCGACGCCGTACCATGCCCATCGCTGGTTAGCGCTCACGGCCGCGGAGTTCGGGCACCACCAACTCAATCTGCTTGCGCGCTCAAACGCCGGCGCACTAAAAGGAGTACTACCGTTGATGCGCCTTCGAAGTTCCCTTTTTGGCAACTTCTGGGTGTCCTTGCCGTTCGTCAATTTCGGGGGGCCACTAGCAGAATCGGACGAAGTGGCGACCGCCCTCATGCGACAAGCCGTGGAGATCGCCGCAGCCGACGGGGCCTCCCACGTGGAGTTCCGCACCCTATCCCCGCTCGAAGGCACGTGGCCCGTGCGGACCGAAAAAGTGCTTATGGAGCTCGCACTCCCCGCCTCAGAAGAAGTGTTCCTCAAATCAATCGGAGCCAAGTTACGTTCCCAGGCCAGGCGAGCGGTTCGCGAGGGGGCAACCATCCAACACGGAGGGCGCGAGCTGGTCCCGGAGTTCTATGCCGTTTTTTCAGAAAACTATCGTGACCTCGGAACACCGGTCTATTCGAAATCGTTGTTCGAGAGAATAGCCACCACATTTCCCGAGGAAATGACAATCTCAGTTGTTCGCATTGGCGATACACCCGTCGCTGGTGGTCTGACCATTAGATCCCGCACCCGAACAGAAATCCCTTGGGCAGCGGCCCTCCGGCGTTACAACAAATTCAGCGTTAACATGTTCCTCTACGCCGAGATCATCAAGCGCGAGATAGCGGCAGGACAGTCAGTGTTCGACTTCGGACGATCGACGATCGATACAGGAACCTACCGGTTCAAAAAGCAATGGGGTGCAACTCCGCGTCAGCTTCATTGGCATTACTGGGTGAAGAGCGGTGGCGCGGCGCCTACTCTCAACCCGGACAACCCCAAATACGCGCTCGCGATTCGCGCATGGCAACGCCTTCCGTTATCCGTCTCCCGTGTCCTCGGCCCACACATCGTCAAGTATCTGCCATAGTCCGCGGCTGCCGACTGGATTTCCGCTCACCGAAAGCGAGCCATTCCGCTACCC
>JACLAC010007909.1_pt1 | contig 38932 bp, 25 predicted proteins | sample 8027881 | NCBI WGS metagenome assembly JACLAC01 (sample SAMN15725517, study PRJNA655200) | protist metagenome | isolation source: fluorescence activated cell sorting (FACS) single amplified genomes of... | place: Spain: Blaines Bay Microbial Observatory, Mediterranean Sea | collected 2016-01-19 | reverse complement strand
CCCGCTTCCCATCCATTGACGGAGTTTTTTTGTGTCACGACCATTCGGAACTGCATCTTCGATGAGGGTGTTTTCTATTGCCTTATGCTTCGTTTTGTTGCCCTGGGCAGTCGACAGGGGCTGCGCGAATCCACCTGACAACCTTGACCCACAACTCACCGTCTCACAGGAGGGAGTCAAATTGACGCTGGTCGCGGAACACCCCGACGTCGTCACTCCCACCGGTGTGGATGTGGATGAGCAAGGAAACATTTGGCTGGTATGCAGTCACACCCATTTTCGGCCCGATGACTACGAAGGCCCTGAGCACGACGAAATCGTGGTGTTCAAGGTTGATGGAACGCGTTCCGTCTTCTTCAACCAGACAACCGCTACCATGGATCTGGAACTGGGATTGGATGGCTGGGTCTACCTCGCCGAACGCGATCGCATTCTTCGCGTCAGGGATTCCAACGGTGATGGCCAGGGCGATACGGTTGAGGAACTGGCCAACCTGGAAACCGAAGCCGACTACCCGCACAATGGCCTCAGTGGATTGGCGTGGCATCCCAACGGAGACCTGATCTTTGCGTTGGGTGAAAACTTCTGGAAGTCCTGGACACTGACCTCTTCGGATGGTCAGAAAATCGAGGGCACGGGCGAGGGAGGAATTTTTCGCTGCACTCCGCAAGGGGAATCGATGCATCGCATCGCAAGAGGTTTCTGGAATCCCTTTGGAGTCTGCGTTCGAAGTGACGGCACCATCTTCGCAGCGGAAAATGATCCCGGTGCACGTCCACCCTGTCGTCTGCTGCACGTCGTCGAAGGAGGTGACTATGGATTTCAGCGTCAATACGGAAACGCGGCATTCCATCCTTTCGTTTGCTGGGACGGTGAATTGCGTGGAACACTTCCCATGCTTCATAGCCTTGCCGAAGCGCCGTGTGGCATCGCTCCATTGGGTAATGGGCTGATTGTTCCGTCGTGGACCGACCACCGAATCGACTTTTATCCCCTGCAACCCGATGGTGCCAGTTTCAAAACAAAGCAGGTGTCTCTCGTCCGAGGTGGCAAGCACTTCCGTCCGACATGCATTACACAAGTATCTCCCACCCTGTTCTATCTAACCGACTGGGTCTACGGTTCTTACCATCTGCACGGACGTGGCCGTGTCTGGAAATTGGAGATATTTCCGGACGTCGCAGATTGGCTGGGTCCCATGGAACTGCCCCCGGAAAACCAGCAATCCCGGATCGTACGCAAGTTGCAGGCACCGGAAAACGATTTTTCCATCCGGGAACTACTCGATCTCTGTCACTCCAACGACCGTTTTCTCAGCCATGCTGCAATCAATGCTCTGGCAATACGCACGCCATCCATCGGGCAGCGAGAGGCTGATGCCATGTCCAGCAGGGACAAGATCTCGCTTCTACTGTCCCTGCGACGCATGCCGCCGTCCGACCCAGCGTGGGTCAAATACTTCATGTCACAAACCGATGCCGATATTCGTTTTGAAACACTACGGTGGATCTCCGAATCGCGGCTCACGGAGTTCGCCAGCGACGTCGAATTGATTCTTTCCGATAGCGGTCTGGATTACCGAACATTCGAAGCAGCACTTGCCACCTTGAACACCCTTTCCGGCAAACCGCAAGAGGGTGTCGCAGACCCCGAAATGTTAATCACAAGAGTCAAGGACGAGAAAGCACCGTTTCATGTACGTGCCTACGCGCTTCGACTACTCTCGGCCCAGCACAAAGAATTCAAACAACCTCTATGGCACACCCTGATGGCAACAGGTGATCTTGCCATCCTCAAAGAGTTGACACGTGCGTTGGCAGCCAATGGAACGCCGGAAGCTAGAAACCTGCTCTTTGAATTGGCAGAAAATCACGCCATCGAAATCTCCATTCGTGCCGATGCCATTGCTGGACTTTCCCAGCCAAGTGAGTCAAATCTGCCACGTCTGATCCAACTTGCACAGGCTCCGGCCACAGCCATTCGCGAGGAAGCGCTACGATCACTGCGATATTCCAAACTCAGTGAAATGCAACAGATGCGTCTACGACAGATCAAGCAAGAACATCCTGAGTCCAGTGATCTAGTGGCAGCCGCCCTTGCCCCTGAGAGCATTGCACAGGGCCGCCCGGAAACTTCTGACACCCTTGCTTGGCAGCGTCGGCTTGATGCCATCAAGCAACCCGTCGATTTCGATTCAGGTCGCCGGGTTTTCCACCATGCTCAAGTTGGCACATGCTCGAAATGCCATCGCCATCTGGGGCGTGGCAGCGTCGTTGGCCCCGATCTTTCAGCCGTCTCAAATGTAGGCGACTCCAACCGCCTCCTGCGTTCCATCCTGCAGCCAAGTCAGGAGGTGGATCCACAATACTTTCCCCGCATGCTGATCACCAACGATGGTCGCGCATTCACCGGAATCATGCTGCGCGACGGTGGCGGAGGAAACGAAGTATACCGTGATAACACAGGCCGCGAACGGGTTTTCAAAACGGCCGATATCACAGAGAGAAAGGAGCTTCACACCTCAATGATGCCCGATGGCCTCGTTGATACTCTGACCGATCGGGAACTTCGGGATCTCATCGCCTATCTGGACAACCATCCAGAGGATTCAACAGCATCCCGTGCACCAGACGGCAACAGCAGCTTCAACGGCACATGGTTTCTCGATTTTGCGGACGGGTATGGGGGGTGGCTCAAAGTCGTGGAGGATGGAGATGGCCTGTCGGCGAAGTTGATGTGGCGTGTCGGTTCGGCCAAACCGGTCCAAAGGGTAGAACGGGTGGGCGAGACGCTCGTGTTAACGCGGAACAAGAAATCAAAACAGGCGAGGTACATTGCGAACGTCGAGAATGGCAACATCCGCATCAAGCTTGAGTCGGCGGACCAGAATGCCGTAGCGCAGTTTGAGTCGTTAGACGGTGAGGGCCGCAGATGCCCTCCCATGCCACCCCGTCCCAATCTGTCCAGCATACGATTCGATGATCCAATCGAACTGTTCAATGGCCAGAACCTGACCGGATGGCAATTACAACCTGAGGGTGCCCAACATGGCTGGCGAGCCGAAAATGGAGAATTGATCAACGAAACGCCCAAATCCGACTTCAGTGCCTATGGTGAATTCGGCAACCTTCGAACCGTCCGGACCTTTGGTGACTGTCAGGTCCACATCGAGTTCAACGTAGAAAAATCCCGCAACAGCGGGGTCTATATCCGCGGTTTATACGAGGCGCAGGTCGTCGATCGCGACAGCCCGATGCAGGGCATCAATGGTCCCGGAGCGATCTTTGGGAGAGTCGCTCCAAGCACCAACGCCGGTCTGCCCGGAGGTGAATGGCAGACGTACGACATCATGCTTGTCGATCGGCACATGACGGTCAGGCTCAATGGAAAGTTGGTGATTGACAATCAACCGGTGGAGGGAGCAACGGGAGGCGCGCTGTTCGGCGATGTCATGCGTGAGGGTCCGTTGTATTTGCAGGGTGACCATACGAGTGTCCGCTACCGCAACATTCGGCTGAGTCCCCGAATCAAATAATCGCCAGGCTTTGGACACTCGTATCAGGTTTCCGGTTCTTCTTCACTTTCCATCGCCTCCAACGTCACCTTCAACTGATTGCGTGCCCGACTGAGACGACTGCGGACCGTGCCAATGGAGATTTCGAGGATTTCTGCGATATCCTCATATGACTTTTCCTGCATTTCCCGAAGTACAAGGATTTTTCGGTGGTCCTCCGAGAGGATCTGAATCGCCTCACGCACCCGATTAACACGTTCCTGCCGCAACATCGGCTCATCAACGGCGTCTGCGGAATCGGCGATCTCCAAGCCATTGGTTTCCCGCCAGTAATCGAGCGATACCCTTGCTCGTTTGCGACGTCTTCTGGTCAGTGCGCTGTTAAAAGCGATCCGATATAGCCAAGTAAAGAATTGGCTATTCCGCTGGAAGGTGTCAAGCTTCAGAAAAGCTCGGATGAAAGCCTCTTGAACGACCTCTTCGGCCTCATCTGGCGATCCCGTGACTTGGATCATGGAAGCAAACAGACGCTCCTGATTCAACACAACTAACGCAGTAAACGCGCTGCGATCACCCTGAAGGGCGAGGTCAATCAACTGCGTCTCTTCGCTCACGCCAGTCTCTCAGAGTCACGAATGTGTACATCGAAGCCTATGCCAAATAACCGCCATTGGGATGAATAACCCTGACAAATCAGCGATTCCGGCATCCTAACGGTACTGGCAGGCCAGGACAGTACCACTCAGAAATGGCACCAAAACCGCGTCTCAAGCTGAAAAAACAACGGATAGTGGATCCCGAGTATACACCGCCGGGAACAGGAACAAGCAAGCGTCAATGACGGCTGATCGGACGGTCACATCCCAACAGCCGTTGCTTCGACCGGAAAACCATCCATCAATTCAGATCCCCATCGCTGAGTTTGCCACTCAGATGCCGCTGCAAATAGGTTGCCCTTTCCACATTCCGATCCGAGGACCCCAACAATCTGCCCTGCAACTTCTGCAGGTGGGCTGGCTGAGTATGAATGAACAACTTGTTGATGGTGCCAACCGGCACATCGTCAATCAGCCCCAGATTCACCCCCATACGCACCTTGGAAAGGTAGTGCATGGTTTCTTCGCTGCTAATTTTCTTTGCTGTACTCAGGATACCCAAGGCCCGACTGACGTCATCATGCAGATCCTGCTGCCCCTGCTTGACGAGGAAGTCCCTCGCCTTCCGCTCATATTCAATGATCCGCGGCACCACGTCGTCTCCCACCAGAGAAACAAGGTCTTGTTCACGATGACCCAAAGTGATTTGATTGCTGACCTGATAGAAGTCCCCTGTATACTGCGACCCCTCACCATACAAACCTCGCACAGTCACATTGATTCGCTGCATGCTGCGGAACACTTTGTCGATTTGGCGAGTGATGACCAATGCTGGAAGATGCAACATCACACTGACCCGTAGGCCAGTGCCGACGTTGGTCGGGCAGGCGGTCAAATAACCGAATTGTGGATGGAAAGCGTAAAGGATCGCTCCCTCCAATTTGTCATCCAATTGGTCAATGCTCTGCCAAGCGGAATCCAAATCCAGTCCGCTGTGCATGACTTGAATCCGAAGATGATCCTCTTCATTGATCATCACGCTGTACTGTTCGCCGGGATCGATAGCCACTGCCCGTGACCCCTCTGCATCGGCTATTTCACGACTGATCAGTTGGCGTTCGACAAGGAACTGGCGATCAATTTCGGAAAGTTGTTCGATATCGATGTAACGGATGTCCCGCCAATCGTCGATTGAGTCCATTTTGGCTCGGACCGTCCGCTCGATGCTGATCCGATCTTCATCGCTACACCGACGGATGAATGGAAAATCTGCCAAGTTGCGAGCCAGCCGAATTCGGCTGCTGATCACAATGTCAGACTCGGGACCTGTGCCCCGTAGCCACTCACCCGATTTATGCGCCAGGTCGTCAAAGTCGGTATCTCGAATCACTCTGTGTCCTCACTCGCGACTTGGTCGTCGCTGCCGGCCTCTTCAATGCGGCGAAGTTCATCGCGAATTTCAGAAGCTCTCTCGTAATCTTCACGCTCCACCGCTTCTTCCATTTCACGACGAAGCTGTATCAACTCAGCCTGCGAATCGGCCGCGGCAGCGCGATGGGGGCGTTTGCCACAATGCTCAACCGAGTCATGGATATTTGTCAACAAAGGAACAAGATCGACCGAGAAATGGGTGTAATCGAAAGGGCACCCCAGACGGCCCGTGTTGCGAAATTCGAAGAAGCTGATTCCGCAAACGGGACACTCCTTCTGATCCAATTCAGCAAGTTCCTGCTTGGTTTGCCCCAAATTGAGCTGTTTTGCCAACGCACCCGCGATCGAAGCCGCCGGGGTGGTTGCCTCTTTTTGGAGGAATCCCCGAGCATGCTCTTCACACAAATGCATGACCTGCGGCCCATCGGGCTCGGTCAACTCAGTGATGTGGAATGTCGCGGGCTTTTCGCAGTATTGGCACTTCATCTGTCTTTCCTGGTCGCCACCATCGCTCTAAACCTAGGCATTTCGAGGAGTGAGCGTACCTTGTGTGGGATTCTATCGCTGCCATGGGTGCTGTCAACGCGAGCAGCATGTCGGCACTTTCCGCTAAATCCTCCATTCAAGCTGCTTTCCAGACGTATCTTGGAGGACGGATCCCGTCCTCCCCTACACGCAATGCCACTGACCGCGGAAACTATGGGACCTGCGGAAACAGAGCATCCGCAGTTTGCTTGCCCTCGCACGCTGGAACCAAGGTCTTCGATGCACATTCCTGACGCACCACGATTTTCCCAACTTGCGACGGAAAATGACTTTGTCCCGGTCTACCGCCGGTTATTGAGCGATACGCTGACGCCGGTCACCGCTTTTCAACTTCTGGACGATGGTGGACCCGCTTGTCTTTTTGAGAGTGTGATCGGCGGGGAAAAAGTTGGGCGTTACAGTTTTCTGGCGGCGGGTCCCATTCGCCGCTTCGCTGCCAAACGCAACCAAATCGAAGTGACCGACCTGTCCGATCATTCTTCGACCCAAACCACAGCCGATGATCCCCTGAATGCCTTTCGGACCCACTTTCACTTTCGTGTGGCAGAAATCAAAGGCTTGCCACCGTTCGTGGGCGGTGCCATTGGCTACGCGGGCTATGACGTGGTTCGCTATGTCGAAAGTCTCCCCAATCCTCCCGAAGATGATCGCGACCTGCCCGATCTCGATTTTGCTTTCTATCACACACTTTGCGTTTTCGACCATGTTGAAAAAACAATCACGGTCGTCTCGTTGGCGGATTGTCGAGAGATCCACACGCCAGATCAGTCAGCGGAAGCCTATCAGCACGCAGTCCAACAGGTTGACGATACCATTGCTCGGCTATCCCGTGCTGCACCGGAACAACGCTCCACGTGGAATCCGGATCACTGGCGCGAACTCAATAAGAAGACTCCGCTGGAAGTCACCTCAAATTTTTCTCGTGATTCCTTTGAAGATGCGGTTCGAACATGCGTCGAATACATCCGTGCAGGAGACATTTTCCAGGTCGTCCCGAGTCAGCGACTTTCCGTCCAGACCGATGTCTCACCTTTTGAAATCTATCGGTCCCTGCGTGTGGTGAATCCGAGTCCATTCATGTTCTATGTACGGACGCCCGAATGTGAATTGGTAGGTTGTTCACCTGAGATCATGTGCCGCGTCAGTGATCAGGTGGTCACGGTTCGACCTCTGGCAGGCACACGGAAGCGGGGTGGAAACTCTCGTGAGGACAAAGCGTTGGAAGAAGAGCTGTTGGCCGATCCGAAAGAGCGAGCGGAGCATGTGATGCTGGTCGATCTGGGGCGAAACGATGTTGGACGCGTCGCGCAATTCGGGACGATTGACCTGACGGAAATCATGGTGGTCGAACGTTACAGTCATGTCATGCACATCAGCAGCGAAGTGCAAGGCAAACTGCGTGACGAATATGATTCATTTGATGCGTTGAAAGCTTGCCTGCCAGCAGGAACAGTCTCGGGAGCTCCGAAAGTGCGTGCGATGGAAGTCATCGATTCCATTGAGCCCCACCGTCGGGGTCCCTACGGGGGTGCAGTTGGCTACATCGATTACCGGGGCAACATGGATACCTGCATTGCGCTGAGAACCATGGTTGTCAAAGATGGCGTCGTCCATGTCCAGGCAGGCTGTGGAGTCGTCGCCGATTCTGACCCAACAGCAGAATACGAAGAAACGCTGAACAAAGCCAAAGCATTGATCTCAGCCATCGAGATGACGGTGCAGCGAGTCGGCGAGTCGACTTCGGAATCGTGAGTGATCTCCCGTCGATCAGACCCAACGACAAAACCAACCCGTTTCCTTGGCTGGCAGCTCAGAATCGACGATTGAAGCCACCGTTGAGCTGAATGGTTTGAGCTGTCAAAAAAGTGTTTGCAGGGTCAGCAGCGTACAATACCGCCCTCGCAATGTCCTCAGCGTTTCCCCATCGCTGCATCAACGACTGCTGCGTGGCACGCTGTTCCCAATAGTCGCTGGTTGTCTCGCCCCACGCAGTGCGAATCCAGCCCGGCGCGATCGTATTGACACGCACCTTGGAGCCCATTGACTGGGCCAAACTGTTCGCGAATGCCATCACTGCAGCCTTGGCAGAACCAAACATTTGACCAGCATCTCCTTCCATTCCGTGGAGTGCCTGATCCCAGCCAATGAAAACCATCGACGCAGGCTGCTGCAAAGAATCCTGATCTGCCTGCTTGAGCATTCGTTTAGAAACTTCGCGTGACAATAAAATGGTGCCCAGCACATCAACATCAACCAACTGTCTCAACTTGGTCTCAAAGTCCAGTGAAGCCGCTGTACCTGTCAGGACGTCAGCACCTGCGTTGTTGACCCAGGTGTGAACCAATCCCAGCGAGTCAAAAGCATGATCAATCAGAGACTGACGTCCCTCGGGTACTGCCAGATCCGCCGATACAAGAATGGGTTCGCAGTCATTGTCCCGCAGAACATCCGCCGTTTCACTCGCTCCCTCCTGATTCGAGCGAAAGTGAATCACCAATCGCTCGACCCCGGCTCTGGCCAAGGCAACGGCAATCGCACGGCCAATACCACTGGAGGAACCGGTTACCACGGCTGTCGTTGCCTGAAATGCATCTGACACGAAAGTCTCACCCGCCAAGGATCTTCACCAACCAGTATCCGACAACCTCACATCCATGTGTTACAAGCCCGACTCGACAGACTATACCTGCTCGTATTCCTTCAGGTAGCCAATGAATTCACGACGGTGCTGCTGTTCATCAGCAAGCAACGTGATGCACATATCCTGCGTCACAAAGTCAAAACCATCGCTGAGGCGAATGATTTTTTCGTATTGGGCGATCGCTGCTTCTTCTGCATCGATCACACCTTTGATGACGGCGACAACATCGGTCGTGTCAGCGGGCGGTTGCAGAGTCGCTTGGACAGCATCAAATTGCATGCTGCCGGGAATCACCCCGTCAATCGTCTTGATCCTGTTGGCAAGTTGGGTTGCGTGCGAGAGTTCCTCAGTCACATCCGCATTGAGCGACTTCTTGATCTCTTCGGCGCGCACTCCATCCAAGTTGACACTGTTGGCCAGATAGTTCAACACCGTCTCCAGTTCCATGAAATAAGCCTTGATCAATTCGTCAATGATCGCTTGATTCTTTGCTGGGTCGTTCACTTCGCTGCCTCTTTCGAATCGGGTATTCTCACGTTCGGAGTTTGTAACACGATAGGAATCATGAATAGACCCTGGGAACCGGTTTCCCGGGTGGAAATCCAAGATTGCCCATTCTGAGCAGAGCTGAAAACCTGCCTGAACAGGGGAAAAACCGCCTGGAAACTTCCAGCCATCCTGAGACAACTGGTATTTTTCACGCCAAACCACCCCTCTTAACGGAAAAGTAGCCCCCCCAGAAGGCTCGCCCTTGCTGATTTCCTACGTCTGCGGCTACGCTAGAGGCTCGAAAAACTACCTTAGAACGCCTGATTGGACTTCTTCTTTCTTCACTCGCCGCTCAGGTTGGGCGATGGTTTGAGGCATTGGTGACTTCAAAATCAGGTCAATCCGCCGGGTGACCGTTCGTCTCAGCCCCTCATCGGCGCAACGCTGCTCGTACGACTCACGTTACTCGATCGCATGCCAACGGCATTTCGAAGAGTTCCGCAAGTGAACCGGTGGTCCATTTCATGGTGAAAAATATCAACCGCTCTTAACGCGGCACGCCTCACGCGAGGAAATAGCAGAGTATGTCAGAATCGAAAACGGTTGCAAAAGCGGAAGTGGAACAACAATTGGGAGAACTCACCAAACCGGTTACCGACGTCGATATCGATGTCACCGAAACGGGAGAGTGGGTCGCCGCTTTGGACTATGTCTTGAAAAGCAAGGGTCCAGACCGGGTGCGTTTCCTGATTGAACAGTTGCGGGACCGAGCGGCCGAGGAAGGAATTCAATCTGCCGAAGACACCAAGACTCCGTACGTCAACACGATTCCCGTCAAGGATCAAGCAGCCTTTCCGGGAAACCGTGAAATCGAACGGCGTATCAAGTCAATTGTTCGATGGAATGCGATGGCAATGGTGGTACGAGCCACCAATCGTGGTGGTGGTGTCGGCGGTCACATCAGTACCTTCGCATCCAGCGCGACGCTCTACGAAATTGGTTACAACCATTTCTTCCGGGGTCGTGGCGAAGATGGCTACTCCGGTGACACCATCTACTTTCAGGGTCACGCCTCGCCCGGCATGTACAGCCGCGCGTTTCTTGAGGGTCGGCTGACCGAAGAGAATCTGGAAAACTTCCGTCGTGAACTGTCACCTGGCGGCGGCTTGTCCAGCTATCCACATCCCTGGTTGATGCCCGATTTCTGGGAGTACCCAACGGTCTCGATGGGTCTGGGTCCAATCATGGCCATCTATCAAGCCCGCTTTAATGAATACCTGCTCGACCGTGGGTTGAAAGATACATCGGGGCAAAAAGTCTGGGCATTTCTTGGTGATGGGGAATGCGACGAACCAGAAACGCTGGGTGCGATTGGCCTGGCTGCCCGAGAGAAACTCAATAACCTGATTTTCGTGATCAACTGCAACCTGCAGAGACTGGACGGACCTGTTCGTGGAAATGCAAAGATCATCCAAGAATTGGAATCCATTTTCCGGGGTGCAGGCTGGAATGTGATCAAGGTCATTTGGGGAGACGACTGGGACCACCTGCTGGCCAAGGACACGACCGGTCTGCTGGCCAAGCGGATGAACGAAGTGGTAGACGGACAATATCAGAAGTACACCGGTATGCCAGGTAGTTACATCCGCGAGCACTTCTTCGGCAAATATCCGGAATTGCTCAAACTGGTCGAGAACTACAGTGATGAAAAACTTGAAAAGATGCGTCGTGGTGGACATGATCCAGAAAAGGTCTATGCCGCTTACAAGACAGCAACCGAACTGAACAACGGAAAACCAACTGTCATTCTGGCCAAGACCGTTAAGGGCTATGGCTTGGGCGAAGCGGGTGAAGGCCGTAACGTTGCCCATAACCAAAAGAAGATGAACGAAGAAGAACTGCTCGAATTCCGAACCCGATTCGGCATTCCGATCAGTGATGAAGAAGTCGGCAAAGCTCCCTTCTACAAACCGCCAGAGAACAGCCAGGAAGTCAAGTACATGCGGGAGCGCAGGGAAATGCTGGGAGGTCCGGTCCCCAGTCGCCCGACCGAGCATCCAACTCTGGAAGTTCCAACTCTTGAAGACTACCGCAAAGTCATCAAGAAGCTTGAGAACAAGAATATGAGTACCACGTTTGCTGTCGTACAGACATTGATCGCGTTGTGCCGTGACAAGAAAATTGGCAAGTACATGGTCCCGATTGTTCCCGATGAATCGAGGACTTTTGGCATGGAGGGGATGTTTCGCCAATTCGGTATCTATGCCCACTCTGGCCAGTTGTACGAACCCGTCGACTCAGAATTGGTCACGTACTACAAGGAAGCCCAGGATGGACAGATTCTGGAAGAGGGCATTACCGAAGCTGGATCGATGAGCAGCTTCAATGCGGCAGGCACCTCCTACAGTAAACACGGGATCAACATGATTCCATTCTTCATTTACTACAGCATGTTTGGCTTCCAACGCATCGGTGACCTGATCTGGGCTGCTGCTGACATGCGAGCCAAAGGATTCCTGATCGGTGGAACAGCGGGCCGCACCTCCCTCAATGGCGAAGGTCTGCAACATCAGGATGGGCACAGTCTACTCAACGCAATCGCCTTTCCCACGGTCCGTTCCTACGACCCGGCTTTCGCCTATGAGGCCGTTGTCATCATCATGGAAGGTCTGAAACGCATGTATCAGGAAGGTGAGGAATGCATCTATTACCTGATGGCAGAGAATGATCCCTACGACCACCCCGAGATGCCAAAAGGGTGTGAAGAGGGAATCATCAAGGGAATGTATCGATACAGGAGCCTCAAAGTAAAAAATGCCCGCGCACGGGTCCAACTCTTCGGGAGTGGGGCAATACTCAACAGTGCTCTGGCTGCACAGAAAATCCTTGCTGAAAAATACCAGATCGCCAGTGATGTCTGGAGCGTCACCAGCTATACACAACTGCGTCGTGATGCCGCGACCTGTGAACGCTGGAACCTGCTGCATCCTACGGAAACACCACGCAAGAGTTACGTCGAAGAAGTCCTCGAAGGTGTGGAAGGACCGTTTATCGCAGCCAGTGATTATGTACGAGCACTCGGCGAACAGCTCTCACCATATATCCCAGGCGACTACTTTGTGCTGGGAACCGATGGCATGGGACGTAGCGAAACACGTGAAGCCCTGAGACGCCACTTCGAAGTGGACGCCGAGTCGATCACCATCGCAACGCTGAGCCGGCTGGCCAAAGCGGGAGTGTTGACTCCCAAAGATGTCCAGGACGCAATCAGTGAACTAGGCTATGACGCTGAAAAACCTGATCCCTACTTTGCATGATCCGCGGCACGCAGCAGCTGCCTGCCGTTCAATATTTCCAACCCAATTCCAACACTGTCAAATTCCAGAATCTGAATGTCTACTGAAGTAAAACTTCCCGAACTTGGTGACGGCATCGAATCAGGTGACGTCCTTGAGATCTTTGTGGCTGTCGGTGATGTCATTAGCCAAGGCCAGGACATCGTTGAAATGGAGACCGACAAAGCAACGGTCCCAGTGCCTGCCAACATTGGCGGGAAAGTCACAAAAATTCTTGTCAGTGAAGGCGATACGGTAGCGATCGGTGGTGCCATTCTGGAAGTTGAGGCGACCGAGGCAGTTTCGGAACCTGCCACGCCAGAACCCGTTGCCACGCCGGAACCTGTTGCCGCGCCGGAACCCGTTGCCGCGCCGGAACCCGTCGCCGCGCCGGAACCCGTTGCCGCGCCGAAACCCGTTGCTCCCGTCTCCCCATCGGTGGCGTCTCAGTCGGCACCACCGGCGAGCCCCGCGAAAGTGATCCCCGCCGGGCCAGCGATCCGACGATTCGCCAGAGAAGTCGGGGTTGATTTAAGCCAGGTTCCCGGCAGCGGTGATGATGGACGCATCACGCGGGAAGACGTACTTTCAGTCGTACGTTCTGCCAGTCAGACAGCCCGAGCCACCTCAGCAGCCCCGTCTGCCAATACGGCGTCTACACCCGGTTCTGCAACCCTTCCAGCAACCGGAAGCAAACCACTCCCGGGAACGGCCGACGTTGACGATTTTGGTCCCATTCGTATCGAACGGATGAGCAAAATCCGCAAGACCATTTCCAGACAGATGCATGCGAGTTGGTCATCCGTACCTCGTGTCACCAACTTTGATGATGCCGACATCACTGACCTTGAACATCTGCGTCAAGCCAGCAAAGAAGATTATGCGGCTCAAGGCCTGAAGCTCACCACCATGCCTTTCCTGATCAAGGCAGTTGCAACAGCCCTTCGCCATAACCCGGCAATCAATGCCGTGATCGACGAGGAAAACGAACAGCTCATCTACAGGGATTATGTCAACATCGGTATCGCCGTTGATACCGATCGCGGCTTAGTCGTTCCGGTGATGAACAGCGCTGACACCATGGGGATTCCCGAAGTGACCCGCGGCTTGGCCGAAATGGCTGGCAAAGTACGTGGCGGCAACTTTGGAGTCAACGACCTGAAAGGTGGTACGTTCACGATCAGCAATCTCGGTACCATCGGCGGCCAGTACTCAACCCCGATTGTCAACATTCCCGAAGTTGCAATTCTGTTGGTTGGCCGAAGCCGAAAACTGCCGGTTGTGATGCCGGATGATTCAATCCAACCTCGTCTGATGATGCCACTGAGTCTCTCCTATGACCATCGTCTTGTTGATGGTGCCACGGCTGCCAGATTCCTCAATGACGTCATCGGATATCTGGAAGCTCCCAGCCGCCTCTTATTGGCTCTTTAAGACCAGGTCTGATCTTTTGTTGCACATCGGCATGTCTGGACGCAGGCATGCCGTTTCAGTGCTTCAACTCCCAGCCCCTCGGGCAACGTTGGCAAGCTGGCATATCCACGGCCCTGAATTCAACAGCAGACGGGAAAACGGCAGCTATCTTGTAGCGGTCCCACGGCAATCTGGTATTGAATCAACAGGGATATTGAATCAACAGGGATGAAGATGAATGCGGTCCCACAGTTACGACTTCACCCATCGTCATTTGTTAGAATCATGCTCGATCCACCAACAGAAGCATGAAAATCCTGAATATCGAAAGCTTTCTTTCCGATCACTGGCTGGCGATCAGCTCCCTTGCTACGGCAATGCTGATGTTGACCATCGCTTATTCGATATCACATGCTTTACGGAACGTGCGAACCTCCCAGGCAACAGTGGCATGGACAGTCGGATTGATTTCCTTGCCCGTCATCACGTTGCCACTGTATTGGGTCTTTGCAAGAAACAGATTCGAGGGTTATCGCGAAGCGATCCGCGAAGTCAGTTCCAGACAACAGAATTCCGAGTCGACTGTACAGAAAGAACTACGTACTGCAAGCTACACACGCAGTACCGAGTTGAATACAGCTATTGAACAGGTTGCTGATGTGATGGATACGCCGCTGAGCAGATCCGACGCATGTGAACTGCTGATTGACGGCGTGGCATTCTTCGATTGCATGTTCGATGAGATCGCCAAGGCACGTGACTATGTGTACGTTGAGTTTTTCATTATCCGCGATGATGATTTGGGCAACCGATTGGCGCAATGCCTGATCGAGCGTGCCCAGGCTGGCGTTCGTGTGCGCGTTCTGTACGACGAAGTTGGATGTCTCAGATTAACTCGCGCCTACCTCTCACAGCTTTCACAAGCAGGTGTCGAGGTTTACCCGTTCAACACGCGGCAGGGGTGGGTCAACCGTTTTCAGATCAACTTCCGCAATCATCGTAAACTCGTTGTTGTCGATGGAAAAACTGCACTCGTGGGTGGCCTGAACATCGGAAACGAGTATTTTGGCTCACCGGAAGAATCTGGCCGTTGGCGCGACACAGGACTCAAAGTGGAGGGTCCCATCACCTCCAAAATCCAGGCCGTCTTTGCTGGTGATTATTACTGGGCCGTGAGAGAGAATTTGCCCGAAGCGCGATGGCCCACTCACGGAGAGCCAGCCCCTGTCAATCGGCTGGAGTCCAGCAAAGACTTCAATGCGGTCTGTTGCGCAACGGGGCCAGCTGACCTGCGTCCTCGTGCCTCCATGATGTTTTCGGCCTTGGCACAGGCAGCCAAATCAAAACTCTGGATCTGCACGCCCTATCTCGTTCCGGACGAAGCATCCATCGTCGCACTGCACATGGCCAAAGCTCGTGGTGTCGATGTACGCTTGCTGATTCCGGACAAGGCAGACCATCTGCTGGTGTACCTCGCGGGATTTCATTTCGAGAACGAATTTACCGAGGCCAACATTCCAGTCTACCGATACCACGATGGATTCATGCATCAAAAATGCGTGCTGGTTGATGATCAGCTTGCCATGATCGGTTCAACCAATCTTGACAACCGATCACTGCATTTGAACTTTGAAATGATGATTGGTATCAGCGATCGGGATTTCATTGAGAAGGTTGACACAATGCTGACCAAGGATTTTGAACAGTCCTCACAGCGTGATGGCAAGAAAGTACGCTGGTGGTACGAACGGGCCGGTACTGCCGTCGCCAGACTCAGCAGCCCAATCCTGTAGACCTTTCATTCACGTTCACGCTCGCAACGGGTGGTCAGCCCAATGTTTTACGGAGGCTCCAGACATCGACTTCAGGATGTTCTGGATCACCTGAAAAGCCATACTTCTGGTACGCGTGCATCGCTGACGTATTGTTCGTATAGACTTCGAGCGTCAAGCGACAACAGTCATGTTCCGCAGCCACGCGCTGAACAGCCTTGAGAAGATCTGCTGCAACACCCTTTCCACGATGGGTCGCCGTGACAATGACATCGTGGATATTGACAAGGCGCCGGCTTTTAAAAGTCGAGAAGCCGAAAAAACAATTCACCAGACCTATCGGTTGTGGCAGACCTTCCTCGTAGGCCAGGATACTGAAAGCTGTGGAGAACTCCGACAACCGCTGGGGCAATTTTTCCAACTCGGGCGGGTCATGCCCCATGTCATGCTGTGCGTACTCACTGAGCATGCAGATCAAATCGCGACAGTCATCAGGATTCTGATAATCGACGCGTCGAGTGGTGACTTGCATCGGTCAGGGCTCTCTTCAAGGTCTGAGGATCTTTCACGAATTCCATAGCGTAGAAAAAATATCGTTCTGACAGTAGGACTCGACAGCTATAATTCGTTGACGCACATTCCGTTCGACCCGTTTCCCCAACCACGATCAGTGATTGATGCGAAATTTGACATTTTTTCTCTGCACCTGGCTTACCAGCATCTCAACCATCACCACAGCAGAGGAGGCATGGTCGAGATTTCGCGGAACTGCAGCAACGGGAATGGCGGGTGAGCGAATCCCGACCCGATGGAGCGACTCTGAGAATCTGGCATGGCGAACCCCATTGCCGGGGAAAGGATCGAGCAGTCCTGTCATCCATGGTGATCGAGTCTTTCTGACAGCCTACTCAGGATATGGGCAGTCAGTAGAGTCACCAGGAAAACGGCAGGAACTGAGACTGCATGTGCTGTGCCTTGCGACCACAGACGGCCGGATTCTCTGGAATTATGAACTGTCCGCAGCGGAAGAAGAGCAGGAAGTCACCAAACGGGTTGCTGATCACGGATATGCATCGCCTACCCCCTGCGTCGATGAGCAGTATGTGTTTGCCTCTTTCGGCCCCTCCGGAGTGGTTGCTCTGACACATGAAGGTAAATTCATGTGGCGCACCAGTGTCGGTACCAGAACAGCCGGCTTTGGAGCGGCAGCAAGCCCGATAGAATTCGATGACCTTGTCATCATGAACGCGTCCATTGAGGATGGTGCCGTCTATGGTCTCGAAAAAGCAAGCGGGAAGGTGCGGTGGCGGACCGGGGATATCGAACGATCATGGACAACACCAACCATCACCACGCTGCCAGCGGGCAACAAGGAATTAATCCTTAATCAAAAGGGAGCCATTCTTGGTATCGACCCGGCCTCCGGTAAGAAACTCTGGATCTGTGAAGCGATCCAGGACTACGTTGTTCCATGCGTCATTGCTGATGGCGACACGCTTTACTGCAGTGGTGGCCGAAGCAACATGACATTTGCTGTCAAAGCGGGAGGACGAGGTGATGTAACGGAAACAAACCTGATTTGGGACGTGCCGAGAGGCGCAAATGTAACGAGCCCGCTGCTGCATAACGGCCACCTTTATTGGTCTCACGACAAGGCAATCGCGCTTTGTCTGCGTGCATCTGACGGGGAAGAGATGTTCCGGAAACGAATGCCAACCCGCGGCAGGGTCTATGCGTCCATCGTCGGCGATGGCGAACGTCTCTTCCTGACGACCCGTGACGCTGGAGTCCTTGTTCTGGCCGCCAGTCCCGACTACACGGAACTCGCCGTCAACCGGATCGGCGGTGAAGAGGAACGCTTCAATGCAACGCCAGCGATTAGCGGTACCCGTCTGTTTCTCAGAAGCGACCACGCTCTGTACTGTGTCCAACAGGAAAAAGTGGACTAATCCCCGGACTCTGCCAATCAAACCCGTCGCGAAAAGACAATTGTTCCGCTTTGCGTGATTGCAACCAACTAGGCTGCTTCAGTAATCGGCAAGAATCAGGGATCAAGCGCTTCAACCCTTCAAGAGACGACCAGCGCTGTTAAAATACACTTGCCGGGTCCAGTTCATTGCGATGTCAACCGCGCACAATTCCACCTCCCCAGCCTTCACTCTTTTGCATTCCAACAGTGAGTTTCCATGAAAATAAAATCTCTTGGTATGGCTTTCATACTGGCCACCGGTTTGATTTCATCCTTTGCCAACAGTGCTGACATTCAATTAAGAAAAGGCGACCACATCTGTCTTGTAGGTAATGCTCTATGCGAGCGCATGCAACACCACAACTACTGGGAATCGCTCCTGCAACAGCGCTATCCGGAGTTGGAGTTGCGTGTTCGAAATTTGGGATTCCCTGGCGATGAACCGTACGAACGAATTCGTTCTGAAAACTTCGGCGATCCTGATCAACATCTGAGTCACAGCCAAGCCTCGGTCGTCATGTACTTCTTTGGTTTCAACGAGTCGTTTGACGGAGATAAGGGGCTGGCTAAATTTACCCGCGACATCAAGAAACTGGTAGAGTCGACCAAAGCTCAGGATTATGGAAAGGGTGCACCCCAAGTCATCCTGGTTTCACCGATTGCTTTCGAAGACACGGGAGATCCGAATCTTCCCAGTGGAACCGAACACAATGCCAGATTGGCCAAATACACTCAGGCACTTGCGAACGCTGCGGAAGAAACAGGTGCCGGTTTCGCAGATGTATTCGCGCCCACAAAAGCGTTGTTCGAAACCAGTGAGAAGCAACTGACCCTGAACGGCGCACATTTGAACGATGAAGGTTACGCAGCCTTTGCCCCCATCTTGGACACAGCTCTGTTTGGAAAAGGTGGGCCGACTGCAGTCGATCCCACTGTCAAATCCGCAGTCGAAGACAAGAGTTTTCACTGGTGGCATCGCTACCGGGCGGTCAACGGTTTTTCGATTTATGGTGCCCGTGGTAAAGCTGGCAGCGATGGGACCTACAACAACACCGATGTCATGGAGCGGGAACGTGCCGTCCTGGATCAAATGACTGCCAATCGTGACGCCCGTATTTGGGCACTTGCGAAAGGTGCAGAAGTTCCTGCAGAAATTGATGACTCCAATACGCTTCCTTTCATCAACCCCAAAACCAATGTGGGTGGTCCAAATGACCCCAATGCAAAACGGGGTAAGCTCGGCTCACTGGACTATCTGACTGCAGAGGAGCAGCAGAAACTGTTTGAACTCCATGATGGTTTTCAAATACAGTTGGTCGCTTCCGAAGAACAGTTTCCGGAATTGGCCAACCCTGTCGCACTGAATTTCGACAACAAGGGACGTTTGTGGGTTGCCACAATGGCATCCTATCCCCATTGGAAACCGAAGACCAAGATGGATGACAAGATCTTGATCTTCGAAGACCACGATCAGGATGGCGATGCAGACGAATGCAAAGTTTTCGCCGGGGGTCTCCACCAACCAACCGGCTTCGAGTTGGGCAATGGCGGTGCCTATATCGCGGAACAACCTGACATCCTGTTCCTGAAAGATTCTGATGGGGATGATGTCGCTGATGTTAAAGTCCGAAAGCTCTTTGGCTTCGACACTGCGGACTCGCATCACGGAATTGCAGCTTTTGAATGGGGGCCCGGAGGAAACCTTTACTTTGAAGAGGGAACCTTCAAGTATTCCCAGGTCGAAAGCCCCTACGGTCTGACCCGTCTCAGTGAAGCTGGCATCTGGAGATACCATCCCAAGAGTGAGAAGTTCGGCGTCTTCATCAATTTCGCTTTCGCGAACCCTTGGGGACATGTGTTCGATCGCTGGGGGCAAAACTTCATTGGTGATGCCTCGCCGGGAAACAGCTACTGGGCGGCACCCCTGAGCGGTCGAATTGATCATCCTCTGAAACATCCCGGTGGCAGCCAGCACCGTCGGATTGCCAAAATCACGGGTGGGGATCCTGCCTACAAGTTCCCAACCTTTTATCCAAAACGAACACGACCGCTGGCTGGTTGTGCGATGGTCTCAAGTCGACACTTCCCACCGGAGATGCAGGGTAACTTCCTCGTCACCAACTGCATTGGGCATCGCGCAATTCTGAATCACGAAGTCCGTGAGGATGGATCTGGTTTTGTTGGCAAAGAAGTCACACCGATCGTATCGTGCAAAGACGGCAACTTTCGTCCAGTCGATCTTCAAATCGCACCGGACGGATCTCTTTATATTGTTGATTGGCACAACGCTTTGATTGGCCACCTGCAACACAACCTACGCGAACCCAACCGAGACCACTCGCATGGTCGAATCTGGCGTGTCACCCACAAGACCAGACCCCTGGTTCCACCCGCCAGAATCGATGGCGCACCGATCGCGGACCTTCTTGAATTACTCAAAGTTCCAGAAGATCGAACCCGGTATCGTGCCAAGCGGGAATTGGCCGATCGGGCCACGAATGAAGTGCTACCTGCACTGACGGCGTGGACAACAAAACTGGATACAGCCGACAAAAATCATGAGCATCACCTGCTCGAGTCGCTCTGGTTGCACCAAACCCACAATGTCGTCAATCGACCATTGCTCGAGAAGCTGTTAGCCACAAAAGATCATCGAGCCAGAGCAGCAGCAACCCGAGTGCTGTCGTTTTGGCTCGACCGCGTCCCCAACCACATGCAACTCTTGGAAAAATGCATCGCGGATTCACATCCAAGAGTTCGGCTGGAGGGCGTTCGTGCGGTTAGTTTTTTGAGCGGTGAGGACGCCATTGAACTCGCTCTGGGCGTACTTGAGAGCGACGTCGATGACTACACCCAGTTCACCCTCGACGAAACCATGCGTCGTCTGGAACAATAGTCACGCGAGCGATGATTCAGCAGAAACCCAATCCCTGCTGACGTTTTTGAAACGTGATCCCAGCTGGATCACGGTCTTTACGGGCGCGTGCACAGCTTTGAATATTCGGTCGGGCCCACAAGCATCCTAATTTTGATCAATGTCATGCGCTACTTTGCCGTCTGTATTCTTTTGATGCCAACGTTGGCGAGTCCGGTCTGGAGTCAAACTGGCCATGAAGACCACGCCGCTGGCAGTCCCGCTGCCAAAGTCGCCCCTCCCGTTGTGTTCCTTGACAAGAGTCCTCGAATCGTCGCCTATCAACTCAAGAGGTTGGACAATCAACGTCTTCTGATGGTTCAACGTAAAGTTGATGACGCCAAGTACATTCCTGTCTACGATGCCATTCTTTCCAGAGTTGGCATGTCTCCACAGTTCAGGGAGGAGTCATTGGAGGCGCTCGTCACACTCAAGGACAGTCATCCCGTCTCGGTATTGATGGAGGCAATAGGAAAACGCGACGCAGAGAATCGCGAGGAAAGACGGACTGTAAGACAACTTACTGTGATGCTTCTTGACCTGAACCCGACACGTTTGAAGGAACATGCCAGCGTCTTGTGGGAGGCGATCAATCTCGATGACGGACTGTCGCCGTCCATTGCTGCTGCTGCATTAATCATGACGAACCCGTCAGAAACGGACTTGGACAATTTGACAAGTTCACAGGTGGGACAACTCGCGTTCTTGCAGGCGATCCCCCTGATCCCCAACGCCACGCAACGAGCCCCGTTCAGACAGCGCATTCTGGGTTTGCTGGACAAGGCGGAGAACCATCAGATCAAGAACGCGGCCATTGCGGCAGTGGGTTCCCTGACGAATGATCGTGCCGAGTCGTTTGCACGACTGGGTCCCCTGGTTGCTGATGCGAGCCTGCGAACAGCAACCGTGCGATCATTGCTGAAAATCCCAATGAACGAACGTGCACCCGAAACAAGCATGCAAGTGACCCGCTTTCTGGTCAACCTTGCAGAAAAGACGCCTGCAGCGAAACGGACCAGTCCGACGTTTATCGACGCCATGCAACTCGCCGACCAACTGCTGGCAATCGTTCCATCCGAAGAAGCACGTGGATTCCGGGAACGACTTAACGCAGTCACCGTACGTGTCATCCGGATCAGAACCGTCGAGGAAGAAATGCGATACGACCTACCCCACTTCGCAGTAGAAGCGGGAAAGTCCGTGCAGATCGTATTGGAGAACCACGACCTGATGCCACACAATCTGGTGGTCACGGTTCCAGACGCCTTGAAGGAAGTCGCGCAGCTTGGTTTGCAGGCAGGACCCAACAACGGCTGGAAGGGTCTGCAGTATGTGCCGGAATCCGACAAGGTACTGCAGGCAACGCAGATGGTTCCAGCCAACCAGCAAGCCACACTGACCTTTGATGCCCCTACGGAACCCGGAGAGTACCCGTATGTGTGCACATTCCCACAACACTGGTATCGCATGTATGGCGTCATGGTAGTGGTCAAAGACCTTGATGCCTGGTTAAAGAATCCGGTGGAACCTGCAAATCCCGTCGGTAGCAACCGATCGTTCGTTCAGTCCTGGAAGGTCGACGACCTGAAGGATGAACTTGATTCAGGCATGCGTGGCAGATCTCCGGAAATTGGAAAACGACTCTTCACCGAAGCTTCCTGTGCGGGCTGCCACAAGGTACAAGGCGTGGGCGGGGCCATCGGCCCTGAACTGACAGACGTCTTCACACGCTGGAAAGGCAACCGAGTCGGTGTCCTTCGTGAAGTGCTTGACCCATCGCACAAAGTAGATGCAAAATACGTCATGCAGCGCATCCTTACCGTCGACGGCCGAACCGTAACAGGTGTTCTGTTGGCCGAAGATGATGACAAAGTAACACTGCTGACCAATCCGGAATCCAAACAGCCTACGGTCATCGTTCAGGATGATATCGAAGCAATGGTCCCCTCATCGGTTTCCATGATGCCCAAAGCACTGATGGACCAGTACACCAAAGACGAACTTTTCGAAATCATGGCGTATCTGGAAAGCATCGCTCCGGTAACTCAACCGTGATTCCACCACCGGCTCCCGAAACGAGACGGTTGCATCCATAGGATCTGGTAACGCGGATCTGGCAACGCGGATCTGGCACCAAGACTTAAGACTTGCAGGGTAGGGTAGAGCAGGGCAGGGCAGAGGGAACTTTGACTAGCTTGCGGTCAGCCAACGAACCTGAAACGGTCGTAATGAAATGCCCTCATCTCTACAGATTCTCTCCAACGCCAACTCGTCGTAGACAAGTCCCTCATCAACCTGTCCCGCTTCTACGGTTCGACACTGATCGGTCAGATTTGCAACGACCGCCAGGCACTCGCCTGAGGGAGCCTCTCTCACGAAACCGAGCAGACCGTCCTCAGGAAGTTGCAACACCCTCATGCTGGCGTTGGGATGAAAAGCAGGTTGCGTGATCCGCACCGACAAAAGTCTTTGGAGTCCGTCAAAGACGCGGCGCTGCAATCCCTCAGGGTCGGCAAGCACCGATTCCAAATCCTTCCGTGAGTACTTGTGCCGATTGATGCGGCGATTTTGTCCCGAAAACTCAACGGCTTCGTGGTCATTGGGTGAACCGACAAGACTGTGAAAATAGACGGCGGGAATCCCCGGCAGGGACAGCATGATGGCCTGTGTTGCCAAAAAACATCTTGAGTGCTCAGGTGGTTCGACAACGCTGGAATCGGCGACGGCTTCAAGGTAGGTGATGTTCAATTCATAAGGACTGTCAGTACCGTCCGACTGTCGTCGTGTGCTAACACGACCCCCATGTGCCCGGACAATGGAAGCGAGTTTTTCAACTCTTTCATGAGGAACAATTCCCTCGAGTGGTCTGACACCGATTCCATCGTGCGAGGCAGTAAAATTGAAAAAAGTGGTGAGTTCACTGGGCGGTTCAACAGTCAAAAGCCACTCACGCAGCACCGATGTATCTGCATTGTGAATCGCATCAAGCAGGAGAGGTGGCAGGCTGAATTGATAGACCATGTGCGCTTCGTCATCACCCCCACCAAAATAACTGACATTTTCCCGGTGTGGCACATTTGTCTCAGTAAGCACCAAAGTCCCGGGCACCACCTGATCCAGTACATGACGCATCAATTTGACTGCTGCATGTGTCTGGGGAAGATGAATGCAATCCGTGCCAATCTGTTTCCAGAGAAATGCAATCGCATCAAGCCTGATGATTCGCGATCCTCTGCGAGCGTACTCGACAAGTGTTTCCAACATCAAACGCATCACACGCGGATTGGCATAGTTCAAATCCACCTGATCGGCACTGAACGTTGTCCAGATATTCCTGATTCCGGACGATGATTCAAATTGAGTCAGCAAGGGCAGACTGCGAGGTCTCACGACCTGTGAAAGATCGGCGGAAGGATCCTGATCGATAAAGAAATCCGCGTAGTCTGCATCGTCCTGTAAGTAACGCTGAAACCACTCGTGCTGCTGGGAAGCGTGATTCAAGACCAGGTCAAACATCAGATCAAAAGATGATCCCAGAACCGTAATATCATCCCACGTACCCGCTTGGGGATCGACGGCAAGATAATCAACAACCGAGAAACCGTCATCACTTGTGTACGGACAAAATGGCAACAAATGAACACAACGGATCAGCCGATCCAAACCATGGTCAAGCAGGAAGGATCGCTGCGCCTGCAACGGAGTCTGCCCGGGTGCGTGCACTTGATCGGCGTAAGTGATCAGAACGATGTCTCGCTCCGACCAGAGGTCATTCTGGCTGGCGGCTGTTCGAACTGATTCCAACGCCGCAATTCCCTCGGTCAGAACATCGGGAAGACAACCATAAATCTGCTGAATCAAATCGGCCGTTCTTGAATCAATCTTCATGTCACACCACCATGGTGAGATGGGGACCACGATCTTCGTTCAACCAGATGTGACCCGCGGCAGCGAGCCAATGGTTGGTCGGGCAGGGTTCGGCATGTTTATGTTTCCATGCTCTGCACCGCGTGGTTCGTACCGCGTGGTTCGCACCGCGGTGAGACGCATGGGAAGTCATCATGAAATGTTCCGTCTTCCGAACCCACATGAGCTACAAATTATCCTGACCCGAAAAATTGGTCACCAAGGCTCGCAACTTACGCCTCAAGACGCTGTAACTGAAAAACGCTTTACCGATTTCATAATTGAAGTCGACCATTTCTTCACGATAAGCGGGGTCATCAATGATTCGCTGGACTTTATTAACAACATCTTTCGTCAGATAACCGTCCATTGCAATCACTTTTGCACCCTTCGGTTCGATGTCAGCAACGAAAATTGAGTAGCGATTGACGAGAACCGGTTTTCGAAAATAGAACGCTTCCAGCAAGGCATTACCAAAACCTTCATAAATGCTGGGGTAGGTAATGAAGTCAGCCTGGGAATAGGCATCTGCCAGCGTGTAAATCCTCTGTCCTTTTTCCGTCAAACCACGTTTGTCACCCACTTGGTGATCACACAATCGAAGATCGACTCCCTGTGAGTCAGCCAACTCTTTCAACGCACTCAGGTACTCATTTCCCTCATCACCGCTGGCATGTGAGATTACCAGTTTGCAGCGATCGTTCTTCAAGGCTGAGACCAGCGAGATCGCATGTTCGATTCCTTTGCGGGGAACCACACGGGTAGGCTGCAGAAACAGTATGTCATCATCGGCGATGCCAATGTCAGATCGAAATCCTCTGGCATATTCATCCGCTGGCTCAGGTTCATTTTCAAAATCCAAAACGTTCGGCACCAGAATGGAGGAAACGCCACGCCGATGCGCCAAATCCTCTTGCGCGAATGAATTGATCGTCACATTCTGAATTTGAGGCAGTGCAGGCGGGAATGCCATCCACAACAGATCCGTCACTGCCGAGACACTGAAACGATCACGCTCCCAATAGAAATCATGATGGTGGGCGATCGTCGGGAACCCGGTTTCGGCAATGAAGTGCGTCACGGCAACCCCCAGCGGGATATTCATGGGAATGCAAAGGGCATTCTGTACGATCAGTAAATCAAGATCAAAACGTCGGGTAAACTCGTAAAGCGTTCCTTTCAAATAATCTGCTAAAGCATAGATCCTCTGAGTCACATCAGGCGTCCGTGTCCGTGTCCCGAATGCACGACGATTGATCCATTCAATATCAGGATGCCCAAAATAGGCGTGCGGCACGACCATCGACGTATCCTCGTCGCGGTCGCTCATACCGGAATACCAATGACTGACATGCCGGTGATCCCACAGGACCCGGGCCCATTTTGCACTTTCAAGTGATACACCGTCGGTGCCTGAAAACCGTGTACCAACAAATCCGATCTGGACGCCCATGGAGTCAATGAAACCTTTTCTGGAAGCCTGTTCTGAGTCAATCGCGGGCTGAAATCTCACATGCTGTCATGGCATTTAACTGATCTGCAGACATTCTGGCAACTGCATCAAATTCGTCAGCACAATATCAGGCCGCAACGACTGACATCGGACCTCCCGCTGACGGGGCCGACAACTTCGTCGATCGCCGGCAAACCACGCAGTCCGCAACCCCGCCTGAGAAGCAGCCCAAATATCGTTGAGCATGTCATTCCCCACATAAATCGCTTCCTGGGGGCGGATATTCCGAGCTTGTAACGCTGCTCGCAACACGTCAAACAACCTTGGACCCGGCTTGGCTTGGCGATACCGATTGGAAAAGAGGCACAAATCGAGACTGAAGCCACATTCCTCTAATCCGCTCTGGTTCAACAGGTCTTGAACCAAACAGGGGGTAAATATCTGTGCATTGCTAACGATTCCCAGCAGTAACCCCGATGCCTTGAGCTCCGTCAGCAGGTGGCTTGCGTAAGGCATGGGCCAGGTCGGGTTCGCCAAAGCTTCGTATTGGGTGGCTAGTCGAACAAGGGATTCAATGTCTGCTGCCCCGCCAGTCCAGCCACACTCGGTCAGGACCTGTCGCCAGACTTCCACAATGTCAACTTCCGGTTTGGGACAGGTTGGCCCTTGTCGCTCCCGATTCAGCTGCTCGATTGTCCTGTTCAAAATCCCGGCGGTGGGAATCATTTTGACGCGGTGCGTGATACCGAGATCATCCATTGCCTGGCAAATCAAGGAACTGCGAACAGTCGTATCGACGGACCCGACATCTCCACTACCGCTAATCAATAAGGTTCCATAAATGTCGAATACAACCACCCTGATTCCATTGATCGTCTTCAACTCCGATTGATAATCGGCTTCGACAGGAAGCATCTCTTCACGATTCTCAAGAATCCTCTCCATCCATTTGTCGTGTTCCATCAGCGAAGCTTCTCCGTACGACATGGGTGATAGGGACGAAATGCGCTGATCAGGTCAATGCCGTATTTCGCGGCACTGGGTTCATGCCCTGCCTGCAGACTCGGATGCGGATCATCACCTTGTGCTTCAGGCTGCAAGTCACTGTGACCGTTGAGCAACCGATCATAGAGTCCCAACAACCTCTTTCCCATCCGATCGGCTCCATAATTCTGCTGCACAACCTGGGCATTGGCCTCCAGCATCGGATCGGTAAAACCCTGATTCAGGTTACAGACCAGTCCTGCCGAAAGTAGTTTTGCTTCATTCTCAAATCCCGCATCACGATTCATACGTTGCAAAACCTCTACCTGCCGACGGGGAATCAGCTTGGCAAAATCGATCGTTTCAGCAGACGGGTCGATGCACGTTTGATGGTGCGGTCGAAACACCTCGGGCAAGTCACTCCATGCATCAGCTTCAGCCGAAGCTGTTTCCCTCTGGCATTCTTCAATCCATGACTTTTCGCCTGGTATGAGCACGGCATCATAGAAGCTGCTGAGGTTCATTCCAAACATTTCAAAATCTTCAGCAACTGTTTCCAGACGCCGCGCAATCACTCCCCGCCCCATCAGCCACGGCTCCAGAAAAGCCATTCCAAATCCTTCTGCAACACTCGTAGAGACCACGTAATCCGCCGCCAACATGTTCTGAAGGAAAGGAACGTTCGGGTTTTCTCCGGCATCAAAAACCGTCTGCCTCGAAACCTCTCCGGCAAGTGTTTTCCAACGTTGGTAGGAACGCTGCTCCCGGGTGGTCGCAGGCATCAAGGTCAAGCCCAGAAAACGGTTCTCACCAACCCAACGTGCAAGCAGCAGTAATTCGCCAATGTTCTTTCTACGGATTCCCCGCACCGGATAAAGAGCCCAGCGAGCATCAGGCGGAAGTGATAGAGCTCGCACGACGCCGACTCTTGCTTCTTCCCTCGGCAGTAACCTGCCGCGAGGTACGGCGACACTATTAGGAAGACAATGAACACGGTCGTCCCCAACACCCAGACGCGACAGGACTTCTGAATCAGCCTGTGTCAGCGTCGCATAGTGGACAGGGTCATGCTGCGGGTAAAGATAACTGTCGACCTCCTCCTTGCACTTTGCCCCAATCGCTGAGATCAACCGTCCGTAATTCTCCGGTCGATGATCCTCTGCAAAGTCATGAATCTGGAGAAGAAGATGCCAACCCTCGCCAGCAAGTGATCGAATCACGGCCGGAGCAGCAGTATTTTTACCAAGACTGTGGTTGTGCCAGTGAAGCACCGTATTCTCCCTATCCACTTGCAAACGCGCAAACTGCATCTGCAGAGCATGAAGCATCTTGCCACTTCGCTCTTCCAGATCATCGGCTGCAAACACTCCGTTGTCATAATCAAACGCATCCACACGGACAGTCTCCACTGCATTGAGCGTTTCCGCCGACAGTCCACTGCAGCGGCCACCCGACACCAGAATAATGCGTTCAAAACGCCCTGCGTCCCGAAGAGCGCGGACGTGGTTCTCCACCACCTGCGTGACCCCACCACGTTCATAGTGACAGTGAAGGATGACAACAATCACAAGCACATCACTCCTGCAAAGGCTGTGTCGTGGTCACAGAGGGATCACCAAACAGCCAGTAGAAAACACAACCAACGGGCCAGGACTCGACAGTCCGATGGTTTCTGACCGCCTGACGGAAACCAATCATCGCCTGACTGATTCTAACGAAGTGGACAACAACTGCCGACAGCATCACGCAAACGCATCACGCAAAAAACGGGCGATCCGATGGAAAAAAGACGCTTGTTGCACGCGCACTTTGGCGCGACCCGTCAACCTGACGGGTAAGGGTGAAGCCGTTGGCTCGAGAGAAACTCTCACTTCATAAAAGGGCACCGATGTCGGATTGGCTGCTGGCAGGTCAATCATGCCGGCCCGCTGCAGTTCTCGGGGAATGGCTTCGCTGGGAGAAGCCGCCAATTCCGAGACTCTACCACGCACCTCTCCTTCGGCATGATCATCCAACAGCAGATTAACCCTTTGGCCTCGTCGAACCAGTTCGATATCCTGCTGCGGGACGAACAGAACGGCCTCACGCGCAGTTGCATCGCCAACCACGCAAATCTTTGTTCCTTCCTCAAGCCAAGCCCCCACGTTGGCCTCATCCAATGGCGTCCCGCACCAATAACTCGGCTCGCGATCCTCCGCTTTGGGTGCAGCCCGTTCGCCGACAGCAAAAACACGCCCTTCGTGGGGTGCACGAAGCACCAACTGACCTGCAACCAACTCGCGAAGTTCCTTCTCTTTATGTGCTTCATCAAGTGAGCGTTCAACCACGGGAATCTGAAGGCCGGCCTCACGACTCGCCGCACGCTGACGCCGCAGTCCAGCCAACCTAACCTCAAGCTGATCGCACGTACCTCGAGCCTCGATCAGTTCCAGCTGAACGGATTCGTTCACTAAACGAACCAAAACCTGTCCTGCTTTCACATCATTTCCATTCTGGATCGCCTCGACAATCCGTCCCCCATTGGTCACGTACACCGACTCAGCATCGGCAGGTTGGATTGTCATGAAGGCAGTCGTTGTTCTCGGTAGCGGGATCAGTCCCAGCAGAACGATGGCCCCCAGAAACACACTGAGGATCAGGAGGGGCCTCCGCGGAGACAGACCGCTGCGTGGCCCCGAATCGGCTGGTGGCCTGAGCACGGAGCGGCCGATTTTGAAGCTCAACCAACCCAAAGCTGACAATGCGAGAACACCTGCTACATCCGCCATCTCATTTTTCTCGGCAAAGCGGTAAATCATCACCAGGATCAAGACATAAATCACAATCCGATAAATTCCACTAAGAAGTCCGTAACCGGCAATCATGATATTTCTCTTTGAAACACCAGATGCCTGCGGCATGGGGCAATCCCAAAGAAAACGGCGTGTCCACTCCCTCAGAAGTCCCGTTGCCTCCGCAGACAAATTGGGAATACCAACTCCGTCTGAAAGAATGTAATAGCCGTCGTATCGCAGCAGAGGATTACCATTGAACAGCACTGTTGTCACCGAACTCACGACCATCACGGTGACGCACAGATCCCGCAATGGGCCATCGACCGTGAAAAACCAGATGAGGGCGGCGATGGAGGCCAAAGTCAACTCAGCAATCATTCCTGCAGCAGAAACAAGAATCCGTTGCCAACGTTGGGGCAACATCCAGGCATCTGAAACATCACAGTAGAGGCACGGAACACCCACAAGAAACATCAAGCCTATCTCACGGCATTCACCACCAAACCGCTTGCAGGCCATTGCATGAGCAAGTTCATGCAGGATTTTTGTGATGGACAACACAGCAAAGAGAATCAACAGTGCGGTTCCCGAATTCAAACGCCCCGCCGCCGTCGCCAAGTGTTCGGACAGCGATCCCACTTCCGACGTCACTCCCACAAGTGCAACCAGCATCAACACACTTGCCAACAGCATCGAGAGTGGAGAAAAGACGAAGGCAAAGAAAGGCGCCGTGGCATCCAACAACCGATCCGGATTCAGACCGGGCAATCTGATCGCCAACGGGTTCTTCCACCATGCCTGTCGCCCCTCTGCTTCGTCAGGTTCCCCGGTGGCACCACACCGATCCACAAGCAACAAGCCTTTTCTTTTTGCATCTGCAAAAAACTGGACGAGAGTCTCGACCGACACATACTGGGGTGCAAACCGGTGACTGCATTCGGAAGCAATCTGTGCCAGGGACCGACTGCCATCAGCCAGACCAAGAATCTCATGCTCTTGCTCATCAAAATACGAGAACCCGCGAGACAAGGGGTCTTTCACCACCCAAAATCTTTCAGTTCCCATCCAAACGGGGCGTTGGATCAGATCGGGGCGTAACATCAATTCAGAGGTTTGGGCCGTCACTGGTCTGTACTCAAACTCAAACGCATTCCCGGCAGAATATCGAGGTTCGTATTATCGAACTCGATCCAAAAACGAATCTCTCCACTGACCGGCTCAAGCTCGCGACTGATGAAAGTCACGACACCTTCACGCTCGACAATACTATTTTCGCTGCGTCGTATGGATAACGAGACTTTCTGGTCCACGGCAATCCCATCCATCTGATCGGCCGAGAGGAAGCCCTCCGCACGGAGTCGGTCCAAACGAATCACACGGATCACGGGTTCACCCGCTTTCACCCAATCGCCAAGGTTGCAGTATCGCTCAACAACGACACCATCAATCGGCGACACGATTCCCTGGAGCGATAACGCCAATTCTGCGAGTTGCAACTGATGGCGTTGAACGTCAACCTGCAATTCATTGACACGTTGATCGACTTTGGCCTGTGCCAATTCAATTTTGAATCGTTCAATGCCCAACTGATGACTATTGGCAACTTCTGATTCGGCTTCGGCCTGCAACCGATCGATGACACGTTCAAACTCAGCCTGTTTGGTTTCAAGGACGGTTCGTTCAAAGCTCAAACGCAAGTTGTCAATTTCGGATTCCGAAACACTATCGACAAACTGTTTCCTCGCATCGGTTGCCCGCCTGAGCTCATTTTCTGCCACCAGTTCAGCCTTCTTTGAGGCCTGTACACTTGCGTCATTCTCAGCCTTGCGATCCGCGATTTTCTTCTTGAACTCATGCTCTTTGGCAAGTTGAATCTCCTGTGCCAGTTTTGTCTGAGCGAGTTCAGAAGCCAAACCACTACGGGCATTTTCATTTACGATTTCCAGTTGGGTGCGTGCCAGAGCTTCTTCAAGCTTGGATTTTCGATCATCAAGTCTCGCAAGCTGATCTCCGATGGAAACCGCATCGCCTTCACGAACAGACAGTTCCGCGATAGCACCGTCCTGAGACGCAGGCACGTCAACTTCATCAATCAAAACCACCTGCATTTCATCAACCGTGATTGAATCCTGTGCCATGAGTCCTGTCGCGGACCAGGGAAGGATCAACAAAATCAACCATGCATTGACAATGGATTTGGACATGTTCTTCATTTCATGTATCAATAACAAACTAGAACCACGGATTACTTCGATACCACTGAATGAGGCTGCGAAAGGCAACGAACCCAAGGGGATACTGACCACACTCCACTTGTGCGATCACGGTCGCACCATCCCGCAAATCATTCTTCTTACCCGATTCCATTGAGAATCTGGCGTGTACGATGGACTGGCCCGTGGCTTGGAGATTTGCGATTTCTGCTATTTGCTCGATTTCGCCTTCATAGGTTTTGGTGGGGTCTGATCGAAGTCGAAAGGTGCAGTGACAGCCCTTTGCCTGCTGTTGTTTCAGCACATAATTCACATTTTTCTCAGGAATGTCGAGATCAACAGTCCATCCGTCAGACTCTGAGATCACATCCAACAGGTATTGCCCATGGCTCACCGGGCGCGACTGCAATGATTGTGTCAGGTCCCATCGATCTACCAACCCATCCATGGGACTCGTGATGGTCAAGCTGGCCTGTTGGTGTCGAAGCAATTCAAGCTGGGCATTGAGTCCTTCAATTTCCTTTTGAATAACCTGTTCTTCAGCCGCTACCATCGCCTCCCGTTCGCGATTGGACGCTGCACCACCTCGAGAACGCATCACCGTCAGCGAAGCCAAACGCGTCTGCGCCGTAGCCAGAGTGCCTTCGACGGTCCTGCGCTGCAGATCAAGCGCAGGACTCCGGAGCGTCACCAGCACATCGCCTTTGTTGACGCGGGACCCATTCTCAACAGGGATTTCGGAAACAATGCCCTCGGACGGGGCGAACAGACGACTCTGCCGCGTAGCCTCAATCCGTCCTTCCACCGGAAGTCGCAATTCCATCGGCACGAAGCAGGCCGCCAACACCAACATGGCAAACAAGCTGCCGAGCACTGCCAGTCTTCGGCGGTTTCTAACGTTCATCAGTCTTGCAGCGACGAATCCCCAACCGGAATCCTCACGCCTCAAAGCACCTCGAACTGCATCCTCAAGAGGGTCAAGAATCGTCTGCACCTGATGTGAGATTCTTTCCTGGTCCGTCTCAGCAGCCTGAAAACGCTCGACCACCAAAGCCGCCGACGGCGGTTGATCGCCGGGTTCACGAATCGCACGGATATGAATCTCGCGACACCCTGACTGGTTGATGTAGGGTTCAAGAGCATCCGAAACGGTTGGTTCAAGCTGAACCGCAGACCCAATCTCGTACGAAAATGGTTCAGACGAAGATGTGACGACATCGACCATTCGCTCCATCAATCGAATCTGACGGGCCCGTCTTGCCACTTTCTGTCTGGCCGATGTGGTCACCAATCGAAAACGTTGTCCGCGATACTGCAGCAAACTCACTCGATCCATTCGACAGGTCGCGGCCAGGACTGAGGCAATGGATGCGAACGAGTCGCTTAAACCGATGCCCTGATTCAAGTCCCTAATCAACATGTCCCGCTTCGTTCGGGTATCGACACGGCGTCGTAGTTCGGTCAATTCATCCCGCAAAACGACGGGAGCCGCCAGATCAAGCAGCACCGCAGATAACTCGCCCAAAGGTTCCCGAACTCCCAATTCCACGGCTTCGTCAAAGCAAAAATCCAAGTGCAGGTAACGCTCGCTCTGCAAACGCTGACTGACTTTCAATTGCGATCCAAAGTCACTGTCCGACCAATGGCAGTGGGATGCAAAATCGCCCGACTCGTCCGAGGCGGGCGAGAATTGAGGTTCGGTTTTCGACTCCCCTTCGGCCTCGGCATGCAACAGCACACCACTACGTGCCAAAAGGAGCAGGTGATCACACTCGGCAACAGAGAGAGTGACAGCCGTAGCATGGGTGGTTAGCCTCAGCCCGCTCACTAAATCGTCAAAAAAGGAAGCGGGATCGATATTCCCACGAGCGGCAATTTCCACCCGCTCAATCAATGCCTCGGCATCTTTCCAAACGCTATCGCTACGATGCTGTGGATCAGCCATGGACACTCGTTGACAAATACTTCACAAGACTTTGAAAACACCTTCAAAGAGCAAACCTGATCCCGGTCAATATCGCCTCTCGGCTCGTGGAACACGGTTATGCTTGTGTTTCACGGCTTTCGTAGGGAGTTACGACATTTCCAATCATTTTGATTGAACTGTCCATCCAATTCTTACGAAAAATTCGATTAGTACACATTGTGCGGACTGTGCAATCTGTACGGATTGTGACAGGACCAAGAGAATACACAACTCTTATAGCAAACCATGGCTTGAAAACGCGGTGAACCAAATCTCATCAGTGGCGAAACTACGAAAAAAGGGGCAAACAGTCGGTTTGTTCTGCTTCGTCATTGCGCTGGCAGGATTACCGGGTTGCCGCAGTTACCGCAATCTGCCTGAAACCATTGGGAACCGTACAGAGCAAATCGATCGCTTGATGCACAAGGTAGACGCTGGTGCGCCCGCAGAGCAAATCACGGGGATTCCGGATGCCCCGCTGACACTGAAGAAGCCCGAAGACCTCGACGCTGCGACCTATCGGGACATGACTCTGGATGAGGCGATCCTGCTGGCCATTGAGAATGGCGAGGTCCTCCGAAAACTAGGGGGGCTGATTCTGACTGATCCCGAACGCATCTTCACCGAACAGTCCATCCCTCTTGCTGTGACTGATCCGCAAACAGGGGTCGAGGCTGCCTTGTCGGCCTTTGACGCCAATCTGTACGCGTTTGGCAAGTGGCAAAACAACGACCGCCGATTCAACAATCAGTTCTTTGGCGGTGGAGCCAATGCCTTCAAGCAGGACACTCATGACTACGTGTTTCAAATGTCCAAATTCACTGCCACAGGTGCTCAAATGGCAGTACGCAGTGTCACCGACTATGACGCCAATAATGCCACCGGCAATGTGACGCCCAGCGCATGGCAAACCCAGTTTCAAGCAGAGGTGCGTCAACCGCTTCTGCAGGGTGGCGGCCTGACCTTCAATCGAATTGCTGGCCCCGGTGGTGTCCCGGGAAACTACAACGGAGTTTTGATCGCAAAGGTCAATAACGATCTGACATCAGCAGAATTTCGGCAACAGCTACGCGACTATATCAGTGATGTGATCACAGCCTATTGGGACCTTTACTTCGCCTATCGGTCCCTGGATTCCAAACGCGATGCGTTGCAACTGAGCCAAGCAACCTGGCAGAGTTTCGAAGCTTTGAAAAGAAACAATCGCCGGACAGGCACGGACGAAGCGATGGCACGCGAGCAGTACTATCGCTTCAAATCCGATGTCAATGATGCCATCTCTGGCCACCTTGGTGTCCAAACGCTGGAACGCAACCTGCGTCTGTTGATTGGCATCTCGATTACCGATGGAACCCTGATTCGACCGGCCGACGAGCCAAACGAAGCACCACTGGTATTTGATTGGAATTCGATTGCGATTGAAGCGATTCAACTGCGCAGCGAGTTGCAACAGACACGTCTGAAAATCAAACGTAGTGAAATGGAACTGCTGGCGGCCAAGAATTTCCTGATGCCAGAACTCGATCTGGTTTCAACGTATCGGATTCGTGGCCTTGGTAAGCATCTGGCTGGCAGTGACAGTGCCTTTCGCGAACTCGCGACCGCAGATTTTCAGGAATACGAAGCCAGTCTTGAACTGAGACTGCCTGTGGGATTCCGCCAAGCCCATGCAGCAGTTCGCAATGCGAAACTCAAGGTCATGAGACAAAAGACATTACTCCGCGAGCAGGAGCGGAGAATACTCAGAGACCTGACTAATGATGTGGTTGAATGCGATCGAGCTTATGTGCAGATGCAAACCAATATGAATCGTTATCTTGCAGCAACAGACGCATTGCAGGGAATGGAAACCAACCGCAAGAACGGGCTACCCATCAGTCTGGAACAACTTCTCGATGCGCAGCGTCGTGCCAGTGAAGCGCAAACCAAATACTATCTTTCACTCTCTCAATACGCGACTTCAACGAAAAACGTCCAGTACCAACAGGGCACGCTGCTGCATGCAATACACCTGATGGTTATCGATGAGCCACCGCCCCCAGTATCGATAGAAGACGTGTTGCTTGAAAGCGTCCCACCCGTTCATTCATCAAGCCCTTGATCTCTTGAACATCACTTTGCGGCAGGCAAAATCGGGGCAACGGACCTCAGGCAATGCCTCGAATGATGCAACGCAGATCGCTACACTCAAGAGAGTGGTCCGCCTGAGTTTTCTGGCTGGCTATTGACGGCGTCCAGCAGGGCACTTGTCGGATGCCTACAATTGATGGCCCCGTCCCGATCTGCTCGCCCCGGTCATGTTCTTCTGAGATCCAAATGAGTCCGGAAACACTCGTCCACCGCTGTCATGAGCTGATTGGAACGGTTCCTGAGGAAATCGATTCCTGCGATGGCGATTCTCTGATTGGTTTTTTCCAGTCATTTCGACCTGATGGGGTGGCTTTACAGGGACTGTTCGACGGTTTGCCAATGGGTCCCGAACTCCAGCGTCGTCTGGATCAACTGTTCGTTTCGGCGGGGGAGGATCGACGTCCCCAGGGTGGACGAGATGCCTATTTTGTCATTCGCAATCCCGAACCCTTGGATCCCGACAAGGCCAATCAACTTGCAGACCAATGGCTGACTGGTGTGCATGAGTTTGCCATGTCACTTGGTGCGATCACCATCACGGACTCGCTCGAGCCTCGACCATCTGTGCGTGTTCTGGAAGGCATTCCGGGCAAACACCCAAAGAACAATCTTGAAAAGTCCAATTTGCTGCTTGCGATCCAACAGGATGCTGCGACCCTCGTCGAACAGGTCGATGCTGATCCGCTGGCCGCTTTCCTGCGTCCCGCCTACTATTTCACGGCATGTGATGCGATGCTTCGGGACTACCTGATGTGGCCGTTTTACGCGAAAGCGACAGGGTTGGCCGACCCATTGGCAGCTTACTTTGAACTATGGCGGCACGGGGTAAAGTACCGAATCTTCGGAGAAACCCAAGTCGATTTGTATTTGCCACGGCAACAGAGTTGATCATGACTGCTAGAATCGGAGAGTCTTTTTGGCTCGATGATTTGAGGAATCCATGTTGCGACCTACTGCTACGCTGACGGTTTTCATTCTCTGTTGTTCGTTTTCATTGTCCGCTCTGGCGAACAATGAACGTCCCAATATTGTATTCATCTTCGCCGATGATCAGTGCTTTGAGACGATTAACGAATTGGGCAATACGGAAATCCAGACTCCCAATCTTGATCGCCTGGTCAGGCAGGGAACGACCTTTTCCCACGCATTCAATATGGGTTCATGGAGCGGGGCGGTGTGCGTGGCAAGTCGTACCATGCTGAACACAGGTCGCTTCGTATGGAACGCCAATGCAATCCACGCGAAATCCGAGCAGGAACGCGAGCAGGGACGCTGGTGGAGCGAATACATGAAGCAAGCAGGATACCGCACCTACATGACAGGCAAGTGGCACTGCAAGGCGAATGCGGAGCGGGCGTTTGATGTTGCCCGGGACATAAGGCCGGGGATGCCGAAAGCTACTGCAGCTGGCTATAGCCGGCCAGCGGCAGACGGCACGGATCCATGGTCCCCCTCAGACCCAAAATTCGGTGGATTCTGGGAAGGTGGCACCCATTGGAGCGAAGTGGTAGCGAATCACTCCAAGGATTTCTTGTCTGAGGCCGGGAAGCAGGAATCACCTTTTTTCATGTACCTCGCGTTCAACGCCCCTCACGACCCTCGACAATCGCCTGCCGAATATGTCGCGCGTTACCCGGCAAAATCGATTCTGGTCCCAGACAACTTCCAGGCACTTTACCCGTACGCAAGTGAAATTGGCTGTGGCCCCAAACTTCGGGACGAACGACTTGCCGCCTTCCCCAGAACTCCCGAATCGATTCAGGTTCATCGTCAGGAATACTACGCGATCATTACCCACATGGATGCCATGATCGGACAAATCCTCGAAGCCTTGGCTGCGTCAGGAAAAGCCGATAATACATGGATTTTCTTCACTGCTGACCATGGACTGGCAGTGGGTCAACATGGCCTGCTCGGGAAACAGAACATGTACGATCACAGTGTCCGCGTTCCCTTCATCGTTGTAGGACCGGGTGTCGCAAAGAACAGGAAAATCAACGAAGCGATCTACCTCCAAGACGTTATGCCAACGACTCTGGAACTCGCAGGAATCAACAAGCCTGAACATGTGGAGTTCAACAGCCTGCTGCCATTGCTCGCTGGTGGACAGAGTCCCTATGAGAGTATTTACGGGTGCTATCTCGCAAAACAGAGGAGCATTCGAACTGATCAATACAAGTTGATCGCCTATCCTGAAGCCAAAACACTGCGTTTGTACGACATCGAACGGGATCCTCTGGAAAAGAATGATCTGGCTCAGGCCCCCGGGATGAAGCCAATCCTTGCTGATTTATTTGAGCGTCTCATTGCCTTGCAGACCAAAATGAACGACGATTTGGATCTCACTGATTTAGCGCCTCAATGACTTCTTGTCGTCCAGCAAAACCGCATTTCTCAAGCTCTTGGCATCCGGCAGTCGGATCTTTGAGTGACTTCAGGACGGTCCCACCGCTGGAAGACATGCGGCGTGCCTAACGCCACTCGCGTTCCCACCTATTGATCAAGCCTCCATGCTGCCATTTGATATTCAAAGCCGAACCCGTTTCATATTTGGAGAAGGGTCCATCACCAAACTGGGTGAATTGGCCTCTGAATTCAGGCCACGCTGCGTTCTGGTTGTCAGTGACCGCGGAATCATGGAAGCGGGCCACGATTCAGCTGCGCTCGGTTCTTTACGTGAAGCAGGACTTGAGGTCGCATCGTTCCACGACTTCTCGGAGAATCCGACATCATTGATGGTCGACGCGGGGGTTCGCCGGGCAACCGAAGTCAAACCGGACCTGCTGGTCGGTCTGGGCGGGGGCAGCAGCATGGACTGCTGCAAAGCCATCAACTTTGTCTATTCGTGCGGAGGAACCATTCACGACTACCACGGCGTCGGAAAAG
>JACLAC010016906.1_pt1 | contig 39011 bp, 32 predicted proteins | sample 8027881 | NCBI WGS metagenome assembly JACLAC01 (sample SAMN15725517, study PRJNA655200) | protist metagenome | isolation source: fluorescence activated cell sorting (FACS) single amplified genomes of... | place: Spain: Blaines Bay Microbial Observatory, Mediterranean Sea | collected 2016-01-19 | reverse complement strand
ACTACCAATGGGATATTGTAAGGCTACTGAGTTAGCTTTGAGTTTCTTGCCTATATCCTCGACTACTCGAAAATAATCTGAACCGATTCGGTCCAATTTATTCACGAAGGCTACACGAGGGATTTTGTATTTGCTTGCTTGCCACCAGACCGTTTCAGACTGTGGCTGAACTCCAGCTACCCCACAATAGAGAGCAATTGCGCCGTCAAGTACCCGTAGTGAGCGCTCGACTTCTACCGTAAAATCGACATGCCCTGGAGTATCGATGATGTTATAATCGTACTCCTCATCTTCGTATTTCCAACCGCAACTGGTAGCTGCAGAGGTAATTGTGATTCCTCTTTCCTGCTCCTGCTCCATCCAGTCCATCGTGGCAGAGCCGTCATTGACTTCGCCAATCTTGTGAATCCGACCAGTGTAGAAAAGGATGCGCTCTGTGGTTGTTGTCTTGCCCGCGTCAATGTGTGCGATGATGCCGATGTTTCGGCGAAATCGACGGGCTTTGGACATTTACAGTGTTCACCAACGATAATGGGCGAAAGCTTTATTGGCTTCGGCCATCTTGTGTGTATCTTCTTTCTTTTTGATGGAAGCTCCCCGATTGTTGAACGCATCTAGCAATTCTCCAGCAAGTTTTTCTTCCATAGACTTGCCACTTCGAGCAATTGCATAGCGAATCAGCCAGCGGATAGCCAATGCTTGGCTGCGCTGAGAGCGGACTTCCACGGGAACTTGGTAAGTAGAACCCCCAACACGCCGTGACTTAACTTCCAAGTTGGGCTTCACGTTATCAACTGCTTGATGGAAAACATCAAGAGCTCCGGTCTCTTGCTCCTTGTGTGAGATCAAGTCCAAGGCTTGATAAAGTACTTTTTCAGCGACGCTCTTTTTTCCATCATGCATCAAGTTGTTGACAAACTTGCTGACCAAGAAATCTTTGTACTTCGGATCGGGTAGAACAACGCGCTTTGCAGCAGATCTTCTTCTTGACATGTTGGACTACCCTTTCTTCGCGCCATATTTGGAGCGCCCTTGCTTGCGGTTCTTAACACCAACTGTGTCAAGCGCGCCTCGGACAACGTGGTAGCGAACTCCTGGAAGATCTTTGACACGACCTCCCCGAATCAGCACCACGGAGTGCTCCTGCAAGTTGTGACCAATTCCTGGAATATAGCTTGTCACCTCAATGCCGTTGGTGAGCCGAACACGAGCCACCTTGCGTAGAGCCGAGTTTGGCTTCTTGGGTGTTGAGGTGTAGACCCGCACACAGACCCCTCTTCGTTGAGGGCAAGCCTGCAGGGCTGGGACGTTGTTTTTCACGACCCGCTTCTTACGCCCCTTGCGGACAATTTGGTTCAGGGTTGGCATGGCTTTGGCTAGGGTGTCAGGTTAACTGCTACGAGATACTCGCCGAAAAAATGAAAACGGTAAAGCTATCATTTCATTTTTTTTAAGTCAATGCTTTTCGCTCAAAGTCCCACATTTTTTCAACCAAGCGTTCCACGGCAGCCAAAGGTAGGGCGTTGTAGAGAGAGGCACGCACACCTCCGACCTCACGATGTCCTTTGAGCGCCAGTAGTCCCACCTCATCACACTCCCGAAGAAATTGCTGCAGCAACTCGGTAGTCGGCAGATTAAATATAACGTTAACCAATGAGCGGTCAGGTAAATTGACATTTGTCAAGAAGAAATCGCTCTCATCAAGGTAGTCATAAAGCAGTTTAGCCTTCTGCCGATTTTGCTGCTCTATGGCAGCAACTCCGCCTTGCTCCTGGTACCATTCCAGGACATAGCGCATCACATAGACGGCAAACACATTGATGGTGTTGTTCAGTGAATTTTGCGAATCAATGGCTTGGTACTGCAGTAACTTTGGAGTCTGTGGCAGGTGGCATCCCAGCAAATCTTCTCGGACTACAACCAGCGTCAGTCCAGCTGGACCCAGGTTTTTCTGCAGACTCGCATAGACTAGCCCAAACTGTGAGAAATCCACTTCTCGGCTGAGGATATCTGATGTTGCATCGATAACCAGCGGGACTTCACTAGTCTGTGGGAAGTGGTTCCATTGAGTACCATATAGGGTATTGTTGGAAGTCAGGTGTAGATAAGCTGAACCATTCAGCTGTTTCAGATCTTCAGCATAGACTGTGGGAATTCGATTGTAGCGGTTTTCTCGGCCATGCACCCATTCTTCTGCACTACCGTAACTCTTCCCTTCCTCAAGAGCCAATTCTCCCCATTTCCCAGTCACAGCATAACTTGCTCGATTGCTGGCAGAGCGACTTAGCAGGTTGAGTGGTACCGCCGAAAACTGCATTTGGGCTCCACCAGAGAAAAACAACAGACGGTAGTTATCTGGCAGCTGCGTCAGTTGGCGGAAGAGTTGCTGTGTTTCATCCAGGATAGGTAGGAAATCCTTGGAGCGATGGCTTATCTCCAGAATGGAGGCACCACATTCCCGATAGTTGAGGAGTTCTTTCTGAACCTTCTCCAGAACCGGTAACGGAAGAACCGCTGGTCCTGGACTAAAATTGTAGACGCGTTCGGCAAAGCGAGGCATGGAGGAAGCTTTCAATCTCGCGGCAAGAGGGCGGTGACAAAGAGATCTCGGAACAAGGGCTCTCTTCTTTCTAAATATGTTTTGAGACGCAACGCTTCCTTCTCTTCACGATACCCTCCTGCGTAAACCCGCATGTGTTCAAAATCCAGGCGTATCTCGACATGTTCGAAGGTAATTCTTCTGGCATACTTGGCATTTAGCGCCTTCGTCAGACGGTCTGCCTGATCCACCTCCGGAAAGACTCCCAGGGAAATACGATACCAGTCATTCGGCTTGAGCACCTGAGCATATCCGTTCAAGCTATGATCTTGATTGATCTCTTCAGCTACAGCAGCTGATCGCTCAGAAGAATGTAGCGGTTGAGAGCGTACTTCTCGGAAAGGCATGCTTTCGACAGAATTTTCGATTCTTGTCCGATAGCCCTGACGAGACAACAAACGCCGGTGTTCCCCGACACACTCTCTGTCGAGACAATTCGCAACCTGCACATAGTATTTAATTGGTAGTGGGGGAACCTGGTTGGCATCAATCAACATCACTTCCTCTACTTCAACGTCAGGAGTATCCTTTGTATTCGGACTGAGCACTTCAAGAAGGCTGGTTGATTCAGAGAGGACAGGCTCATCCTCTGTCAAGCTAATCGTTTCAATTGGTGGCGGTGGTGGTGGCATCAACCACCCCACCACACCACCAGCAATTACAACGAGCAGGCCAAGAATCAAAGCAATGTTGCCTAGCAATGATAATTTACTCGAACCCTTAGTTTTTCCATTTTCTGAATCGGCTGACATTCTACCCCGCTGGTTTGCTAATCTGATCGCAAATTCAAACTGAATCTCCATGCACTGTCTGCGCCTTGTTTTCCTGTAGTAGCCTTGTCTGTCGCTGGATCTGAGTTAGGTAAATCACCACGGCAATCCAGATCAGTCCAAAAGAGATTGCCTGGATCTGACTGAAGGGTTCCTCATATAAAAAAATCCCCAGGAGAAAAAAGCAGGTGGGAGCGATAAATTGTAGCAAGCCCAGAGTCGCTAATGGCAATCTTCGGGCTCCGGCTGCAAACAGTAACAGTGGCAGAGAAGTAATCACACCAGTGGTTGCCAGAAGTAGACTCAAATCCCAACTGCTCCCGAAATAAAGCCCATCAGACTGCGACAGATACCATAACAAAATGAAGGACAGTGGCGTCAGGATCACCATTTCTACCCAGAGACCCAGCATCTCCTGTACCTGAATCACTTTGCGCATCAAACCATAGCCCGCAAAGGTCAGCGCAATGATCAGCCCCAGCCAGGGGAATTGCTCCGCTTGTCGCATCAGGTTGATAAAGGCCAATGCAGTGAGCCCAATCGCCGACCATTGCCAAGAACTGAAGCGCTCACGTAGGAACAAGAAACCAAAGAGAATGTTTAACAATGGAACAATAAAATAGCCCAAGCTGACTTCCAATACTCGATTCTCCTGGACTGCTACCACATAGCTCAACCAATTCCCAACAAGCAGCAGAGCGCTGAAGATCAACCCAATCAGACGCTCACGCTGTTGCAGAATCGATCTCCAGCCACCTGCTGGAGGCTTCCAGAGTAAGATTGCCCATGTGAACACGAAGGACCAAGCAATGCGGTGAGCAATCACTTCGAGTGCGGTTGTTGGGGCCAGGGTTTTCCAGTAAATTGGTAGGAAACCCCAGAGAAGGAAGGCAGAAACAGCACAGATCATCCCACGATCATGCTCATTCTCTAACAAGTTACTGATCTCATATTATTTTTTCTTTCACAAAACTTACACAAAAAGTATTTAATACTGAAATTGTTTAGGATTTTGGTAAGTGTTGCACAGAAACTTACACAAAAACAAGCATCCCAAATAACAGGAATGTTAAAGCTTAGGGTGAAAAACAATGACACTGAAGAAAAAGATTTTTAGCGAGGATGAGGAGACGATATTTGATGAAGTAGTAATTTACAAGAGAGGAAATTATTGGCAATTTAGAGTGTGGTTAGAAAATGAAAAAAATATACTAGGAAGAGTTTAAAAATAATAAAGAAGACTATAGCTAGAGAAAAAGCAAAAGATTTATACCTAACAATTTATTCAAAATTACAAGAATGGAACAAGTTTTTTAGTAGACAGCACAGGAAGGTATAGATGCTTACTTGAAAGAGAGATATCATTATGTAATTACAGGATTAATCGTAGAAAGAAGACACTAATTTTTAGGGCAGCATTTAGATAAATTCTTAGCATTTGTTGGCAAAAAGAAGAAACTAAAATAATTACGAGCAGATGATTTACTAAATTAGTATAAGTATCGATTAAAAAAACGAACAATAAGGTGCAAATTAGCACGGTAAAAAATGAACAGTCGACAATAAATGCTTTGGTGAAATGGTTGTACAGGAAAAATGAAATAGATATAGCAGAATTCGAATTTAAAAAATTACCAAAAATTAATAAAGGAAATGAAAACGTTAGGCGTAGCACACTTACGTTGGAAGAATATGCAAGATTAACGAGAGAAATGCTGAAATATATAGGAATGGGAAATAATTTAATTAGTGAATTAACAGAAAAATAATATAAAATTAGGTCAATAGCACAACATTATATTTTGATCTCTACTAATAGTAGTTTAAGGGTTGTTGAACAATTACAGTTGAAATGGAATGACGTTAAGATTGAAAAGCTAAAAAATAGTGATGGGGAGGAAGTAAAACTAGCATGCATAAAGATAAGAGCAGAGAACTGCTATGTAGGAAAGGATATTACTTTGAAAGATTAAAAGATATATTAGGAGAGAGAAAAAAGATGACTATATTTTTAGCACTGATGGTATAAAAAAATTAGAGTGGATGTAATAGGAGTATATTTTAAGAAAATGCTAGAAATAGCAAACGTGAAAGACTGTGAAGAAAGAGGTATTGTACCTTATAGCTTACAGCATTTTATGATAACGCAGAGAATTATGGCAGGTTTGAGTTTGCAACAGGTTGCAGACATGTGTGGTACGAGTGTGTCGATGATAGAAAAAACATATTGGCACTTAAATGATGAAATGCGTAAAACAGCCGCACTAGCTGATTAAAGATTGAGGGAAGATGGAACAATTGAGGTAATTTAGGAAGGATAAAAAATGACAAGAGATTTGACAGTTGATGGCTTGAGAGATGTTAAAGACGTATTCTTTAATTCATTTACTGGAGAGGAAGCACTAATAACTTATCCAGTAATCAGTCAAATTATCACTAAAAGTCCACAAATAATGTCTTTGTGCTTAGGTTGGGAGCAAGAAAAGAGAATCGTTGGGGCTATAGCGTTTACTCCAGCATTTTTTGATAGTTCCTCAGTAATTAGTGCATATATTCTTGCTTCTCTGGCTGTGCATAATACCTATCAAAAAAATGGAACTACCATAAATTTAATCAATAAAGCAAAAAAAGATTTAAGCGATAAAGGCATAGATGCATTACTCGCATATAGAGATCCAAGTTATTACGGAAAATATGGTTTTGAAGTTGAATTAGGAAAACATTTTATACCACCTTACAAACTTCAATACGAGTTTGGATGGTAGGCATTGATGCTTAGTTCTACGCAAATTGAAAACACAGAGTTTCACTTTACGTGTGTAGAAGCATTATCGGATGCAACGCTTTGGTAGTTTTTCAAATCAATTCAGCAGCACTGCGCATCTGCTCATCGTTAACGTCAATATAGCACTGTGTTGTCTGTATGCTGGCATGTCCAGCCATCTCTGCTAGCACCCGCACCTCAACTCCCTTGCTCCTAAGTTCCGTTAGCCAGGCATGCCTACCGCTGTGACTGGGCACCGACTATACCTGCTCTCTGGTAAAGCCTTTGTAGGTTGCTGGGTTGGCTATGAGGTATGAATTCTTCTGTGAACTGAAAAGGTAGCTGTTTCTGCACTTCTGGCAAAACTGCTATGCTTCTCTATTTTTTGTTGGGAATTCACTAATTTTTAATTCAACTAAACAAGGCTTATCAAGCCTTGTTTTTAATTTTATACTTTAGCTATTTTTAGTGTTTTAAACCATACTAATGGGGTTTCAGTCCAGGCTGTTTTGACAGTTTTTCAATTTGGAATAAATCGATTTTTTAATTTTAAAAATTACTGATATATTTATTAAATTTATAGAAATAAACACTTATAGAAATAACTGGAAAACATGATCTTTGCATTTATAATAAATTCCTTATCCTTATTCTGAGTCATTGGCATACTTAAAAAACCTTATCATAGAAACTGATATATATGATGTTTTATTAGGTTATTTAGCCCTATTAGCTGTTCTCGATTAGCAAGCAGAGACTTAACAAGCCGCTATGAGTCTGCTTTGCGATTGTGTGTACCAATCCTGCCAAAAATTTCCTAATGTTAGAATCTCGCTTTGTACTTTTCTGAACTCTGATGGAATTATGGAGGGTGGAAATTTGTTGTATTACTAGGGGAAGATGGAGCAGAGGCCCAGAACTCCTTATAACTCAATCAATGAGCTTCAGAAACTAGCTTTTTTTTGAAAAGTGAAGAGCGCTGAGGATGGGAATGAGCTTCAGAAACCTCAGAGTGAGTCGTAATCTAAGCGATTCATGCCGTTGAAAGCAGCAATTCGATAGGCCTCATCGAGAGTTGGTACATTGAAAACTGAGTTGATGAAGAACTTAATAGTCCCTTCAAAGTGCAACACACAGTTGCCTAGGTGGATCAACTCAGGTGCACGTGGTCCAATAATGTGCACACCTAGTAAACGCAAGGTTTCAGGGCAGAAGAGCAGTTTTAGAATTCCTTCCTGTTCTCCCATGATATGTGCCCGAGAGATTTCCTTGAAATGGGCAATTCCCACTTCGTAAGGAATTCTGGCATCCGTCAGTTCTTCCTCTGATCTCCCTACATAAGCAACCGCTGGAATTGTCCAGATACCGTAGGGCAGTTCTCTCGGAATGCGCTCATTTTCCAGTTGCCCAAATGCGTGCAGCGTAGCAATCCTCGCTTGCAGCAAAGACGTGGAAGCCAGGGCAGGGAAACCGACCACATCACCAACAGCGTAGATGTTTGGGATACTTGTTTGGTAGTATTCATTCGTATGAATCAAACCGTTATGACCCAACTCAACACCAATTTCCTCCAATCCCAATTTATCAGAATTCGCAACGCGACCAGCTGCCAGCATGACGGTAGAGCATGGTAATGTCTTACCACTCTCCAACTCCACTTGAACTTCCTGCGGTGAGATCTTGACGATCTGTTTCACGTTCTCGCCAAGGCGCATCGTGATTCGCTGATTGCGCATTCGATAAACGAGAGCCTCTGCAATTTCTCGATCCAAAAAAGGCATAACATGCCGATCCCGAGCGATTAGATTGACGCGAATTCCTAACTTAGCAAAGATACAGGCGTACTCACAACCAATGACGCCAGCACCGATGATCGTGATTTTTTTTGGAAGTTTCTCAATCTTGAGGATCGTATCAGAGTCAAAGACGCACTCATTGTCGAGCTGAGCCCAATCGGCTTTTCGTGGAGCAGAACCTGTAGCAACAACTGTATAGTCAGTGGTAATCTGATAAGGTTCCTCGTCTGGATGGGCAGGTTGAATCCGCAGTTCAGTTGGACTGAGGAATTGGCAACGCCCTCTCTCAAGAGCGACTCGATTCTTCATTAAGTTGCGACGCAGCTTGCTCTCCTGCTCACCGATCACGATTTCCTTGCGATACATCAACTCTTCGGTGCTGACGTTCTCACGCATGGAGATTTCAATTCCATGAGTTCGACGGCGCAGCAACTCCAGATTGACAACTGTCTCTCGCAACGACTTGGATGGAATCGTACCTGTGTGCAAGGAGGCACCACCAAGTTTCTCCCGTTTGTCTATCAGAAAAACTCGCTTCTTCAGCTTACTGGCTTGGATTGCTGCTTTTTCGCCCGCTGGGCCAGAACCGACGATAGCAATGTCGTAGTGCCGAATTTCCTGCATACGAATTTCTTACTTGGGGAGGAAAGATTTAATTGGTATCAGAATGCTGAAAACCTAATTCGCAACTGCTAAAGAATCTAGAGTAACCTTACCCTATGTCCTATTTCTCTCTTTTTTTCTGTATGAACCTACAGAGAGTCAGTCAGATACTTCAGTTCAATTCTGCTTACGTTCACGGCCACGCCAAATTAGGTGCAAGGGTGTGCCCTCAAAACCAAAATGATAGCGGAGTTGGTTCAGGAAATAGCGTTCGTAGGAGTAGTTCAGTTTTTCTGGATGATTACTGACCATGACAAAGGTGGGTGGGGACGCAGAGACCTGGGTGCCATAGAAAATCTTAGTAGCCCGACCAGATTTGGCAGGAGGTGAATGCTTGCGGACAATCATTTCCAGCACTGTATTCAGATCTGCAGTGCTCACACGACGCATGTACTGCTCGTAGACCTCGTCGATTTTCTGAAAAATTTGAGTTATTCGTTTTCCCGTTTTGGCGCTTACGAAAACAAGTGGGGCGAATCCAAGAAATTCGAGGCGTTCTCTCAATTCTGTTGTCATCGCATCCTGCAAGCGCTGTGGTTCTAGTTGACGAGGAACACTACGTAAGGCAATCTCTCCTTGGACCGCCAGATCCCATTTGTTGACTACCAATACTATCGCCTTCTTACGGTCCAGAGCGTACCCTCCAATTCGTAGAACCTGTTCGGTAACTCCCTCGGTGGCGTCAATTATTAGCAAAACGATGTCTGAGCGTTCCATAGTCTTCAACGCGGAGACAATGCTGTAGGTCTCAATTTTTTGGGTGACCCTCCCTTTTCGCCGGATGCCTGCCGTGTCCACCAGCAGGTACTCCTTGCCCTCATGACGACAAAGACTGTCTACTGGATCACGCGTTGTTCCAGCTTGCGAGTCCACAACCATCCGCTCTTCCCCCAACAAGGCATTGATCAACGAGGATTTACCTGCGTTGGGCTTACCGATCACAGCCACTCGCACCTGAGTACCAGCTTCTAGATCAGTGTAATCAAGAGGAACTTGCTCATGAACAGCCTCCAGCAGCGCCTCTAGACCACGTGTGTGGGCTGCAGATACACCGTAGACATGCTCCACACCCAACTGATAGAACTCCGCAATCTGCGTATCGTGACTCGGATGGTCTGTTTTATTTGCAGCTACAAAGATTGGTTTCTTGTGACGGCTGAGGTAACGATAAATCTCCTCGTCTCCGGGATTGAGGCCGTCCTGAATGCTGGTCAGAAAAATGACAGCGTCGGCTTCTTCGACAGCAACTTGGGCCTGTTGACGCATCTGCTGGAGCAAGCCATTTTCAGAGATCGGCTCAAATCCACCTGTATCAATCGCCAGAAAGCGAAAGCCACGAAAACTGGCTAGGCCATAGTTGCGATCTCTCGTTACCCCCGGAATATCTTCAACAATCGCAGTGTGACGACCCACCAACCGATTGAAAAACGTAGACTTGCCAACATTTGGTCGGCCAACAATTGCAACAACTGCCAGGGTTTCAGACATCCAGATTCTTTACCTTGAGAGCATTCTCTTCGATGAAACGTCGCCTTGGTTCTACCAGATCTCCCATCAGCACCGTGAACATGTCATCTGAAACATTAATATCTTCAACTCGAACCTGTTTGAGAGTGCGTACTTCCGGATCCAGGGTGGTCTCCCAGAGTTGGTCTGGATTCATCTCGCCGAGTCCCTTGTAGCGCTGGATATAAATTCCCTTCTTGCCAAAATTGGTGATGAAGTCCCGCAAGGCAAACCAATCTGATAGGTCATGAATTTTGTGATCATCATCTTCTATTTGCAGACGCTCTCCACCAAGGAAATGCAGCAACTCCTCACGCTGCTCAAGTAGATTGTTGTAATTATGGATATCTAGATTATCTAAAAAGTTAAGGGTGAAACGCAGTGATTCTCCTTGCATCAGCAAATCTACCTGATGTCCTCCACGTTCTGCATCAACCTCCAATTTAAAATCTGGGTGAAAATCCTGAAGATCCCGCATTCGTTGCAGCAGATAATCCGTACCCCCTGTTTCCAGTCTGAATTGATGCTTCAGCCATTGATCTGTCAGTAACTTTAAATCTGGATTCAAACAGAAACGCTGATACTGATCACAGTAGCGTTGAAGACGTCGCGCCATCTCTAGCAGAGCTTCTCCAGTCAATGACTCTCGTTCTGGCAGAATGAGTCGAAGTTTATTGCTAGATAGCATCATCAAGCGTTCTGCCATCTCTCTTTCATCTCTCAAATAAAACTCTTCTTTGTTGCGCTTTACCTTATAGAGTGGTGGCTGAGCAATGTATAAATAACCACGATTAATAATCTCCGGCATCTGTCGATAGAAAAACGTCAAGATCAGCGTCAGAATATGGCTCCCATCTACATCGGCATCGGTCATGATGATGACCTTGTGATAGCGAATCTTACTGATATCAAAATCCTTCTCAATGTTAGTCCCTAACGCTGTGATCATTGTACGGATCTCCTCGCTGGTAAGCATCTTGTCCATTCGGGCTTTTTCAACATTGAGAATCTTGCCTTTCAACGGCAAAATTGCCTGATTACGTCGATCTCTCCCTTGCTTAGCTGATCCACCTGCAGAATCACCCTCTACTAGGAACAATTCACTCAATGCTGGATCTCGTTCCTGACAATCCGCGAGTTTTCCAGGTAAGCTTCCTACTTCCAGTACACTTTTACGTCGTGTTAACTCCCGAGCTTTTACTGCTGCAATGCGAGCTCGTTGTGCCTCAGTAGCCTTCTGAACGATTCGTTTGGCCACCTGCGGATTTTCTCCTAGAAAAGTCGCCAGGCTTTCACTCACCAGCCTCTCAACTTTGCCTCTAGCTTCAGTGTTAGTTAGTTTAATTTTCTTCTGCGATTCAAACTGTGGATTTGCTATGCGGATGCTAATTACCGCAGAAATGCCCTCACGAACATCTTCACCGCTTAGGTTTTCTTTCAGATCTTTGGTCAGGTTGTTGGCAGATGCGTACTTATTGAGCGTGCTCGTTAGCGCTGTTTTGAAACCAGATAGGTGTGTCCCTCCCTCTATAGTATTAATATTATTTACAAAAGAGAATATTCGTTCGACATAAGTTTCGTTATATTGAAAAGCTACTTCTACTTCAAGATCTTCCTGTTTGCCCTCAACATAAACTGGTTTTTCATGGAGAACATTTTTGTTTTGATTGAGATGTTCAATGAAGGAAGCCACTCCACCTTCGTAACAGAATTCGGCGAACTCGTTGTTCCGGTTGTCTCGAATAGAGATGTAGATCCCTCGGTTGAGAAAGGCCAATTCGCGCAAACGCTGTGAGAGGATCGCAAAGCTGAATTCGGTCTCTTCAAAAATCAGTGAGTCTGGCCAGAATATGGTACGAGTTCCTGTTTTGTCAGAGGTTCGAATCGCAGCCAGTGGTTGCTTGGCATTTCCTCGCTCATACTCCTGTCGCCACAGTTGGCCATCTCGATCCACCTCGACAACCAATTTACTGGAAAGGGCATTGACCACAGAAGCTCCGACTCCGTTCAAACCCCCAGAAACTTTGTAGTTACTGTTGTCAAACTTTCCACCAGCGTGCAATTTCGTCATGATCAGTTCAACTGCAGATATCCCTTCATCCCTGTGAATACCCACTGGAATCCCACGTCCATTGTCATGAACTGAGATACTGCCGTCAATATGCAGGATTACCTCAATCTTGTTGCAATAGCCCCCTAGTGCTTCATCGATACTGTTATCGACAATTTCGAATACCAGATGATGTAGTGCGGCAGAGTCCACGCCACCGATATACATTCCAGGCCGCTTGCGTACCGCTTCGAGCCCCTTGAGCAAAGTAATGTTATCTTCGCCATATCCGGAAGCAGCAGTCGTAGCTGGCGCTATTTCTTCCATAGAAACTCCTGAAAACCTACAGAGAATTGAAAAGGGGGGCACAAGAAATCTGAGTCACCGATCCGTTGATCGGTCCGGGTTCCTGCAACTTCATTCAGCGATTGCTGGGGAGAGAGGAAGCAAAACAGAGGGGGAAGACTCAGACGAATTGCCCTTGCACCACTTGAAAACTGCAACTCTTCGTATCTAATTTTTCTGGGCGTGTTGTTGAAGTTACGAAGATCTGATTCTGCAGTTGTGCAAAGAGCCCGAGCAGACGTTGTGAGACTTGTGCATCTAACTCGGAGAAAAGATCATCAAAAATCAGTATTGGATGTAAGGAATAATTGGAGAATAATAGCTGATTTATTGCAATTTTTAAAGACAAATTCGTGACTCTTAGTTCTCCCTGAGAAAAAAAATCTCGATCAATTTTTTCATCTAGAAATAGGTGGTAATTATCACGATGAGGACCAATCAGTGCGTAACCTAATTGCAGTTCACGATCACGCTGTTCCTCCATCATTTTCTCCAATTGTTCCGCATCACTACACTGGACAGCAGGGTGGTAGCATAGTGATAGCTGCTCTGGTCGACCAGTAGCCATTTTGAAGAGTTCTACCAAGTGGGACAGCAGCTGTTCGGCAAAGGCTGCTCGACGCTGGATCAATTCCCAGCCTGTGCGTGCCAGGACTTGATTCCAGGCAGAGAGCTGACGATCCTGACGCTGCCGCAACGCTGCGTTTTTTTCAGCCAGTACTTTGGTGTAGTCCTGAAGATGACGGAAGTAGCTTGGATCCAAGATGGAGATGATTCTGTTGAAGAAGCGCCGCCGCTCTTGAGGGGGCCCTCGAAATAGCGCCACATCCTCCGGAGTAAAACTCAGCGCCAGAAAGGAGAGTACATATTCCGAAGTGCGCTGGAACGGGGCATGATCCAGCCAAACCTGGCGACCTCGGGTTGAAAGGGTAATTTGCACTCGACGCAAAACCTGCTGTTGTTCTAGCAGAGCACTCATTCGAGCTCCATTAGCCTCACTGTCCCAAAGTTGCTGCGTCTTGCGAGTTCTGAAGGATTCTAGGTTGCAGAGATAGGCAATCGCTTCGACCAGGTTAGTTTTCCCTTGGCCGTTGTGACCATGTAGCCAATTGAGACCGGGTCCGAACTCGACCTGCAACTGTCGGTAATTTCGGAAGTGATGAAGTTCTAGCGAACGAATTACCATTCAATGCGCAATGGCATGATGACAGCGAGGTATTCTTCATAGTCAGCGGCCCTGATCACGCTTGGGCTCATTGGATTCTTGCACTCTAACTTGACTCGCTCGGTCTGGATTACTCCCAGCGCATCCAACAGATAGCGTGAGTTGAATCCTACCTGAAAGTCTTCTCCGCTGTAATCTGCTTCCATTTCATCACTCACTTCCCCATATTCAGCTTTTTCGCTCTCCAACCGTAGCTTCCCCTCGGTCAGGGTTAATTTGACCGGCTTGAGCTTTTCATAGCTGATAGAAGAGACAATTCGCAGTGCGCTGACCAAACGTTCACGTTCGACAGTGGCCACCAAATGATTATCCTTGGGAATGATCGGATCGCAATTAGGGAACTTTCCCTCAATCAATCGAGTCTTGAAAGAAACCTGGCTACCAACAAACTGCATCACGCGGTCATCGAAGCTGATCGTGACTTCTTCTCCAAAAAGTTCTAGAGCTTTACGAATCTCTCCTAGCGCCTTGCGAGGAATGATCACATCAGAAACAGACTCAAAGGACGCAGACTCTACGCCCTTGAGCACTTGTGCCAAGCGGTGGCCATCTGTTGCCAACCACCTCGTCAGGTTTCCTTCCTTCGAAGAGAGGTTTACCCCCATCAAGTTTTTGCGGGATTCATTTGTTTGTGAAGCGAATAGTGTCATGTCAATGCACTGCTTTAGATCCTGGGCTGGTAGCGTTAGAGACTCTGGCAACTGTTCCAACTCGGTCTGTGGATAAAGACCTACCTCCACCAAAGGTAAGCGCATCTCAGAAGCCCCACTTGTGATATGCACCCAGTGCTGCTCTGTCGAACGGATTCGAATATCATTGCCCTGAAACTCCCGACAGATGTCGTAAACCTTCTTTGCATTCACACAAATACTTCCAGCTTGAATCACTTCTGCTGGGAAGTGTTCGATAATGGAAATTTCATAATCAGTTGCTGAGAATTCAGCTTCATGATGATTTCCATCTTCCCCTGAAACAGTTCTTAATAAAAAGTTTGAGAGAATCGGTTTAGAAGCACTCTTATCAATAATGGAAATGATGTTCTGAAGAGCGTTACGAAGAACTTCCTGTTGAATTAGAATTTCCATATTTTTTTATAGTCGTAGTAGTAGTCTGTCGAGAACCTGTCGAGAACCTGTCGACTGGGTTGAAATAATTCAGCTTTTATAGCTTTTTAGGTTTGTCTAAAACTTGTTCAAACTTGTCTAAAACTTAGAGAGTGTAGCAATAAGAACGAACAATGAACAGGTTTTCGACAAGTTATCGAAAGGTTTTGGAAAGATTTTCGAAAACCTGTTCAAAACTAACATAAAATACTGAAATTATATAGCTTTTATATTAAAATTTAAGAAATTCAGTAACCTGCTTGTCGAAAACCTGTCGACTGGCTTGAAATGACTTCATTTTTTGAAAAATGAGAATACTTCTTCTTGGTTCAGTGCTGTGATCAATGGGAATGCACCAACATCCTCCAGCAGATGCATCATAGTCTTACGTTCTTCCATAGGAGTTGAGTAGGCACCAACGAAACGAATGGCCTCATCCAGAGACCATTGCTTGACCAGTTGTTGTGCAGCTATTTTATTCGGATTGATCAGAGATGGTTCAATACCGATGTTATCCAGAGCTTCCAAAAATAGATTTTCTCGCCAGCCGTAGTGCGTGCAGCCAAGCACAACAATCACTTTCCCCGGAGAAAGTGGTGGATTGGCACCGCTTAGGAATAGTCGGATATTTTCGATTATCCGAGTTCCGGTTAAATCGGAAGAGATCATATCTGCTAAACCTGGACAGGCAATCGACTGCGTATCCGGTAAAAGTCGATCGTACACTCCGGAATAAATTGTAGTCGGTGTTGCCAAAATAAGTAATCTGGAATATCCAAATTCTTTTGTTTCTTCAAGGATAGCTTTGCGTGTCAACTCAAGCATTCCCTGAATTGGTAGTTTAGGAAGCTTAATTTCTGAGAGCAACGCTGAGAGAGTATGGCATGCAACAAAGATATGATCAGGTTGGTAACTGTCTGCAAGGCGGCCTAGGAAAGTTTGAAAGACTTCCTGCTTTTCAGCTAATGACTCCATTGAGTTGTAGCTATGTTGGGGATCTGGGGCTGCGTTGACGTAGAGTAATTCTGTATTTTTTGCTGTAGGACCAGTAGGAGCTTTCAGTAGATCAGCGCAGACAGACAGCCCTCCCAGGCCTGAATCAGTGACTACCAGACGCATGGAAGCTGCTTCAGTACCGATTGTTGAAAAGATAGTGCGAGATCAGCCATTCATTTCCACCACGAAATCCCCATACTTCTGAAGTCGCTAGGAAGAACATCCGCCAGCGCTGGAACCAGACATCGGCATCTTCGCCATAAGTTTCACGAAAGGTTTTTAGAATTTCTCCCTTCTGTGAATCCATCATATGTAACCATGTATCAGCTGTCCGCTGATAATGTAAACCACTCAGCACCCAGTGCTGCTCTAATAGCAAGTCTTTCTGGAAATAGAGTAGCAGATCGTTGGAAGGCATGATGCCACCTGTGAAGAAGTAACGCCCCATCCAATTGGAATCTCCTTCAGAGGAAAAAGCGTAGGCGTAACGACGGTGGCTGAAGATATGGATGAAGAGTTTTCCTTCCGGTTTCAGCCAACAAGAAATTCTCTCCAACAGTGACTGCCAGTTACGCATGTGCTCAAACATTTCTACTGAGACAACACGATCAAAGTGCAGTTCTGTAGTGAAGTCGTTCATATCGCATGTTTCTACACTTAGGTTCGTCAGACCGAGCTCTTTGGCACGTGACTCAATAAATTCACGCTGAGGCCGAGAATTTGAAACAGCCAAAATTGAGGAGTTTGGATAATGCTTTGCTATCCATAAGGAGAGAGAACCCCAGCCACAACCGAGTTCGAGAATCTGTTGACCATTCTGCAACTGCGCTCTCTCACAAGTCAGAGCTAGCATGGAAGCTTCAGCGTGCTCTAATTCTGTAACGCCTTCAGGGAAATGACAGCAACTGTACTTGAGATGTAGCCCTAAGACTAATTCAAAGAATCTCGGAGGTAGTTCATAGTGTTGCTCGTTTGCTTCTTGAGTGTGCAGAGCAATCGGACTCTGTCGCATCTCTTCAACAAACGCCATCATTGCTTGCCATTCCTGATCCGGACTCTCCCATGTTTGCTCTCGAAGACGCTGTAGCAAAAGCAGACGAATGCCAGCACGAGTCAGCAAATCCGGAATACGACCATTTTCGACGAGTTCAATCAGGAAACGTAAGAACATGTACAAGACACTTTGAAGGTTTAGAATAACAGACCTTCTCAGCGTAACCTATGTGGGATAACAGACAAGTGTAGAGAATTAAGCTTACTAGAGTAACTTTAGTAAGCTAAGTTAAGCAAGTTGTGGGTTATAGAAAAAAGTGCGCACAGAGGCGCACAAAAGAGCTTATTTGGCGTCGCGACAGTAGTCGTTGTAGGGAAAGCCAATGCTCCCGTCGCAGAAACGACGGAGAATCAGGTACTCACCGCTGCAGCCAGTACTCACTAGAACCGTACCCCCCAGTACGAGCCCCAGCACTAGCTTGCGGAAGAGCCGCTGTCGGAAGATGTGCATGGACACCTCATAATCGAATGGAAGCAAGAGAAACAGACACAATAGATGGGTATCAATTTTTGTGCCCCAAGTTATCAAGGGTCGGCACACACACGAAAACCCAGATAGTCATGCCTAATTTCTGGTGGATTACCACCTCTTTGCCAAAGTTCAAGGGATTCTGGTTGATTTCTATAGCTCCCACCGCGAACTGTTCGCAATCTCCCTTCTTTAGGACCACTTGGTTGGGTGACTGTTTCTAGTACTAGGGGCGCATAATAGTCCTGAACCCATTCCCAAAGATTTCCCTGCATATCAAAGAGTCCCCAAGTATTCGGTTGCTTGCGCTGAATAGGTTGGGGACCCGGTTGGGAAAGATTGTGGCTGTGCCAGGCGTGTTGGTTGAGGCATTTGGCTTCTGTCCCGCAACCAAATCGTCCTTTTCCCTCAGCTCGGGCAGCATATTCCCATTCTGCTTCCGTGCAGAGCCGATAATTCCCTGGGTATTGAAGACTAAGCCAGCGTGTGTATTCCTGAGTCTGATCCCAGGAAATATAATTGAGGGGAGCGTCAATCTGATCTGGATTTTTCATTGTCCAGTAGTGTGATTCGGTTGGTTCTGAATAATGACAAGCACCAGCCTCCACACACAATCGATATTCACCTACGGTGACTTCGTGATTGAGAATGTAATAGATCTGATTCATCACCACTTCACGCTCTGGTGGTTTGCTAGGGCTACCCATCACAAAGCTGCCTGGCCAGATTGGAACCATCCCCGGTGCAAGAGTGTGTGTCTCAAAGGACCATTCGTAACGAGCCTCCAGGCGGTTTCCTGTCAAATCCTTTAGCTCGGGTAGCAGCGTTACCCGATACGTCATTCCATACAACCAGGGTTGCCTCGGAATGAATTTCAGGCTGGTCCCTTCTACCTGCAAGTTACCTTCTACTGAAAAATTACGAGCCCCTTGGGTTGCTTGAATCCTTACTGATTCTTTACTAACTGTCTGAGGATCCAATGGTTGACTCAGATAAACATTGATTGATTGGTCAGCTTGAACTTGGGTCCCTCCATCAGTTGGGTTGACCAGTACAACACTGGGAGGTCGCATCAAGGGAGGTGGTGAAGTTAGGAAGTTCCAACGTAATTCACTCAGTATTTCTCCATTCTGGCCACGTAGAGACTTGAGTAAGCTGACGGTGTAGGAAGTATCGTAAGTGAGTGCAGAATTGGGAGTGAGTGTGAGACTATTGCCCCTGATACTCAGACGGAGTGAAATTTGAGTGCCTTCGGAATCAGCCAGCGTAAAACTCTCAGCGGTTAGATTTTTGGAGTCCAGCGGTTGATTAAAATTGAGTAGGATCAGTGTATCTGGAGAGACCGTGGCGTTGGGGGCTGGAACCAGAGAATTGATGGAGAGTAGCTTTGGTGTCTGGTTGAACTCTGGAGCCGAGACCGGCTCGGAGATGGGTTGGTTCTGTCTACTTTTCGAGCTTTCACCTGTTGATACAGCGGGAAGTAACTGTGGAGGATTTTCTGATAGTGATTTCTTGCGTTCACAAGAGATCAAGAAGTAAAGCGATAAGACAAGTAGCAGATGGAACAACCTCATGATCCCCCCTCGGACAAAGAGCAACGATGGGGGTGGCTGATGCTGAAAGATAACGAGACTAACGACCGAGCAATTGATTCATATTCAGCATCGGTAGCAAGACAGACAGCGCAATAAAGCCGACAATTCCACCCATCAATACAATCATAGTTGGTTGCAGCAGAGCCGTCAGACCCTCCAACAATCTACTTACTTCTTCCTGCATACGGTTTGCCACACGTTCTAACAACTCATCGACACGGGCTGCTTCTTCTCCAATAGCCACGACGTGTTGGACATAATCCGGGAAATAACCAGTTCGACCCATTGCTGCTGAAAGTGGGATTCCCTTGTTATTGACTTCAATGATCATCTTGTTTAGCTGTTCAATCAGCAGTTGATTGACAACCACGTGTCGTGAAATTTCCAGAGCGGTCTTCAGATCTACTCCGCTTCCGAGCAAGGTTCCGAGAGTTTGACAAAAACGAGCGATCAGTACCTTCTGCATCAGGGGACCAATCAGTGGTGCTTTCAGTTGCAGTTGCTGGAGGACTTTCTTGCCAAACTCACTACGCAGAAAAGCTGAGAAACCGAAAATTAAAATTACTAACCCAATCAAAACAAGGTACCAAGAGTGAACCATGAAATCGCTGAGTCCCATTAAAATTCTGGTGGGTAAGGGTAGCAGGGTTCCTTTGCTAGCAAAGATTTGTGTGATCTTGGGCACGATGTAAGTGACCATAAAGACAACTACTAGCAATGAAAAAACCAGCATGAAAGCTGGGTAAATCATTGCTGATTTCAGTCTACCTCGCAGACGTTCTTGAGTTTCGTAATAATCAGCGAGCCGCTTGAGGATTGTGCCCAGATTCCCGCTGTTCTCTCCTGAACGAATCATACTAATATACATCTCAGGAAAGATTTTTGGGTACAGTTGCAGCGCATCCGCCAAAGATCCTCCTTCAACAACACGCGCTCGGACTTCGGCCAGGATTTCTTTAAATCCCATGTCTTCAGTCTGCTCGATGATGAGTTGTAAAGCCTTGTCGTAAGGAATTGTAGCATCCATCAACACTTCGAACTGTCGAGTGAAGAGAGTCAACGCCCGCTTGTAATTAGTTCCACGTTTTGGCAGGAAGGAATGACTGGTATTGCGGGAAACCCGAATTTCCTTGGGATAGAGCTGCTGAGAGCGTAGTCGCTGACGCAGGTCACTTTCACTAACAGCATCTTCAGAGCCCTTGTGGAGAACTCCAGCTTGGTCAAAAGCTTGGTACTGGTAGAGTGGCATGGTCGAGTCTCAACGGGAGTTTCGGTGGGGTTGAACCTGGTATTTCCAAACAGCACGCTGGTGCTCCCTCAAGGTACGAGAGAATACGCTACTGCCGTCTCCCCGTGCAACGAAATAAAGATATTTCACGCTGGCAGGCTGCAATGCACTATGAAGGGAGTCCCAGCCAGGGTTACTGATGGGTGTCGGAGGTAAGCCCGTTTCTGTATAAGTGTTGAAAGGTGTTGGGGTCTCTAAATGTTTCCGTGTGAGATTACCATCAAAATTTGGAATCCCATAGATTACTGTTGGATCACTCTGCATCTTCATCTTCAAGCGCAAGCGGTTGTGAAAAACTCCGGCAATCAGCGGACGATCCTCTGCTGTCCCGGTTTCTTTCTCAATCATTGACGCAAGGATCAAGAGTTGATGGTCACTTAGCTTTTTACCCCCTTCAGCAGGAGTTTCTAAGCGCAACTGGATAAAACGATTATTGAATTCTTGAATCATCAGGTTCAGGATTTCACGTTCGCTGCTCTCCTGTGCTATGAAGTATGTTTCTGGGTAAATAACCCCCTCCAGGGTTTTTAAACCTTGAATTCCTGATAGCTTGCGCAATGTATAGTCTGTAAATAGTTCATCGTATTGATCGGCTTGACCAAGACCCTGCTCTACAAGGCGGGCTGTGGCTTGTTGGTAGCTCAGGCCTTCTGGGATGGTGACACGAATCTGTAGACCGCTGCCAGAAACCAGGTGGTTGAGGAGTGTAGCGTGGTTCCAGCGGGGATCTAACTGAAATTCCCCGGCTTGTAATCTGTGATGCTGTCCATTTAGGCGAGCGAGAAATTCAAACCATAGGGGTTGTCGAATCAGGTTGGCTTCTCGGAGTTGCTGAACAATTTGGGAGAAGTTGCTTCCACGCTCGATTCGTACCCGGACGGGCTCATCACCCTGACCTATTGGAAGGTTCCAGAGCCAGATCAGATTGAGAGTTAACAGAAAGAATCCTAACAGCAGCCCAATACGTTTTCTAGCCAATCCCCCAAACAAAATTCCCGGTCGCTTCATGTGCAGCGATTCCGGAAAGGCGGAGAGATCTGTCGGAAGGTTCCTCGTATCTTGACATCAAAGAAGTCCCCACAGCGAAACCCTTGTAGCATCATTGTCAATGGTCCTAGTTGATCCTGCAGCTTTTGCGAAAGCCGCACTTTCAGATCCAGATCAATTCTCGATTCCAAGAGATTTCTTTCGTTGATGCGGATATTGCCAGTGATATTCCCCTCTAGATCGCCATTCAGAGTCAGTTGACTGATCTCGATCAACTGCTGTTGCATTGAGATCGCATACGACACCTCTGGTAGATTCAATTCAGTAATGGAGAGTCCGTTGAGTAACGGGTGTTCCTGGTTTAGGCGAAATCGGAAGTCTGTCATGGAACCCTGCAAGGTACCGATGGGCAGCAGCTGCTGTCTTCTTTGCAACTGTGCCAGGTTCTTAATCTCAACCTCAAGCGACAACACTCCTGCTGGAAAGCCAAAGGGAAGAGCATTGGCCAGCGGTACTTGTTGTAGCATCAATTCATCCAAGGATATATTTAGGTTACTCATTCCAGGGAGATCCACTGTGAGCTTGAGGTCAGACTGATAGAGTTGAGACTGCACCCAGAATTGCTGAAATCGCAGAATGGGTAGGAAAGGCAGTGTTACTTGATCCAGTTGAGCTAGGGTTTTCAACGGAAGCATCCAAAGCTGTGGAGGGCTTGGAAAAGTAACTGAGGGAGTAGAGAGGTGGGTCCATTCGAGTTGGATTGGTTCGATCTCAAGTTGGAGGCCTGCCTGATGTTGAGCTTGTGACTCAATATAGTTGGCAATGGCTTCTCCAGGAAATTGCTGGCGAAAGCCAGCGAGCAATGCCACAATGAGCAGTACCAGGAAAGCAATGAATGCGAATAGAACCTTGAGGATTAGCAGTGGTAGACGTTGCAAGCCGGCCTTTGCAGATCAGGAGTTGGAGGAACGAGGACTCTGTTTGAAGACCTGAAAGTTCAAGCGCACAACACGACTTCCTGGAGCCACGCTGAAAAGAAGCTGCTCGATCTGAAGGACTGGTTGGTTATTTTCAAGCTTATATAGGACCTCCAACGCATCATCCAGATTCAGCTTGTCCAGACGCACTTGGACACCATCCAGTCCTTCTGGTGGGTTGCTGAGTACATTGAGTTGCAGGTTGTCCTGAATCTTTAAATCTCGAGCAACAGCTTCGACAAAAGCAGAAAGTGGCTGCTCCATTACTGGTGCAAGTGGCCGATTTTTCAGTTGGTTCCACTCACTAGCCAGCACCTGCAACTGGCGTAGTTGTTGTCGCCGATTATCCAGTTGTTGTTGCAACAGTGCTTCCTGACCAGCGAGCTGCTTTTGTACATACACTCCTCCAAAGGCCAAGCCAATGAGAAGCAATAAACCCAGCAGTAGTTGTTCACGAAGGGTCAGTTCACGCATGAGGGCACGCGGTCAGAAGTAAAAAGAATTCGTACCACTGGCGGCGATTTCCGAACTCGCAGTGGATTGCGGGTACAGTAATTGGTAAAGCCAGCATCGATGAAGCGGTAGGGCAGCTGTTCGTCCCGCCCCACTGGAATTCCAAGGCGATGGGTTTGCAGGACTTGTTCCGGACGATAACCGTTGTCCATCAGCTCCAGACGGTCTGCTATCAACTGTTGTTGATCCCAATCTGGAACCTGTAGTCCTAGAGAGCGACAGAGCAGGGTTTGACCTGAGCAGAGTCGCTTCGAGTCACGAATTCGACCGGCGATACGATTGCGGTGCTGCATGGTTTGCACCATCGCTTGGGAAGTTGGATCATCTGAAAAGAAGGGAAAAATCACTGCTGATTTGAGTAGCACGGCGTTGCCTTCTCCTCGACAACTAAAGTTGAAGGAGTCACCACCGTGCGCATAGTACATATAGATGGTACCGGGTGCTCGGAACAGAGCGTTGCGTTTGGGGGTCCAACCCAGCGAGGCGTGGCTACCTTTATCAGTCAGGTAGTAGGCTTCTGTTTCGATCAGTTGTGCTGCCAACCACTGCCCATCCAGATGATGCCGTAGCACCTTTCCCAATAGATCCCGAGCAACCTCACAGGCGTCGCGATCAAAAAAATCCTGGTCTACGGGAGTCATTCGTCGATCAGTTCCATCCATCCATAGGGATCTTCCATCTCGCCATACTGGATACCAGTCAGGTTCTGGAAGAAGCGTTGGGCGACAGGTCCAGTTTTTCCTTCCCCAACGAGGAAGCTCTCACCCTTCCAACTAAGTTCACCAACTGGAGAAATGATGGCAGCAGTTCCAGAACCAAAGATCTCCTTAATGGTCCCTTGGCGCACCCCGTTGAGTACCTCATCAATGCGGATACGCCGCTCCACCATTGGTAGTCCCCAGTGGCGTCCGAGTTCCAGAACAGACCGACGGGTGATGCCAGGGAGGATGGTTCCGTTGAGTTGGGGCGTTACGATTTCATTTTCCATGACAAAGAAGATGTTCATTGAACCAACTTCTTCGACATATTGTCGTTCCACCGCATCCAGCCAGAGGACCTGTGTATAGCCCTTGGCCTGGGCTTCCTTTTCAGCCAAATTACTAGCAGCGTAGTTACCTGCTGTCTTCGCTTCTCCTACACCACCAGGAGCAGCTCGGACATACTCTTCTTCAACAATGATCTTAACTGGGTTAAAACCCTCTGGGTAGTAGGGTCCGACTGGGCAGAGGATGATGAAGAACAGGTATTCCTTCGAAACCTTCAGTCCCAGTGCTTCTTCGGTAGCAAGCAGAGTTGGGCGGATGTAGAGAGATGTTCCTGGTTCATTTGGAACCCAGTTTTGGTCGGTACGCAGCAGTAGTTTGAGTGCTTGTAGCCCGGTTTCAACATCCAGTTCGGGTAGACAGATGCGCTGAGCAGTTCGTTGGAGTCGCTCAAAGTTCTGCCGAGGGCGAAAGAGGCGAACCTTTTGATCAGCTCCTCGATAAGCCTTCATCCCTTCGAAGGCAGACTGACCATAGTGCAGCACCAAGGTGGAGGGAGACATCTGCAAGTTTTGGAAGGGCTGAATCTTGGCCGAGTGCCACCCACTGCGATCGCTGCTCCAGCGAATCAACAGCATGTGGTCCGAAAAAACAGTGCCAAAGGTTACCCCAGTCAGGGTACTTGGTGGGGTCTTGCGTGCTTGCTGTGGAAGTAGTTCCTGTACAATGTCCATGTGTGTGTTGCTGGAAGAGGAAGGGTGAAGTGGTCGAACTCAGTTGCTATTGAGATACTGCATCTGACGATATACCTGCTCTTGCCGATAATCATCGTAGTGCAACAACAGATAAGCCGTGGTTGAAATAGTACTTACGAGCAGCAACAAGGCGATGCGTATAATCCACTTGGTATGGTGCATAGTTTCGGCCGACAAAAAAATTGAAATTATGTAGAAATCACCCCATGCTTGTCAAGCGGACGCTCTCAGAATGCAAAACCAACTGTGAAGACCATTGCCGCCGGTAACCGCATTGAAGAGTACCAGCGGTCCCGACGTTCATTCTGCTCTTCTTCCAGATTGGCTCTGAATTTATCAGGATTATCAGTGAATTTGATATTGTTGTACTTATTTTTAACCGAGTAGGACTGTTCGGAAGGAATCGTCCAGCGCAGGAAATCAAAAGAAGTGAACATGTTTTCAGAGATCTTCTGAAACCCAACTCCTACGGTGTAGGCACTGGTTTCAATGGTCATGTCATAGTAGGCTTGTGCTGGTTCGTACTTGCCGTTGACTATTACTCTTTGCCCATACTTGATGTAACCTCGGTTATAAAGCTCTAATCGTCGTTGCTCACTGGTACCAGCTATGTAGAAACTCTCCGCAATAAAGACCTTGGCATACACTGACATATTTGTAATTCGGACATCCCCAATTCCATCTTTTCGTAAATCATCTAGAGCACTGAGAATATTGGAGTCTACCAACTCAAAACCCACGACAATAGGGTCGTAATAAGCCCCTAGCACAATCCCCGGAGAGGTCAGCAGTAGTGGGCTAAGCCCATACTGTATTCCGAAGAGGAGGGCAAAATTACGCTCAAATCGATAGCCTCCCAATTGCAGCGATTCTTCTGTCTCTGGATCGAGTAGAGGATCTTTATCCAGTGGAGAGGCTGATTCTTCCTGAGCTCCTAACCACATAGGGACCAACAGAAACAGGAAGAAGAGCGGGAGTAAACGCAGACGCATAGACTTGCTTCGCCGACAGGTTTGAAGAATAGTGCGAGACTTACACAAAATAGACCACAAATTCTTGCCGACTACCTTGCTATGACTAGCCTCGTGCGCATTGACCAGCACCTGCTGAGCGATCTGAGCCAACGTGCTTGTCAGCATTCACGACGACGTTTGAACCATAACTTTCATGAATCTCTAGATGTTTTTAACCGGATGCTCAACGCAATTGAGCCTGATAGCTACATTTATCCTCATCGACACCAACATTCTCCATTGAAAGAGTCCTTCCTGGTCCTGTGAGGCACTGGGACTGTCATTGTATTTACAGACATATTTGGAAGGAACCCCATAGGTACCGGCCTATCTACAACGCCTGCACAGACAGGTAGACCAGGCTCAGCAAATGTAATCTCGTTAAAAAAGTGGATTGACAAGTTCCAGAGGCTGGTAGATATTTTTTCCGATTATTTCCGCATCAAATGCCGACGTGGCGGAATTGGTAGACGCGCTAGATTCAGGTTCTAGTGGGGGCAACCCCGTGGAGGTTCGATTCCTCTCGTCGGCACCAAAATTCAAATTTTCCTATCTGATTTCAATAACTTAGTCTACTAAACAAGACTGATTTTTTGCTAAACTTTTCTGATTTCCCCAAATTAATTCTGGAATAGTCATTACTCTAATCATTACTAATTGATTCTCGTCTGAACGATGAGCAGTTGGTGATTGAGGAAGGACATTCCATGGCATGGTTACGAACCCCTTCTCGACTCGTTCAGAATCCTCGTTCTGGTTCCTCTTTTTTCTTTCAAGTCTACATTCCCAAAGATTTGACTCATCACTTTGATGAAATCAAATCCTTCCGTATCTCTCTTCAATCTGGTACCAAAGCACATTCGAGCAGATTGAGTAGAAATCTCTCAGCAACAGTTGACACTCTTTTCAATGAAATCAGGTCAGGTATGCGTTCACTGACGATAGCAGACATCAAGGAAATCCTCAGAATTGAAATCAGGAAATCCATTCTGCACTCCCGTCATGTTCATCTGGGCACCAATGAATTCTCTGAAGAGTCAGTTCAGGAGAGTCTTAAGCACCAACGTAGCAGAAAAAAGAATCTCAAGAGTACTCTTCAGCAGAACCTAAAGGAGTACGAATCAAGGATTGATCAGACTCTGGAGGCAATTCTTTCCAGCAAGGAGATTGAGATTCATCGCAATTCTGTAGATTACAAGCAACTGAGAAGGAATTTCGTCAGGATTCACAATCTCAGACTGAAGTGGATTGAAGACCTGCTGGAGAACAAAGGCAGGAAGGATTCAGACTTTGAAGCAGAAGCAGAGACTCTAGTAGACATGGAACTATATGAGAGAGAGAACAAGGTTCATTCAACCCCAAATAAATCAGTTCAATCGGTGTCTGATGTAAACGGGGTTTTAGAGACGATTGAGGGTTATCTGGAGAGAAAGAGACTGGAGAAAACAGCAGAGAGAACCATTGGAGAGAAGAAGGCGGTCCTTGAGGAATTCTGTGAAGTCACCGGAATAGACTTTATGGAGCAGGTGTCCAAGGAGGTCATCAGGAACTACATCACGGTTCAGTCTAAACTCCCCCTAAATCGAAAAAAGAACCCAAGGTATCGTGACAAAACGATTTCGCAAATTTTGGAGATTCAGGATGTGGAGGTGCAAGGAGTCAATAACATCAACAAGAAACTCACAGTTCTGACGGCATTCGGCAACTGGAGTGAGAAGAATGGATTTCTCAAGCAGAACCATTTCAGTGGAATGAAACTAGATGCAAAGAAGGCAGGAGCAGTTGAAAGAGAAAACTTCAATGATCAGGATCTGAAGAAGATTCTCAATCCCCAGACCTATCTCAACTCAACCATCTACGGCATCTCTTCAGTTACCAAGAAACCAATCTCCAATCGAGAAGCATACTACTGGATTTTTCTACTAGGCATCTTCACTGGTCTGAGAACCAATGAGATGACTCAACTGAGACTGGAAGACTTTCAGCAGGTGGATGATGGTGTCTGGATGATTCAGGTGCAGGAGACAGAAGAAACCAGAGTCAAAACACGCAATAGCATTCGCAGAGTTCCTGTTCATCCGAAACTGATTGAACTGGGAATTCTGGACTACATTCTAAGACTGAAGAATCAAAAGAAAGAGAGATTCTTCTGGGAACTGAAGATGGTTAGAGGCAAGTATGGGAAGGAAGTCTCAAGATTCTATAACGAAAAGTATTTGAAAGAGGTTGGAGTCTGGAAGCAGACGGTTAAGGTTCTCTACTGCACTCGTCACACTCTGATTCACAATCTCTACAGAAAGGGAGTGGATGAGAATGTGATCAAGACTCTGGTCGGTCATGAGAAGGAATTTACTATGAAACACTATGGAGGAAATCCCTATGATGCAGAGCAACTACTGAAGGAGATTTCTAAAGTGGAGTATCCTAGTGTGGATTTTGGGAGTCTGAGGGTGGATTGGAAGAGAGAGAAGTGATGATGGGAGAGGGTACTGTTGAACTCAGTTACTGACCTATAGAAACTCTATTAAACCCAACACTATTAAATTACCTTAGTAAAAGGTAATTGTCAAGTTTTTTATTAATTAGTATTGACAATTTATAGGTCAAACTAAATTCAATTATTGATAATAGAATACTATCTTTGATACATCAATCTAACGCACTAATTAAATTGATTATTAATATAAATTATCAAACATAATTACTAGATCTGTTTAAATGAATTTGACGCAAGCAGAGTGAGTAACATTACATCTGAGAATCAGGAGAAACCATGGATACAGACAAAAGAAACAAGATTCTCTTCAGTGCATGGGAGATCTATAAGGAATCAATTTCTAGGGAGGTAACTGGTTCCAGAAATGAGATTGAATTCAATGAGAATTGTTTCAAGTATTTGGACAGATCTGTTGAAGCAGCAATCACTTTTAATACACATGCAGAAGAAAGACTGGAAAGTAAAGAGCAGGAGAGAATGAATAGAGAATTGATCAGAAACCAACTACAAAACAAAGAAAAAGATGAGACATGAACAGAATGATTACCCCAGAATCAACCGTTGAAGAGAGAGAGAGAAGCATGTTGATTCTGAGGCAATCAGACTGACCCGTAACTATTTATGTCTCTGGGAATCATCAATGGTCTCTGAGCAGAAATCCATGAAAGGAGTGAGATTGTTCTCAGGTTCCTTCGAATCCCTATAGATTGGATTTCTGGGGTCAGATTTAGTGGGGGAGGTGGTTTTGGGTAGAAGTAATTCCATCTCTTCTTCAAAATCTTCAGTAAATAATCCTGAGAGAATTCCTCCCTTTGATAACAGTCCGTCTCCTCCAACAGAAATTCCCACCAGAGTTAGTGAAGCAAGAGCAGAAACCTGTTGAGAAAGTAAGTCCATTTTCTCTTCAGAATCTTGAGTTGATCTGACTTCTCTTCCTTTGTTGATGACCCTCTTCTTAATGGCAAGAGCAAGCATTCTGGCGGCAGCATCACTGAGTTTTCCTTCTTCTATTTCTTTCATTTCTAGACCCTCTTCTTTTCATTCTCTTCGGGAGTTGAGTACTCAGACTGACTAAGTACTTCTGAAGTATTTATTCAGTAGAAGAGGAGAGAAGAATAATGATGAAACAGATAACAAAGAGTCTGAGGAACGATGAATTCAGGCAACTGATCAGGGACGACATGGACTTCAGTCAACCGATGCACCACAAGAGCAGAGAGAAACAAAGAAAAATAACTGATGGAATGACTCAAATGATGATCAACATTCTCAATTGGTCAGAGAGACACTCTCGATATGAAGATATCTGGAATGCAGTTCGATTCAGCAGAGATTTCCAGAGGCAGATTTGTTCCTCAGACCAGCAGTCTGTTCAGCAAGTAATGCAGAGCAACGGGTTTGTGATTGATTCTCACTACATTCCTCCAGTGGGAGGAAGAGCAGGAGAGACCAAGGCGATCTTTGTTTCAAAGGAGAAGATTGTTCGTGCAGGCAATTGGATCAAGAAGAAGTATCTCCAGCAGACACAGAAGATTGAGCATCAAGGATTCAATGTTGACTGGACTCAGACCTTTGACTTCGGTGATGGAGTTCAAATTCCCTCAAGGATTCGGATTGATGCAGCAGTACTGCAGGAGTTCTGTGAAGAAAAGTTCAATGAAGATGAGAAACTGCATGCGGATTGGCATCTTGCAGTGATGCTGATAAGTGCAATGGAGAATGAAGGATGGATGGAGCAGAACTATTGGGTTTCTCCTCTGGGAAGATTGTTTGGTAGAGGGATTTCTTCTCTGCAGTATTGTCCGAAGGAACTCCTGCGGAGGATTCTTCCGAAGACCTGTTCTGTGTTAGATGTCAACACAGCAGCACTGGTGATTCTGCATCAGGAACATCAAAGACTGGTTCCTTGCAGATCTTCCTTTCCGCACCTTGAGGAATTCATTGCAGAGAAGACAAGAATTCGGAAAGAGATTGCAGACTCTCTGGGAGTGGCGATTGATCAGGTGAAGAAGGCATTCACTGCAATTGGGTTTGGAATCAAAAGAACCACAAGTTCCTATCCGGTAAGAGATCCTCTTGGTGGTGGAATTCAGTATGAAGAATCCACTCTAACCAAGAACTTTGGTTCCAGGCAGACCGCCGAGCAGTTTCTGGAGAACGAGTTTGTAAAAGAATACTGGAATGAGTACAGCAGACTTGGAGCAGAGTTAACGAAGGAGGTAAGAAAGCAGAATCCAGCATGGATGGAGGAACTCAAGAGGACTCTAGAGATTCCTAAGCACCAGATTCTTCCTAAGAAGACAATTCTGTTCTATCTGTTCCAGCAGTCAGAAGCAGGAATTCTTAAGTCCATCTGCAGACAGGTTGGAGCAGATCTAGTTCTTCCTAAACATGATGCAGCAGTTATCCTCAAGAGGTATGAACCCCAAGAGGTCTTCAGGATCGAGCAGGGAATTCTGGAGGACACTGGTTTTCAAGTGAAACTCTCTAGTGAACCAGTTTGACTCTAGAACAATTGACCTGCGGTCAATTGGTGTACTCCCTTCGGGAGTCCACCAGCACCTGTAGATTGTATAGAATTGTTGTTTCTCTTGAGGATGATGATTCTTGTGCTGGAATTCCTCTAGAGGTTCTAGAGAAGGTCTGGACTCTCTCTTGTACCATTAATGACTGACTAGAGAAGGTTCTAGAGGGGTTCTATTCTCTCTCTTGTACCATTAATGACTGACTAGAATGATTAGACTGAATTCATTGGGTATTTAGGGATTAGTGAAATAGAGTTGAGGGATGACTGTCTGGTTAGTAAGAACTGGTCACAGAGAGAGATCTGAGGGTTCTGAAGAGGTGATTTGGGGGGAATTAAGAGGTTCTTTGGGTTAGTTGTGTTGAGGATGTAAAGGGATTTTATTGAGGTATTTCAGTTGGAGGTGATGGACTATTATCTAAGGCAGGAATTGTCAGTGGACTTTTCACAGAAGAATTTGAAAAAGAACTTACTGGCACTCCCCCAAAAAATGGAAATGACATTCTAATCTATAGGGATTCAAACGAACCTAGGAAAAATACTGATCAAGATTTAATGAATCTCTATGTGGAGCAACTATCAGAACTTCATAAAAAGTCACTCCTGTTTAATGAAAATTAATACTGAGTGTTCTGATCTTCAGTTGCTTGGTATTTATTCCCTATTCAATAATCCTTACCAAGAAATTTGATTTCATGGAATGAGGGTGAGATTACTGTTTATTGCCGTTGGTATCGTACTTGACAATGAAGAAATCTACGCCTCCAGCACTGGTGTTTCCATCCAGACCACCTGAAGTGTATCCCGTCACGTAGACGTTGCCACTAGAGTCACTGGTGATGCCATACCCATAATCAGAAGTAGAAGTTCCAAGTTGCCTTGTCCACTGCTTGACTCCACTGCTGTTGTACTTGACCACAAAGAGATCATCATTCCCAGCACTAGTGTTTCCATCCAGACCACCGGTAGTGTATCCGGTCACATAGAGATTGCTACTGGAGTCACTGGTGATGCCATACCCATAATCCTGACCAGAAGTCCCGAGTTGTTGGGTCCACTGCTTCACTCCAGAACTGGAGTACTTCACTACAAAGAGATCAGCACTCCCAGCATGGGTGTTGCCATCGAGACCACCTCCAGTGTCTCCCGTCACATAGATATTTCCTGAAGAGTCACTGGTGATGCCTCTCCCTTCATCACTAGAAGAAGTCCCGAGTTGCTGGGTCCATTGCTTGACACCACTGCTGTTGTACTTGACCACGAAGAGATCCAAAATCCCAGCAATGGTGTTGCCATCGAGATCCCCAGTAGTGTATCCCGTCACATAGAGATTACCACTGGAGTCACTGGTGATGCTACTACCACTTTCACCACCAGAAGAACCGAATTGTTGAGTCCACTGTTTGACTCCACTGCTGTTGTACTTGACCACGAAGAGATCCCGACCCCCAGCATTGGTGTTGCCATCCAGACCACCTCCAGTGCGTCCAGTCACATAGACATTTCCTGAAGAGTCACTCGTGATGCCATACCCATAATCCCAATCGGAAGTCCCGAGTTGCTGTGTCCATTGTTTGACGCCACTGCTGTAGTACTTGACCACGAAGAGATCACGTCTCCCAGCACTGGTGTTTCCATCGAGACTACCATAAGTGTATCCGGTCACATAGACATTTCCTGAAGAGTCACTGGTGATGCCCAACCCACCATCATTTTCGGAAGTCCCGAGTTGCTGGGTCCACGATGAACTAAAAGTTGTAGTTGTATTACTATTTCCTTGATTTACTGGCAAATATCCTGAAACCAAAACTGGAACGGTTCTGTTGGTCGTAGTTCCATCTCCGAGTTGTCCTGCATTATTTTGTCCCCAGCATTTGATAGTGCTGTCTGAAAGCAGAGCACAGGAATGATTTTCTCCAACGGTAATTTTGGAAGCAGAAGAGATTTCTGATTCAGGGACAGTTACCGGACGAGACATATTGGTCGTAGTTCCGTCCCCGAGTTGTCCTGCATAATTATGCCCCCAGCATTTGATAGTGCTGTCAGAAAGCAGAACACAATTGTGATTCCCACTTGAAGCAATATTGGAAGCAGTGGAGATATCCAAAACACTGACAGGAGTGGTCCTTTGCGTATTAGAACCATCTCCGAGTTGTCCATTGCCATTATCACCCCAACACTTGATAGAATTGTTGGAGAGCATTGCACAGGTGTGAAAATTACCACCAATAACTGCGGTAGCAGTGGAGATACCTGAGACAGTGACGGGAGTAGTTCTGTCAATCTTGGATCCATCTCCAAGTTGTCCATAATCATTCTCTCCCCAACATTTGATAGTTTTGTTAGACAAGAGGGCACAGGCGTGACGGTCATTGACAGAGATCGCAGTAGCGTTGGAGATACCTGAGACAGTGACAGGATTCGCTTTGTTTGTGGTAGAACCATCTCCGAGTTGTCCACTGCTATTATTTCCCCAGCACTGAACAGTACTGTTAGAAAGCAGAGCACACGAGTAGTATTCCCCACCACCGATCGCAGTAGCGTTGGAGATACTTGAGACATTGACGGGAGTCATTCTGTTTGTAGTGGATCCATCCCCGAGTTGTCCGTTACGATTATTTCCCCAGCACTGAAGAGTACTGTTGGATAGCAAAGCACATGTGAAAGTGCCTCCGCCACCAATCGCAGTAGCGTTGGAGATACTTGAGACATTGACGGGAGTCATTCTATTTGTAGTGGAACCATCTCCGAGTTGTCCATTGCTATTATTTCCCCAGCACTCAATTGTCTTATCAGACAACAAGGCGCAGGTATGAGAATCGCCTGCATGAATAGATGTAAGATTGGAACTGGTTGCAGGTACAGAGTTATTTCCTCCTGAAACAGTTGTAACCGTATCTTCTTTCAAGGGCATACAACTAGATAGAACACCAATAACTAGTAAGAAAATAATTGCAAGCACTCCCCCTGAATAATATACAGTGATCATTGTAATTCGATTTCCCAGACTCCACTTTGGGTGGTTAACTACACTTTTTAAAGACAACACAGTCATAGGTTTTCGTTCCAGTTTTTATATTGTCCAGTGATATTTCACTTTTCCCCCCAAATCGATATCCAAATGAAATTGTGAATGAATTTGCTGTATCGACGTTAGGATTTAAAACTGCACTATTCTTCTGGAAGATTGCGTTCTTAGACTCGTGATTTAACCCGATAACGAATCTTCCCAAGATTATAATCTTCATCCCAGTTTTGAGAATTGCCCCATTTACATAGTTATTGTAGGTATAGTTGTTCTTACTCCCATCACTCTCTGTTCGTGTAACCTTCAGTTCTCCAATTCCAAACCGATACCCCAGATCCACATAGTATTCAATCCAACTTGGATAGAGATTGAAACTGAACCCTGCAGTCAGATTGGCATAGTTTGACTGAAAGTCTGCTTCATGACCTCCTGTGTTTCCTGAGAGTTTGAGAGTTCCCAGATCCAGTCCCAGATCAACAAAAGAGAATGATTCAAGATTTCTGAATGAGAGGGAGTTCTCCGTTCCTGAAAGTTCCTTACTCTGACTGTCTGTTGATTCACTGTAATTTCCTGTTGCACTGCCTGAAGACAGGTATACATCTGTAACAGCATGTACAGAACTGTACAGGAAAATCAGCAATGGAAAAAGAAGACTCAGGAATCTATTCATTTTTCTTCAAGAATACTAGAGAGTTGCGGGACTCTATTGAAATCTTGGACTAGGATCAACATTTTTGTTGAACTTTGATAGAAGTCGAATTGATGCAATTTCTAAACTAAAAGTATCTTATTGCTTCACCACCGCTCCATTGACTAAGTCAGTTCAATTCAATTGGAATTCTCTGGACAACAGCATTCAGTATGAAGAATCCACTCTAACCAAGAACTTTGGTTCCAGGCAGACCGCCGAGCAGTTTCTGGAGAACGAGTTTGTAAAAGAATACTGGAATGAGTACAGCAGACTTGGAGCAGAGTTAACGAAGGAGGTAAGAAAGCAGAATCCAGCATGGATGGAGGAACTCAAGAGGACTCTAGAGATTCCTAAGCACCAGATTCTTCCTAAGAAGACAATTCTGTTCTATCTGTTCCAGCAGTCAGAAGCAGGAATTCTTAAGTCCATCTGCAGACAGGTTGGAGCAGATCTAGTTCTTCCTAAACATGATGCAGCAGTTATCCTCAAGAGGTATGAACCCCAAGAGGTCTTCAGGATCGAGCAGGGAATTCTGGAGGACACTGGTTTTCAAGTGAAACTCTCTAGTGAACCAGTTTGACTCTAGAACAATTGACCTGCGGTCAATTGGTGTACTCCCTTCGGGAGTCCACCAGCACCTGTAGATTGTATAGAATTGTTGTTTCTCTTGAGGATGATGATTCTTGTGTTTGACTCCCTCTAGACGAGTTCTGGACTCTCTCTTGTACCATTAATGACTGACTAGAATGATTAGACTGAATTCATTAGGTATTTAGGAATTAGTGAAATAGAGTTGAAGGATGACTATTCGATTAGAGAGAACTAGTCACAGTGAAAGATCTGAGGGTTCTGGAAATAAGATTTTTGGGTATTTAAAAATTTTTACGATAAGTTAATTTCGGGTGCAAAAAATTAAAATTTCATAAAAATAAGTTTTATTATTGATTTGAAACTATTTCTTCGATTAGAAACCAGTAGTGGTAGGAACATAATATGTACCCTTACCGTAGTTTCCGAACCCCCCGCTTTCATTTCTTCCCCAGCATTGGACAGTACTATTTGAAAGTAGTGAACAAGAAAAATAGGAACTGCCACCACCACCGCCTGTTTTCGAAACACTAATTGTACTAGAAGTAGATACTCCTGACACAGTAACTGGGGTAGATCTATTTGTAGTAGAATTATCTCCGAGTTGTCCGTAATAATTATATCCCCAACACTTTATAGTGTTGTCTGATAGAACAGCACAGGTATAGTAATTGCCAGTAGAGACTGCAGTAGCATTGGAGATTCCAGAGACAGAGACAGGAGTAGTTCTTTGTGTAGTTGACCCATCTCCGAGTTGTCCGTTACCGTTATTTCCCCAACACTTTACAGTGTTGTCTGATAGAACAGCACAGGTATGGGAATTGCCAGTAGAGACTGCAGTAGCATTGGAGATTCCAGAGACAGAGACAGGAGTAGTTCTTTGTGTAGTTGACCCATCTCCGAGTTGTCCGTTACCGTTATTTCCCCAACACTTTACAGTGTTGTCTGATAGAACAGCACAGGTATGGGAATTGCCAGTAGAGACTGCAGTAGCATTGGAGATTCCAGAGACAGAGACAGGAGTGGTTCTTTGTGTAGTTGACCCATCTCCGAGTGGTCCGCCGTTGTTACTTCCCCAACACTTTATGGTATTGTCAGAAAGCAGCGCACAACTGTGGTACCCTCCGGCAGAGACAGCAGTAGCATTAGAGATACCTGAAACAACAGTTTGGGGACTGTAGTTTGAAGTTGTTGATCCATTCCCAAGTTGCCCGTTACTATTTGATCCCCAACACTTTATGGTATTGTCAGAAAGTAGTGAACAACTGTGGTACCCTCCGGCAGAAACAGCGGTAGCATTAGAGATTCCATAGACATTTACTGGAGAGAGTTTTTCTACTCCAGTACCATCCCCAAGTTGCCCGGTACTATTCGAACCTGAACATTTGATGGTTCCATCAATGTATCGTGCACAAATATGATTTGCACCTTTCGCAGAAATAGAAGTTGGAGTGTTTAGTACAGTTGTAAAACTCCTCGAGTACGGTATCCCCAAATAATTTCCAGAACTGTTAGCAACAGAAGTAGAAATATCAATAGTGTATGTTGTTGAATAACTGAGATTACTTGAAGGATTAAAGGTTGCTACGTTATTACTGTAGGTAATTGCTCCTTGGATACTATTTCCACTACTGTCTTTCAAAGAAATATTGGTTCCATTGAGCGTATTGGAAGTCGTGATGGTAGAGTTGTCCATTGCCTCACTGAAAGTAATGGTAATGTTTGCAGTCAGACTGATGTTGTCTGAACCACCTGCTGGTGATATGGAAGCAACAGTAGGTCGAACAGTACTATTTGAAGACGCAGTAGTGAAACTCCAAGAATAATTTGAAGATAACGCATTGCCGGCAATATCTTTCACTCCTGTACTAACTGTCATTGTGTAAGTTGTAGACCAATTCAAATCGCTGGAAGGATTGAAGGTCGCAACTTTGCTACTGTAGGTGACTGCTCCGTTGATACTGTTACTCGCATTGTCAACCATCGTGATATTGGTAGTGTTGATGGTTGAGGAGTCCATGTCTTCGCTGAAGGTAATCGTGATGTCACTGCTGGCAGAAATGTTTGTCGCACCGCTTGGAGGTGAAATAGCACTTACTGTCGGTGAGGAATTGTCAGTTGTAGATCCGGTAGGTGTGGTCTGATTGTCGGAAGAACTTGTGTCGGTGGGTGAATTTTCATAGGAGACAACAGGCGGTGTATCCTTACAACCTGATAATAAAATCAGAATAAACAGAGTAACAATGCTTGTCTTCATATTTACCCTTGGCAGCAATTACATTTATTTCTGAGCAAATTACCATTCTACACCAATGAAAACCGTGACAATCTGGTTGTTGGTGACGACTGCTTTTACGTTACCAAACTCAGCATCCAGTTTGTGGTTGTAATTTCCCTGTTTTGCTCCCAGCACCCAGTTGTCTTCTAGATCGAGAAAAACCATTCCTTCCGAACCAATGAAATCATTTTGAAATTTTTCTGTTTCGTAGGTGGTCTCTTCGTTGTTTGAAGAAATGAATTTCTTTGAAAAAGTAGTTTCTCCTTTACCTGCCAGACCGTGAACACCGATATGAAGAAACCAAATCTTGATCTTTAATCCCAGCAGGGCATATCCAGAAACATTACGATAATAGATTTCATGCTGGTTCTTATTCTTATCAACGAATCTTGTGTCAACAATGGTATCTTGAATTCCAAGACCTGTTGAGATGCCGTATCCTCCTTTGCGATGAAAGAGAACAAACTCCTTAGAGCGACCGGAGATTTCTTCATCAATCGAGTTCTGCTCCTCTGTATACTCGCCAGAAGATATTCCAGTTCCCAACCAAGAACGATATTCGGTGACAGCACCTAAATCTCTAGGGATTACAATGCTGAGAAATGGTATCAATATCAGAAACGAGTACTTTTGCAATCTCGTATTCTTCATTAATCAGATCTCGTTTTGAGATTTATCAGATCTTTGTCAGTAAATAAAATTCTATTTATTAAATATTTTTAATAAATAATATAAGTATTTTAGATATAAATTTAACATAAAAGTATTTTATTGATTGAAACAAATAATGCAAAAATTTTTCCCAAATGCTTTTTTTTGTATCAGTTCAAAATGTTCTAGAATCTCTTTTTAGAACATTCCCTTACAATCCCCTAAGACAGAAGAAGACAGGCAAAACTACCCTGGAGATTCCTCTGAGTCTCCATTCACGAAAAGTGATTGAGGGGCATCTGCAGAATCGAAATCCGAATGACTTTGTCTTTAAGGGGCAGAAATCTCATTACACACGCAAAGCAATCACGACTCAGCAGTATCAGAGAATTATCAAGGGATGGATGAGAGAGTTGGGAATCGAAGATGTTTCAGGATACTCCAGTCACTCGATGCGAAAGACTAAGGCATCAGTTCTCTACAAGAAGACTTCCAATGTAGAAGCAGTCAGAAGACTTCTTGGGCATCAGAGTGTGACGGCAACCAGTTCTTATCTGGGAGTCGAAGATGAAGATGCAGCAGAGTTGGCGAGGAAGTTTAGTTTTTGAGTTTTATTTTCATAAGGTGAGAGCAGAAGGTTTCCAGAAAGATTCTCAATGTTCCCCTCAAAAACTGAAGATGAATTTCTAATCTGTTGGGATTCAAACGAACCTAGGAAAAATACTGATAAAGATTTAATGAATCTTTAAGTGGAGCAACTATCAGAACTCCATAGATAGTGATGCCTGTTGTTAAGTCTCACCGCACAGAAATCATCCTCCTTTTCTCTTCATCTGTGTGGTAATTCTTTTTGTTCACCAGTCATTACTAGAATGGTTAGTCTTTGCGGAGTTGTATAATTACTGTTTATTACCGTTAGTATCATACTTAACCACGAAGAGATCAACTAATCCGGCATCGTTCTTTCCATCGAGACCACCATTAGTTTACACTATTAGAATAAAAGTATTACTTCAGTGGTGTGCTAGTTCGATTTTTTACAAAATCTGATTCCTTTTTAAAAATATTTACATTGAAATTTATAATAGAATCATTGTGCATTTTAGTTATTTTTTTGTATCTGGGATGGTGATGTTCTCTTACCGGATTGTTATGTTTTGTGTTATAGCAACAAAGTAATGCAAGTCTAGTTTTACCACTGGTATTAGTATTAGAAGAATGTAATGAATTGGAATGAAAAAATAAAACATCACCAACGTTTAGTTCGCAATCCACTCTTTCCATATTTTTTAAAATGTATTCCA
>JACLAC010018107.1_pt1 | contig 39034 bp, 29 predicted proteins | sample 8027881 | NCBI WGS metagenome assembly JACLAC01 (sample SAMN15725517, study PRJNA655200) | protist metagenome | isolation source: fluorescence activated cell sorting (FACS) single amplified genomes of... | place: Spain: Blaines Bay Microbial Observatory, Mediterranean Sea | collected 2016-01-19 | reverse complement strand
AAACGAAGATGCAGAAGCAATGCTTGATGAGATCAGAATTTGGAATTTGGCCAGGTCGGCCATCGAAATTCAACAAGCCATGGATAGGCCATATCTGGTAGTGAAAAAGGGTTGATTGGCTACTGGAATTTTGACGATGGGACAGCTGATGATTTGTCTACCAATAGTCGTGATGGAGAACTAAAGGGTGGTGCCGAAATTGTAACTTCTCCACTTTCACTAGTAATGGATAATGAGACTATTGACCCAGGACAAACATTTGAGTTTGATATTTCTATTCAACATGCCACTAAGGGAGATAGCTTAACCTTCGATTTAGGTTATGACTCTCGAGTACTAAAAGTAGAAAAAGTAAAAAAAAGTAGTGCAATTAGCTCTTGGCAAGAACCGAAAATTGATCACCAAAAAGGTATTATTAGCTTGGTTGATCTGTATCACGGTAGAATTGATAGTCCCTTTCAGACCAAATTAGTGACAGTTGCTTTTCAATCATTAAAGACAAGTCAAACTCAATTACGAATCGAGCGACCTCAACTAATCGATGCTGATGGAAAGCATAAATCAATTGACGCTGCCGAGGCGACGATTAGGTCTCTTCCACAGGCCAACTTAATGCAAGCCTTCCGGAAACTAGAGCTAAGAAAGATTTTTGCTACTAGAGGTAAGAAAAGGAAAACCAAAATAGATAAAGCTACGACTAAAAAAGAACAGTTACGACAAAATCGACAGACAGATCATAACCTAACTGTTGATGATATTTTTCCAGCTGATCGAGTTTTAGATATTCAAATTATAATTGATCAGGATAATTGGGATACAATACGGCACCAAACTCGAGATGCTAAAACTGCATTATCTGAGCAACGGAAATATTCCCCTACTGATCGCCCTTACACTTACACTCAGGCCAGTTTCTCCATTGACGGAATAGTATTTCCGCAGATTGGCATTCGAAAAAAAGGCTTTCTTGGTTCTTCACGAAATCCCGATCGACCGTCCCTTAAAATCAAGCTCAATCACATAGATGAAACCGGTCAAATTGACGGATTAACTAACCTGACATTTAATAACAACCAGCAAGATGTCAGTCTAGTTAGCCAATTTTTAGCTTATAAACTATTTAATGCTGCAGGTATTCCTGCATCTAGATGTGCTTATGCCAAAGTGACAGTTAATGGTCAAAACTTAGGAATTTATACGCATGTAGAAAGAATACATCGGCCTTTACTAAAACGGGGATTTGGTAACTCAAGCGGTACATTATATGAAGGAACGCTAGTGGATTTTTCACCCAATTGGTCTGGTAGTTTTGAACATAAATTTGGTTCTGATAAGAAAGGTAGAAAACTAATTCAGCAACTGATCGATGTCCTGGATCAACCGAGTGAAAATATGGAAGCCGAAATAGGTAGAATAGTGGATTTAGATTCGTTCTACACCTTCTGGGCCATGGAAGGATTATTAGGTTGTTGGGACGGATATTCAGGTAATCGTAATAATTTCTTTATTTATCTCAACCCAGACACTGAAAAGTTCCATTTTATTCCTTGGGGAGCAGATAGCCTATTTGAAAAATACAGTCGTATTAAGAAAGGTGAAACAGGACCAATTTCAGTAAAAAAGCAGGGAATCATAACCCACCATTTGTATCAATCTGAATCAGGCCGTAACAGTTATGAACAAGCATTAAGGGAAATTTTGGATCAGTACTGGGATGAAAAAGATTTATTACAGGAGACAGAAAGAATAGAGACCTTAATTAAGCCTTATCTAACTCAGGAAACAATTGACGATCTTATAAAGGAAGAAACTAGAGGATTAATTAATTGGATGAAAGGACTTTCAGATCAGGAACGCCAGGAAGCTCTAGATAGTGAAAAAATCAGGCACCTCTCCTCAGAATTTGGGGTTGACCTTTTGGTCATCAAAGAAATGATTACCAAAAGTCTAGCAGAAAAAGAATTAGAAAATGGTGAAATCGGCAAAAGTGATAAAAATGACAAAAAAAGTAAAGATAGTGGCAGGAAAATACAGTCAGCCCACAGATTTATTCAATCATTAGAAAATCGAAGGCAGTTTATCAAGGATCGTAAAGGTGAGGTCATCACAGAAATTGCTAATGGAATGCCAGAATGGAAAGAAGATTTAGTAGATCCGTCTTGGTGGATTCAACCACTTGATAAAAGATCATTTTGGACGGCGATCGCCAATGGTAACATCAAATCAGTCAAAATACACTTAAACCAAATCGATATTAACGATCAGAATACAGTTTTCTTTGGTCTCACTCCACTATCGATTGCTGCTGCCACCGGAAAATCCAAAATGGTTAAATTTTTACTTAAACAAGGCGTCGACATCAACGCCAGAAACAAAGATGGTGGAACGGCTTTGCACGGTGCAGTTTTTTTGGGTCGATCTAAGTCAGTCCAACTTTTACTTGAACATGGAATTGACATCAAAGCTCAATCTCACGATGGTATTAAAGCACCAGATTTGGTCTCAACATCTGTTGATACCATTGATGTTATTAATCAATCATTACAACTTGGTTTGAATCGAGATAAGATTGAGAAGGGACGCGCTGAAGTATCTCAACTTTTAGGCTTTTAGATTCTATGGCTGATTTATGTTTCTAAATAGTAAAAAGCAGTCTATTAATAACAGAGGTCCAACCAGCGGGAGTTGGCATTCAGGGTAATAAGTGTAGGGTACTTGCTCTGTTAAAAATTAAAAAAGGAAGCTTAACGAGGTGAAAAACATTCTATTTCTGCTGACTGACCAATGGCCATCCTGGGCGTTTGGATTCTTGGGAGCTGATATTCCCACGCCAAATATTGACCGATTAGCCTCAGGCGGTACCGTATTTAAAAATGCATTCACTACTTGTCCACTTTGTAGTCCCGCTCGTGGAACCTTGCTGACTGCCAAGTGGCCTCACCAAAACGGTGTCTACGATAATCAATCAGTCGGATATTCTCTACAAGAATCTATGTCCTTAGAACAAAAATGTTGGATCAATGAGGCCGCTAAAAATGGATATTACGTTGGTTACTATGGAAAATGGCATCTAGGAAGCAATAACCCTGAAAAACGGGGCGCGCACGGTTTTGATGCTAACATAGAACTTTCTAGCAAACCCTACGATTCAAATACTAACGATCATTGTTATCAAAAAAGCGTCGAGAATTACGAACAGCAGACCAAAGAGCTGATTAAGGGGCGAGCTCCCTTCTGGGGTAATATACCTCAGGGCAAAGAAAGACTTCGGCCTTTCCCTGAAGTACAAAAAGGTATCAATTTTCTCAATCAGTGGAAAGAAATGGCAGATCATAAGCCATTTTTTCTGACAATTTCTTCGCAGCCGCCACACTTCCCTCATCATCTCCCAATAGAATATGTCGCTCTAGCGGAAGAACTCCGGGAGCGTATCGAACTCCCAATCAATTTCAAAGACCATTGCGATGGACGACCTTGGTTTCATTCTACGCCTTTCTGGGGATGTATGGATACTTCAATGCTCAACGAGGAAGAGTGGAAAACCATCATTGCTTACTCTCACGCCCACATTAGTATGGTCGATGAAGCATTAGGTCTTATCATAAATGAATTGGAGGCCCTCAACCTCTACAACTCCACCACTGTCATCTTCACTTCTGATCATGGTGATATGGAAGGTGCGCATAACCGCTTCGATAAAGGTGCTTACTTTTATGAGGAAGTCTGGAGAATACCTCTGGTAATTAGTCAACCAGAAAAATTACCAGCCACACAAGACGCCTACGTCTCCCTAATCGATATTGCTGAAACGATTTTCGCGCTGATAGATTCTCAGTCTTCACTGAATATCCCTTCACTAGGAAGAGATCTGACATCCCTTATTGGAACATCAAAACGACCACCAAATTGGCCTCAGATTGCCTATGGTGTTTATTACCGATATAATGGATACAGCTTTGAAATTCGTGCTATTTGTAACGAGCGGTACAAATACATTTGGAACACACAAGATATTAATGAATTATATGATCTCGAAGTCGATCCTCATGAAATGAGCAATCTCTCTGGCCGTATTGAGGCTTCAAATATCGAAAACGATTTACATAATCAACTTCTCAACTGGCTCAATCAGGTCGAGGACAACCTACCCAATCGATTGGGCCAGTTACCTCCTGCAGGTACTATAATTGCCACTGGCCAACAAGGTCCGTAAAGATCAATTGAATTGTTTTTTTTGGTAAACTCTTCCATGCCGAATACGACCAAAAGCTAGCCACCTACTATAGAGATTAGCCTATGAATTATTCTAACTTTGAAAACAAAAATCAGGTTCTCGATTGGTTGGCAAATCTTGACCAAAAATGGCCAGAGCGAGTCCGAATTAGATCTGCTATAGTTGATGTTGTTGACAAATTTCTCCAAGGTTTCAAAGGGGAAAAAATTCATCTGTTAGAATTAGGACCTGGAACTGGCCAACTCGCTCAATTGGTGATTGACCATCTAAAATCTAATAATTTGTCTAATATTAGTTATACAGGCGTTGATATCAACCCTGGACTAATTAGTTACACAGAACAGAAACTCACGGGTTTGCACTTGACCAAGCTGTCTCTTCATCAATCAAATCTGAATGATGAATCATGGCATGAAAATTTACCACTTTTCAATCTAGCCTATAGTTTTCAAACGTTACACGATTTGGGTGGATATGAAGCGCTAGAATTGGCCTATAAAAAGATTTATTCTTTAATTAAACCAAACGGAATGCTATTGAATGCTGATTTTATTGTTCCTTTTGAAAATGATGACCCAAAAAAAATGAGGCGCTTTCCGGTCGACGTTCACAAACGAATACTAGAATCCATTGGGTTTGTGAATTTCAGCCATGAGGCAACGGACGGCAAACTCGCTATCATGACAGCTGTCCGTCTTTGATAAGATATCCGAGGAACCAAGACTTATCGATAAAGGTCTTAAAACTTAATGTAGAAGGTTTTGACTATACAAGTGCAATATTTTTCATCAGTATTGTAGGAATTTTCTGTTTTACATGCTTAGGAAAAGTTGGTAGTTTCTTCTATACTGATTAATCAGTATTTTTTGCATATCTCCCTTACTTGGCTCCATAAATCCTAGAAGCATTTGTTCAGAATTGCGACTATCACGTTATAGCCTGACCTCTACCATTTTGGGCCAACCATTGTGAAAACATCGGTTTGGGAGTTAATTCTTAATTTGGCTGGCTTTATAAAAAGAAGGAAGTTAAATTAAATAAGATTATAAGTACGCTAACTCACGTTCAATTACTAGTGATATATTCAAAGCAGTAATTACTATCTAAAATTCAGTTTCAGATTCAAAAGGACTTTAATATGGAAGACCCGAAAAATGCTGTCGTAGTCAAAATCAATGCTGGTTCAGTCGAACGCCATAACGACTTAGTTGGTTTTACGTTTAAACCTAATGACTATTTTCCCGAATGGCAAGAGGGGATTTCTCGATTGTCAGTTTCACAAATATCCTCAACCGGCCAAACTTTGGTAGATGAGATACCCACTCAGTTTGAACCATCGACTCGATATCTAGCTTGGCAGACGTCGAATCTCGCCATCAGTGAATCTGCTTGGTACGCTATTCACCTAACCGAATCAACTCGAAGTGCTTCTGGATTAGATCATCGGTATCAAATTCACGATCGAAATTCACACTTACTGATCACCGTCGATGATGATGTTTTCGCTCGGTATAATTTTTTAGGTGTCTGGAAACCGTATTTTTGGCCTCTAAATGGTAATCATGGGTCTGTTCTCAGAGGAGCGGGTGGTGAAGATCATCCCCATCATACTGGATTATATTTAGCTTATGGTGGTCATGGTGAAGGTGGGTCGGCCAATATTTGGTCTGATTGGGACGAGCCACCATATGGTCCATGTGGAAAGACACTTCATCAGCGCTTCATTAGGCTGACTGAAGGCCCAGTCTACGCAGAATTCGTTGAGGATTTGATTCACGTTAAAGGAAATGGGGACATCATCATGAACGAAACAAGGACGGTACGAGCCTGGTATGCTGATGATCAAAAACGGTTTTTAGAAATCGCTCATCAAACTACGTATCCAGTTGATATAGGGGACCGACAGTTCCTTTTTGTTGCACGATTAAACCCATCTATGAAAATTCCCGAACAAGGACATGTCGAAAATTCATCCGGCCAATTGGGCAGATCTGAAGTACATCATCAGCGAGCGTCTTGGTGCGATCTAGCCGGAAATGTGGGTGATGGAGTCAATGGGCTAGCTTTATTTGATCATCCTGCCAACCCTGAATACCCAGGTTTTTTCGGTGAGATAGCTGTTCCGGAACAAATGAGTATTCTGCACCATCCTCCTAGTGAGTTAGAAAATGACAGCTTTCACCTTCAGTTTTGTGCATATGTACACGAGGGTATTACCCCTGAAGCGAAAGTCGAAAATTATTATAAATGTTACACGAATCCAGTTGAAGTTGAAATTGTTGAAAATTAAATAAGTACCAAAAGGCTGAGACGAATTATGACTCGTTAATATTTTTTCAGGTCAATAAGATCATTATTGCCCTGTATTTAGAATTACAGCCTTAAGATTTTAGCCAAAAATTAGCCTAAGAGAATTTAATTCAACGATCCCAAGTTGTGGTAGATCTACGACATCTTCTTCCGATTCTTATTTTTTAGATATATTTTAGAATAAGAATCGAGGGCTATAAAACCATGCCAAGGTTCTTACATAGGTTCCGATTCTTATCTGCTTGTTTTATAATTCCCGCCCAGAAAATAAATGAAAAATAGTAGTTTCGTCATATTTTTCTTCTCTCTACTGACAACAAGTTTTTTAGGTTGGTCTAGAGATAATCTAGATCTTGGTATTCCCTCTCAAAATGGCCAATTGGTCGACCGTACTGGATATGCACTTCTGTATTCTGAGGCATATGAGCAACCCTTATGGGTCAGTTATAAATTGACTAAAGATGAAGTCGAAAATAAGGTGTCTAAACGCACAAACAACTACCGTTTGGATCCCTACATTGAGACAGGTTCTGCCGTTTTGTCTGATTACAAGGGATCTGGATACGATCGTGGTCACCTAGCGCCAGCGGCCGATATGGCTTGGTCCGATAAATCTATGTCGGAGAGTTTTTTCTTGTCCAATATAAGTCCTCAAGTACCATCTTTCAATCGTGGTATATGGCGTGTACTAGAAGAAAAAATTCGAAAGTGGGTGCTAGAGGAAGAAGAACTTTATATTATTACTGGCCCCATTATTCAGCCTAACCATAATACTATTGGACTCAACAAAATTGCTGTACCACATTGGTATTACAAGATTATCATTGATAATTATCAGCCTGAGGTAAAAGCTGTAGCTTTTATAATTCCTAATCGAAACACTAACAACAAACCCTTGTCAGGTTTTGTTGTTAGTATTGATCAAATCGAAAAAAAAACGAATCTTGACTTCCTCAGCCGAATGCCAGAAAAATTACAGCATGTAATAGAATCCAAAGTTAATCTATCAGAATGGGATTTGCCTGTTTTCCAATCAGATAAGGTAGAAATGGATAAAATTGAACAAGGGTCGATTTTATCGGCGAATCAAAGGATTGTACTCTCCATTTCTGAAAAGGGCCTGGCAGGCATTGATTCAAAGACTGAATTCAGTAAAGATAAGATACGGGAGTTATTTCCAAACTTTGATATAGTTGAAGATGTCAGCAGTACGGAAGGAGAAGAGTTCCCTATATTCCGCATTAAAAGGGATGGTCAAGACATACTAGTTATCAACCCAACGAATGATCACCAATATATATTTAGCATACAAATTAAGAGTAAAAATGTAGCAAACGAATTGGGACCTAAACTTGGTTCCTCCTACTATCAAATCTATAGCGATCAAACGAACAAAAATTGCTTCCCAGGAGTCGAGGAATTATCAGGAAAAGTCATTTGTTCTGCACTTAGATCAAAACGCCTTATGTATATTTTTTCGGGTCCGTGGAGCGGACCAGATGGAGTACTTCCACCAATCGAAACTTTGCAATCTTGGAAAATAGTAGAAATAGTTTGGAAACCTTAATCTATACATTATAAGTGGTTTAAATAACCGCTATCAGTCAAAGATGAACGGAAATCGGTTTCTAGGTTACTTCTTTATTCGGTTTTCATGTATCGTTCGTGCTCTCCGGCGGAACAATCTTTGAAATTGTAGAGATCACAATACTACCACTAAGGATTGAAATTGATGCTGAAACGATACCAGCTAAATAAAAACCAAGAACAATTTTTCCGACCGCGAATAGAGTAGAGTAAATGAAGATGGCACCTAATATCCACATCACTAACCCTGGCAATTGACCGCCGTCGATTTGTGAGTCAGGCTGATCTGTTTCTAAGTCTCGATCAATTTGACTCGTAATTGGCCCCCAAAAACCACCAGAAGGGCGAACTCGCTGATAAAAGTCAAGTAATCTTTGTTCACTGACAGGTTCGGTTAGTAGAGTTACAGACACCCAAACCGTCGTAGATACTGGGACAATGATTAGCATTTGTAATGCAAAGCTATCCTTAGTTAGGGGTAAAGAAAAAACAATAATCGAAGTGATTGCAGAGGCAAACATTGCAGATATTTCTGACCAAGCGTTAATCCTCCACCAATACCACCTAAGAATTTGTACTAGACCAATACCGGCGTTAAGCGCAATCAAGAACTTCCATGCCTCGGAAATAGAATCCATAAATAGGCTGATGACTCCAGCACAAACCATAATAATCAAGACACAAATCCGAGAAATGCCCACATAATTTTGATCGTCCGCATCAGTCCGAATAAATCGTTTATAAAAATCGTTAACTAAATAAGAAGATCCCCAATTGAGATGGGTATCGATAGTCGACATAAACGAAGCAAGAAAACTGGTCATCATAATCCCTAACAAACCAACCGGCATATATTTCAGCATTATCATCGGATAACCAACTTCTGGATCTTCTAAATTTGGGTAAACTACCATTAATACGAGTCCAACAATGATCCATGGCCAAGGACGTAGGGTATAATGTGCTATATTGAACCAGAAAGTTGCCAGTAGAGTATGCTTTTCATCGCGAGAGGCAAACATTCTCTGAGCAATGTACCCACCACCATTGAACTCCGAGATAAACCCCAAAAGTTAGCATGATACTTTTTACTGAGAAATCTGGAAAAATATTGAGTAATGACTCCGAGTCACTATAATGAATAGCTAACTGTTCTTTTAATTGGGTTATACCACCAATTTTTGAAAGCGAAACGATAGCAAGAGTGATTGATCCAAACATAGCAATCCCGAACTGAACTAGATCTGTCATTACTACACCCCAGAAACCTGACAACATACTGTATAGACCGACGAAAATGAGACAGATTAGCACCGAAATCGCCTTCCATCCGGGTGTGTCTGGAACTCCTAGAACTAGAACAACTATTTTTTGCATGGCTAAGAGAACCCACCCCATAGTAATACAATTAATTGGAATGGCAGTATAAAAGGCTCTGAAACCACGTAAAGCACTGGCGGCTTTACCATCGTAGCGTAGCTCTGCTAATTCTACATCGGTAATTACACCCGATCTTCGCCACAAACGGGCAGATAAGAATGTAGATAACATTCCTGAAAGTACCCCATTCCACCAAAGACAATTACCTGATATCCCATCTTTGGCAATAATTCCGGTGATGGCGAGTGGCGTATCAGCGGCAAAAGTAGTTGCAACCATTGAAGTACCAGCAACCCACCATGGTAAATTCCTACCTGATACAAAGTACTCGTTGATGTTTTTGCTGGCGCGCTTCGAGTAATAAGCGGCTAAACCGATCGCAAATAATACATAGCTAATAACAATACCGATATCGATAATCGAAATCTTCATTTCCTGACCTTCCTACACTTTTTTACCTTCTTATCTGAGGTGCCTGCTAGTGATCGGACGATCAATTTTGAAGTAGTCAACATTGAAAACTCATTAATAGACAGTGGATTCTAGCACTTTATCAGACGAAACTCATCATCTACAAAGTCGCTGGTTGAATTAGAAAAATTATCTCTTAGTCTATCAGAGATATTTGCAAAAACATATTTGTAAAAATACTTAGGTCTGCTAGAATAACTAGGCTAGATTTCCGTTGTCATTATGTTAATCATTTACTAGATGGTATAGAATTGCTATTTTGCATCTGCTGATGTCAGCAGTGTTCATATAATTTTCTCGATAGTTTTTCAAGGAACCAGTATTAATCAAGTGGCAGATATCGTTGGTCTGTTATGCTGTCTTCAACGGAGCCCATCATGGTTCAACCACTTCAAAATGAAAATATTCATCAACCACAGATCGAGTCTGGGCAAGATGCACTGCCCGATCAATACATACTGACTGAAGGACCAGATTATAATGTATCACCGAAAAAGACCCGGTTGAAGTGGTATAGAAGCCCTTTGGCACGTGAGGCTTTACGTGAACTCAATAAGCGTAGCGATTTTCTCGGTTTCGTACAATCTGTCGGCTTTTTATTGGTTCTAACTACTACTTCTGGGTTAGCTATTTATGCCTCGTTTAATTGGCCTTGGTATGTAATTATGTTACTGGTATTTGTCAACGGCCACTTTTGGCATTTTCTGGTTAATGGGTTCCACGAATTGGTCCACAATTCAGTATTCAAAACTCAATGGCTGAATCGATTTTTTCTGCGTATTTATTCATTTTTAGGTTGGCATAACCATCATCTGTTTTGGGCCAGCCATACTGAACACCATAAGTATACACTACATGCACCCGACGATCAGGAAGTAGTTTTACCTCAGCAAGTTGACCTGAAAAATATTTGGAAGTGGGGCATTATAAACCTCAGGCACCCTGATTCTTTAATTAGAAATAAGTTGCGTAATTTTACCGGTTACATTGATACTAATAATTCTTGGGTTGCTTCTTTATTTCCAGAAACCGATCAAACTCGACGTTGTGCTTATACTAACTGGGAAAGAATTTTATTAATTGGTCATCTTCTAGTTGCAGCTACATCTTTGATATTTGGTTACTGGATAATTCCTCTAGTGTTCACTTTCCCCAGAACTTTCGGATCTTGGTTGCAATTTCTATGTAATATGGCTCAACACATAGGTCTTCAAGACCGTGTGCCAGACTTTCGTTTATGCTGCCGCACCATATATCTTAACCCAATCCTGCAGTTTTTATACTGGCACATGAACTACCATACAGAACACCATATGTACGCCGCTGTTCCATGCTATAAGCTTGGAAAACTACACCGACTTATCAAGCATGACATGCCATATTGCCGTCGAGGTTTAATTGAGACTTGGAGTCATATTATTGAGATTTTGAATAGTCAGAAAGATGACCCCAACTATCAATACATCGCTGAGTTACCAGTGAGTACTTCTAAAATCTAATTGATCCAAAAGTGATATCTTTTTTATTGATTTGGTAATTCTTAATAATGGTATTCGTAATCTTCAGACGAAGATTACAAGTCTTAGGACTCATAATGCTTTCTTGGGATTTTTTTGTTCATCGACACAATATTGGTAGCTATCAGTGATATATGAATCTCAGATTTTTGAGTCAATATTCATTATCTTTAATCGGTCTTATTGTCGCTAGAGCATCAACAATCAAAGGAAGATCTTAAGATGAGAAACGCATCCGTAGCCCCGGATATACCGGACACTATGACTTTTCTCAATGGTCAGCCAGTAAATACAAAGAGTGATTGGGAATATCGGCAGAGAGAAATAAGAACATTATGGTGTGACTACTTCATTGGTCATTTTCCCAAAGAGACCCCAAAATTACTTTCGGCAAAAGTAGGTCAGGCAATCAAGACTATAGACGGTTCATACCGACGCCGGGTGATACTGACATTCGATACCCCAAATCAAAAATCATTCGAGATTGACCTTTGGGAACCAAAAAGTTCGGATGTAAGATTGAAACCACTGTTATTAACTCAACCCCGTTACTACCAGAGACTCAAATGGGGTGAGGAAGCGTTGAAGAGAGGCTACACCGTTTGTATCTATCCAGGTCTCGACCTACATCATAGCGAGCAAGATTATCCTAATTACGAAAACGTTTGGAAATTGTTCCGAGACGAATACCCAGAAGCAAATTGGGGATCATCTTTGGGTATACAGGCGTGGCTAGCCAGCCGAACCCTAGATTATCTACTCGATCCACAATACAACCATCGAATTGATAATAACGCGGTGGGTATTACAGGTTTCTCGAGGTACGGAAAGCAAGCAATTTATGCGGCAGCTTTTGACGAACGATTCACGTGTGTGGTTGCTAGAAGTTCAGGAACTCCTACCTCCTGTTCGTATAGGTTTTCTGGCCGACATACTTTCATGGAATCTATTTCCCGAGAGGACTGCCCAGAAGCATGGTTAATTGATGATTCAAGAGATTTCTATGGACGAGAAAACGAATTACCTATCGAGGGTAATTCATTATTAGCTTGTATAGCTCCGCGATACCTGATGCTTGACACTGCTTATAACGATGGATGCGATCCCACCTTCGGTGTTGAGCGAAACTACTTAAGCGCAAAGAAGGCTTGGACTTTTTTGGGACAAGACAACAAGATTTGCCTGAGCTATCGTAAAGGGAATCATGATCCAGTCACCAACGAGCAAGTCAGTTTCAACCTTGATTTTTTTGATCTCTCCTTCGGAAGACAAACAGATAGTGAAGATAAATTTTCAGAAGTCCTAATCCACGCATTCGATTGGAATGATTGGAAATCAAAACAGGATCCAACCGATCTAATAATACCAAAAACGCAAAAGATTAGGACCAAAATTGAATGGATGCTTGGACAACATCCGACATTGGTAGAAGACGAAGGGAAATATCACATCATCGAGAAGGACGAACTTCCTGTTTCTAACTGGTCTAGAGATCGGTGGAATCCTGGCGGAATCAGTAGGGTATCGTTTAGTTTCGGTGCTAAGATGCATGGTAATATTTTTTTTGATTCCCAGTTGGACAAATATCGGGCGACTGTTGTTTGGCTACATCCGTGGAACTATTCCCACGGTAGTAACGAAGGATATGGCGTTCAGGAAACAACGATATATTACCGGTTAGCCAAAGAAGGTTACATAGTGGTGATGTATGATCAGTTTGGTTTTGGAGACCATCTATCCAATGCGTTCGGTTTTTATAATCGACACCCACACTGGTCCCGAATGGGTAGAGCCATATATGATGTTAGGAAAGTTTTGGACTTTCTAGATAACGGTGAAGGGATTACAAACAGCCTCATTCCAACAACTGACCCATCACAAATTTATGTTTTAGGTTTTGCTTTCGGTGGAATGGTAGGTCTTTATTCATCCGCGCTTGATGAACGTATATCTGGTGTTGCCTGCTTTTCTGGCTTCACTCCGATGCGTACAGATAATGACATTAAATCAACCGGAGGCATACGTCGATACTGGGAATGGCATTCCATCATACCCAAAATCGGTTTGTATCATCAAAAAGAATTGATGATTCCGTATGACTACGATGACATTATAGGTATGATAGCGCCTCGAAAATGTCTGATCTACTCTCCAGAACAAGATCGTTTCAATGACATAGATGACGTCAAACGATGTATTGCAAAAGCCAAAAAATCATGGATAAACGAAAGAGACTTCAGTTTCATTTGTCCTAAAGATATTTGTAGATTTCAGAAAGATCAGCAAGATGTCGCACTAACTTGGCTTCAAAATGTTACAGAGTAAGTTTCATTTTCAAACCTTATTCAAAACATTGGTGGATATGAAGTAAAATCTAATTTATCCACTAAAGCCCATTTTCCTTCTTTTCTAGCCAAGACTAACTCTTCGTTTATAGCTAACAATTTATCGTAGAACGAAGGAATAACTAGTCTCCCAGTCTTGTCAATTGAACCATATCTATCATCGATCGCGACTTGACATAATCCATAGTCAAAGTGGTCAACATCATCATAATTTAGATTGACGGGAATAATGATTTTTCCCTTCTGATTAACGAATCCGTATTTCCCATTTTTTCAATACGGTTCATTCCATTATGAAAGTCGTCTATGTGTTCATAAACAGCAGGCAGGACCTCTTCGCCTAGTGAGTTGACCATTCCCCATTTGCTATCGTTTTTTATTCCGAGAATTCCATCATTCACATATTTAACTTTGTCATAAATAAGTGAAATAAGAGCTTCTTCATTTTTATCTAATAGGCAAACACCTTTTGAGTTCTCTACCCAGACGTACTCATCGGAGAATTCTCCCACTTTTTCGAATTTAGGTATGATGATCATTTCCCCTTTAAGGTTAATAAAGCCCCACAACTGACCAATTCTAAAACCACCAACCTCATCATATTTTGTGTCAATAACGATATCGCCTGTTTTTTGATTTCTATATCCCCATAAACCCAAGCTTTTATTCTCAAATGGAATTAGGTCTTCAGCGCTAGAAGCTAGACAAAATAAGAGTAAATTCAAAAAAACACACGGGTGAAAATAATCATCGGATCACTCCTCAGGTTAAACACCATATAGCCAATATCATTTCTGATAAGGCGTTCAATAGTAATATACCCAAACATTATCAGCTCAATTGTATTGTACTAATAATGCTACGTAAGAGGTTTTATGTTTGTCAACTCCTTGATTGATACTGTAAAAAAACAATCTCGTGTAGAGTTATCAATGACTCATTCCCCATTCTATAGAAATAAAATTCTTAAAAAGAGCTTACACTCAATTAACTAATTTCTTACTCTTCTAACAGAGCTTGGGCGAGTATTCTATCTGCAATTTCCATTGTCTTGATCGCATCAGAGAAATTTGATTCTGGTTGATCACCCGACTTAATACAATCTATAAAGTTTCGATTTTTTGCTTGAAACCCACCGTAGATAAAATTTTGATCACTTCCAGCTATCTCACGTGTATCATATTCTGCTCCATGATAATCTCCATCAGCGTAGAGATACCCTTTTCCTTCATGTTCTGCCTCGGCACAAATATTCGGAGCATGCATCTCCACTCTAAAAACACGTCGTCCACTTGTCCAGCTGTTTTGTAAAATTCCAACAGCCCCATTATCAAAATGGAGAAGTGCCATAATCAGATTGATATCATGATAGAGGACCGATTTTGCAACACTATCAATTTTTTCGATTTCTCCTCCACACATCCACCTAAGAGTATCAATTGCATGTACGCCATCATCCATCATTCTATCTCTCATGCCAAAGCTAGGTCCATCTTTCTTATAGAACGTACAAATAGCATGTGTGATAGGACCACGTTGAAGACATTTCTCCCGAAGCATTACAACCATGGGGCAAGATCTACGCTGGAAGCTTACTTGCGTGATACAGTTGTTTTTTTCTGCCAATTCTGCCAGCGATCTTGCTTGGTGAATTGAAAGACCCATTGGTTTTTCAATATACACATTTAACCCTTGATTAAGACACCAGGTCCAAATATCGTACATATAGTGTGGAGGCCCGATAACATAAACACCGTCAGGGTCAATCTCTTCTATCATTTGTACATAATTTTCGTAACGCTTCTCAATCTCGTATTTATCGGCCGTAGCATTTAAACGTTCTTGATTGAGATCACAAACAGCCATAATCTCCACATCATCAAATGAATCCAGTGATGGGTAGTGAACACCATTAGCCATTCCACCAGCACCAATCATTGCGATCCTAATTTTTGACTTGTTCATTGAAATATTCTCCCCTATATAATTTAAAAAGTGTAATCGAATCATAAATCACTTTGTAAGCCGATTGCAAGGGGTCGAATAACCTGAACATTCAACCTATAAAAACATTAATAAGTAATTGACTAGTCTTTGGTCATGTGTGCATCGTATCGTCCTTTGAGTTATATTATTACAGCAAGGATATTTAGGAATTAGATATTTAGATGAATAACAATACAGCTAGTAGAGCAAAAGAAATGAGAATCGTTGAATCATTTGTTGATTGTAATGATATCCTCGGAGATCATGTGAATTTACAGTCCCGTGCGACTGAAAATGGTTATCTGTATTTCCCTGGCTTATTGCCCGCAGAAGAGGTTTTTTCAGTTCGCCGCGAAGTACTACAAGTTGCAGAATGTCATGGATTACTCAGGGAAGATATCAATATAGCCGAGGGCATTCGAAAAGAAGGAGTATATGTTGATTTAGAGTACGATAAACCAACTCGACCTGAACTAAAGAAATTTTACAATGATATCCTTAGCCTGAGGTGTTTCAATGCTTTTCCTCATCATCACATATTGACGGGACTGATCGAATCGCTCATCGGACAACCTTCGTTTGTCCATCCGCGTCATATTTGTCATGTTCTGTTTCCAGGTCGATATGATCATACTACAGAACCACACCAAGACTTCCATCCAGTACGTGGTACTACAAACACTTGGACGGTGTGGATTCCACTAGGTAATATTGACTCAGAACTAGGAGGATTAGCGATTGCTTGTGGATCCAACCAGCTAGGCTATCTCGACAGCAGCCTGCTGACCTGTGGTCAATTGTTAGATGACGAAACAGTCTGGCATTGGAACCCCCTTGTATGTGGCGATGTACTTATTTTTCACAGCTTGACTGTTCATCAAGGACGAGATAATGTAACGCCAAATACGATTCGTCTTTCTACTAGTGCCCGATACCAAGCTATCAGTGATCCAGTAGAAGCATCTGCATTGACTCCTCATTGGGGCTGGGCTGACTGGGAACAACTCTACGCTAATTGGGACCAAAATGATCCACTGAAGTATTATTGGCAATCCTTCGACTTAAACATACGTCCACGCAGTTAACACCAACTTGTCCTAGACGATTTATTAAATTAATTATTTGGTCTGGTTATTTGGAGACGTGCCATCTTGAAAATTAAAAATATAAATTACTCTAGTGATTGTTGCCTGCCATTTTTCCAATCGACAAATTGGTCCAAGGTCAGAGTATTGATAATATCGGATGGTTCTAACCAACCTCTTCGGGCAACAGTAATACCCCATTTCATTTGTTGCAGATCTGGTAATGAGTGAGCATCAGTATTTACTGATAGTTGGACACCTTTCTGCTTAGCAAGTATCACCGAATCAGGTTCCAAGTCAAGTCGGTTAATTGAGGCATTAATCTCAAGTGCAACTTCACAGTCAGCAGCTACATCTAAGATTGCAGACAGATCAAAGGCATAGCCTGGACGTGAACCAAGTAAACGCCCAGTTGGGTGGCCAATCATCATAGTAAACGGATTCTCAATGGCGCGAATAATCCTTTGGGTCATCTGAGATTCGCTCAATTCAAAGTTTGAATGAATGCTAGCAATCACTATATCTAACTCTGCTAACAATTCGTCATCATAATCGAGATCACCATTTTTCAGAATATCCACTTCCGATCCTGCGAACACGGTAATCCCATCTGTCCTATTATTTACGATTCTTACTTCTTCAATCTGTTTTCGCAATCGGTTGGGATCTAAACCATTTGCTACTACTGAGCTCTTAGAATGATCAGTTATAGAAATATGGCTGTAACCTAAGAATTTTGCTTGATTGACCATTTCTTGAATGGTATTTAATCCATCACTCCAATTTGTGTGCATATGAAGATCTGAATGAATATCAGTCAATTCTACGAGATGTGGCAACTTATCCTCAATTGGATTAGCGAATTCTGTCGTTCGCCTTAATTCTGGAGCAATATATGGCAAGCCTGAAAGCAAGTAAATTTCCCGCTCAGTTGACAAATCAGATCCAGGCATAGATAGTTGTTGAACATGATCTTCTGTTCCCGTGGTTACTATCCAATCCCAAGCCATAGACGTCAAATTTGTAAAATGGATAACGACGGGGAATTGATTGATTGTACCTGAAATATTTGTCGCATTAATCACTTGGTCTTTGAGATGATCTTTTAAAACTCGGGCTACATTATCTGGTGAACCAATGAGAAGTAGTTCTAATTGACTGACCATTTCCTCGCCACGTCTAACCTCTCCAGTAATCTCAATCCTTTCAATACCAGGTTGATCCTTCAATTGACTAACAATCCGATCTGCAATGGGTCGGATAATTCCTAGAGGTCGTAAGTTCCTTACAATTTCCAAATAATTTAAACTTGTTTCTATTGACTGAATTTTTCTAGTTCCTAGGCCTTTAATTTCTTTCAGGCGATTACTGCTAAGAGCTAATCTCAAATCAGATAGTGAGTGAATCTTAGCGTGTCGATACAGTTGTGTTGCCATTTTGATTCCGATTCCACGTACCTTCAATAGCTCCAAAACTTCTGTACCAACTTCTAGTTTTAGTTCTTCATATAGGTTACTAGTTCCATTTTGCAGAAGGTCTGTGATCACACTAATGGCTGAATCACCAATACCTTTTATCGTTCGCAGTTGACCTGTTTCTAACATTTCAGAAAGGTAAGATATCTCGTTTTCTGTTTCTATTGAATGAGTGAGTTGTCCAATGATGTCTGCAACTCTCTGGTACGATTGTACTCGGTACGATTTGTCACCACGTATATAGAGTAATTGACTGATATTTTCAAAAATTTGGCTAACATTCATAATTAATTTATCTCTCTTGATTCAAATCTGCCACGCGTTTATTCTTAGCGAGTTTTGTATTCTGGCAAGTGTAAATCTAAACTATGCCCACTGTGCGATTCATAAGAAAAAGGTGTCTAAATAAGAGTTAATTCCCCCAGTATACCGCTATTTCTCTTCCTAATTAAAATCCATCTGGACAAAATCTAGGATCTATAATTCAAGGTTTGTAGTGATTAATCCGTAATACAAATCCTGTATGGAGGCCAAAATTGACTAGATGAGATAGCAAAATTCATAATTCAACTAAAATAGAATGAATTTTGAGCTAAGGTTATTTAGACAATCAAAAGCCTTCTACGGTTATCTCGCCACCTATATTCAACCAAATATTAAATAATCTTCTCAGAGCATCTTAATCCTTTTATCTTATCAGAATTAATACAACACCTTCGCTGACCATCGAAGAAAATGAGGATAGAAAATATTTGCCACTAAAGCTTTTGCACAACTCAGTTGGTAAACCTATTAAGGGGACTAAACACGGAAAAATTTCCAAGAGAAACGAAATTTAACTCAAAAACAGGTTACACTTGTCACGATTTTAAACTATAAAGAATTTTACTAATCTTTCTGTTTATCAAATAAATACGCCGGCATTTCAATGAAACAAAAATGAGGAGTATCTGTGTGTACAGAAAACTGAGTCAAACGAGAATTAATTAATGGATACATTACAATACATACTTCTTGCACTACTAATTGGTTATCTGTTTTGGGTTAGAAGCAAAGATAAGAAGGAAATTGAAACATACAAATCCTACTCCGAAACTATGATGTTAATGGTCAGAGAATTAAAACAAGAAGTTGAAAAAATCAATGAGAAAATCGATCAAAACTAATACAAGAACACTTAGTTGGCATAAGCGAATTCAAACGATACCACTATCATTTAGATAAGTTATTCACTTGTCGTTACACAGTAATTCTTATAACTGCAATTTGGGACGACTGCAGCCTGTCAAATTACTCTGATGATTGTTTGGGTGAAAATATATATTTAGACTGCCGAGAAAGTCAATTGGAGCAAAGAACGGAAAAATTTAAACGGGGTAATAGCTTACAAATTTGGGTTCTATCTGCCTAGAGTAAGCATTGGAAAATCGTCTGTTCTAAATGGTGTCAAAGGTAGCCCTGAACGGCTCATTATGTTACAAACCGGATTAGCGGCCCATGCATATCTGACATGGGTAGGTGATAATACGCTTTTAGCCCAAACTAGTACTTGGCTTTTATCAACTATTTTTGCTTGAGCCCAAACGAACACCCCATCTTCACCACAAATAGAAAAACCTCTAGGTTCTCTAGTATCGAAGCTATATAACCCTTGACCAACGTGATTGAAAGTTAGAAGCAACTTATTACGCTGCACCTCCATTCGCTGGAATCTAGGGCTTTGATAGTCAATACTAAATCCATAATCATTGGCTAACGCCCAACGGGCCAAACGTTTAGCCACAGTTAGCTTATTTCTTGGATGAATATCTCTTCCCTCTCCAATATTTACAGTTACCGCTTGGCCGGTATTATCTAATCGATCTAGTGTCATCGTTTGTGCTTCTCTTAATTCGGCCCAACCATGATTTTCTGGTCGTACATTTTCTTCTTGAAAATCAGCCAACTGCACCCAGTAGAATGGGAAATGACCCTGCCCCCACTCATGACGCCAACTTTCTATCAATGATGGGAAGAGATCGCGGTAAGCTTTGGCTCGCCCTGTATTGCTTTCGCCTTGATACCATATAACTCCCCTAATTCCATAACCAATGATCGGTTTTAGTACACCATTATACAGATTAGATGGTCGATGCTGACCAACTAAAGGGTTTCGAGGTTTCCGTGGCCTGCCCGATGAATTCTGATTATTTCCTCTAGCTAATTTTGATGTTTTTTCCCACTCATGTAGTTTTATATTGAATTCTGACAGAACCTCGTCATGGTCATAATTTTGTTCAATTCCAGACCATTTTTCCAAATATGGCTCAGCTGCACCAATGCCTTCCAGTACATTTCGAGACATCCAAGCTTCTGCTGCAGAACCTCCCCAAGAATTATCAATTAAACCAACAGGGACATCCAAAGATTGGTGTAAAATTCTACCAAAGAAAAAACCGACAGCTGAAAAATCCATAACGAATTTAGGTGTTGCTTTATTCCACTCTCCTTCGAAGTCAGTTTGTGCTTCTTGAGTGCCATGCTTAGGAACTGAAATTAGTCGGATATATGGGTTCCATGAAATAATTTTTTCTATGTCTGAGTCATATGTAGCTGAAACTGGCCATTCCATATTTGACTGTCCCGAGCACAGCCAGACTTCGCCTACCAATACGTCCTCTATCTCAATCCGGTTCTGTCCCTCAACAGTGAGAGTATATTCTACTTTACTACTAGGCATAGGATTGATTTCTACCTGCCAATTCCCATCTTTGTTTGCTCTAGTAATATGGTTTTGCCGGGCTATTGAAACGGAAATTTTTTCGCCCACTTCTGCAGCCCCCCAAATTCGGTTGATTTGATTCCTTTGAAGCACCATATTGTTGCTAAAGATTGATGGCAGATTAACATCTGCGCAGATTCGATCTTTACCAATTCTAAAAAGATAAAAACTGAGCAATACTAATTTGAAAAAAAACGTTTTTGTGTTCATTAGAAAAAATTATACGATTAGTACACTCTTCTTTACCACCAAGTGGGAATTTTATTATATGAAGAAATACAAAATAAAATTCTGCTTTAACTTTAATCGAGAAGACACAGACTAGATTAGAGATACTTACCCATTCCGTAGTGGTAGAATTTTGTTTTCAAAAAATGGATAAGCTCATAATCACTTTGGCTCTTAATCTGTTTGCCAACCCACTATCCACTTGCTTTTATCTTTTATCTGTTCCATCGGTATCTGATATATCTTCTTGGTTAATACAGCTTCAATTTGTAGATAGTCAACTAGAATTCCATGCGGATCATTCTTTTTTATTTTTTCAACTACAAGAAAATGCTTTTCACGGTTTTTTACATTAACAGCTGTCCACTTTGAATTAATGATCTTTTTATAGTCCATCTTCCTACCTGTTTCCAAAATATGTGGTCATAAACGTACGATAGCGACAATTAACTTTCTTTTATATCGGTCATTGCAATAGAAAGACGGCTGAATTCTTCGACGTTACATGTAATAAGACTACATTTGAAGAACGACACAGTCGTTTGGATGTACAAAATCAACTAATCCTTTTTTGGTCTAACAAATCTTTGTTAAGCTCAAAACCTAAACCCGGCAAATCAGGTAAAATTAGATGACCATTTTCTATTTTTGTCTCTGGTATGAGCAATTCATTCTCCCAACTATCAATTGCAGCACCTCCGGCGTATTCTTGAAATAATAAATTTGGTATGACAGCACAAGCATGTGAGGCTGCTCGCGTAATTACTGGTCCACACCAATTATGGGTGGCAATTTTTAAATGATATTGGTCGGCCAAATCAGCCATTTCAATCGTAGCTAAGATGCCACCGTTAGTCCCTACTTCCGGCTGAAAAAGTCCTAGCGAACCACTTTCAAATAGATCTTTCGATTGTTCAATGGTACAGGTAAGTTCTCCTGTTGCGAGAGGTATATGCGTAGCATCAGCCACTTCTTTCAGGAGTCTTGTATCATCGACTGTTGGTGCTTCAAAAAAAAGGATATCATAAGATTCCATTGCCTTTGCGGCCATAATAGCCCCTTTCACAGAAAAACGGTTATGAGCATCAATCGCGATTTGATATTCTGAACCAACGGCGCTACGTACCATTTCTATTTTCTTGATTTGATCTTTTAGACTACACGATGTAGGTGTCCATCCACCAGTGAACGGGTCCCATTTAAACATGGTAAATCCATTATCTTTGGTCTTTAAGATACGATCAATACATTCCTCCCAATCGCGAGCTCCACTGAAGATACCATGATCAGCATAAAGTGGTATTTTGTCCCGAACTTTTCCACCCAGTAATTGGTAGATCGGTCGACTTGTAACTTTACCCAAAATGTCCCAAAGCGCAATTTCAACAGCCGAAACTGCTGCACTCCAGTTTCGATTCTCCTCTTTGGTTGGAAACCTATCTCTAAAAGTCTGAATATCAGTTATTCTCGAACCTAAAATTTTTTCCCCTAGTGATTTGATATAATCGGCGATAAATTCAGCCTGACCGGACCAAGTAAATCCTTCCCCAATTCCTTCAATTCCAACATCAGTTTGTATTTGAACAATTACCCAAGCTGGGTATCCCCTCGCCGCCTGCATCGTAATCGGAATAATATTGGTGATTTCGAAATCCTTCCGGCCAATTTTTTCTTTGTCTATAATAGTCAATAGTCCAACTTTAAAAAATAATATACAAAATTAGCGTAATCACTTCCAAAATGATTGTCAGGAACGAGACAAAAATTTAGCAACAACTAATGGATTAAGTAACGAAAAATCAATGACAAAATTATTCTGGTATTGCCACACGAATGTGTTCGTTAGTCTGGGCTAAACTTTCGGGATTTTCCTGCAATTTTTGGAAACCCCAACTATTTCTTATCTGGGCTGCTTTATTGTCTTAGATTATCTAAATCTGTATCTTAGAAGATAACATTTAGTTAATTCAATTATATTATTCTGCAAAAGTCATATCTGTCGGCCAAGGCTGTTTTTTAACAGGGTTCAAAGAGAACTTTTTCCAATAATACTGGTATTGGTTCGATTGCCAATTGGCGTATACTTCTGGCCATTTTAGACGACCTTGGTGTGGTCCCAATACAAGATCCATTACGGGGTCGCAGGCTCTTTGGTAACGATAATCTACCGATAATCGTAATTGGTTACCTGAGAGATTAGCTAATCCTTTGTGTACAGTATGACTATGAAAGAACAGAACGTCTCCACAGTTGAACGGGCTGTATGCCCATTTCAAGTCGGTATGTTGAGTGTCTGCTCTTAACCCACCTGCCCCTAAAGATTTAGATACTGGTAGGATGCCCAAGTTATGAGAGCCAACCAGCACACTTAGCCCACCCAATCTTTGAGGACAATCTCCCAATGGAATCCAGACCGTCCATACATCTGGTGTCCCTTGAATGTGGACATAGTCCTGGTGTGGTGGAGTAGTCTGCTCTAATTGGCTAGGGAATATAATTCGAGCAATGTTACTAGGTTGTAAAAGAACATCCGACTGCAGTAGGCTTTCTGTAATTTGGAGTAAAGACATATGATGAGCTAAGGAGTGAAAAGATTCTAGACATTGAATCATGTCGTACACTTGGCTAAATTCTGGACTTCCTGTTAGGCGAGCTACGTGACTTGTAATCGCTAACAAAGGATCAGTATCAATATCAATCCATCCTACTTCTTGTAAAATCGATGTTATTCCTCTTCTTACCTCCATGATCATGTTAGGATCAATCAAGTCCGAAAAAAATAAATATCCGTTCTGCTCAGCTTGGTTTCTCAGAGCAAACGAATCGTATTGAATGTTGTTAGACTTAATTAGTTTTGCTGTCGACATATCAATTCACTCCTAATCACTGAGGCAGTTTTTTTAGCTGATTCTAGTGTTATACAAAACGAACACAAACAGTTATCAGTCAAGCAGAAAGAGAATATAAAAATCGTTTTCAGTTCTTCTTGAGAAAACGACCTTTTGACAAGTCAGAAACCAGATTCGTAGGCTGTGATCTTGGACTCGAAGTTGACTAAACAGGAGATATGATCAGGATCCTTCATCACGAAAGGTCAAAATCTCACTCTTAGTCCGCCGAAATGATGAGGATATATTTTTCTATTTCGGTATTGTCATCCTCAAATCAGGTGTCAGTCTTTGTAAACTCAGGTATTGGAACAACAGCTTGATGCTGTAGTAGCAATTGCCTTAATTCTGAAATTTGAATTTGGATTGGTGATTTACCTTGGCTTGCCGATAGGGCTGCGGCGGCACCAGCTGCCTGTCCCATAGCCATTGAAGATGCTTGAACCCTCAGGGCTGAATTAGCCAATCGATCACTACTGATACTCCTTCCTGCAACCAACAAATTTTTACTTCCTTTTGGAATCAAGGCTCTAATTGGCACCGTGGCGACGACCCCTTCTCTTAAAAGTTGAGGCTTGACTCCATCTCGATCATGTAAGTCAATTGGGTAGAAAGAATAAGAAACTGCATCATCAAATACCCTACCATTAACATAGTCCTGACAGCTTATTGTTTCCTCACCGACAATACGGTATGTTTCACGTACAGCTGTTTCTGCTTGGGCTTTCACCACAAAAGTATTTTCACATCCTGGTAAGGAACGAACAAACCTTAGGATGCGTAACAAAGACTGACGACCGGAAATATTGGTTTTTGTATGTCGATCCGAGGTAGAAGAATCAGCTTCAAAAACATGTTGTGCGTTTTCACCTCCACTAGCCAGAAAGTTAATAAATCTTCCTTTTGGATTACTTACATCTCCATGTTTCAATCGCCCATCTATCATAGCTTCCAAGAAAAAATCTTGTAAAATTTCTTGATCTAGAGATTCAAGATCGTATCCACCTAGTTTGAAAATCAAGGTTCCAGGTTGAGTTTCTTCTTCTCGAAAACGCGGAAAGCCGATAAAACCAACAATGTCAGCGCCACCTGTACAATCGATTAATTGCTTTGTAGTAATAGAGCGACTTATACCTTTACCTACAGTTTTTATATGCCAACCAGATTTGGTTTCAAAAACTTCTGTCGGTATCTCATAGTAATGTAAATCAACTCCAGCTTCCAAGCATGCTTCTTCTGCTAGTGCAGCATAAACTGGACCATTAATACGTATTTGATGCCACCAATGACGAGCTGGAGGAACTGAAAAGTCTGGCATTTTTCCTGTATCCAGATCAACAGCCTTCGAAACCAGTTCCCATCCGATACCTGCTATAACTTGTTTTCCCCAAGCATGAAAAAGTCCAGGAAAAGAGACACCGCCAGTCGTAGTCACACCACCTAACTGGCTACCAGATTCAATCAAAGCAGTCTGTTGACCAAGGCGGGCGGACTGTAATGCCGCAATTGTACCCGCAGTACCACCACCAATAATTAGTACGTCTACATCGTTTTTAATTTGTTCCATAGTTGTTTTTGTACGTTTTCGGTCTATTGAAAGCGTATTGAAGCTCTAAAAGTTCAATTGACTAGACTAATCAATTAATAACTAAGTCGGTAAATTTGGATATCTCTCTACTAGATTCCAGTTCAAATTTTCACCTAAATAAATCATAGAGGAAGAATATGTAAAATTGATTAGGATTACACTGGATTAACGGATGAAAACGGACCTATCTGAGGGCCATGAACTTCAACAATCCCATTACGAGTGTAGTTAAGCCACAAGTTTGCTTGATTTATGTCCATACCTGAACAGTAATAATCCTGAGCCAGCAGGTCGAGATCGTATTCAACACGATGGTGTTGAATGTATCCATTGTCGATTACCATACATTGTGCACGATAATCACCATCGCGAGGTTGGCCAATCGTTCCAGGGTTAGCAACTAGCTTACCATCAATTTCTATTTGCATCGCCATGTGAGTATGTCCAGCCAAAATTCGATCTTGTTTAGAATTGTTTAAATTTTTTATATTCTCAATTGTCTCGGCATAGGGATGTAATTTACCCGTCAAGTGGTTAGCCGGTGAACCATGGACCAGGCCGTAAGAAATTCCGTCCCTGTTCAAAGTTAATAAACTAGGTAAACCGGAGATATAGTCTAAATCACTTGTGGCTGTATTGTTTGGGTACCACCCAGTCCATCCATAATTGGATTGGGGAAGGCATTTAGAAAAATACAGATCATGATTTCCAACTACTACTTGCTGACAATTCTGACGGACTAGGTTAATGCAATCGGAAGGCCTCGGGCCGTACTCGACAATATCGCCTAAACACCATACTTCGTCAACATTATCAAATGTATCGAGTGTCGCCTTCAAAGCTCTGTAATTAGAATGAATGTCAGAAATAACCAAAATTTTCATGAGATGGCTAGTTTTAATTGGCAGACACAGTTACTATTTGGCCAGGTTTAATCGCATCAAATAGGGTTGCGTCTCCGATGATTTCACCTAAAATATTGACTGGGCTATACGCCTTGGGTTTGCCTGATGTGCTGACAGGTGTGGGACCCCAAAAAATACAGAAAGCTGATCCTGGTGGCCAATAAGCTAGTGTTCCTACTTCGACCTCAGCTACAGCATTATCAGCTTCACTATGTTGGACTGGAATACTAAAGTAAATCTCATCCCCCCACACGCTAGCCGGTCCGCTGACCGGTAAGATCTCCCAAATTGCTTTAGCTGTTGGGGATTCGTTGATGCGGGCTAACATTTTTAGGCTCCCAGATTGAATCGTGAGTTGTTTCATAATATTAGGTTTCACTCATGATAAAACAAACAAGTGGTTGGTTGTTAATTGCAAGATGACCAGAAAAGAAATGTCTATCTGTATAGAAAAGAGCAAACATAACATAGACATAAAACTATGTAAAGTGTCCTGCTTCTTTTTGGAAGGCAGGCTAGCTCTTTTCTATATTTATAACTGAGCCGACGCTACCACCTTTGATTTTCTATTCCTATATTGATAATTACCGAATAAACTTCGCTTTTCTCATTTGCGGAATTGGTTTCACTACTCTTAACTCAATTAAGGTAATCAGCTATTCTTGACAACTGTATTGCCATGTTATAACATTCTGTCGATACTCCTGCTATGTTAGGAAGCCTAATATTGGTTTTTGATTTAGCCCCATAGTTTGTACAAAACTTTAATTTAAACTAGGAATACATAAACTTTTAAGCTGAAACTAGATCTGCACATTGGAAGATCAAAAAGATTACCGTTAGACTGCGCAGGTTTTCTGTCACTAATTCGTCCAGAGAAGTAGACGAAGGAAACTGGGAATACTTTCAAAGGGATAGACGTGGGAATGAATACTAATTCATCTTGACAAAATGACATGTTATAACATAACATGTCGACCCTTTAAATCTTTAAGAGAGTAAGAAAATTGAAATTTATTTATCGACATCTTGCGCCTAACATAGCCAAATACGTTTTCTCCACTTTAATCATCACGTCCGTTTTCCTTATTTCTGCCTGTGACACAGATGATGATCATGCTGAGCACGCTGACGTTGACGGATTTCTTATACAGACATTAGATAATAAAGAAGTTTATCGTGAGTTCAAAGGTGCGACTTCAGGCAGTATTTTAGTCAAAAGTGGTGAGTCTTTAGAACTGTCTGTCACTTGTTTGGATGACGACGGTAATAAAATTACGGACTTTGATCTAGAAAATCAACCAACCCTTAAGTTATCAGAATATGAAAAATCTATTGTTAGTCTAGAAGTTAAAAAAGATCTTTACCCTTATACTTTTGTAGCTAGCGGTTTGAGTAATGGTCAAACTTCGGCTAAATTAGAGCTGATGCACGAGGGACATGCTGATTACACTTCTACTAACAGAATACCAGTTACGGTTGAATAGTTTTTACGTTTACCATTCGTGTTCTATTAACTATACTCCCGTAAGGAGTCTTTAAATATATTAAACATTTTAGAATATAGGAAAAATAATAGTTAAAAAGGTATTCTGCGGACTGACAAGGTAATCACTAGCCTAGCAAAAAGTAGGTAAAAAAATAGGGGACTGTTAAGCTCGATGCCTAACATGTCCTCTATTTTTTTACCTGCTTTTCCTCTAACTACTTGAAAGAATTTATCGGATTAGATCAATGGAAAAATGCGGGAGCTCTGATAAAGAGATTGTTTCTATACCTGCTGAGTAATTCGCAATAGGCTATACGGATTCCATTGTTACTATTAAAAACATGAAAACGAGACGGATGATCAATTAGATAACAATAACCTTCTTAAAAAATATAAATCGACGACATGTCAAAACCTATAAATACATCCAAAAATAATAAATCTCCAATTAGATATAATGAACCAAACGGAGAGTACGACGCAGATTATAAGCCAACTAAAAAAGTCATTAAGACTTTTCCTGACATTCAAAATGGGCGCTCTTCTCTTATTCAGGGAACTCCTGTAGCTATACAGCAAGTAGGAATCCATAATTTCAGATTACCTTTAAAGTATCAAAAGAGAGAAGGTGGTAGTATAGAACTAGAAACTAAGGTAACGGGAACAGTGTCACTCGAAGCTCATAAGAAAGGTATTAATATGTCTCGCATTATGACATCATTCTATGAGTTTAAGAACGAGTACGTTTTTGATAAGCTTGATGTCATATTATCCAAATACAGAGATGATTTAAATTCTTTCGATTCTAAAATTCTTCTGAAATTTTCGTACCCTATGATGAAACAGTCTTTGCGTTCAGGACTAGAAGGATACCAATATTACGAGTCAGCCTTAGAAGGTCATTTAAACGGTAACGGTAAATTTAAGAAAATACTTCATTTCGATTTCGTGTACTCTTCAGCTTGTCCATGTTCCTATGAATTAGCTGAATTCGCGAGAAATGATAGAAATAAAGCAACAGTGACTCATTCTCAAAGATCGGTCGCCAGAATATCCATCGAATTTGATGAGATAGTTTGGATCGAGGATTTACAGGCAATGTGTGAGGAGGCCCTACACACAGAAACCCAAGTCATTGTTAAAAGAGAAGATGAAATGGCCTTTGCAGAACTGAATGGATCTTATTTAAAATTTGTTGAGGACGCTGCCAGATTATTGTATGAACAACTAATAAAAGACAAAAGAATCAAAGATTTTCGTATAATATGTTCACACCAAGAATCCCTTCATTCACACGACGCTGTTTCTGTCATTTTGCCCCCTAACAGTAGTTTTGGTGAAGATATTTCACATGAGTTATGGTCGAGTTTAATTCATACCTCCTAGCCTATTACAAGCAAACATATAAAATATTCTTTTCTTTGAATGCCCTGAACTGATTCAGCTAATAGAATATTTTATGTTCACTTGTTTGATCAAAACCTGTTAAATTTCGAGTTCATACTCATCTAACAGTTGATTAGGTATTCCAATCTATGCATCCGTAGTTAAGAGTCGGTATATACGTAATATAACTTGTTAATTTATTAGGGTAGATTTGAGTAACATCAGTCAAATCTGGCACTCTTGCATGTATAGGAAGCAATTAGATTGTATAATCTAGAATTATATGTGTCCTAGTGATCTTCTGAATAAGAAACCCAAACTCATGCTGGGACTATGAAAAGCAACATCTCAATCGTGTGGCTGATAGAGCTAAAGAGATTTTCGTTCGTTCTGACCGGAATTTAACTGAGAAGCGTAGAGACGTTTTAGAATTTTTGCTAGAGTTTCCGATACACCTTTATTGAACTACGAAACCACTGATGCTTACAATCAGGGAACCGAAAAAACGATCGCAGCCATGACCGTGTACCGATTTTTGGGATTTCTCGAAGCAGAAAATCTGGTTCACGAACTGGTTTCAACCAACAATAAATACGTAGCCTGTTGCCATATAGGCAGTGAGGATAAGCAGGAAATTCCGCAATTTTTAATTTGTGACGGATGCAAAGACGAGAAAGCAATTATATATTTGGGTTACCATTCGTAACAATAGAATTAATGACGAGGAGTGGAACTAACGCGTTACTGCTTCTCAGTTTAACAGTGAAGGATGACTTATGAAACCAATGCGAATATTATTCTATTTTAGCTTTTTATTTTTATGTTTTCTCGGATTTTTGTTGGGTTGCCAACCAGAGAATCCTAGTAAAAACCAACAAGACAATTCTGGAGAAACTCATCACCAACACGTCGCACCTCACGGTGGAACCCTAGTAGTTTTGGGCAACGAATTTGCTCATCTTGAACTGGTGTTGAATCAAGATAACGGGGAGTTAACCATCTATGTCTTGGATGGAGAAGCTCGAAATGGTGTCCGGTTAACACAGCCGACTATTATCCTAAAAACTAAAACAGATTCGGCTGCTGATTTTAATGAGTTAGAACTCCAAGCGGTTGCCAATACACTCTCAGGTGAAACAGTTGGAGATTCTTCAGTCTTTATTGTTCAGTCAGAAACCTTGATCAATCAAGACCGATTTGGCGTTGAAATTGAGCACATTTCAATTAAAGGACAAAAGTTTCAAAACCTTTCGTTTCCCTTTCCTGAAGGCAATGAAACTGATCATGCTGAAGAACATGATCACGATCACGATCACGCTCATGATCACTAAGTTTGAGTTTGCCGAAAATGTTATCCCAGGCAACTTCTTGTTATGATATCAGTTATCACAAGATTGCTAATTTAACTGGGGACAGTTGTGATTAGAGCGGAGGCCTAGTGGCTTCGGACTATTATTAATGAGAACTTACTGTTTAGTAATTCTGAGAGTATTGGATACTATGTGAGCAAAGATAGAAAGAAAAGCAAGGTCGGTCAAATCAAAATGGTCAGTTGATAAATTGGTAGAAGATAGTAGCTGCCAGATTATTTATTGTTAATGATTTCCCATTTTGTCCGTTAAGTTGGTCTTCAATAAAATCATATAGATTCTAAAACATAAAGACTAATAATCCAATAGATGATTTAGCTGGTGAGATGGTATCTACCCAGCATGTTCCAAATACATATGGAGCTGCAGACAACAAGCAACGACAGTCAAGTTATCCATTACATCAACGCGTCAGTACCAGATCCAGTAGGATTTTCAACCTTTAATTACTGAAACAAAAACTGCAAAAATACGAGAAGATACGTAAAGACGCTTTATACGTACTGATAGAAAACAAAGGGGATTAGTGCCTGTAAATATATCCTATGCAAGCAAAGATTACGCACACATCTACGGCAACCTTTTTTGAACCTCGATTATGCAGTTGAAGATCTAATATAAGATTATACCTATAACCCTATCAGTTCCCATTTAAGCCCCAAAAATTACCTTTACAGATGTAGTTGGGTAAGGGAATAAGGAGACTTGAAGTTAACAATGAATCTTATTTATATTCCATTACGACTTCAGCATTAGTCAATTCACCTACAAATTTGTATATAGACGTGGAATTCTCTGGCAATTCATAATAAAATAATACGGGTAAACCTAAATGTCGAGGATAGGGATATCGAATCAATAAATGATATAGAGAACGATAATGAACTGGATATATAAATTTGTTGCTGGAAATTCACATGAAATTTATTGTTGGTCAATAGCATTGTTAATAGATGGGTTAGCCATCGGATTTGTAATTGCAATTGGTTATTTTTGGGACCAAGCATATCGAGATGGTTATGAAAAAGGATATAAAGATGCAAAGTCAGATGACCAGTAAAAGAGGATTTTGTCCCTTTCACGCATGAAAGAAACAGCGATGAGAAAATAGGAATATTACAAGGATATATAATGCATGTGTACCGACTTATTCTATACAAATTGTTTTTCTAAACATGTTCCAACCAGAATTTAAAATCAAGAAAATAATAAACATGAAATTTCAGATTAATGGCTCTTTTGCAATTCTACTTAATAGGTAGGTTTCAAATAAGTACAATATTTCCCCACTATCTGTCTTGATTTCGTTTACCTTACTTGTATTTTGAAGGTCCTAAAAATGGGTCGCGAGAAAATTGGGTTCTGCTTTAGATTTCGCTAGTGGTAGCTACATGGAGGTGGCAGATAAACCATCTCTGTATTTGATCAATTCGACTATCATAACAGATCAGTTGAAATGATAAACTAACCGGCCAAAGTCGTATGATATCCGAGAGCTACTCTATATTTTCCATTTTAGACTTTATAGTCAATCCTGATAATCATCTTGTTGAATCCAAAGCTGTAGATTGGAAGCAAAGAGGCTGGTATCATTTCCTAGATAGTTTTGCTAAAAGAAAAATAAGCATCTATATCAATTGCCAACCAGAAGAAGAAGGCAGTCAGAATAACCGCTCTGATTTGGATCTGTGGATTAGTGCTGATGATTGGCAAATGATAGCCAGTAGCTTCTTCGACGTGATAAATAAAGTGAGGATCTACAAAACGGATCTAACCGGGGATCAAATTAATCTATTGATGAACACGTATCGAAGATACCAGATACACTGCCTATAATTTGTTACCAGTTGAAACCTGAACGCTGCATCTTAACCGGACTTTTTCCTAGTACTGATGATAAGTTTGCGAATGTCCACAGAGTTCAATACGGTAATTTTCTTCTATAGTAAGCGGTACTATATTACTTTTTGGTTTACTTCCTCCTAAACGGTCATTCAGATTGCGCAAAAGATACGAAGGCTTGAGTTTCGGAGGTAGTTCTTTCTTTTTTGGGTGTCCTTCAATCAATTGTACTACTCAATTGGTTTTCTCTTCTGTTTCGTTTCCAATACCATTATTCATTGATATAATTGTAGTTTCGTAATTTTCTCGGTAGCCGATTACCTCTTAAAACACTCAATAAATAGCCTAATTTATTTTGGTTATTTATACTTGTTAACTCATGCTGACTAGCTATCAATGGTGCTGACTCGTTTTTTAGGTAATTGTTTGTCTGGATTAATTTTCTTTTACTAAAGTTCTATATTTCGTTATTAGACAATCTTGCTCTGGATGTAACAGAAAATAATATCTCTTCTCATTTTGTTGTATTGATCTCAATAACTCCAAAGTTTCATGTTCGGATCGTGCATAGAAATCAACAAAAGAGATTAGTAATGCCTTGGAAGGACAGACCTTTTTACATTGTAATTGGTGTTACTTTATTATCATGTTTTCATTTTGGTTCTGGTTAAGCACTAAACCGGCTCACGCCGATGGTTATCTCAATCGGGACAAAGCAGACAAATTTGAGTCCATTAAAATGGTTTATTTCGTGAACAACCCTCTAGGTGGAAAAGAAAAACACCTTGAGTGGGTCAAATAAATTGGACTGGAATTAGTCCCTAAATAGGTCGCAAGAATCAGGTCCTATGACAACTTTGAATGTGGCCCCACATCGATTAGTTGAAATAGAATTCAGCAGCATCGAGGATGTGCATGAGCATCAAAGGAATCCTGAATTGAGGGCTATCATAGAGGATATGAATAATCACACCTCAAGTTTCCGAAGGATATAGGTTCATTCAAAGAAGTGATTACGTCAAACTTAGCCCTCAATTTAATCTTTGAATTAAGGAAATTAATATACTGCTATGTACCTGAAAGTATCTCGTAATTTTCTATTGCTAATATAGAGATTGATTGGATGTGAGATAGTTGACCCAGAAAATATACCTTTGTATATCATACAACGCATAAAAATATGCCTAGCAGTTGCAATTGGGCAGTAAACAGCAAGTAGCAATAGTTTTGGATTTTTCGCCTGGTATAGGAACAATCGGAAATTAAATTGATGACAACCTGACTAAACCAGACCGATGGTTTAATCCCGATACTTGTCAATTTAAAAATTACAATAAGGGGACTCGTCTTTATCTCTTTTAATCAGACACCGAAACTTTTGTACATGTATGTATCACTACATTTTCCATATATTTTGTGTTGTTCGGTCGATTTTTGATAATAATTAGATAATTAAAAAAAGTAATAAAATTTTGCTATGATGCTTCCAGCTCATCTACTATCTGGTATGGTTTGTATTCATTTAGGACAAATGTCGATCAAGCGTAAGAACGGTATGCTAAGATGGTCAAACAACCTTCCTGAATGGACATGGTTATCAATAGGGTTAGGTTATGCGTTTCTATCCCACGCGGTGATCGATACTTTAGCTATTTTTACTTACCACGATTGTAGTCCTTCGGGTTCTTTATTTTCTCGTTCTGTATTTTGGGGTTGGATGCTAGGCGCTATTATCATCCTTGTTTGGGGGGTGAAGGTAGATATACACTACGGTTATGGTATGCTAGTATCCACAAGCTATGATCTCTGGGATCACTATCTTCTACGCTTCGTAGATGGAGTTTTAGATGGATTTCCTGAAGGATTCATGGGTCGTTATACCCACCGTTTCAAATCACTCCAGCTGCACCAATTGGAATGGTTAATATTGGATAACCTATTCAGTGGTGTGGATAGACACTACGGAGACCCAAGATTTCTAGTAGTGGAACTTATGTTTGTTGCAATCTTAATATTGAGCTTAAGTTATTTACGTCGATCAAGACCTTTAATGTCAAAAAAGTAGTATTAAAAACATATAAAATTTTATAAATAATACTCATCAAAACTTAAGAGATCAAAGCTGGCATTTCAGTAGTCTTTGATCTTTTTCCTTCATACTTATTCTCTTCTTGGTAGTCATCACACCAAGATTTTTTATCGACCAAAAATGTTTTACTCTTGTAATCTTTCCCGATAACAAGACTGTCCTCAAATATGTAATATAATATATTGTTATTTTTTAGAAATAACTGTGCTGTGGAAGACTAAATCCATTCGACATCTTGACAACTTACTAAATAGGCATACATTTCTCTGTTATAAAATCTGAATAGCAAAAGACACATTTAACTGCTTTCTATTCAACGATTTATTCAGAATAATCTCGTTTTAATTCAATTAATATCTGATTTTCATATTCAACAAATCCAGCTTCCTAGCTAAGTTTCATCTCAATAAGGAAATTATTCACCATTATGCCAAATAATACCTCTGCAGTACGTGTGTCTTTTTTGATATTAGATCGAAATAGGTTTGGGCCATGGAAATTGATATTATGGAATGTTGGACTATGTATTTGGCTAACAAGTGGCAATTCATCAGCTGAGGTACTCTCAAGTAGCAATATCTTTTATAATCCAAATCAGGTTCAGATCATTGACTTACAAATCTCCGATCATCAGTTACAAAAAATGAAGTCAGCACTTCCTAGGCGAATTTACGTTCCAGCTACCTTTCAGTGGGCCGGTCAAACTATTGAAAATGTCGGTGTCCGCTACAAAGGTAATAGCTCATCACACCCGCATCAAAAGCATAAACGTGGTTTCCTCATTAAGTTTAATGAATTTGAAAAAGGACAATCTTTTCTTGGATTGAAGCGAATATCACTCGATAATGGAATTCAATTTGGTAGTTTATTTAGTGAACGGTTGATTACGTCAATTCTTCGTCAGCTAGATGTCAAAGCCTCTCGATCTAACTATAGTAAACTATATTTGAATGGAAAATACCAAGGGGTATACGTCAATGTTGAGCGTATTGATAGAGTCTTTATCAAAAATGAATTAGCTGATGGTGGATCTTTATATAAAGTTGATATATTTGACCGATCAAGTCTGTGGTCAGCTAATTTAGGCCCCATGCCACCAGAGACGGATGCCAATCCGATAGCTTTTGAGCCGAAATCGAAGGCGGCTAATCAGCAGAATGCTATGGATGTCATTGACTTGATAACTAAGATCAACGAGACGACCGACAATGATTTTGCTCAAGTTATAGAATCGATAATCGATCTGGATGCTTTTCTAAAGACAATGGCTGTCATGTTGTTTTCTGGGGCCTTTGACCAACTAACAGGTACCAATCCACATAATTATTATTTGTACTGTCCCCCCATGAGTAACCGTTGGCATTATATTCCTTGGGATTTGGATGTCGGGTTTGCAGACAAAGCCTTCGGTTATATTCCAGTAATTGACGGTTGGCATGCTGGCTGGCCATTAATCGGTAGCTCACCCTCTCCACTAATCCAGCGAATTGTCAACAATCCAGAACTTCTAGCTCGTTACCGAAAAATAGCTGACACGATCCTAGAAAATTACTTTCATCCTGATAAGCTGCTACCTCAAGTCGACATACTGTATGAGCAAATCTTAACTGATTTAGAAACGGATCCATTTCCAGACCGTCGGGCTACCAACAAACAAGATCAAGGTTACAATTATATTGTTCAATCGATTAAGGATTTTATTTGCTTGAGATACAAAACTGCTCGTAAGCAATTGGATGAACCAGGAAATCGACCACCGCTAGTTCCCATTCGCCCACCCTCTCATCAACGGAGAGGTCCTAAACCAGGACCACCTTCAGCAAATGCACCAAGTAATCTACATTCTGTATCAGTCTCTCGCGCGTCAGTTAGCCTAAAATGGACTGATAACGCTACTAATGAAGGAGCATATATCTTACAAAGAGCAGAGGGGAAAGACAATCATCCATTCCATAATCATATAGGACAATTTTCTGCTGATGTTACCACTGCCCATGACAAGCAAGTTGTTCCTGGTAGTACATACCGTTATCGTGTTTATGCTCTATGCCCGAGTACGTCCGGCCCCAAAGGTACTGGATTATCTAATACTATTACTGTTCAGATACCATCTCGATCTAGCGAATAGAAATTTGTAGTTTATAAGATTTATTTGTTTCCTTTTGCCTCTTGAATCGATCTAAACTTACTTCTCGACATTTTTTATGTTTGTCTCTGATACGGTTCTAATTCGAATAAGGATAAAATCAAATTTGTAGAGGATCTGCTTCTATACGCCAAAAAATCTGCAAATGATTCTCATACTGGTCTCGATTTTGTTATGTTCTTGCAATTACATGATAACGATCGGCCACCCGATATTGGTTTTTTATTGTCTAGGCAACTAACCTCATTACGGGGATGTTTCCTTGGGAAAAGGAAACACTTCTAGAAGCGGTAGTTCTGTTTTCAAAATTACTATCTAGCTGTTTTGGTGTAGGAGGGCCAAGGTGGAAGGTTCGAAAAGGTTTTAGAAGTCCCATAAGCAAATAGACCGATGGACAATATCAGTAAAATAGTCCGAATTTATAGGTTACGATCGTGAGAAAGTGCGCGGTTTGCTTGTTAATTGATCTGTTCAGTTAGACTGACTTACTTAGTTATGATGGCATTCTCTACATAGAACTGGATAGCACAACGGACACTAATATTGTTTATTTGAAGAACGGAGGACAAATAAAAAGAACGGTCGTAGAGCAAAATCCTCAGCAAGTAAAAATTGAAGTTGATCACAGTATAGGGGGTAAAAACAAAAATTACTTGGTGGAACCTAGCAGAGAAGGAGCGATGTTATCGTTTATTCTGCTGATAGGTTTAAGAAAGTGGAAGTTAGTTCGTCAGAAGAAAATACCAATAGCTTTTGGAAAGAAAATTGGAAAATAATCATAGGTTTTGGGTGCGGTTGTATAGTAGTAAGCGTTCTATATGTACCACTTGTTTATATGGTGTATGATGTAGACAACACGACAGATTAAGAAGACTTACTCAGCTTTTACCGTAGCACTTCGATGTGCATGTTCATTACTTGCATTTTTTCCTCATCACGAAGTTGCACTATCTTTCCGGTAGACCCTTTTGCAGTGTGCTTGAAATCTCGAACTGCAAAAAGGATGTCTAAATCTAGGAAAAATATAGTTAAAAAGACTGAGGGATGGTTACTACATTACTAACGTCCGATAAGAGACATTATTATATATTATTACATCAAATTGTGAAACGATTAACTTGGGTCTTTATAATTGTTTTTTTGATGTCGATTGGCCTGGCGCTTAGCCAAGGGGAGAAACCGTCTGAAGAGTCGAAGTCGCTCTTTGGTCTGGATAACGTCATAGATATCCACATTTGGATCGAACAGGAGGAATGGACCAAGTTACAGCCACCCAAGGGAACGAAAATGGACTTCGATTTAGCGATCAAAGGCGTGATGGTGGATGCCTGGACCGGTGGTCATTTTCGTAGTGAGAAATCGACAAGGCCTGGGGTAGCCGGATATTTAGGTGTCGATCACCAATACGGTCAAGCGAACCTCACGATCAACGGCCAAACGATTAAAGGTGTCGGCCTGCGTTACAAGGGTAACGGGACATTCTTTGCGTATGTTGAAGATGATGTGACAAGGCGATTATCGTTCAAGATCGATTTCAACGAATACGATGATGAACTGGAGTTCCACGGTCTAAATAAGATAAGCCCCAACCTCTTCTATGGGAGTCTCAACCCCAAAATATCAACCCAGTTTTGACCGTATAAAAAACGTCTGATAAATGAAACCTGTCAGACGTTTTTCGGTTAGCTATTTTTTCTATCGTTTCCTAAAAAAGCACATTAATCACAAATACATTCGGGAAGACAGTATCTCCTATACTTTGTTTACCTTTATTACCGATCATTTCCATTTCCTCAGTATCACCAAAATAAACACAAGTTCGTTTGGAATTTTCCGAGATATACTCACGGATATGACTCTCTATCAGTCGGATCCCATAGCGATCGCTGTCAAAATCAACGCCATAAAACATGCGAAACAGAATATTGACCAAATGGCCGAACGACGCCCCA
>JACLAC010011032.1_pt1 | contig 39068 bp, 38 predicted proteins | sample 8027881 | NCBI WGS metagenome assembly JACLAC01 (sample SAMN15725517, study PRJNA655200) | protist metagenome | isolation source: fluorescence activated cell sorting (FACS) single amplified genomes of... | place: Spain: Blaines Bay Microbial Observatory, Mediterranean Sea | collected 2016-01-19 | reverse complement strand
TGGAAAATGCACCTTTTCATTTGGCATTTACAGTTAATGATTTGGAAACAACTAAGACATTTTATAAAGATTTACTTGGGTGTGCTGTTGGTAGGGAATCATCGAATTGGGTTGACTTCAATTTCTTTGGAAACCAGATTTCAGCACATCTCAGTAAGCAAAAACATATTGATTATGGCAAAAGTGAGGTGGATGGAAAGCTAGTGCCGATACAACATTTTGGCGTAGTTATGAGATGGGAAATGTGGCATCAATTGGCTGAAAAGTTTCGGAATAATAAAATCGAATTCATCCTTGAGCCAACCGTACGTTTCAGGGGTGAGCCAGGTGAGCAAGCAACGATGTTCTTGAATGACCCGTCAGGGAATACACTAGAATTCAAAGCAATGAAGAACACAAAAGATCTTTTCAGTGGATAGCATTATTGGCGGCAAATGGAATTCATTCAAGTTATTCAAGCTCAAAAAGCTTGAAATATTAAAAGATAGGAAGCAACTAAGAATTTATTTGTCAAAATACTATCAATTAATTGTTGGAGACACTAATCATGTTGAGTTTGACCATTTGAGATACAAATCTATGGACAAATTCTGGATTCAAATTAATGTCATATTCGTAACCTATCATTTGTGCAATCTGCTGGATACTGTTTGATCCGTCTGAGAAATTGAAAATCTCGTGTACCACTGGCCTAAGCTTTGAGAATGAAACTTCTCCATTGCTGGTTCTGATTATGTCAACAATTTCTTCATAAGATAAATTCATATCCCTACATTCGCCGTCATAAATCCTGCTGGGTGGCTCTGCCCCAGAAATTTTCTGAGGGAAAATTGCAGAAAAGTCATTCACAATTATTCATCTCAATCTGGTTATTTAAAATTTGGTTAGTATAGTCGGTTGCAAATGAAGTTAGTTGCTTCTTGGAATCCTCCACCAAAGCTTTAATTTCAAGGCTTTTTGAAAGTTTATTGCATGACTCAAGTGCCAGAAGGTCACGATTGATTAAGTAATCAATCCTATTATTAAGAAGAAAAAGTTTCTCAGTTGAAGATTTACTTTTAAAACTTTCTGCGTTGGTAAGTTCTGATGCTTTTGATGTAACTCTTAGACGACTACGAGCACTGATGATGCTAATTAATTGTACAACAGAACTTACTTCCACATCCGATAAATATTGAATTGTCCCACCTACTACACAAGCAGATACATTAAAAACCTCTGATGAAGTTGTTTCCCATGTCAAGTACTGTGTATGGAAAAAAATATTTGGTTCAGAACTCAATAAGACAGACGGAATACTGGCTGAATTAAAATACGAATTGTCACTGAATGGGCTGTAAGGTGTCTCTCTAAATTTTAACTGAGGATTGATAGTATTAACAGATTTTTCTAAAAATGAATATGACAAGTCGTTGATGAATGATGGAATTGAATCAGGTGTCCTGGAAAGAGACAGGAATGATTTCGACAAATCCTGATCTTGCCCTGTACCACAAAGACAAATCATACTAATTATATTAGAAAGTGAATCAGAATATTTTGCAATGTAGGCTTTGCTTCCCAATCCTTCGGGTACAAACAAAAATTTGACAGTCCGCTCAAAAGCATCAATCTTGTTCTTCTGTATCAAATCGTAAAAAACCTTAGCCAATTCGACCATAAGTGCAGGTCCAGAAGCACAGTTGGCATTTGGCTGTGGATTGGTCAAATGACTTACAAGTAAAATTTCGTTTTCAGGTTCAGTTTTTCCAGTTATCTCACAAATCAGACTTTTACCAATTCCGTTAAAAGTCTTTGCTTCAATCTCGACATTGACCATTGCTTTTGAATCTGCCAACAAATTTCTTAGTTTTTTACCCATTCTGCCAGAAATGATTACAGCCCAACCATCGTTGTATTTTCTAGACAGTCTGTTGAGTGATACATAATCTGGTTTGAGTTCCTTTGTTCTCAGTCCATCTATTGGACTAATCAAACAGTCTGACAAAAAACCCAAAGCACCAAATTTTTTCACAGCTAAATCGTATACGCGCAGCGTATCTTCTGGCTTATTCCCACTAGCCAAAACGATTTTACCTTCCAAATTTAATCCGTGGTAATCTTGCTCGCTCAAACCGCTTCCAACATCACAAAGTTCGGCTGTGACACCACCCTTGCCGGTTGAGATTGAATACCAGGTAAGGCACGTAGGAACTTCATCAAAGGAGATAATCTTTTCATGGTGCGGGTAAATAAGATTTACCTCAGTTTTGATAGGTTCCCAAGCTGGCGCATAGCCACTTCGTTCAGTCAAAGGAAATGTATCAACAGATATTTTGTCAAATGGGATATCATTCATTTGATTGTGTACATAATCAAATGCATTGTTGTAACCGGTAGAACCAGGAGACCTATAGAATGATGAAATTTCTTTGGTATGTAGTCTTGCTTTCTCACCATCAAAAAGTTGACTAATTTCTTCTATTATTTTTTTCATTTAATGTATTGTAATGAATATTATAAATCAATTGATGGCGACAAAGTGTTTAGCCTCTACTTCCTCATATTTAAATTCCTCGTCGATGTAATCCAAAGGTTTGATTACAGTAGGAATTTCTTGGTTGTGGAACATAGTTTCAGTACGCCGGGACAATGGATCTGCAGTGGGCACAGCGCTTAATAGTTTTTTCGTATATGGATGTTGTGGATTCTCAAAAATGTGTCGTCTAGAACCAATCTCAACTATTTTTCCAAGATACATTACAGCAACTCTATGACTAATTCTCTCAATAGTTGCCATATCATGACTTATGAATAAAAAAGAAATATTAAATTTTTGCTGAAGATCAATCATTAGATTAACTATTTGAGCTTTGATCGTTACATCAAGAGCTGAAACGGCTTCATCTGCGACTATTAATTTGGGTTCTAGACTGAGTGCCCTAGCGATACAAATTCTTTGTCTTTGACCACCAGAAAATTCATGTGGGAATCTTTCAACATGCTCAGGCAAAAGTCCAACATAACCTAATAATTCATTTAATTTCTTCTTAATTTCATCTTCTTTGAGATTGGAATGTACTCTTATCGGTTCAGAAATAATCTTACCAACGCTTAATCTGGGATTTAAACTTGAGAAAGGATCCTGGAAAATCATCTGCATTTTTGGACGTAATTTCCTTAACTGATCATCCTCAATCGAATTAATACTCACTCCATCGAATATAATTTCACCACTCGTTATGGGTAATAGCCTAAGTATCGATTTACCAGTTGTTGATTTGCCACAACCAGATTCTCCAACCATGCCTAATGTCTCCCCAGCTTGAATATGGAAGCTTACATTATCGACTGCTCTTACGTGACCTTTGACTCTTTTAAAAAGGCCACTTTTTACTGGAAAGAAAGTCTTTAAATTTTTGATTTCTAATATTGAAGGTGGTTCCACTAAAAGTTTATGCAAAGAGATATAATCAAAAAATTATTGGGGATTAAGATTAAAGATCTAAGTATTAAAATTTCTCTGGAAGTTCCTTGCCTTTCATTGAGCCAAGCTTGGGGACTGCATTGATTAGTCTTTTGGTATATTCATGGGTAGGCTGATAAAAGATTTCTTTGACCGGCCCCTCCTCAACAATATTACCTTCATACATTACAATAACTCTATCGGCTACTTCAGCGACAACGCCCATATCATGAGTGATAAAAAGTACAGCCATTCCTACCTCATTCTGCAATAATCTAATCAGATCAATTATCTGGGCCTGGATAGTGACATCAAGCGCTGTACTGGGCTCATCAGCAATTAACAATTTGGGCTTACATGACAAAGCCATTGCAATCATAAGACGTTGTCTCATACCTCCCGAAAAATGATGCGGATACTGATTGAGCTGTTTAGCTGGGTCTGGAATCCGAACTAAATTTAACAAATTTACAGCTATTTCTTTTCCTTTAGTATAATCAACATTTTGATGTAGAATAATGGATTCAATTATTTGTAACCCAATTGTGAGAACTGGATTCAATGAAGACATAGGCTCCTGAAATATCATTGCTATTTCATTGCCCCTAACTTTTCTTAATTCTTGTTTATCTAAACTTAGAATATCAATGATATTTCCATTTTTATTTTTGAATTTGATAGTACCCGATGGATAAGTTCCCCCAGAATACTCATTGAGTCTCAGTATTGACATTGCAGTAACTGATTTTCCGGAGCCAGATTCACCAACTAGAGCTAATGTCTCTTTGTCTTTGATAGAAAAACTTACGCCTCTGACAGCTTCAACAACATTTGTTTGAAGGGCAAATTGAACACAAAGGTTTTCTATTTTAATAATGTCCGAATCGTGCATTCAGTTTAAAGTATATAAGACCAAAATTATTTAATTTATGGAATCTAAAGCAACCAGATTCAAGAAAATCAAAAATCAATAAGATTTATAGGGTAGAAATTTACCGCTCATATTTATATTAACTCTGTCTCCATTCGGATCATGTTGTCGATCAATTTTCATTTCAAAATCAATTGCACTCATGATACCGTCACCGAATTCTTCTTCTATCAGTGATTTAATACTAACACCAAAAACTTGGGTTATCTCATAGAATCTATAAATCAAAGGATCTGCTGGAATCTCGGATGCCAGAGAACCTCTGTGCGGGACCGATGTAAGGAGTGCTATCTCTTCATCTGTAAATGAAATCCCAATAGCGTTACTGCCTTTCTTTACTTGATCCTCACTCAAAGAAAGTTGACCAAGAAATGCGCAAGCAGTCCACTCCTTGGACTGACCAATTGCATCGGCTACGTCAGCCCATTTGAACCGATTAACTCTTTTTGCATTTAGTATTTTGTTGGTAATTTCTTCACGACTCATTTTTTTCTCAAAATAAGGTTCTTGATATTGATTGTAAATAAAAATGAGGAAATCTAAAAATATAGAATTGTATTCTTAATGATTTAGAAAGCTTGTCACTAATTCAGACCAACGTTCTGCTCTATCAGCAAAAACATGATGTTTAGCTCTTGGAATGACATACATCTCTGCATTTTGCAACTTATGAAAAAATCTCCAACCATATTCACAAAAGTATCCATCATCAGGTTTCATAGACGTATCGTCTCTTCCCCAAGGCATTAAAATTGGCATTTCCAATTTGTGGGCAAATTCAGAGATGTGTTTTCCATTAAACATCAAATCAGCATTTGTAGATTCTATTGATTTATTAATAGTTGTTGCTCTCTCTTTGGCTATTTTATGTGTAGATTGAACGATCTTTAAAGCCATTTTTATACGATTCTCTTCAACAAGTGATTGATCAAAATATAAATTACTTAGTTGGTCTTTTACACTGTCGTATGTTGGGAATGGATGTGCATGACCCTGAGGCCCATAAATATACTTTGCTCCTTCAGGATAGTCAGGTATACCTTTGGTTCCATTAAGACTGTTAATAATGATTAATCTTTTCACTACAGATGGAATTTTGTGTGCGATGTACTGTACCAGCCATCCACCATGTGAATTGCCACCTATAAATATAGAATCGAGGTTCATTGACTTAAGAAACTTAATCAGAAATTCACCTTGCTCCGCAGCAGTATATATTTTGGAACTTTTGTCAAATGTTTCCCCAAAATTGACGACATCTGGTGCAATTACACGGAATTTGCGCATAAGGTGTTTTGCGCAACTCCCGTAATTGAGCTCCGCACATGACAAAGCGCCACCACCATGAATTAAAACGAGTGGATGACCTGTCCCAGCTTCAATGTAATGGGTTTTAATTCCCTCAACGTCGATAAAACAATGTTTATAGTTATCCATTTTAGTATGCATTTTGTAATTTAAATGGGTTAACAAGAGGCTTCTTGTTCAAGAACAACTCAATGTTGTGACAAAATAGCTCAGTGATTCGTTTATTTTCATCAAAGGTAGTACTTGCGGAGTGAGGGAATAAAATAACATTACTCAAATTCCAAAATTCGCTTTCACGTGGGAGAGGTTCATTTACAAAAACATCAAGGGCTGCACCAGATATAGTGTTGTTTTTTAATGCCTCAATTAGATGGCGTTCGTTAACTAATGAGCCCCTGCCAATGTTAATTAGGTAAGAATTTGGCTTCATAACGTTAAAAATTCCTGAATTAACGATTTCATTGGTTTTGGTGGTTTGTGGGGCCACTAAAATTAGAAAGTCAACCAATTTAGCCATCTCTTTTAAATCAGTCTTATCAAAAAATTTATCAATATTTGCATAAGAAGATAGGTTTGATAAATTATTCTTTATGCCAAAAACCTTCATCTTAAAAAACTTGCAATGATTTGCTATCTCTTTCCCAATATTGCCTACCCCTACGATACCAACAGTTTTATTCGAAAGATCGTCAACTGAAAAACGCTCCCAAACTTTTTCGGCTTTTAATTGCTGTACTTGGAAATAGTTTCTTGACCACATTAAAATTGACATCATGCAGAATTCGGCTAGTGGAACCGAGTGTACTCCTTTGGCGGTAGTGAATTGGGTGTTTGGCATTTTTACTAAATATTCATTTTTTTTTAGGTAACCCCCGATACCAGAACTTGTAGCTTGTATCCACTGAACATTTTTGGCGATTAAATTTAAATTTGGGTCAAGGGTTTTGTCAAAATCAAAGATGATATCAGCTTCTTCAACGTATTTAAGCCATTCCTTTTGAGCTGTCGTACTCCGGCAAATAGGCGATCCAATATGATCTCCACGATATCTTGGCTTATTGATTAAATCGGGTCTGTAAATAATTTCTAGAGATTGAAATTTTTCTTCTATGTAATCGACGTAGCTTTTTTCAATAAATGATGCAAAGAGTAACTTTAATCTCATCTTCTGATACCCTGTCCATACTCATTTGAATCTCTAAGTACCTCCATATAACTGTGAGTGATGTACGCTAATTTAACAATTAAATGTTCTTGATGAAAAGATGATGCCTTTGAAAATTTTGTCATTATTGCCAAGGCATACGGGCCACCATCGATGTATACAATTCCTGCATCACACCGAACACGTGGCATGCCACCTGGTTTATTTGCTACGATTGCTTTCCCTTCGAGAGCCCTGTTAAGAAATCCCTTTTTAGGTTTTTTTAAGAAATACAAAGCATTTGTTGATACAAAGTCAGATGAATGACCTTCATAAATTTTATGAAGTATTCGTATGCAATCTGAGGGTGTTGTATAATTCTCCAAATTGCTAGCTACTGCTTTCTGATCTTCCATTTTTCTTTGAATCTTCGTGTTTTCTAGCTCAAAATTGTCAATGAGTTCGTTAATCCCTTTAATTGTAGCCAAATCAATCAAGATGTTGGTGGCAGTGTTGTCTGACAATATGATCATGAAGTGAATGAGATTTCTAAGTGTCAAATCTATCTTGTCATCCAGGTGAGATAGAAGCCCAGCTCCTGGTGAACATATTGAGTCGTTGACTTCTATAACTGATTCGAACGATAATTCTCCTTTCTCAACTAATTGGAGAATTTTAAGCATTATGTGTATCTTTATAGTAGATGCTGATGGAAAAATTTCATTTTGATTTATCTCAATTTGGTGACCGGTAACAAAATCTTTGAAGGCTAAACCTGTTACCCATTCATATTGCGATAATTCAAATAACAACTTTTCTTCAATTGTTTGGTAAAATGAGTCTAGCATTTCATGTTTTTGATAATGCAAATTTAGGGTTTCCAATTATTATTTGATTTATCTGACTTTTCGTTAAATTTTCTGCAAGAAGTTTTTCAATGAAGCTCTTAAAAATTAGAACATATCCTAGATTACCTCCGTAGTTCATCTCGTACCCTCTATTACGATCTTGTGAAAGCAATATTTTATCAATGCATCCTGCATCAACCATTGCTTTGACAAGTTTAGCCCTGGTCCTATCCAACATCCAATTTTCTTTTCCGATTGTATCAAACTGAATAAAAGAGCCAGATTTCGCACTTTCAATAAGCCGATTAATATCAGGTCTCTCGTCTACGTGACCAAAAATCAATTTGTTAGCCTTTACACCTTCCGAAAGTAGTATCTCTTGTATTTCGTAGCTTGCATTGCCACCCGGAATTTCTTGACGTCTTGAACCTGTAGTATGTGTTGTAACGCTTACGCCAGTAGCCTTTTGTGCACGAGATACGGCTTTGAGGCCTTTTTCTTCTATTCCTTCAACTCTAGCAGTATTTATGGCTGATTTTAATATTCCACATTTTACTCCATTTTCATTTCCTTGTTCAATTTCTCTGATCAGATAATCCGACAATTTTTCAACAGTAAAGTTGTATGCATGTTTTGGAATGCAGGGTTCAACGTAAAATCCAGTAGTAGCTACAATATTGACCTTTGTAGATTTTGATAGACTAGCCAAAACATCTAAGTCTCTACCCCAACCTTCACATGTTACTTCAACAATTGAATTACCGTTGTTAGCTTGATATATTTTTAATTCTTCCTCCTGGTTATCATAATCGCGCAAACGCATAAATGAATTAAAATCTCTAGAATTGTCGAAAAGTTCGAATCTTGGACCTAATGATTGGTCGCACCATACATGTTCATGCGTCAAACATACGCCCAACTCTTCTTTTGTAATTTTGCCAAGAACAGTTTGTATCATTTTATATCATTATTTTATGTTTATTTTTCAGATTAACGAGTTTATCTTTGATTTCTCCAGTTGATCTTAACTTGATAAGTCCATGAGCAATCAAACCTTTGCAATACGTATTGCCTGCAAATGTAAAAGAACTTACTGCGTCAGACACTATTATTACTTGATATCCTAAATTCATAAGATCCAAAGAGGTATTTAAAATACCTAACTCTAAAATACTTCCGCAAATAATAAAATTTTTAATATCAGGTTTTAAAGATTCTAAAAAATTTGGATTTGAAAGTGCACTCCAACCTGGTTTTTCACAAATTGTAGGCTTCTTATCTGCTACGATACTGTCGTCAAATAAAGGCTTTTTATTTAAAGAAAAATCCCAATCCATAACTTTTATTAAGCTTGACGCATTTTTTGGGCTGTAGTGTCCAAAGCAGACATACAAAACTTTTATATCGGCATCCTTAGCTTTCGGAATAATTCCTTTAATATTATTGAATGCATTATTAAAAAGTTTTTGGTATTCTTCAAACTCAATTGTAACTAAAAGATCTTGAGCTTTTTTTGCGACAAACCCAGCATTTTCGTCAACAAATGGTAAATGAAAGTCTTGTACTAATAGTAAAGTATTTTTCTCATTTATTTCTATTGCAGGTACTTCTTTTGTAATCAGCGTAAAAGGATGTCGAAAGGTAGCGCTCATTTTTGTTTACTTATCACATTACTGATGTTGTCAATTAAATTAACCATGAATTTCTCTACATCATCTAAATTACTAGTACTTTTCTCTGTTTCAATGATCATATATTCATTTATCGAACTTCGACTCCCCCCACCAATAACACCCCCCCTGTAACAGGGAACCCGATATTCATTGGGAACTACAGACCATGGCCCCCCACCACCCTGCATAGGCCAAATGATCGGAATCTTTTTAGAGTCCTTTATACAATTTTCAACAACGGCAAATATCTCATCAAAAGTCGAATATGAGTAATCAAAGCTTGAAAAAATTTCCATTTCAATATCATTAAACCCGTGATTGTCCAAATGCTGTCTTATTTTTTGAATTACCTCATCTGAATTTGTATCAGTGACTAACCTCATATCTAGATGAGCTGTTGCCTCGCTTGGTATAATGAAAGGTATCATTCCTGACTCTTTTCCTAAAAACCCACTATGAAGCCCGGAAATATTAAATGTTGGACCATAAAGAAAATCAAAAATTGATTGTTTACCTAAATTTTCGTTTTGATAGTTTTTTGTCCCTATCGGTAATACATCCCTGATGTCTTTACCCTTAGAATTTTCGAATATAAGTCTTATCTTTTCGTTTTCAAATTTTGTTAATTCTTTTCTATCTTTCCAAATTTCCTCTAGACCGTTAATTTTACACCCGTTTCCCTGCTCATCAACCATTGATGCTAAAGCTTTTGAGAGACGAAATGCTGGACAATTAATTAGCGATCCCAAACTACTATGAACTGTATTTGATGGACCATTGTTTTCCTTTGACCCTTTTATTTTTAAATCAAAAACAATCATTCCTTTTAGTCCCATACCAATTGAAACTTCTTCGTTTGAACCTTCTGATAGAGTTGGACAAAAACTGAAATCAGCTTTTTTCAAATATTCATTGTATTTTTTTACGAACATTTTGTAACTGGGACTCCCTAGGATTTCATCACCCTCGGCCAAAAAAATGATGTTGAAGGGAAGCTTTCCTTCTACAGCTATTATTGATTCCAATGAATTGAGAAAGGCTACATAGGGTCCCTTTGCCCCCATAGAACCTCTGCCTGTAAGGACTTTTCGGTGGCCTGCATAATCTTTGATTTCCCCTCCCCATGGATCAAAATCCCATTCTTGAGGATTTTCAACAGTCCTGGTGTCATACATACAGTAGTTATGGAATGTATATTTTGAACCAGCATCATAATATGCAAATATTCCAGGATAATATTTTCCGGGTATAACTTCCACAGTCTGGCAGCCTAATCTTTTATATGATTCGTAGACAATCTTCCAAGCATCCCCCATTCCTAAATTATCCCAACTAACGCTTTGTTGTCTTACCCAATCTTGAATATTCGCAATATGTGCATCGATATTTCTATCAATGTATTTGTATATTTCTTTCTTTTTCATTTTAAAGCTTTGCTATGATGGAAATTTCAACAATAAATTTTTCGGATGCTAGTTTCGACTCCACGCATGCTCTAACAGGTGGATTTTCTGAGTCAACCCATTCATCCCAAATCTTGTTCATTGAATCGAAATCTTTGATTGAAGATAACCATATATTTGCACTTAAAATGTTTCCTTTTTGAGATCCAACCTCATTTAAATATGTATCAACTTTGTCTAAAACGTTTTTCGTCTGCGTTTCAATACCTTCACCTGGAGCAGTACTAGCCACCTGACCAGCTAAGTATACCAATCCGTTATGTACGACGATTTGGCTCATTCTCTGATTTTTTCTATACCTGTTGATTTCAGTCATATATTTCCTATATTAAATTTATAAGATCATTTCTGTTTTAATAGGAATCACAATACTCAAATTTGCAGAGTAAGGTTCACATGCAAAAGGCATCTTTTGTTTTAGCTTTTCAGTTTCACCATCCGATGGATAATTAGTAACTCGGACACCTATGTTTTTAATTTTCTTTATTTCATCTAAGACATAATCTGTCGCAGCATGATAACCAACAGATCCGAAGTATTGATAGTGTTTACAAATTTTCGATGAAATCTGTTTAGCTGTATCACCGGAGAGTTCATTGAAAATCTTTCTGTATAGTGTATTCATTTTACTTTTCTTTTAACCAAGGATCGAATGTGTCTCTTAATCCATCGCCCAACAAATTTATTGAAATTACTGTGACCATTATTGCGATCCCAGGAAAGGTTGCTAGCCACCATGCTCTTCTAAAAAAATCTCGTGACTCTGCGAGAAGTAATCCCCATTCTGGAGTTGGAGGCTTAGCACCCATACCCAAAAAATTAAGTGAAGCCCCTGCTAAGATAGCTGTTGCAACCTCTAATGTGGCAAATACAAGAATTGAAGCAAAAATATTGGGAATGATATGTACAATAACAATACGTGCTCTTGTTAATCCTAATGACTTAGCTGCTACAATATAGTCATTCTCTTTAATTGAAAGCACAGCACTCCGAACCAATCTTGCGAAGGCTGGTATCGAAGAGATACCAACTGCTATCATCAGATTGTATAGATCGGGCCCTAGGACTGAAACCACAGCTAATGCTAAGAGGATGCTTGGAAATGCTAACATGATGTCAATAAATCTACTGACAATTTCATCAATCCAGCCTCCAAAAAATCCTGCTATCGCTCCAATTAAAATTCCAAATGTTCCTCCAATCAGTACGCTAATCATACCTACTTGTAGAGACACCTTTCCACCATGCATAATTCTGGTAAGTTGATCACGCCCGAATGCATCGGTACCCATCGGATGTTCTAAGCTTGGTGGTCGGAGTGCATTGATTGGATTTATCTTGTCGAATTCATAGGGAGTGAGAATGTCTGAAAATAGAGCACTCAGTATAAGTAGTATTAGTACTGCCAAACCAATGACTGCTCCTTTTTTCCGCTTAAATCTTTGTAATGTTAAACTTGTAGGACTATTATTTACAAAAGTTTGCTTTTTCATTCAGTATCATATGTTATCCTAGGGTCTAAATAAGCATATGTTATATCCACAACGAAATTCGCGACGACATATGCGATTGCTGCAAATAACACTGCGCCTTGTACAACTGGAAAATCTTTTTCCATGATGCCCTCTATCATTATCATGCCCAAGCCAGGTCTCGCAAAGACAGTTTCGATGATAACCGTCCCTCCCAACAAATTTCCAAACTGAAGACCCACGACGGTAATTACTGGTATCATCGCATTTTTCAATGCATGACGTGCTACCACTACAGACTCCATTAGCCCTTTTGCTCGAGCAGTCCTAATATAGTCCTGATTAAAGATATCTATTAAATTGGATCTTACTAACCTAGCTATGATTGCAGCCGCACTAAAACCAAGCGCTAATGAAGGCAGTATCAATGATTGCCAGCTGTCAGCTGGAGCTACTGCAGGGATCCATCTTAAGTTCAAAGAAAAAATCAATAAAAGCATTATTCCGAGCCAGAAATTTGGCATCGAAACACCGGTGACAGCAAGTGTCATTGTCAAATTGTCAATCCAGGTTCCCCTTTTAATGGCAGCAATGATTCCCAAAATTAATCCTACGATTAGCGACACTCCTAAGCTTGCGAGTGCTAAGTCAATTGAGTAAGGCAAGTTTTTTAGCAACATTTCGCTCACTGGCAACTGTGTCCTAAATGAGTTACCCCAATCTCCAGAAATAACGTCGAACAAAAATTTGATGTATTGTTCGTGTAGGGGCTTATCTAACCCAAGCTCTCTCCGCATATTTTCGTACATTTCGTCTGTGATCGTTCCCGTCACCGTAGGTGCAGCTCCACCACTGTGCTCGGTTAGCATCATTAGGACTGGATCACCGGGTAAAGCATGAAGCATCAGAAAAACTGCTAATGTTACCCCGATTAAGATTGGCACCATTAACAGTATTCTTCTTTGGATGTAAACTAACATCTCTAAATAAAATTATAATTTAATCATAATCTCATTTACTTTTTGTCTAGATAAACATCATAAAAATATTCTCTACCAAGTAAATCTACCTTCAGATCTTTTACATATGGGTAATGAACATGACTAAAAGTTACTTCATATGACGGTAAGAACAAAGCTTGCTCCATCACATACATCTGTAACTCTTTGTATATTTCGTACCTTTTTTCAATATCAGTTTCAGCAACTCCTTTACTTATTAAATCATCGATCTTCGGATCAATTACACGCGATCGGTTGAACTGGCCGCCCCCCTCAACTTGACTCGAATGGAATGGTAGATAAAAAGTATCGTGAGCATCGAATAGAGCGTAACCAAGGCGTGCCATTTCATATGCGTTGTCAGCATATCTTCTTGCTGTTGCTTCATACGCCATAGCTTCTACCACTGCATCTATCCCAACCTCTTTAAGTTGAGCTTGATAAAACTCTGCTGGTTTTCGGTTTTTGTAATCACCTTTAGTAACGTGTCTGACGATCAAATTTTTACCATCTTTTTCCCTTATCCCATCACCGTTAGTATCCTTCCAACCAGCTTCTTCCAATATTTCTCTGGCTTTTGCCGGGTCGTATGGAAAAAGATCTTCAACTCCATCATAGTATGCCCATGATCCACTGGACAGCGGCCCTTTTGCTGCTGGACTTGCTCCGAAGAATATAAGATTGACCATCATGTCTTCATCAATTGCGTACAGCATAGCCTGCCTTACAGCGAGTTCTTTAGTAGGCCCTTGTGAAACATTTATGTTCATGACTTGAGGCAGTCCTGGCACAACAAAAGATTTTAATACGAAATCGTCGTCTTCCTTAATTCTTTGGTAATCTTCTGAAGGTAGGCCATCCATAATATCAAATTCATTGTTTTCAAATGCAATCAGTCTAGTTGATTTCTCCTCAATAAATTTATATGTAATTGTGTCGAGGTATGCTGGACCACTATGATTTAGAAAGGATGGTGCCCAGTCATAAGCTCTGTTGTTTTCAAGAATTACAGTTGTATCATCTGGCCATTCTTTAACCTTGAAAGGGCCGGTTCCCACTGGGTAAAGAGGATATTTCTCGCCCATTTTATCAACCGCCGCCGGTGACGCTGGCGCAAGAGCAACTTCACTTAAATTTGACATAAATATGTGCCAAGGTTGTTTAAAATAAACTTTTATCTTATGAGAATCTAGAATTTCTGTTTTCTCATAGGGACCTAATCTGCTTGACTGTAAAGAACGCGTAGCAGGATCAGCAATTCTATCAAGTGTAAATTTCATTGCTTTTGCGTCAAAGGGTGTTCCATCATGGAATTTGACATCTTTTCTTAGTTGGAAAGTGAATTCTGTACCATTTTTTTCGATTTTCCATTCTGTTGCTAGTCCAGGTATGAATTTTCCGGGTTCTGGTTGCCAGACTAGTGGATCGTATATCTGTCTCATGATGTGGGCAGCATTGGTAGCAGTCCATACGTTGGCATCTAAACTTTTAGCTTTTTGCAAATGAGCATACCGGAGGTCCCCTCCCTTTTTATTAGCGCTAGCAATAACAGTAAGTGATGCAATTAGAATCGCTGTAGAAAAAAATATTTTTAAAGAAAATTTCATTGTTGCCTCTCTTCATTAAGATATTTTTTGATAAATAAATTAAAAATCTTTTAATTTTAGGTCATCTGTCCTCCTATGCTTTTAATTTCTATTTTGCTCAATCTCTCTGCTGAATTTAATATCCGAAAATTTTGTACACCACTGCAATACACATACCTACACAATAGTAGGATTTTTTTATGGGTGAATTGTTCATTCTTTTTCAATCTTAATTTCCATGAATTATAATTTTCTTCAGGTTTTATGCCCAAAATTTTGGCGCCTGCACAGATTTCGGGCAATCGCGCTGGTAGGAACTATTTACTAATTAGTCTAATTTTCAATTTCTTCTCACAAATGTAGTTTAGTTAGAATTATTGATCGATTTACATGGAAAAAAAGCAATTTTAGAGGAAGATTTGGTATTTTTAAATAGAGGGGAGTTAAGCAAAGTACTTCGTTAAGCACCTGGAATGGTCTCAACTTAAGTAAATTGATTCAGGCTACTTCAGCATTCTATTTGTCGCCTTACAGAATTATAAATGCTTGTTAAGGATGGTAGCCCCAGCAGGGCCGAGGATAGTCACTGCCAATGAAGACCCAGAGTCTCAACTACCAAAACTAAGGTACTTGTCTGTATTCCAAGGGTTTGGAGGGGTATGGGTCAAAAAAAGTGATTCCTCGAATGAAGAGTCAAGGACACAAAATACACCCAGGAGACTGCAAGGGGCACGAAGCCTTAAGCCCAGAAGACTAAACTCCGAAGTGTTTATGTAAGAAGAGAAAGCTCTTTAGAGTTGGATCGGTAAGGATTTTGTTTAGATCGCTGAGAGATCATCAAAATTTTTGAGCATACTTTGTAATTTTTTATGATCCAAATTGGGAAGGTGCTGCTGTTTCTTTTGGATGGAATTTTGAGAGGTGCATGATTGAGAAGTGTTGATTTGTCTCATCGGATTGGCAGAAATTAGGAGACTTGGCGCTTTGATCGATGCTTCTGAATTATCTCACCAGTGAGATTTGCACTCGCTAAAGCATCCTCTCGGGCTATCTCGATATAGCGCTCTGTGACTGAGAGTGTTTTGTGCGTTAATAATTTACTAAGTATGGGGAGTGGAGTGCCATGTAGGGCGTGTAGCGTACCGAAAACATGACGTAAACCGTGAAGCATTCTGAAATTACTAGGCAGCCCTGCTTTTTCTCTTATTCGTTTTGAGTGCTGGGTAATTATTTTTTCAGAGCTGCCCCAAGGTCTTCCAGAAATTGTAAAAAAAACTACGTCTGCCTTTGCTGTTGCTTTGGTTCTGAAATTCCGAATTTCCCATTGTGATTGAAGAATATTTTTTACAGGTGCGGACATTGGAATCTCTTCATCACGTCCACTTTTTGGATTTCTTAGCCTGATCTTGTAGAAATCAAAGTCACAATCATCCCAAGTAAGCTTACACATCTCTGATTTTCGACAACCCGAATACAATGCCATTCTAAAGAAGTTACCGATTTGCAAAGGTTCCTCGTCAAGCACCTTAAGTAATTGATCAAGCTGACTAGGGCTTAGTCTCTCTGTGGTCTTATTTTGAATTTCACCTCGTTTGGGTATTGGTAACTTAAAACTAAGCGGTTGGCATAAATTGCTCGATACACCATGGGCAACTATGGAATTCAAAAGACCCAATACATTTGCAACGGTTTTTAGAGCGCCCTTCTGTTCAAGTATTTTTTTTCGAATATCTTGAGCATCTGCTAGTGTTAGATCATCTGTTGTTCTGTCAACCAAATGACCGAAGTGTTTTTTGAAAGTGGGTCTTAGAACTCTGATTGATTTAAGCGCTTGTCCATTTTGCTCTGCTTTGTCAATTAAGTATCTTTCGAAAAGCAATTCAAGCGTTGGTCGATTCTCAAATTCCTTTTTCTGTAATTCTGATTTGGTTCTGTTTTCTTCATTTGAAGGCTTCCCAGCAATTCTGGCCGATCTTTCTCTTGCCGCTCTTGCTAGAGTCCAACCAAGACCACTTAATTTCTCTTCATGGAGCTTTCTGTCACCGGGTCTTCGATACCTGATGTAGAAGATCTCCTTGGAGTCATCTGTCACATGGTGAAATACACCTGGGAACCTTGACTTCTTACGTTTGGCCAATATTCTATTTTAGTATGAGTTTTTGTCTTTCCCCACCATCTTCCCCACCAACTGGATGGAACTACAGGATAAATGGTATAAAGTAGTGGAAAAAGATATTATCGTTAACTTATTGAAATAAAGCAAATTAAAGTAAGTAAAAGATAAGTTGGGAAAATAAAGTTAATGGATATTTTGTGGGTTCAATCCCTGCCACCCCAACCATCCCTCCCTTGAACACTCATTTCCAAATTTTTAGTCTTAAGAGAGCCTGAAAACGGCCAAATGCTGGACTCTCAACAGATAGATCTCGACAACTTTATTCTGAAAGGCGAGTCTCCCAAACATTCCGATCTGCTCATCCCCAACGAATTGTTTTCTGAAGCCATTGATCGCCTGTCCAGCTAACCTACATTGGAAAAGCAAAGGACGTTGATCCACAGTCCTTAGGTTTTTTCCGATACGCATGCCATCTTCAGTTTCTCCAATACAGTCCATCGATAAATTGTTTCGACCCAATGGAAAAGTGTTCTACGGGTGGTGGATTGTTGCCATCGCGGCGCTGATTCAGTTCATTGGGGGAGTGCTGTGGATGCAGAGCTATGGGCTTTACACAGTTGTTTTGCATGAAGAATTCAGCTGGAGCATGGCGGTCCTTTCGGGTGCTTTTGCGCTGACTCGTGTGGAAAGTGGTTTACTTGGCCCCCTGCAGGGCTGGTTAGTCGATCGTTATGGTCCAAGGATCATTTTGACTGTCGGGCTTGTCATGTTTGGCATTGGCTTCCTTTTGCTTTCGCAAACAGACTCACTACTTTCCTATTACCTCATTGTGTTTGTTATCTCAGTTGGGGTCAGTCTCGGTGGATTCCACACGTTGATGGTTTCGATCGTCAACTGGTTTCAAAAACATAGAACAAAAGCTGTTGCCTGGTCCCAGATGGGATACTCTGTGGGTGGACTGTGCGTTCCTGTTGTGGCCTGGGGAATGGAGTGGGATGATTGGCGAACAGTGGCGATGATTTCGGGAGGAATGATTGTTCTACTGGGAATTCCTGCGGTACAGTGGATCCGACACCGACCCGAAGAAAAAGGAGAGCAGGTTGATGGGATTGTCCAAAAGGAAGAAGAGCAGACCAAAATTAGGGATGCTGGATCGTCTTTCACTTGGCGAGATGCAGTCAGAACTCCTGCCTTCTGGTGGATCTCAACTGGTCACGGCATAGCGCTCCTCTCAGTTTCATCGGTGATCGTTCACATGGTTCCTCATTTGACAAAGGGGGTGGGTTTGGGCTTAACGGAAGCAAGCCTGATCTTCTCCCTGGTGAGCATTTTTCAATTGATTGGCTTGGGAATTGGTGGGGTCTTGGGTGATATTTTCAACAAGCGGCTGATTGCAATGACCTGTATGCTATTCCACGGGTCCGGAATGCTGATTCTCGCTTATTTTGAAGCTTTCCCAATGTTGATTCTAGCCTGTGTACTTCACGGATTGGCTTGGGGAACTCGTGGACCATTGATGGTTGCTATCAGGGCGGATTACTTTGGGCCCCGCTCCTTCGGAACAATCATGGGGATTTCCTCACTGATCGTGATGCTGGGGATGATGGGGGGACCAATGATTTGTGGTGTAATCGTCGATACCTATGGCAGTTACGAAATGGCTTTTCAACTCGTGGCTTTCCTCTCTTTAGCAGGAGCGCTGAGCTTCTTCTTTGCGAAAAAGCCCCAGAATTTGAATGCTGCTTAGCGTAATCTCAAAGATTTCTTGATTGATTACTCAAAATAAAGCTTAACGACCATTCTTCTCGCGCCACTTTACAAACGCCTCCTGGTTAACTTCTTTTGTTGCTGGATAAAGTCCAATGATGGGCGCTCCTTCCCGAACTCTCTCCACGACAAAATCTTCAAATGCAGTCATTTCAAGGCTTCCTCAGCGATCTCTTCTGCCAAGTGGGCTGGAATCACAATCAAACAATCGTCATCACCAACTACGATATCTCCCGGAAAGACAGCAGTGTCACCACATCCGATTGGTACGTTCAAATCCAGAGCCTGGTGTAACGTCAGATTGGTTGGGGAACTAGGCCGCTGGTGATAAGCAGGAATTTCGAGTTCTGCGATTTTCATTGCATCACGAAACCCCCCATCAGTAACCACTCCGGCCACACCTCTTTGTTGAAGTCGAGTGATGAGAATATCACCAGCGCTTGCAGCCCTGGGATCTTTACGACTGTCAAAGACAAGTACCGAGCCAGCAGGGCAAGTTTCAATGGCAACTCGCTGGGGATGATCGGGCTTACGGAACTCAGTCAATTGATTCAAATCTTCCCGGGCAGGAATATAACGCAAAGTGAATGCTGGCCCCACCATGTTCCGCCCTTTGGGTGAAACTGGGTGGACGGCTTGAATTGTTTGATTGCGGAGACCTCTTTTGAATGGGGCGGTAGCGAGAGTTGCAACGGAAACCCCCAACAACTTGTTCCGAGTAGTTTCTTTAAATACGAATTCACCCACGATTTCCTGACGATTTAATGTTTATGCTGAACAGTGTATTGGTGGTTTTACGGGATGCGCTGACCTGTTTAGCGCAATTAGATTCAAGAGGTGAACGCTTCCCAAATTTTAGCAGTCCGTTGAACAATCCGTTCAATGTCTTCTTCCAAAAAGTATCCTTCGGCTACCAAAGCCTTCCCAGATTCTCGAAGTCTCTGTAGATAGTCCTCACGAGATGGATAGCGTTCCTCAATGGATAACCTTGGATCACTGGATGATTCGCGTTGTTTGCGAGTGGCTGGAAAAGGAATAGTCGAACCAGCAAGTCCTCCGCTAATTCCATGGAATAGATTAGGATTACCACGTTCAGGGTGACGAAGATTCCAACCCGTATAGGTCGCCAGTGGAACAGCTAGTTCGGGTAATCGAATTCCAGCAATCTCATTTAGGTCTTCGTTCAATCTGGATACAAAGGCTGGAAATTGTTCTCCTTGTACGGCAGGCAAAAAGACCGTGCGGCCCTGCTCTAGTTCGGGACCATAGTCTAATCGCTGCGCTCGAGCTAGCCGTTCTGGTGGATTCAATCCAGGGAGTTTTGCAAAGCTAGACATCACATCTTTGGACTCCTGCGCTGAGCCATCTTCTAGCCGAGGATGGCAGCTGGGAGGAGGAGATGTGCCTGCGGCAACCCAGTTGTCTAAGTTCTGCAGAACGGAGCGAAGCAATGGGCTGTAGTCCATACAACTGAAGAGTTGTTGCCCACGCCATCCATCAGATTCACGAACTTCTTCCAAGGGAAAAAATCCAACTCCGTGTTGGGTCCCAGAAAAATGGTATCGACGCACATATTCTGAGTCTTCAGGCAGATCTGTTTTATTTTCCAAGTCAGTGTGAATCAGGGCAGCATCTCCACGCCAATACTCTGCTGACGTATTTGTGAAAATGACCTTTGGTAGGAGGCTCTTTTGGCGGGTGCTATCTAGAAGAGAACCGCCTGTTCCTGTGAGTGGATCAATCTGAAGACTGTCTGAACAAGGAAACAGCCCTTGCAAGACATAACAAATATCCTTCGAAGGTTGTCCAAAACGCAGATTGAACTCGCCTTTCATAGCCCCAGCTGCATGGGGAATCAACCCATCCAAAGCTTGTCGTCCAGCTTCATCAGTGTTGATCCCAGTATAGAGATAGGTTCGAAGGAAGCGACCGCTTTGAGACTGCCCAAAAGCATGTGCTCGGTTCAAGGCTCCAGCACAGGGATTCCCCTCCGAGGTTGAACCATATTTTAGGAAAGACACCATGTCTCGCATCGCAGCAAAGCCCAATCCGAGGATTCGACTTCCTCTTGTGGTATAGACCAGCTCATAAATCCGTCCGGGTTGAAATCCTGATTCCATGAAAACATGGCAAGGTTCAGGCTCCTGCTCAGCGGTCCCTCGGCGAGCAAATCTCCACTGATCACGGGGAATCGGTTGTCCGGTATCATTGGGATGATCCTTCACAAACATCTGGTCTTCTGCTTCATCAGGATCTGCGAGTGGATGGGGAAGGTGATCCTTGTGAGAGAGCAGTTGCCATTGGCTTGCCTGAGCCTCTTGCTCCTGAAACCAACAGAGGATTTTTCCTTCGAGAGGCTGACCTTGTTCATCGAGTGCTTCTGGAACTCGCATCCCAATCAAGCCAGGTGTGGGAGGAACGTCTGCCTGCCATCCGCCAAAAATCTCGGTGTAGCCCTCTCGCAACAGGAAGCCATTGCCAGGCTCCACCGGCATCAGCGGATCTTGAGATCTTGGAACGCTGTTGAAGGTCAAGACTGTCTTGGTTCCTCGATTGACCACATCATAGAGAATTGCACCATTGCCACGTGATGGATTAGTTGGATGCAACATCACGAAGTCTGACTCAAACTCAACCTGCCCACGTTTGTTGGTTGGAGCTAACGCTAAATCGACAATGGCTGCATTGGCAGTGTGCAGAGGGTCTACTTCATAGTGCGCAATTCCATGCAGCAACTCGTAGCTGCCGACATCTCCAAATTCCATTCCGGAGGCAAAGCGCTCCTGATGAGTGATTTCTAAACGAACCAAGGGCATCGAGTCCTCTATGAAAAGCGTTTCGGACCATTTAAAAAATGTCTACAGACCTTCGATCAAGAAGAGCTGTCGGTCAACACCACCTTCGAGTTTCGCCAAGGCCCCCTTGTACTCCTCACTTTCATAGGCTTTCTTGGCAGCTTCCATACTATCAAACTCCATCACTACGGCTCGCAACGGTTTGTTTCCTTCTTTGCTAACAATTACAGATCCTCTAGCAAGCGGGGTGGCTCCATGAGCTTGAAGTGCTGGTAGGGCATCAGCTGCATAAGCCGTAAGTTTCTCTGGATCGTGAATTTCGCTGTAAATTGAAATCAAATAAGCTTTGGCCATCAGTATTTTCTCGACAAGAGTTTAGTAGTGCCTGACAGAAGTATCCTTCAGCAGGTGTAAAAATTGTTCGTTTGACGAATCATCGAAATTTGAGTTTTCGCTCAGCATTGAGCAGCGGCTCGGCACATCACATCTAACTTGGCTGCGGCCAATTCTTCCGAGAGGAATCCCAGCCCACAGTCCGGAGCAATCACTAGTCGGTCCCGGTCAATATGTTCAAGAGCTCCTTTGATTCGCCCTTTCACCTCCTCCACACTTTCCAACCGACTCCTGGCAATGGCAATGGCAATGGTACCGAAGATGATCGTCCTCTTTTCAAATAATTCCAGCAGTTTTAGGTTATTTGCACAGTGGGCATCCTCAATGGAGATTTGATCAAAGTTGAGTTGGTCCATTTCATGAGCCAGTTGGTGATAGCTATCAGGATCAGCTTTCTTGTAATCCTCTTCGTCCAGAAAATTGGGATAACCACAGCAGATATGAACTATTTTGCGAACTTCCTTGGGAACTCCATGGAAGCAGCGTTCGAGCATTTCAAAGCCAAAAGATTTAGCGTCGGTGACCTGCCGAGCAAAGAGGGGCTCATCGACTTGGACATATTTACAGCCAGCTTCAACCAGCGCGAGAATCTCGAAATTTACAGTTTTTGCTAAATCCTCCGCCAGGCGTTTTCGATCTTGATAGAAGCAATCGGCATTGGTGTCCATGATGGTTAACGGGCCGGGAATGGTAAACTTGATCGGCCGACTGGAAACAGACTGAGCAGCCTGAAAATCCCGAACCGAGTAAGCCGAGCCTATATGCTGAATCTGACTTCGAATTGCTGGAAGATTGGTTTCATAGGCCCCGTCCCGCAAAACACGATGTTCCAATTGCTGGAAATCAAACCCATTCAGGTGGCGGCAGTGATAATGAATGTAATTCGCCTTGCGCACTTCTCCGTCGGTCGGGATATCCACTCCCGCTTTGATTTGTAGAGAAATTATCCGTTGAGCAGCCCGAATGTATAAGGCTTCATCATCGGCGTTTGTCTCACTGTAGTCCGTAAAGTTCATTGTTGTTTTGGGAGAGTTCATGCTTCCCTCACTTCGCGCTGCATCGAACCAGTCCCGAATTGGCAAAAAATCGGGCTTTGGGAAAGAGCCAATTGTGGTGGTTTGCAGTTTGGATCTGGCCATAAAAGAACTCCATGAATCTAGTGAATTTTTGGCAAGACTACACCGAGGTCTCAAGTAGGATCAAGCATTCTTCAAAGGAATTTCATGCTCACCCTTTATGATTTCAAATCCTCTGGCAACGGTTACAAAGTTCGGTTGCTGCTTCACCAACTGCAGATGCCTTTCATCTATGTGGAGACCAACATCCTGAAAGGGGAGAGTCGAACTCCGCAATTTCTGGAGATGAATCCAAACGGGAAGGTCCCAACTTTGGCTTTGGGTGATGGCCGCTGTCTGGCGGAATCCAATGCGATTTTGTTGTATCTGGCAGAGGGGACAGGATTTCTACCAAGTGATCCTTGGCAACGCAGCAAAGTGCACGAGTGGTTATTCTTTGAGCAATATAGCCATGAGCCAAACATTGCAACCCCTCGATTCTGGAAGAACTATCTGCGGGTGGAAGAGTATGATGAGCGTGAGTTGAAGCGGCGTCATCAGGCGGGTAGAGATGCGCTCGGTGTGATGGAACAACATCTCCGAGAAAAAGAATTTTTTGGCAGGCAATATGGAGTAGCTGACATTGCCCTTTATGCCTATACCCACAAAGCGAATGAAGCAGGACAGATCCTTAGTGATTTTCCTGCCATTGAAGCTTGGTTAGCACGGGTTCGCGCTCAACCAGGGCATGTGACGATGCAGGTTGTTTAGTGAAATAGGTGCGAAGTCAATCTCCAGGCTTCTCGGTGACATGTGGCATTTCGTAGGGCTTCAAGGGTTGTTCATGCTGGATGGATAACCCAGGCCGGTCGGATTGAATGGGGGCGTAGTAAGCTGCAGTTTCATGAGAGTCTGAGAAAGAAACATCCACAAAGGGAGCTTTTGAGCGAGTGAAAATCTGTACAGCTTCATCAGTTTCAAACCAGAAAGATGGTGAATCAAAAGTCCCAGCCGCAATTCCCGTCCAGCCAGGCCGCATCTTGATGCTCCAAAAGACGGTTGTTCCACAGTTTGGACAGAAGCGATTGCGAAATTGCCGCTTTGCATTGTTTAAGAAGGAATAGTCCTTCAACTCTCCAGAGGTGATTTAAATCTGGGAATCCTCAAAGTAGACATTCATGCCGAAAGCAGAGCCAGTTCGGGTCTGACAGTATCGGCAATGACAGACTGCTACTCTTGTGGGGTTGCCGTGAGTCTCGTAACGCACAGCACCACAGCTGCAGCCAACGCTATGAAGTTCTTTTTCACTCATGTTTCACTCCAATTTGAACTTGGGGAATTTCATTGATCAATGGGTTCAGGTTCCAAATCGTTAGAGGATAAATTGTGGGGTCGTTGCTCATTCCACGTTCGCACCAAATTATATTGGCTATTCCTTTGGCTCTGATTGTTGAATCAATCAAATTTTAGACAGCATAATGGAGTGAACTGCAAATCCTCTATGATGAGAAAATTGAATTCGATTTTGAGAATTGAGAGAGATTGGCTGGTAAAGAACTTGAATGAATTTTTGCTCAATCTGAAGGTTTTGATGTGTAGGATACACATCAGTAGTTTTGAAAACGACCATGGAGGCCGTATGAAAATGACTCTTCTTGTTTTTGCGCTGCTGTTCGTCGGTTCACTAGCTGGATGCAGCGGCAAGCATGTCTGTAAAGATCGCATCACCAACAACACCGCAGTTTACTTCTTTGGCATGTGCTCCGGAGCCTGATTTCCACTGGGAATAAGGGTGGCTGGTCAGCACTCCGCTAGTCGCTACCAGCCCTTCCTCAAATCAGCGTTCCTCCCGTCTGTTTCTATAAATTCACTCGATACTAGACTAAAGCTTCGGTTGCGCTGAAGTTCTGAGCACGCTATACCTTCCCATTCTGTCACGATTTTCAAAAATTCATTCCTAACCTCCTGTTTTAAAACCTTCAGGAGACAATTATACTTATTGCCCTTGGAGAGATCCAATGCGTGTTGGCATTTTGTGTCTGATGCAGGAGTCCAATACCTTTCTGAACCAACCAACTGAGTTTCATCACTTTGAAGATGATCTGCTGCTAACAGGCGAGTCCATCCGAGAGCAGATGGGAAACACACACCATGAAGTAGCAGGATTTCTGGAAGGCTTGGAATTGGCTGGGGTAGAAGCAGTCCCTCTATTTGCTGCCAGAGCGATTCCATACGGCACAATTCAAAAGGAGGCTTTCAATCGGTTGCTAAAAATGATGATGGAACAGGTTGAAGCCGCCGGGCCTCTCGATGGCTTTCTCGTCGCACCTCATGGAGCAACTGTGAGTGAGCTTCACCCGGATGCCGATGGCTTTTGGCTGAGGGAACTCAGGCAAAAAGTTGGAGGGTCGGTTCCCATCATAGGTACCCTTGATCTACATGCCAACTTATCCCCCCTGATGGTTGCTTCGACCAATGCCTTGATTGCCTATCGAACGAATCCACACTTGGATCAACGTGCTCGTGGAATTGAGGCAGCTGATTTGATATTGAAGACTCTGCAAGGGGAAGTGAAGCCCGTTCAGCACGCAGCGTTTCTACCCTTTGTAATGAATATTGAAAAACAATGTACAGAGTTATCACCGTGTCAGGAACTGTATGCCCTCGTTGATCAGCTGAGACAAACAAAAGAACTGCTTTCCTTGAGTATTTTGCAGGGATATCCCTATGCAGATGTTAATGAAATGGGTGCCTCTCTCTTAGCAGTCGCCGATGAATCGGCTGAAGTCGCTGAAAGTGTCTTGGGAGACTTGTCTGAATATCTCTGGAAACGTCGTACTGATTTTGAAGGTACTGGGGTGTCCATTGAAGATGCGATGCAACTAATCAAGAAAGATAGCGCATGTACCTGTCTACTCGATATGGGAGACAATATTGGTGGGGGATCACCTGCTGATGGAACCTTGATTGCCTCGGAACTGCTGAAGCACCAAATTCCTAAATCGTTTGTCTGTCTCTATGATCCAGAGGCTGTTGAAAAGGCAGTGGCAGTTGGTGCAGGTGGAAAATTGACCTTGGCAATGGGTGGAAAGACCGATCATCTACATGGGCCTCCCTTGGTAGGGCAAGTAGAAGTCATCGGGATTTTCGAAGGAAAATTTGAAGAGAAAAAAGCCCGACACGGAGGCTTCACTCACTTTGACCAGGGACTGAGCGTCGTGGTTCGTATGGGAGGATTGACGATTCTGCTCACTAGCAAGCGGATGGCGCCCTATAGCTTGGAACAATTGCGCAGTTGTCGCCTGGAACCAGCGGAGTTCAACGTCTTGATTGCCAAGGGAGTAAACTCACCGATTGCAGCGTATGAAGAATTTTGCACACGATTTATTAGGGTAGATACTCCTGGAGTGACGGCTTCTAATCTGAAGCACTTTGACTACCATCATCGCCGAGAACCAATGTTTCCTTTTGAAAGAGATTTTGAGTGGAATTTTTCTTCATAACAACTGAGTGAAATTGTCTATCGACACAAAATTTATTCAATCCCAAAATCTCCATCTTATCCAGGAGATAGCCCACTAATCTCAATAAAGAAAAATTGGAGAAGAAATTCCCCAGTGTCCGTTCTTGAGTCGAACTCTTGCGTAAGCCCATTGGTATTCGCATTTTTCAAAACATTTTGAATCTAACTGAAAGGCTGCCTCTCTTGAATATTGGGAAGGTAGGCTTAAGCCAATTCGGTAGGCTGGAGAATCGATAGGCCCCAAGTTTCCTGAAATACTTCCCTTGGTAAGGGCTTGAATTGGTAAATTGAGAGATTCCTGATTCATTCGGACCCTAAGCTTGGCTGAAGATTTTTTAGTGATCCGTAAAGCCAGCCCTTGAGTAGAAGAAGTCGAGTTTGTCGTATTGCCCCAAGTGCCACAATGAAAATCAACTGAACTTTCATTGAGCTGTTCCCAATTCGCATGTTGAATGGGAACTTCAGTTGTTCGTTTGTCTAAGGGAGAAACTACTTCAAAACCCCTGAACCGCCGGATGACTTCCAAAATCGTGGCTCCATCCAGTTCAAGACTTACGTCCCAGTTTGCCGCCTTACCCCTTTCGCCCCATCCTAGTTCAATCCAGACGATTGCTTCCTCCGCCCCCTCGAATTCCTCCGCCATTTTACGCTCTGAAATCATAGGCATGTGCCAACACTGCCGTTGTTCTGGCGTGAGCAATTCAATGTAATCAATTGGGCTGGTAGACTGGACTTCAATCTTTCCTGGTTCACCAAGATCAGGACAAATTGATCCTTGCAGCTGATTTCCAACAACAAACTTGAGTTGCATTAGGTCACCCGTCATTGCCCAAGTGCGCTTCGCATGTAGGGCTTCCCAGATACCTTCACGCTTATCACTGTGGGCCCAAATGCCGGTTACACCATGGCCGTAGCTGCCAGGATGGGCGCTATGGTGATCTGTGTTGGCAATCACACCAAATTGATGGCCAAGCCCCAATCCGTAGCGCATGGAACCCTGGTGTTGCTGAGGCCCCATAGAATGGAGAAAAGGTCTGTCAGAGAGATCCTCTTCGGCAAAACCATGCGCTGAGGCAATCTCCACTAGAGGCGTCAGAGGTTTTTCAAAACTATTCCAATTAACCCCCCTTGCCCCTTGGCGATATCCGATGTGGTGTGGGAAGATTAAGTATTCCTCTTCAAGGTTCTCTTTGAAAATTCTTTGTCGAAGTTCTTGAGGGGAGTCTGCCAAAATCATTCTGGTAGATGGCTTCAATCCAACAATGGTGTAGTCACCATGCTCATTTGAATGAATCTCATAGCCTGGAAATAAAACGATCTGATGCGCCGTTTCTGCTTTGGAAATCCTGTCAAGATAGTTGTCCCAGTTTTTATGCAGCTTGGCGAAACCACGTTGGTGGAATTGAACGATATGCTGAATTCTTGGGTCATGCTCATCCATGTCAGGCCATGAGGCATGACCGGTAATGGAGGCAAAATCCAGGCGTAGCGCTGCGTTTTTGATGGCATCGTCCAAGCTCCCGTGAGCGTAGGAAATATTACAGTGATTGTGGATGTCACCATAGAGTGCTTGGTAATCAAATTCAGTTGTATTTTTCATTAGATCAATTTTGTTCGCTGTTGAATGAGGCTAATTTTTATTCTCCACGTCAACACAGCCATCCAGCCAGTTACCAATAGCAACCCGCCCAATTCCCTGCCTAATTCAATAGTTTCGTTCCTCATGGCAATTACATTCCAGAATGAGCCCCAGTCGAATTGCCCCTCGCTCATCCAGAGATCCATTCCCACAAACAAGCTACTGAGCAAGACAATCAGCCCCCAAATTAGCGGGATGGATGGTGGTAAAGGGCGGATCAGTGAGCAGAGGGTAATGATTGCGGTGACGGAGTAACAAAGTATCCAACGCAAGGGGTCAGGATCGTTCCATTGAACGATAGCACTCAAGATTAGGAGGCCTGTCATCAGGATAGTGGTTACTCTCCAAACAAGTGATATTTTAACCAAGAATGCCTTTCCAGCTGCAATTCACTTCTTGAATGAGTCTTGGCCCATCAACCTTTGACGGCTCCACCTGTGAGGGAGCTGCCGATCGAACGGTAAAAGAGCAAGCCCACAATTAGTGGAGGTAAAAGGGACAAAATGATGACAGCTGAGGCCACTCCCCATTTAACTCCACCACCACTTGCCGAGAAAAAGAAGGAAGCACCTACTGTAATCGGCGTGGCTGATTTAGTTGTCAACATCAGCCCGAAGAGAAATTCGTTCCAGGCGTAAACAAATCCGAGCACGGAGGATGATGCGATAGCGGCCACAGAAAGTGGCAGAATGATCCGTAGAATGATCGAGAGAGTGGAAGCTCCATCAACGCGAGCTGCATCGTCCAATTCTTCTGGAATGTTCCGTAGCGTTGAAGACAGCAGGGCCAACGTCAGTGGCAAATTGATGATGCACATGATGAGCGCCAGCCCAAACAGGGTATCCAGCAACCCAACGGCCTGAAACATCATGTACAGTGGAATGGCAAAAATGATCAGCGGTAGGGCTCTCAAGTTGAGCACAAAGGGTAGCAGCCAATTTCGACCAAAGCCGGTTCTTACGATGACATAGGCTGCGGGAAAGGCCAGCAAGAGCGCAAAGAAAGCGCCCAATGCTGAAATGACCAACGAGTTCCAGAGGAAATGAAGGATATCGAAGCGGTCAGCCATTTCGAAAATCCTCACGTAGTTCGCGAAGGTAGGGAATTGAATCACAATGGAAGGGTTGGAGACGATTTCTCCCTCGGACTTGAGAGAAGTCAGCAGTGTCGAAATCAACGGGAAGTTAAACAGCAATGCAGCCAGACCAAAGACCAGCCAGCGGAAGGACATGCTCATGTGGTCTCCATTCGACGACTGAATCGCTCCAGCAAAGCGATCAATAACAAGGCTGCAAGGAACAGCAGGACGGAGGCTGCAACGGCTTGCCCGATATTTCCACCCCGAAAAAAGGCCTTGTAGATATAAATGCTCAACGAGGTACTGGTCCCTCCGGCTCCGCTGCCCACCAAAACATAGATGTTGTCAAAAACTCGAAAAGAGTCGATGAAACGGATGAAGAAAGTCAACAAAATGACGGGCATCATGTAGGGTAACTCTACCAAAAACAGCAATTGTGCAGAGTTGGCTCCATCCATCCGGGCAGCTTCCCGGAGGTGGGTGGGAATTGCTCGATAAGCTGTGTAGAGAATTAGTAGTGCAAAGGGGGTCCATTGGAGAATTTCAATGGTGACCAGTGTCAGAAACGCATTTTCGGTTCCAAGAAAGGCAGGGCTATCCCCCACCCACTCCCAGAGGTAGTAAGGGATCACTCCCACAAACTCATGCAGGATCAGTCGGTACATCAACCCGATCAGAGCAGGGGCCACCATCATTGGCGCCATTAGTACTGCCATTAGCCAGGGATGACGAGCCAAAAGGGGTTCCAGGTAGATTGCCAGGAACAGAGCTAGGATCAGCTGTACCAGCGAAGCAGTGAGTCCGAATTTTAAGGAGAATGCGAGGGCGTCCCAGTAGCTGGGGTCCTGCAGGGTTTCAAAATAGTTTTCAAAACCCTGAAGACGGGGAGATAGGAGGTTTTCGAAAGTCACCTCCGAAACACTGTAAATCAAGTCCAACAGCAGGGGAAACCCGAGCATCACCAAAAGAAAGAGGGTGATCGGGGCTGTCAGCCAGAATTTCTCCTTACTGCTCACCTGCATGCTGGACTTGAATTTTGGGGTAGGAAAACGCCTGAAAGCTTACTTGAGAAGCTCAGCCATTCCCTTGCTGGTGGCCTGAAGTGCCTCGTCCAAGGACTTGGTTCCAGACCAGTATCCTGTGAACTGCTCAGCTTGCAGGGTGTAGATCTGCAAGGCAGAAGCAGAGGTTCCACCATTCATCACAAAGCCATAGCTTCCAGCGAAGTCACCCAGCTTGATCAGGTCTGGTCGATCACCAGAAATCTTGTCGGTGATGGATTTTGCCATAGCTGGGGAACCGCCGCCTAGGGCATAGGTTTCCATCGCATCTGCGCCGGAGAGCCAATTCAAGAACTTGATCGCTGCATCCTTGTTCTTGGAATTCTTATTCAAACCCAAGCCCAGACCATGGATGTGCGTGACACGTCCAGCTGGTCCAGCAGGAGGAGCAACCGTACCGATTTTTCCGGCTACGGCAGGATTTTCTTCGGGGTTGTTCAAGCTACCGAAAGCAGCGTTCCATTGCAGCATCGTAGCGGCTTGCCCCGAACCGAAGGCCGCATTGGCTTCCGCATACTCATAGGAAGTGGAATCTTTCGGAGAAGCACCCGCATCATAGAGCGTTTTATACAGCTGCAGTCCTTGCCGGAATGCCCATGAATCCACCATGACGTTTCCATTGGCATCAAGCCACTCACCACCGTGAGACCGTGCGGTCGAATGCCAGATCATCATGTTGAAAAGCAAGTTCTTCATCTGCAGAACAGTTCCATAGCGTGTCGGGCTTGCGGAGTTGACACTCTTTGTGAAGAACAATGCTGTTGCCGCGTAGTCTTCCCAATTCCAAGTGCCAGGATTCTTTGGTGATAGCGTTTTGCCCAAATACTTCTGAGAGATTTCTCCATAGATTTTCTGCCAGCCTGCATCACTCAGTAACTTATCAATCAAATCATCACGATAGTACATGAAGTGAAGGCTAAGATCGGTAGGAACTCCGAACTGCTCTCCTTCGAACTGCATAGTCTTCAAGACTTTTTCCCCGAAGACATCTGTTGCTGCTGAAGGCAGACTCAGTGGTTGCATGTAGGGGGCATAGCGACCGACTGCATAGGTAGCGGTCAGGTTGATGTCAAACTCAGTGGTGCCAGCTGCCAAGTCAGCCTGAAGTTTGTCCCAGAAACCATCGCGGTTGAAGAAGATCAAGCTGACGGTCCCATTGCTTTTACCAGGGCCTGCGTTGTAAACCTCCACCGCTTTGCGCAGGGCGGTTTCTTCAGGACCTCCGGGCCAACCTAAAACTGTGACTTGTGCCCACAAGGATTTCACTGCGAATAGACTGACCAATAACACCAGTCCAAGTTTGGTGAACATCTTTTTCATCTGAACCTCAAAATGAGTGTAAGCAAACAGAAACAAGAGGATGCTTCTGTGGTGAGCGAAGTGGAGAAATCATCTGATGAAAAAGACTCCACTTGATATAGATCTGATACCGGAGTAACAGATAAGGCGAAACTTTTAACTGAAAGTGATCAAGAGCGCAAAAAGAAATTCTAAAATCAATGAATGTTTTCTTCTTCCATACGAAGAAAAATCGTATTGAAAGCTCTAAATCACTGTTGGCATGCTGACTTTGTCAAATTTTTCATTCCTTCAAAATTGTTAAAAAAAGGCCATGAATAATCAACTAATCTACGTGGGGGGATATGCTTCTCCTGAAATGGAAGGTATTCAACTTTACAATCTTGATTTGACTACTGGTCAGTTGACATACGTCAAGGGAGTGAAGGGAGTTGAAAATCCATCTTTTCTGATTGTCACCAAGGATTTGCAGCGTCTTTATGCTGTGATTGAAGTTGCAGAATACCAGGGTATTTCCGGTGGGGGAGTAGTGGGTTTCGAGATTTCTGAAGAAGGTCGAAACTTAGTATCTTTGAACAACCAGCCAACCAATGGGGACCACCCTTGTCACCTGAGCTTGTCTACTTCGGAAGACGCATTGTTCGTTGCGAACTATTCGGGTGGAAGTGTCAGTGCTTATCAAGTTTTGAAGAATGGAAGCCTATCAGCGCAAAGTCATTTTCATCAGCATCAAGGAAGCTCTGTCAATCTGAAACGTCAGGAGGGTCCTCACGCACACATGGCTCACCTGACTCCAGACGGACGCCATCTGTTGGTGACTGATTTGGGCACAGACCAATTAATGATTTATCAAATCAATCCTCAGGGAAAACTGGCTCTGCTCAAAGATCGTTGCCTAACATTGCCAGCTGGTTCAGGGCCACGTCATTTAACGTTCAGTAATTCAAACAAGAGTATGTATCTGATCAACGAACTGGGGAATACGATTCTCGTGTTTCCTGTTGGGGAAGACGGCCTGCCTGAGAAGGAATATGTTCATAAGATCGAAACTCTCCCCAGCGATTTTTCAGACGAGAGTACAACGGCAGACATTCATGTTCATCCGAGCGGCAAATTCTTGTACGGCACCAATCGAGGGCATGATAGCTTCTGTTGTTATCGGATACTTCATGATGAAAAACTAGAATTGATTGGGCATGTCTCCACAGGCGGTCAATCTCCTAGGAACTTTTCAATCCATCCAGATGGGCAATGGTTGGTGGTGGCCCATCAGATGTCCGGAAATATTCTCTCCTTTGCTGTTGACCAACAAACTGGAATGTTAAAGCAAACTGATAATCAACAACTCAAGCTTCAGCCATCTTGCGTGCAGTTTGGGCATCAATCTATCTGAACAATCATTGCATTCGACGGGATCCGATGACTCCTTCAGAACTTTATCATTTCTTGGATGAACACCAGATTTCATATGAAAAATTTGATCATACAGCCGTCTATACGGTGGAGGAGTCAAAGAGATTATCTCCAGCAATTTCTGGTGGAAAAACCAAGAATCTCTTCGTTCGTGACAAGAAAGGGAAGCATCACATTCTATTGACGGTAGAGCAGGACAAACGCGTTGACCTCAAGAAGGTCTCCGAATTTATCGGCTATGGCCGCTTGAGTTTCTGCTCTTCAGATCGCTTATTGAAGTATTTGGGCGTAGAGCCGGGATCTGTCTCTTTGTTGGGGGTGCTCCACAATATGGATTGCGAAGTCGAGGTTCTAATAGATGAAGACCTGTGGAAGGAGCAGTACCTTTTGTGCCACCCTTTGGTGAATACGAGTACGCTCAGGCTTGGTAGGGAGGAATTAGTAAAGCTATTTCAATTGAGTGGCCATCCTTTCCGGTTGCTGCAGATACCCGAGTTGGAGGATTAGATCACGTTATTTGGTGAGATGTAACTCTCCCCTGGAGATGGAATTTGAGTTCAACCATTGGGGGTAAAGAGAATTTTACCACTGCGGCCGCCACGGTAGGCATGACGAAGAGCTTCTTCCAGTTGGCCCAAATGATAAGTTGCTTCAACTGGCGTCGAAATTTTTCCTGATACAACCAGGCTCTCGAGTTCACCATAGAGCTGTTGCTTCGCTTCTGCAGTCATCGCCCCCAAGGTCTTGGCAAGCCAGAAACCAGTCAGTGTGATTCCTTTGAAAACCACCATGTCCGCAGTCAATTGACACGGTTCCCCGCTCAGGAGCCCATAATTGACGACAGTTCCTTCCTCACTCAAAATCCCTCCCAGGCTGAGAGTTGCCTTTCCAGCAACAGCATCAATCGCTAAGGGAATATTGGCATCTCCTAGCTCAGCCCTGACTTTCTCTGGAAGATCTTCTCCCTCAACCAACACCAAGTCTGCATCTAATTCGGTCAACTCTTTTTCAAGTTTTCCTCAAGTCACCTCAGAAGCTAGGATTAGATTCTCAAATATTTAGTCTGGATTAAATATATAACTGTTAAATAGATACAATTTTCATTAATTAAAAAATTTTAAATAAATAAAATTAGTATTTTAAATTTTTTTCATAAAAATAATAAATTTTTTATTGACATTATATATAAATTAAATGTAATATTATTGTCACATTAAGGTTGACGAAATCATTACTGATCAACAGCCTTGTGAAACCGGATTCAGCGAATCCATCATAAGCAGGACGCTTACTCAAAACATGGAGTTCATTATGTCAGTCAAGCAAATAGCCTCAGTTGAGAATCTTGTCCGCAACATCGAGCGCCAACGCAAGTCCCACCTACTAAATCATTTCCGTACAAAAGCCAGTCTGGTCTCAAACTCGGGGGCCACAGGTTACCTGAGATTGGATCCAAAATTTTCCAAGCAAAGTTGGTTGCGTCTACCAAGTTGGATGGGTAGCAGCAGCTTTAGGCAGGATTACAGAGCTCAAGTCAGTCATTCCTATTTAGCGCTTCCAAAGTGCATCCATCCAAATGCATTCTAATGCGTAAGGATGGTACTAACTCAATGTAAATTAGGCGGTAAATGAAGCTTAGGGTAAGCTATATTTGCGGATTTTTTTTGGCCAACCCGCATTAGACTGGTTAGATGCGAGGCAGTTCAATTGCGCGTTTAACCAGTTCCCCTGCTAGTCTTATCGGTCCTTTCTAAAGTCGTATGTGGGCAAGGATTGGCTTGGAAGTGTGGATAAAATTTGGATCATTGGCGCTGTATGAGCCTAACCGAATTTTAACACCTAATTTCGAACCTACTGGACACGAATTAGGTGAAATCTGCACAACCACTTACCTCACACTAGTGGAATTGTTTTTTCCAAGTGGGCGTTAATTTAGGAGATTTAAAAATTAGTTTGGGCTAACCCAAGACCGTAGAAATTGCAGACTCAAGATCACTCCACAAATCTTCAACGTTTTCAATCCCTACCGAAAATCGACATAACGTCATGGGCACTCCTGCTGCACGTTCTGCTTCATAACGAGATCGACGTTCAATGAGGCTCTCTACTCCCCCCAAACTTGTTGCGTGACTGATGACTTTGAGCGATTGAAGAATTTGGTCCGTTCTCTCAGGCGTAGTATCAATTTCGAAGGAGAGCATTCCACCACAACCGTTCGGAAGGACTCTGGTCGCTTTCTCATGCTGGGAATCACCTGGCAAGGCTGGAAAATTGACTTTCTTGATTTTGGGATGGTCTCTCAATCGTTTTGCAAGCTCCAGGGCATTGGTTTCAGAGCGATCAAGACGCACGGCAAGGGTTCGTAGACCACGCAACGCAAGGAAAGCATCCAGTCCTCCGGGGATTGCCCCAAAGTCGTGTCGATGTTTCACCATGAACTCAGCGTGTGCGTTTGATTTACAGATGACTGCTCCGAGCAGAAGATCAGAATGTCCGCCAAGAAATTTTGTCACAGATTGAAGGACAATGTCCGCACCGAAATCAAGCGGACGTTGACGAAGTGGCGTAGCGAAAGTGGAATCGACAATTGTCAGGATATTCAGCTTTTTCGCTTCGTTGACGATAGCAGGAATGTCAGCAACGACTAGAGTTGGATTGGCGATGGATTCCATCCAGATTGCGTCTGCGCTTTTAAGTGCTGCGATTGTGGCGACAGTATTTCCAAGGTCAATGAGGCGTACGTTTAGGCGTTTGTGCATCTCAAGGCGTGCAAAAATGTTCTTTACGCCGTAGTACGCTTGAGTCGGTACCAACAGAGTACCACCTGGAACAATAAGATCTGCGATAGCGGTTGCGGCTGTGAGCCCGGATGAAAATGTGGTAGCGATCCCGCCTTCCAGTTGACCAAGAGCTTCCTCAAGTGCTCCCCAGCTCTGGTTACCATCTCGACCATACCCAAGATCAGTAGTGTGGACATAAGTAGAAGAGAGAGTGACCGGCGTATTCATAGGAGCGCCAGCGACTCGGGCTGGACGCCCAGCTTGCACCGCAATGGTGTTTTGATTCCAATTCGGCTCTACCGGAACGAATTCAGGATATTGATTGTTAGACATCGGTTTTCTCTGCGTTCTTCTTTCGGTGGTGTTTGATCAGGAGTTGCCGGGCCTTTCAGCGAGGGCTTACAAGGTGGTGATTCTGCAAAGTCAGCAAGCGAAAATCAACGATTTCTAGGTATGAAGCAAGTAGTTTGATGATGATGGAATCGGTAGTTGCTGCATGGCACTCGATCAGGCTCTAAAACTTGGGAATCTGGGCAAAGTGTCCCAATTGCTGAATTCTCATCATCAAGACCAACTGTGGTTGTAGTGTTTTAAGGCGGTCCAGAGAAGTCGTGGGAAGAGGATATTGGGGGGACAATCACGGCTCTAAACGATTTCCTGAGTTGTCGTGTATGACCGGAGTAGCTATAGTGAGCAAATATTTAGATGTCTCTTAGAAAGGGTTGAATAGGACCTGAGAAAAAGAATTTGCAATTGGGAAATATGCAGATCAACGAATCAGAAAAATCACTGTCTGAGTTGCGCAAAGAATTACGCATCAAGTGGTATCGCTGTCCAATTGAAGCCAAAGAATTGCGAGAATTGTCGAAACGAAGTGATGCCAAGGGCTTTCAACTGGCATTTGGTCATCTAAGGATTTGGCTAACGACCAGCACTTTGACTTTCCTCTTCGCTAATGCTGGGTGGTGGTTTGCTGCGCTGATTCTGTTATTTGTCCATGGTACCGTGGGGACTTTTTTCATTGCTCCCTGGCATGAACTCACACACGGAACTGTTTTCCAAACCAAAAAACTTAACACATTTTTTCTCAGGATTTTTTCTCTCCTAGTTTGGCTCAGTTTCCCGGTCTACCAAGTGAGCCACAACTACCATCATCGCTTCACCTTACATTCAGCCGTTGACAAGGAATTGGTTTTACCGAAAGTTCCGTCACTGAAGCCGCTATATCTCCTGCAATTGTTCACCTTCAATTTCTCAGGTGGTTTTGAATCAAGAGGCTTAATCCCGACTCTGAAAGGATTTTGGGGAATGGCTACGGATCGTTTCAACCATCCTTATTTCAGCAATTGAGATGTACATCTTTTTGATGTTGCACCAGTAGGAAAACAGCATTCTGTTCGATGGGCTAGGTTGGTTCTCGGCTTTCATACTGGTGTGCTAATCTTTGCCTTGCTGATCGGACAACCAGTTCTATTCTTCATCATCTCTCTACATCACTACATCGGTAACTGGCTCTGGTATTTCGTCGGTGCCCCGATGCATTGTGGCCTATGCAGTGATGTATCAGACTTTCGCAAATGTGTCCGCACAATCACTTTGGATCCCATTAGTGAATTTCTTTATTGGCACATGAACTGGTATTTGGAACACCACATGTTTGCTGCGGTTCCCTGTTTCAATTTGCCGAAACTGCATCAAGTGGTTGCTGACGATATGCCAAAACCCAGAACAATGCTTGGAGCTTGGAAAGAAATGCGAGAAACCTATCGAAAACAGTTGGAGCATCCAACGTACGAGTTCGATACCCCGTTTCTCGCTCCACACCTTTAATATTTTATATCAGGACTTAACTGTACTGAAACAGTCCCTGTAAATCCCTTCCCCACTGGCTTCCCCACAAAAAATTGCCCTTTTTCGTGTCGGTAATTACCCTTTGAAATCCCAAATAAACATTTTGTTCATTAAAAAATGAGTTCTTATACTCATCGATTGCTTGAACAAGATTCTTTCTCAAAAACCCGTTCCCGGTCCAGTCCAATCACTTGGAATATTTATTCTCTAAAATAATCAGACCATCCCGATTTAATTTTCATCTCTGCAAGGACAGCTAGCAGGTTATTCAACCCCATTTGGCTTAAATCTGCCTGTTTTCTATTTTGATAGCCACTGAAACCCAGTAGATATCTGTAGGCACTTGAAATTCCGTTCTATTTCCAATGAATGTACAGAAGAAATAAGCTTTGCACTCTGAGGCAGTCTTAACAAAATCTAATTTAAAGATTCTGGTATAAGCAGTAACTAGGGATATGCTTGCTCTGGAGCTCCCAACTAGGATGTACTAAATTCCTTTTTCGTAGAAAATTATTGATGTCATTATCAGAATCAGGTCCGTTTGATTGCCGGTAGTTGCATTCTGATAGATAAGTACTTGTTATTTATGCTGATAAATCTGAATAAGTTCTCGCAGAATGAATCAACCTGCCAAATCTCCAAAAGTATTCATCTGGCTTCTTGCTTTGACTGCGTGTTCTGGAAACGTTGGGAATACAATCATTTCCCCTGCACTTGGTCCTGTTTCAAAGTATTTCGGTATCGATGAGGCCTCTTCGCAAGCGCTGCTTTCTGCATATTACCTTCCAATGGCTCTTTTCCCACTTGTTTTTGGTTCTCTCTCTGACCGATATGGTCGCAGACCCCCTTTGATCTTTGGTTTAGTACTTTTGACTGCAGGTGGCTTCACAGCAACACTGTCGGAATCTTTCGAACTATTGGTCTTTGCAAGAGTATTACAAGGAATTGGTGCTGCAGCGGCTGGTACTATCTTAATACCTATGATCAGAGACTCGTACGGAAATCTAGAAGCAGCCAGAATCCTTGCAATAGTTAGTAGTATTATGATGATTGTGCCGTTTTTCAGCTTTGCATTTGGAGGTATTATTACTGAGATTTTCAGCTGGAAAGGCACTATGTTTGTTATTTTTCTTTTTGGATTTATTTCACTGATAAATAATTTTTGGTTTCTCAGTGAAAGCAATACTCAACCTGCAAAAGAAATTAATTTAGTAAGTTTAACTAAAGACTACTCGTCCTTGATAACTAACCGAATGTATATGGCCTTGATGCTTTCTACTTCCTTTACGGTTGGTATTTGGCTCTCAATGCTTGGTTTTGTTCCTTTTGAATACCAAAGAATCGGTATTGATAGTGTGGAAATAGGTTTATGGTTTATGACTGTTCCAATTGGATTCTTGGTGGGCAACCATTTGACTAAAACTTAT
>JACLAC010006953.1_pt1 | contig 39104 bp, 33 predicted proteins | sample 8027881 | NCBI WGS metagenome assembly JACLAC01 (sample SAMN15725517, study PRJNA655200) | protist metagenome | isolation source: fluorescence activated cell sorting (FACS) single amplified genomes of... | place: Spain: Blaines Bay Microbial Observatory, Mediterranean Sea | collected 2016-01-19 | reverse complement strand
CTTAATAAGATCTCCCCAAAAAAATTGGGAACACTCCTGTTGGAGCGTGAAAACCAGTCATCAACTGCTCTGGGCAAAGGAGTAGCGGTTCCTCACCCTCGTTATCCACTACCCATCTCGAAATCCCAATCTCGCGTAGATGTGTTCTTTCTTCCCACAGCTGTCGAATGGGACGCACCAGACGGACAACTCGTTAAAATACTTTTTCTTTTGCTCAGCGCCGAATCTTCTCACCATCTTAAGATCCTTTCACAAATAGCTGGTCTGCTGCGGCAAGCAGGCGTCGAGGACTTTCTGCACCAGGCACCCGCACAAGATGAACTCTTGGACTACATTCAAACAAAAACTTCACACTGATCTTCAAACTCTCCTACCGAGTTCGCCCCTTGGAGAGGGCGAAAGACTGTCACATTTTCGAGCTCATTCTGCCCGTGAAACTGTTGTGATGATGCTTTGTGCCCTGATCATTGGAGCTGGTAGTGGGGTCTTGGCAGTTAGCCTGAACTGGGGTGTGCATTTCCTGCAGGAATCTATTCTCTTTCTACCTGACCTTGGACAGATCCTGATGCCTGCGCTAGGAGCAGGTTTAGCTGTTTTCATGATTCGAAATTTGTTGAGAGATCCTTCAGGACACGGAGTTCCTGAGGTGATTCATGCTGTATTACATGATGCGAGAAATCTGAAAAAAAGAATGATTTTTTCTCGGTTTTTCGGAAGCCTATTAACTGTTGGGACCGGGAATTCCGCTGGACTGGAAGGTCCCACAGTTTGTATTGGGGCTGCTTGGGGGGCTGTAATTGCTCGCTGGTTGAACACAAATGAGCGCCGCAGCAAACTACTACTTGGTTACGGAGTGGCAGGTGCGGTTGCTGCGATATTCAATGCGCCCTTGACAGGCCTAATTTTTACATTAGAGATCATTCTTGGGGAGTGGTCGGTATTGACTGTATTGCCCTCGATCATCGCTGCGGTGACTGCGACAGAGTTTAGTCGTGTCCTGATGGGCAATAAGATTACATTCACGCACGAGTTTGAGTTCTTCGACCCTACTTCCTTGGTTGCGTGCGTTTTGCTCGGGATATTGACAGGCTTCGTCTCAATTGCATTTTCCAGAAGCCTCAGTTGGTCGGAGAAAAAATTTCATAAAGTAGGTAGTCCTTGGGCTAGGGCTGCTCTTGGAGGTGCAATTATTGGGGGAATGGCATATCTCAATCCATCAGTGCTTGGTGAGGGCTATAATATCACGCAGGAGTTCTTGGCGCAGATAGACCAGCGTACTGTGGAATGGGTCCTTTTATTCATCATGTTGAAATTCATCGCCTGTTGCGTGACTCTTGGTTCCGGGGGGGTAGGAGGTGTATTTGCTCCCAGCCTCGTGTTGGGTAGTGCGGTGGGTATGTCTTTCGGCTTAATCTTAGGATTGACTGGCTGGGATGGTGTGGCTGAACCTGCAGCATTTGCTCTGGTTGGTATGGCAGGAATGGTGACTGGTGTGATGCATGGGCCTCTGACAGGGGTTTTTCTGGTCATGGAATCCACAGGGGGATACTCGCTGATTCTTCCCTTGATGTTAACCGCTAGTAGCGCCATGGTGACAAGTTCATTTTTGGAAGTGGGTTCTGTTTACACTCGAAATTTGATCTTCAAAGGCGATCTTGTCAAAAGAGGGTCCGACCAACATCTGTTACGATCACTGTCTAGGGATTTTCAGGATTTACTGGATCACGATTTCCTAACAGTCCGAGATAGCACCCTCTTGGGGGAGTTTGTTGAGGTCTTTAAAAATGCTCATCGGAATTACTTTCCGGTACTTGAGGCAGATTCTGATCGTTGCATCGGAATTATTTTTTTGGATGACATCCGCTCCTATCTATTCGATGCCCATCTCTATAATATAGTTTCCATGGGTTCAATCATGCGCTCTTTACCAATCATTTCCACGAATGAATCTATTGAAGAAGCTCTAGATAAATTTGAACTAAGCGGAGCCTGGGCGTTGCCGGTAATGGATGGCAAGGAGAGATTCCTGGGAATGCTTTCGAAATCAACCTTGTTTGATCATTATCGCAGGGAGTTGCAAATCACAGTTTGAAATCAACTCCAAAGATGCAGTGTCCCGATCCCTGGCCAATAAATTTCTCCTTTCCAAGGGTTTAGCCCAAATTCCAGAGCAAACCATTGAAAGCGAAGCCCCTCTTCGAATCCAATAGAAACTCCAAAAATTCCCCATAAAGTCAGCTGCAATCCGCTTCCGCCTGTCGTGGATTGTATCCAACAACCCAAAGGAAAGTCCTTACCAACGGCAGTTGAAGGCAATGTTACTTGAATTTCTGGGACTTTTCGAAGCACATCTGCTGTAAAGGTATTGCTGTTTGGACCAGGCCAGACGCGATAGAATTCACTCGCAGGATAGCTGGCGATTGCGTTCTCAACTTTCTTAATTAATTTTTCAGTTCCTTGACCACGTACCTGACCGTAAAGCTTTGGAGGATTCCCGAACCATGCTCGGTTTGGCAGGCCAATTGATTCAGAAACCACGGGCATACCCCGAAAGTGTCGCCAACCGATCACATCATATCGGCGAAAATTGGCGTCTCCAGCTTGTTTGATCGCAATCCACGTATGGACTGCAAAAGCTCCACGCCAGTTATATGCTCTTGCTCCGTAGATTTGAATGACTGCTTCATCCTCTCTTGCTTTCGCATTAGGAATAGCAACTACTCCTGAAGAGCTTTTACTCCAGTGGGTGTCCAAATTTAAATCAGAGAACTTCCATATCCACAACGGGCCAGTCAAGAGCAAGGGAGTCAATAAGAAAAAGCAAAGGAGCAACAAGCGAGTAGCTCTCCAAATTCGTTGATACCTGATGTGAATCATTTGCGGGAGAAGATTAGTTATCCTCCATTGTATGAAAAACTAAGGGCGAATGACTTCCATACCAGGAGGAACCTCAAAAGTAAAAAAACCATCAGAAAATTTGACGTTGTAACTCAGTGCTTCAAATTCGATGATTCTTACTGAACCGCTGTTGTCCTTCAGGAGCAATGCTTCCAGATCTCCTGATTCGCTATCCACACCAAGCTGCAAAAACTCGATTACACTTTGTTCTCGGTTGGGAACCAGTTCCAAAACTTTCCAGGATTTATCAGGACTTAGTAATGATTTCTGCATCCTGCGCTGGGTGAAGTCATCAGTCAATTCACCAACACCGAGAAGGAACGCTAGGGCAGTCCCATCTGTCACAACAGACAACTCCTGAATAGTCACGTTTTCCAGCAAAGGATCATATAACCAGAGAGTGACTCCATCAGTTACAAGTAGCTGAGGATCTGGTTCTTGGTACTCCCAGCGCATTTTTCCTGGACGTTGATATGCAATGCTTCCAGAGGCACTTGCTTGCCTAGCTTCACTTTCAACAATTGTAGTTTGCTGGAAATTACCTTGGAAACTCTGCATTTTTAGGTAGCGTTCTTGAACTCGCTCCAAAGTAATGGCTTGGAGAAAATAAGGATATGAGAAAATTGAAAACAGAATAATGAAAAATTTTGTCATATTTCAGGGTCGCTTAAATTCTTGATAGGCAGATGTTCCCAGCACCATGTTAGAGGTCCTCTCCAATTTTGATGACTCAATTGAATTTGATACACTCCCCATAATCCTATCATAATAGGAGGAACCCAGAGAACGAATGCTTTCATCGGTTCTTTCCCAATGGTCAGCTCCTTTGAGAAAGACCATAAAATGTAATGAATTATGATCAAGGCTAGAGCCTGGAGGTAAGCATTAGATCGTCCTCTCCTTGGGTCTACTATCCCAATGGTCAGTGCCGCCAAAGCAAAGGCGAGGCAAGCCAATGGTGTCGTAAGTCTGAGTTGGAGTTCCCTCTGACGCGTTTGCGCCCCAAAATTTCCCTCTGCTTGAATTAAATCCATGGTGGAAACTCCCCAGACTTTGCGAGTTGGAGAACCATCCAACTGAGGAGGACGAAACTGGTATTGGAATTTCTCGAAATCCATTGTTCGATACCCACCTTCAGTATTTCCAAAGTGCATAGTACCCTGCCTCAATTTTAGAAGGATGTCCTGCTCCCTCTCCCTGATAAGGAGTTGTCCTGTTGAGGAAAGTGAAACCATTGAACCTGGATGAAATTCCGTGTCTGAAATAAAAATCCCCTCCAATTCCTCATTCGGAGATTTACTTTCCACGTAAAGGACTTTGCCAGGGAAATCATAGTTAAGTACTCCAGGACGAATTGTTTTCGCTGTTTGAGATCTCAATAACCTTAGGGTTTCCTCTTCATAAGCAGAATATCCTGCTGGTTGCATCCATAGTGTGATTCCCAGGTCCAGAATGGTTGCTAGCAATCCAAAGATTGCAACGGGCACGGTGAATTGCCACGGACTTAAACCGGAAGCACCCATAGCGGTAAGTTCCAGATCGTTAGATAATCGAACCAGGACAACCACAACTGAAATAACAACTGCAATAGGCAGAGTGACTGATAAAAACTGCGGTAGTCTGTAGAGTAACATCAGTGAGACACTTTCTACGGGAACACCTCTGGAGACGATCAGGTTGATGAGCTTGTAAACCGTATCCATCGAAAGGATGAAGGTCAGGATAAAGGTGGCAAGCAGAAAAGGTGGGATGAGTTGAAGAAAAAGAGAGCGGGCCAGCATCAGATTAATTTGTAGCCAGTAAGTCTTTCAGTTGCCAGGCCACCTGCAGGGCTCGCCGACCATCCTTGGCTGAAACTTGAGGGCTATTATCCTGTTCTATACACTCCAAAAAATCAGCAATTTCAGCAAGTAGATCGTCGCCACGCTCTAACTGAAGGGTCTCTGGTTGGAGATCTTTAGGGCTTAGCTCGCTAAGGAAATTCACTTGTAGTTTCCGAGCCTGCCCTGTTCCAAAATCCAAAGAGAGATAGAGGCCGTTTTGAAAGATGCGCATCTTTCGTTCTGCTTTGTCAGAAACACGGCTGGCTGTCAAACTAGCTACGCAACCATCTGGAAAGACCAGCCTAGCGTGAGCTAGATCTGTGAGGGGTGTTAGGATAGAGACCCCCGTGCAATCTACTTTGATGGGTAGTTCCCCAGTTACAGCAAGCACAAGATCAATGTCATGAATCATCAAATCTAAAATCACATCGACATCAGTGCCTCTTTTTGGGAAGGGGGCAATCCTGAGATTTTCGATGAACTTTGGTTGTTGGATAGATTCACGGAATTCTTTGAAGACAACGTTGTAGCGTTGAACATGACCAATCTGCAGTACAAGTTGCTGGTGACTTGCCAACTTTTCTAAGTCCTCTGCTTCAGCCAAAGTACTTGCAATTGGCTTTTCGAGGAGAACATGAACTCCTGCCTCCAGAAACGGCCTTGTGATTTGATGATGATGTACTGTCGGTACAACGATACTGACAGCATCTACTTTACCAAGCAAATCCTCATGATTTTTGAAAGCTCTCGTTCCTGTCTCCTTTGCCACAACATTTGCCCTGGTGAAATCGCTATCTGCGACACCCACTAATTCCGAATTAGCCAGCTGAGCATATTTTTGGGCATGGAATCGCCCCAGGTACCCTACTCCAATAACAGCAGTTCTGAGCATTCACTTACTCTTTAACGCATTTTTGGTTCGTTCAAAAAACGACCGACTGGGTTGAGAACGTCAATATTCTCACAAGTTATGCGAAATACAGAAATGATAGGAACGGAGAGAATCATACCAACAGGGCCCCATAACCACCCCCAAAAAATAAGAGCAAGCACGACAATCAATGGGCTCATTCCTAAACTATCACCCATCACTTTTGGCTCAAGCACATTGCCTACAAATACTTGTGTTGATATGAGAAGAACCATGATGGCTAATGGCTCCGCCAGTGTTTCAAATTGGACGAAAGAAATTATGATTGGTGGAATAGTCGCCAACACAGAGCCAAAAGAGGGGATGAAATTTAGTAGAAATGTCAAGAGTCCCCAGAAGAGTGCGAAATCGACCCCAAAAAAAAGTAGAAATCCAGCAACCACAATTCCTGTGAGTGCTGAAATTCCAGTTTTGATGTTCAAGTAGTTTGCAATCTGTTGATTGATGGAATGAATTACTCCAATTGCTCGAGAGGCACCGCTACGGTGAGAAAAAGAATTTTCTAATCTTCGGATAAAGCTCTCCCGTTCAAATAGCAGATATACAAGGTAAAGTAGTACGAGAAACAGGTTCGTGAGGAATTCGACAAAGTTCCCTAATCCTTGCCCTAAAATTTGGGCAATCGCTCCTGCATTGATGTGATCGGCCCACTGAATTTTTGTCAGTTGTTCTTGGATCACTGATGGAGGAATACTGAGGGCATCTGCAGCATCAAAGAGCATCACTTGTATTCGCATCTGGTAGCGAGGTAAGTTAGCTGTTAGCGCATTGACGCTATTGTAGACCAATTGCCCGACAAGGTACAGAATCAGAGCAGTGCTGAGTAGGACGAGGAGAACTCTAAGACCGGTTGGAAAACGGAAACGGATCAGAAGTTTCTGAAGTGGTTCTGCAAGATAGGCTAGAAAAAGTGCTACAAAAAAAGGGATCAGAATCCCTGAAAGAGTTTGGAGGATAAACCCACAAGCAATTACGAAAAGCCCACCCGCAAAGAATGTTAGCAAGCCAATAGTGGTCTCGACGGAAGAGGGTAGTTTACTTTTCATGTGACATATTCAGGGTGCAGTTCCACTCCAGAATTAATTATTTTGTGCATTTTATTTCGCCAGATGATGCCTTCTGAAGCCCAGCGAATCAAAATCTTCGCAAATTCACGACCAAAGCCAAGAATCCTGCCAACGTTCATCAAGAAGTCAATCTCGCGTGTACTAATTACATCGTCAGCAGTTGTGATCAAAGCTAACTCGATAAAAATTTTGACCTCTAGTTCTCGTGTTGCCAGAGGAAACTTGTCCAACTTTGGAAGCTTTTGGTCCTTGACCGCCTGAACAAGTGAATCAACCTGGGTTTTCGAACTCAGGAAGGATAAAGCCTGTTCAAGATAACTCAGTTCGCTAGGGTCAATATTTCCATCTGCAACAATTGCATGGCAAACTGCTACTGCAAACCAAGTTTTCTGTTGTTCGTTCAGGATTTCTGGCTGTAGGCCAGTTAACATTTGTGCACTCATTTGATTTTGCAGGCTAAAGGGTTTTCATGCACTCTCAGGCTGTTTCGCCGGAAAGTTTTTTGAGATCCTCAGTTATGCGTAATGGCAGTTCTCTTTTTTCAGAACGGCTGAGAAATGCGGTATCTACCGGGGTTCCGACGTGAACAGAAAGGTGTTTGCCAGCATTAATCTTGAAGCCACTTGGTGACATGACAGTTTCAGTACCACGTAATCCAATGGGAATAATCACCGCATCGGTTTGCCTGGCAAGGAGAAAGCCACCCTTACGAAGGGGCTGTATTTTTCCATCCGGGCTTCTTGTCCCCTCTGGTGCCAGCCAAATCAAAACACCGTGTTCCATCAATTCTTTGGCTCTGGCCAAAGACTTCATTGAGTTTTTTGGATCATTCCGATCAATTGGAACAAATTCAGCTGCTATCATACCTTGACCCCAAATGGGCACCTTAAATAACTCCTGTTTGCCAATCATTCTGACAGTTCCGGGAATTGCTGCCAAGACCAACGGAATGTCAAAATAACTTCGATGATTGCTCATCAGGACGTAGCGTCTACCGGGTTCAATAGACCAAGGTTTTTCATAATGAACGGCGTACTTTACGTCGGCATATTTAAGCAAGCGTTGCGCCCATAGTTTGACTCGGGGGCTGATCACCTCTCTTCCGGCTTTTCTCAGTGAAACATCGACCATGGTCAGGAACGATAACCAGAGAGTACAACAGATTGCCCTAAGCAGAATTACTGTTGATGTAAACGGATCGGTTTCATGATTTGTCAGGGTTTCAGAGGGGCTCTTGGAGGGTTTTACTGCGGAGGTTTTTAGGTCTTTCATCTTTGAAACAAGCTCCTGGGGTCATTCTGAAACTGTTTAGGCTGAAGACAATGTTGACTCTGAAACAAAGCTTATTCACTGTAGATGTCTTTGGTTAAAGTACAAGTTCGCCTATCCTGTCCTCACATCATTTAATGTTAGCATGGAACAGCTCTTTTCCCGTTATGTTCTTGATACAAATGTCTTACTGTATGATCCTGACTCAATTTATGCTTTTCCAAATTCTCAAATCATTATCCCCTTACATGTAATAGAGGAAATTGATCGGTTCAAGAGCGTGATGAGTGCGACAGGTAGTAATGCCCGAAATATTTCCCAGGTTCTGGATCAATGTCGAAAACTGGGAAATCTCTCAACAGGAATTCATCTCTCGAATGATAGTGAATTGGTGATTTCCATGAGTACCCCAGATAACATTGATTTTCCCGAAGAATTAAATCTGGATAGAGCAAGTAACAGAACCTTGCTAGTTGCGTGGGAACTGCTGCATCAGCAACAGGAAGTCACCCTGGTTACTTTGGACACAAATGTTCGGGTCAAGGCGAATGTGCTCGGAATCCCGACGATCAATTATGATGGCCGCCACCAGGATGAACCCTACCAAGGCCTAACACGATTGGAACTTTCTGGGACTGAGTTGAGTCAATTTCGTGATCGTAATATTCTCTCTGGAGATCAAGATTTTCTATCTAATGAGGGAATTTTACTGCTGAATAAAGACAGGCAGGATGATGTAGAGATGGCGATTTTTGACAGCAAGATCGGGCATCTTCGTCCTTTTCATCATGATGACGGTGTTTGGGGAATCTTGCCAAGAAATCCGGAACAGCACTTTGCTCTCGAGTTACTTTTGGATCCAGAAATTCCCATCGTGACCTTAAGTGGAAAAGCCGGAACAGGAAAGACTTTGTTGGCATTAGCCGTTGGACTGCACATGATGTTGATGGAGAATCGATACACACGAATGATTGTTTCCCGTCCAATCTTTCCAATGGGCCGTGATATTGGCTACTTGCCGGGCGATCTAAACGAGAAATTAGATCCTTGGATGCAGCCTATTTTCGATAATTTGGAACTGTTAGTTAGTAACTCTGGTCGAAAGGGTACAAAAGGCTATCAGGAATTGATCGATCAGGGCTTCATTAGTGTTGAGCCACTTACCTATATCAGAGGTCGAAGTATTCCAAGACAGTACATGATTGTTGATGAGGCACAAAACCTCACTCCACACGAAATGAAAACGATCGTGACCAGAGCCGGTGAAGACACGAAAATTGTCTTAACCGGTGATCCGCACCAAATTGACAACCCATATGTGAATGAGGGCTCAAACGGTTTAAATACACTTGTCGAGAGGCTTAAAAAGTATTCTCTGGCAGGGCACGTGACACTGGTTCATGGGGAGCGTTCACCACTAGCAGATTTAGCAGCAAACGTACTTTAGTCTTTCAGCGGATGGAGAGGCCGTGTCCATTTGGACACGGTTGCTTTATTGAATTAGGCAGCTGCTTCTTCGGCAACAGGCATGTTTTGGGGTGAGAGAGAGATTTTTTCAGGTAGCTTGACCTGGTGATCTCGACTGAACTGATAATCTTTGAAGATATGTTCTGCTGTTAACATCTGATAGATTCCGTCCTGTAGTTGGTGGGTTGTGTCTTTCAGACGATAAACGTAATGCCCACAGGTCCATATCTTAAAGTTTCTCATTTGGGTACACAAGCATGTTTTGTCTTCCACTACCAGTTTCCCACCTTCTTTCTGAGTTCGTTCTAATTCTCGGTTGTAGGCATCTACATAGGCACAATGCCCATCACTATCAAGAATGTAGCCGAAAGCTTCGCAGTTTGGGCGGATTCCCTGACCTATCCCGGGTGAATTGGTCAACATTCTCATTGGATAGCCAGTCGGAGAAACTTGGTTGACCTCTACGTCTTTTTCGATGGCTTCGAAATATTTTTGCTTTGCCTTATCGGGTAGACCACACTCTTCGGAAACAGTGAATCTGGTTGCAACTTGGACAGCAGCAGCACCCAGTTCCATATATTCTACTGCATCTGAACCGGTAAAAATTCCACCAGCGGGTATGACGGGAATATCGATGTCGTTATCTTTCAGAAATTTCACTACTTCAATAAAAATGGTCTTGAGATCATACTCAGCCCAATCCATTCCAAATCCTAGGTGACCACCAGCTAGAGGTCCCTCAACAACAATGTAGTCTGGCATGCGATCAAGCTTAGCTGCTCGCTTCAGAAATGGACGTAGAGCTCGAACAGATGAAACAATGATTCCCAAAAATGTATCCCGGAATCGAGGATGATCACTGACCAAGGCCATGGTACCTAAATGGAGTCCAGCGCTAAGTGTGATACCATCTACCCCGGCGTTCATGGCTCCAACCATTCTTGCCTGGAGTGTTCCCCGAGGATTGTTCATTGACAACTTTTCCATGCAATTCACGAAAATCATTCCGTTGCCACGTTTGGCATTCATCGTGTTATTGACGTGCAGAAAACCTGCTTCTTCGATCATTTTTAGGTCAAATTGAACCTCAGATTTGTCGGTGCTGGAAGAGTTCGCCTTGTACTTCTGATATTTTTGTTGCACGTAGTTGGTTTTATATCTTCGGTCTGTAACGGTAGGGACCATCGCATCAGAGATGTGGCCGATGCCCCCAAGGCGAGCCACTTCAAGAGCTAATGAAGCTGTTGAAATGTCAACACCCATACCACCGGTCATGATCGGGACATACTCTTTTTGACGCAGTTTCCAGCGAAAATCGTCAACCATCTTCATCATTTGCTTTGCTCCAGAGTAAAATTCCAAAGGATTAATTTGCAGCGCTTATCCCGGAGAATGGGGGGTGGGAATCAGAGCGAGGCGCTTTCTGCGAACCAAGAAAATAAATTTATCAAAGCATTTGCTTGAATATTTTCATCCCTAAAGGATGAGAAAAAGTTTCTTTCAAGAAAAGAACCAATAATGACTAAACACTAACGTTCCAGCCGGGCTAAGGAAAGCACAAATTTAAAAGTCTTATTTTCTTGCACCGGAAGTACTAGGATTTTGAATGAACCAAACAGCACGATTACTTGAAACGCTAAAACATTATCTGAAGATTCAAGGAATCACTTATCGCATTCTTGCGCAACGTCTCAAATTGAGTGAATCCAGCGTGAAAAGGTTATTTTCGGACCAATCTCTTAGCCTTAAGCGCCTGGAAAAGATTTGTTCTGTACTGGGCCTAGATCTCTATGAGTTAGTCAAACTCAGTCGGGAGCAACAACCTCTCGTTCATTCATTCAATGATTTGCAGGAAAAGGCTCTGCTGAGTCAGCCTAGTTTATTGGTTTTGCTTGTTTTATTCGTCAATGGTTGGACAACAGAAGAACTTGTTGAAGAATTTAAGCTGGAAGAAGTTGAACTCAGAGTACAACTGCGTCAATTGGAACAATTGAAGCTGATTGAATGGTTACCACAAGACCGTACTCGCTTGTGTTTTGAGCGAAGTGTTCTTTGGCAGAGGAACAGTCCTCTCTGGCAAATTTGGGGCCGAACAAACATGCAAGAATTTTTCAATGATGAATTTGATCAAAGCAAAGAGCGCTGGCATTTTGCTGCTCCACAACTATCTGCAGATTCCAGAAAGTTGATCTTGAGTGAACTTGATAGGCTTATGCAGACATTGCGGGAGTTACAGGACATTGATGCTGCTTTACCTGCGGATGAACGAGAGCCAACAGGATTTTTGCTAGCTTACCGACCCTGGATTCCACCTCTGTTGGATAGTTTGCAGTCACAAAGAAAAGACTTGGCTTCTAAAAAGACAGCAATGCCAAAGCCATAAACTCTCTTAAGATCAGTGTATTAAAAATATTGCACTAACCTTCAAGACTGAAAAAAATTTGCTCTCTTTGGACAGATGTTCTAGCCATATCAGAGCGATACTAGGGCAACTGCTGATCGATTGCGAACACTTATGCTCCTCCTAGGTTTTCTATGTATGTGACGGATCAAATTAATTCAAGCGAATCTGAAGGGGCTTTCAACGAATTCGTTGAAGAACAATTGGAAAACCTCGTCGACGCTATTCTGACAGAGGGGGATCTGGAGAACTTTGGCGAACGGGGAAGTGATATCCTTGTAGAAATGGACGACATCGTTGCCCCTACCTTCGTCTATGGTGATGAGGGAGAAAGTGTTGGAGGTAGCGGTGGTGGGGGACCAGGTAGCGGAGGAGGAAAAATTCGATTTAACGTTCCCTTTCAGTACTTGATGGAAAGAGTCGCTAGATCCCTAAAGCTGCCCCATCTCATCAAGCAAGGGCAAGGAAAAATCAAGGAAGTCTCTTACGAATTCAAAACCTTCGCTCCCTCAGGGATTGTTCTCGATAAGAAGCGGACATTCAAACGCGCTCTTCGTACGAGCATTGGTATGAAAGTCTACGCTCCCCAAGAAGAGCGCTATGAGTTTCAATTCATGCGACGAGATCGTCGTTTCAAAGTGCCAGAGCGAGTTGAGAAACCTCGATTCAAGGCAGTAGTTTTCTACATGGGGGATATTTCCTATTCAACATACGGAGAACGTCTTCGCCTTGAAAAACGGTTGGTCAATTTTATCCAAAACTGGATCGATTACAATTATGGCGCAAAGAATGTCGATCATCGATTTTTCGTCCACGACGCAGAAGCCTACGAGGTACAGGCGGAACAGTTTTACCAAGTAGGAAATTCGGGGGGCACGCATGCAGCTCCGGTTTATCAACTGATTCACCGAATCGCAACGAACGAATACGATCCAGCATCTACAAATTTTTATGGCTTCTATTTCGGTGATGGCGAACTATTTGATGATGATGCAAAAGAAATAGTCAAAATTCTGGAAGAGCATCTGCGCCCAATCTTTAACCGGGTTGGGGTTGTAGAAGTTAAACCAGGTCGCTTAAGTCTGCTGAATCGGCAAATTGCAACACAATTTTATCGTGACTCAATTATTCGGTTTGGAGAACTGAACGATAAACTTGAAACCATTGAAATAATCAAAACGCTTTTCGCTGAACACTGAGAACTAGGGAAGCCCAATGCGTGCAGTCCAAACAGATCCAGAAATTTATGAATTGGAACAGCGAGTAGTTCACCATGCAAAAGCATTTGAACGAACGCTGCCAGAGATACGATTCTTTATTCTGGATAGCTTGGAGTTTATGTCTCTCCTTGAAAAATATGTCTATCCTGTGAGCCCTTTAAACATTTGGGAAGGCAAACGGATGGTAACTCGCAAGCACCGAGTAGAGACCGGACAGGAAGCGAGCATCTACTTCGAGGTAGTTCAAACGGGAAACCCATCCTACGCCTACTTGAACAGCACGAATTCTCCAATGATGCAGGCTTCAGTGATGGCACATGTTGTAGGACACTGCGAATTTTCGGAACTGAACGTTCTTAAGGACTCTAATCCGGATCGCACTGAGTGGGTGATCTATCTTTCCCGCAAGGTGGATCGGGCTCGTCAGCAAATGGGAGAGATCAACTACTCCCAATTCTGGAACGCTTGTGAATCTTTTGTTCCTATGATTGCCCCTCATTCGCAGTTCAATTTGGCTAGGACCGTAGAAACAGAAGTGTCCCATCAGCAGGAGACAGATACCTACGTCCCCGAAGAAAAACCTATCCCTCGATTAACGCCCTCTTTCGGTACTCTTGATAGCCTTATGCGAAATGTCAGCCCCGAAACGACCTGGCAAAGGGAGATGCAAGCCAAGCAGCGTCAGGAAACCATCAGCCGTAAAGGGTTCAAGCTGAAGGTCCCCTGTCAGGATGTAATGGGTTTTCTGTGTCGTCATGCTCCAGCAAGTCAGAGTGAACGAGCTGTTTTGGATTACATTTACTCAGTCCACTCAACCCATGATTTCGTAATCAGAACGCAGATCATGAATGAAGGCTGGGCGATGTACTGGGAAAAGAAAATTATGACTGAACTGTTCAAAGAACAATCAGTCAAAGGGATTATTGACTATGCTCGTGTTTTCTCAGGTGTCTGCTATCCACGTCCTTATTACATGCGGAATCCGTATCATCTCGGTTTCTACCTTTGGACCCACATTGAGGAACTTTACCAAGACGGGAAAGTAAGCTTGGATTTTCATGAGGAGATAAGCCAGGATGTCAAAGACCGTTGGAAACAACCTACGGTCAAGACTCCGATTCAGCATATGGAGCATCTTGTCAAAACAGTTACAGACTATGAGTTCCTCCGTCGATTTCTAACTCCAGAATTGGTGCATGAGTTTCATTTGAACAGATTCAGTAAACATCTGGCGCAACAACTTAGGATCCCACCTGATAGTATTGTCCAGGAGGATCGCCACAACGTCTGGATTGATCCAGAGCCGATTAAGAATGAGATGCTGAATTTCTTTACTCATTTCCATCGTCCGAGAATTTATCTGATCGATACTGATTTTCAGGATGGAGGCTTGTTACTTTACCACCGAGACGATGGTCGTCGCCTCCGAAAGGATTGGATAAAACCCACTCTGAAGAATCTGAACTTGATTTGGAAAGCCCCCGTATATCTGCTCTCTCGCAATTGGCTTTATTCCTTTTCAGCAAACCTCTTCAAAGAAACCGTTGTTACGGCAGTTCGCTTTGAAAGCATTCTGGAACGAATGCGAAACTCGGAAAAACCATTCCGTATCTAGCACATGGAGTTAGTATGGCCGAATTACCGTTGAAATTGCGCGACTTGTTGGGATATCGGCGAAAGAATACAATTCATTTCTCTGACTTCATTAGAAACTTACTCGATGAACCTGTAATCCACCTACAAACCTCTTCCTCAATTATTTCTGCTGCTATCAAGTATTTTGGTCACGAAATTGTGATTCGGAGTGGTGAACCAGTCATCAGCTATAACGTTTTCAGGGATCCTTTCAACAATGGTATAAATGCGGTATTTGGTCAGGAATTCTGCATCAAGCAGGTACTGGATATCATTGAATCAGCAGACAAAGAGGTTGGACCAAATCGGGGGATTATTCTAGTAGGCCCCCCGGCCTCTGGAAAAACCAATGTTGTGGACCTGATCATTCGTGCTTTAGAGGAATTCACCAAGCAGGTTTCAGTAAGACTCTATACCTTCTTTTTTCGTTTAGAAAACGAAGATGGCAGCCGCTGCGTGGAAGTACACTCTTCTTTTCATCATAATCCTCTGCTGCTCTTCCCAACCTTGATGCAGAAGGCTGATGGGAGTCTAAGTCGGCCCCGGCAAGAACTTTTCGATCATATTAACCAGCAACAAGGAGAACGAACACTACTGATCCCAAGTTTCTACCAAAATGCCAATCTTGATAAAAAGACCCTAGATATTCTGGAAGAACTTCTCAGTAATCCAAAAAATGAGGGGATGAGTCTCTTTGAGATCCTAGAAAAGTATGTTCGAGTGGAAGAAATTGAGTTTTCCGGTGCTCAGGCTCATGGAATTTCCAATATCGATGACATGCAGAATTTGCGAGTCCGCGTCAGCCCACAGGATCTGAGTGTGGAAGATATGGGAATTGTCAATGAGCACTTACCAGGCAAGTCTTTGAGGTATTATGAGGGGTCAATCATTGGATCCAATCGAGGAATTCTCCATATCCATGACGCCTTTGGAGTCAGTGGAGAGCAGATTCGTGAGAGTGATTATAAGCCCTTATTAATGTTGCTTGGCAGCGGTAGGGTTTCGGTTGAATCGACACAAACCGCAGTGGATAGTACTGTAATACTTACAACCAATATTGAGGAAATGGAACTGCTGGACCACCAACTGACTTCCTCAAAATTGTTGGACCGCATAGAGAAGGTCCCCGTCAACTATCTTTTGGATGCGAGCAGCGAAACAGATATTCTCCGTAGGGATCTGGCAAATATGCGCGAGAAGTATGACGTTGATCCAAATCTTCTTAGGATCGCCTCTTACTACTCAGTGATGACAAGACTTTTGCCGCCAATTCGAAAGAAATTTCCTTCAAGTTGGAGCCAACGGAAAATCGAACTCTATCTAAACATCACTCCCGAGCAAAAGCTCTTCATCTATTCAGCATATGCTGAGGACCCAGTCAACACCATTAAAAAGCTCCCACATTGGCACCCTTTCCGAAACGAGGCAATGCGACTAGGTTTGAATCTTAGTGATGAGCAAAGTTTTCGGGAGCAGATCTCTCACCACCCTGAATCGGTGAACCTGCGTGATTCAGGGCTTTTCAGTGAGGAAGACCTACGATTAATTGACGATGAATTTATGCGGGATTTGTGGAAGGAACACTATCCTAACGAAGGGCGAAATGGGATTTCGATCCGACAGTTGCAAAATGTGATGCGAAACACGATGGCAAGTTCAGATGGACTGAAAGTGCATGTGGGCATTTTTCTAAGCCAACTGAACCGTATCATCATAGAAGGCCCAGATTTACATCATTGGTTGGAGATCGATACACGTTACACACGCAAGCGGAAGCCTATACTAGATCGAAGTGTTGGGCGCTATGACTTGCACGAAGGAGAAGGAGACTACGGAGACTTCCAGGGATTAGTTGAAGTAGTTCGAGCTATTTACTTTCACATCATTCGCAAAGAAATCACAGTTTGTACTGTGGATCGAGATCCCCATCAAATTGAAGCCGACCTGAGAAGATACCTGCAATACGCATTGTTGGCTCGTGCACAAAGGAACAGAGCTTTTGCCCACGTGATGGTACCTCGCTTTACTTTCATTGATCCAAACAGTGGAATGAAAGTAGACGAGCCTGATTACAACTACATGAAGAGCATGGAGAGAGTAATAGATCCGGGAATGGACGAAGAGTTGTTCCGGCAGATGATCGCGCAAAAGTTCTTAGATCTGCAATCTAGTGGAGATTTAGTGCTGGAGGGAAATCGCACGATCATCAACTCAAGAAATGATAACCTGCTCAACTGCTTTGCACAAGAGTACTCTAGAGCACTCTCCCACCGTAAAATCGAGGAGGAAATCAACCCAGAGGTACTACATAATGCCTTCTTCCATAAGTTGAACGACCATAATCATTACATGAGCATTGATCCAAGGGTACAGAAGCTTGTTGAGACAATCATCACCAACATGCATCAACGGTTTGGCTACTCCCGAAGCATTGCGCTGACCACAATCGTTTACTCCTTGAGAAAAGATATTGTAAATTTCAATGCAATCCTGAGTTGATGCATTTTAGAAGAGTCGGCTTCCATTGGGAACGACTCTTTCAGGTTTTGTCAACACTACAGCTCCCTGTTCGTCTGGGAAACCCGTCACCAAGCACTCTGACAGAAAAGGACCAATCTGCTTTGGTGGAAAATTTACGACGCCAACGACCTGTCTACCAAGTAGGTCTTCCATTTGGTAATGTTGTGTGATCTGGGCACTTGAGCGCTTCACCCCTAATTCTTCTCCAAAATCAACCCAGAGTTTCCAGGCTGGTTTATGAGCCTCGGCAAAGGGTTGCACATCAACAATGGTCCCAACTCTAAGGTCCACCTTCATAAATTCTGTCCAAGATAGATCGCTCATGTCTTCGCTATTTTATTGCCAAAAAGAGTTTGCCATTCTTCGGGTTTCATATGGTTGGCATCCACTCTTCTATATTGTTGCCCGATCTCATAGGCTTTTTTGACAGTGGGTCGGCTACCAATCAGGTTTAGATAGTCAGCCACGTATGGATACATTGATAAATCCTGCTTCTGCCTCTCCCAGCTGATTGCCCAAGGATAGATCGCCATATCTGCAATGGAATAGGTTCCAGCCACAAAGTCACGATCTCGGAGTCGATTATTCAGGACTCTGTAGAGACGGCTAGTTTCTTGAGTGTATCGTTCCTGAGCATACGGTACCTGCTCTGGGGCATAGATGTTAAAATGATGATTCTGTCCCAGCATTGGACCAAAGTGCGCAACCTGCCAAGTTAACCACTGCTCCACCTCCCAGGCTTCTCGAACTCTTTGAGGATAAAATCTCTCGGTCTTTTGAGCCAGATAGCGCAAGATCGCACCTGATTCAAACAAGGAGAGAGGCCCCTCTCCATCCTCAGGCTCGGTATCCACAATTGCGGGCATCTTGTTATTTGGAGAAATCTTTAGGAACTCGCTTTCAAATTGATCACCTTTGAGAATGTCAACAGGATGAATTCTGTAATCGAGCTTGGTTTCTTCAAGAAAAATGGTGATTTTGTGCCCATTAGGGGTAGGGAAATAATAGAGTTGGATCATCTAGATTTATCCGATTACAAGAGACCGTTTGTAAGAGTTTGCGGAGGTGCTTTCTTCCACTCCCACCAAGCCTTGGTCAATAGCCCAACCAATACAAGTCCGCCACCAAGAATTCCCAACTTACCAGGTAATTCTTGTAAGAATATCCAAGCTAACAGGATGCCGAATACACTTTCTAGAAGCATGATCATGCTTGTCTCAGGTGCACTGATGTAGCGTGGACCAGATTGAATTCCGATGTAAGCCATCGGGAGACAAATCCCCCCCCAGCAACAACAACCAGCGTAAATTTTCCCATGGTGGCAAAGTAGCACCGCCGAGTAAGCCAGATCCAAGACTGAGAAGGAAACAGGCAGGAACAAGAACGGGGGTCACATCCAAGGGAGCCCGATAACGCGCGCCTAAAAAATTAATTGCAGTCGCCAGCGCAGCACCAAGCGCCATCAATAGTCCAAACGTACTTGAACCAGATTCACCCATCGCAGCACTATCCATGACAATCAAGGTGGACCCAACGATGCTGATCCCGATCAAAACCCAGGTCAAGCGGTTGATTTTTTCTCCAAGCACCAGCCAACTTAGCACCCCTGCAATAACAGGAGTGGTATTGAGCAATAACAGGACGTGGGCAACTTGAGCATGCTGAATTGCTAAAACAAAACAAGTTGAGCCGCCGATCAAACCGACCATCACGACCCAGCCTGGTCGGCCAACCTGTCGCACCTGCTTCCACCATTCGAATTGGTAGCGAAAACCTGTGAACAGCGCGAGTCCCATACCTTGAAATAAGCTGCGCCAAAACAGCTGTATTTCCAGGGGCTGATCAGCTAACCGAATCAACAGGGAGTCTGGTGAGATGAACAGAACCCCCATTGTGACTAGAAGGAATCCTCGGATTCGGTGAGGAGATTGATCAGTCAATGAGTTTTCTGTCTTCCAGTAGTAGAAACTGATTCTGAAAGGCAGAAAAGAATGGCCAAAAATTCTCGTTCAAAGGTAGACCAAAACAAGTACACCTGAGTAGGAATAGAGTTGAAGCCCCAGAGGTACCTGCGCTAATTCAAAAGCTCCAAAGTAACCAATGATCGGGAAGGAACCAAGACGTTGATGTATCTGCTTGAGATCAACATCATCTTCACCATAGAGCTGACGCCCACGTGCAGCACAGTTGAAATAGATTCCAAAAGCAGGTGTTTCTGGCAAAGTATCCCAAATTCGATGCAACATGATTTCTAGATCCTCTTCTGCAGCTATACGATTACGTAGGGCAAATGAAACAACGCTCCCTTCCTTCACCAACTCGGGGACTTCTAAGCCTTGGCTGACTACATCAATTCCAGTGAGATGTCTTATGATCGTAGATTCTCCAACAAACTGGGGTTCTTGAACATTTAATGGAAAGCTAAGCATCAGTTGTTGAGCAGCACTTTCGATATCATTGAATCCAAGTTCCACAGACGCCTGTACGTAGGATTCTAGGGCTGAGTGTCCGTCCAATTCGATAATCTGGTTGTTTTCTACTTTTGTAATGAACATTGGTTCCCCAATCACAAGGGCAGATTGGGTTACTCCTACTTGGTAACGAAATTCTCCTACCAATGTCATCCCAGTGATGCCATGCTCAACGATTTCATCCTGTCCCAATTGGACAGAGCGATTCCAAGCACCATCGTCACTAGAACCTGCACCAAAAACTTGCGGCTGATTGCTTGTATAGCGCAGGGTATTGATAAAATTATGGGGAGTTTGCTGATAGGCATCAGGGAAGAAAAGGAAAAGAGGTTCCTCACTTTGCAGCCCTTCAAGAAATTCGCGAAGTTGGTGAGCCACACTTGGCGAATGTTCTCGACGCTGACAGGTTGTGAGGGCATTGGTTCTGATTTCTGGAGTCTGGGCCAGTAAGATTACCAGACCTGGTTCCCCGTAGATTTCTCCACTTTCAGAAAGTACACCACTTGCACTGCAACCAGCCCATTGGGTTCCGGGCGTGTTTTGAACCAGGATTTGTCGAATATTTTCAGCATGGTCCAGATGCTTTGCTGAGAAAAAGACCAACCCCCAATCCACAAAGCCCTGAACCTTTATGCGGGCTTCTTGGAGAGCTTCTTCGACTGCCTGAACGGAGTTAGATTTACGGGAACTTCCTGTCCCGATAGCGCTCATGAACTAAAATCTCCAGTGACTTCGCCGTTCAGCAATGATTGGTTTCGAGTCAGAATGTGCTTCAAATAGAGTTCTCAGTCTCGATGCTGAGGAATCACAGCTGCAGAATGCATATGAGTTATTTATGTTTTTTTGAGTATGGAAGAATAAAACTAACAAAAAGTGTTTTCAAAGGCCATGAATTTCCTAAACTAACCGATCTCTTCTGCAACAAGATGGAGATCAATTCACCAGCCTAATTTTCACAAGATAAATTATGGAAAAAGTGATTAAGCCGGAAAAGGAGTGGAGAAATCAACTGACCTCAGAGGAATTTTACGTTTGTCGCCAAAAAGGCACTGAACGAGCTTTCACAGGGACTTATAATCAATATAAAAAACCTGGAACCTACGTTTGCACCTGTTGTGGTCAGTCATTGTTTGATGCAACCGATAAGTTTGATTCTGGCACAGGATGGCCAAGTTTCAGCAAACCAATTCATCCAGATGCTGTGGCAACTGAAGTGGACCGAAGTCATTTTATGGTTCGAACTGAGGTACTTTGTGCTCGTTGTGACGCACATCTGGGCCATGTCTTTGAAGATGGCCCAGCGCCAACAGGTCTCCGCTTCTGTATGAACTCAATCTCACTGAAACATCAGCCACCTCAATCGTATGAAAAAGAATGATCCCTGATCGATCCTCTGTAGTCTTACTTCACGGTCTGGCCTGTGATTCATACCTCTGGGAAACGACTGAGGGTTATCTACAAAGAGCTAATTTTGAAGTTCACCAGCCTATTATGCGAAATCAAGATTCCATCTCCAAAATGGCAAAGTTTGTTTTGGATGAGGTCGAGGGGAACTTTATTCTTGGGGGACTTTCAATGGGTGGGTATGTCGCCTTTGAAATTTGGAGACAAGCTTCGGAACGTGTTAAGGCCATTATTCTCTGCGATACAAAGCATCGACTAGACAATCCAGAAAGAGTAAAAGCACGTGAACAAACAATGCAACTGGTACAAAAGGGAAAGTTTGATCAGATGGCTAGGCTTTTTCACAAAATGCTAACAGCCCCTGATTATCTAGACGATGTTGAGAAATCAGAGAGGTTGATGGCGATGATCTATCGGACTTCACCCAAAGAATATTTAAGGCAGCAAACCGCAATTTTTAATCGTCCCGATAGTACCGAAACCTTGGCAACGATTGTCTGTCCTACCCTGATTATATGTGGGGAACTTGATCAAATCACTCCTCCTGCTGTTCATGAGGAAATGGCCGAGAAATTACCCAGCGCACAACTTGAAATCATCTCAGGGGCTGGGCATCTATCCACCCTGGAAGCTGGTGAAACGGTAGGGCCAGTCATATGTAACTGGTTACTGGGATTAGCCGACTGATCAAAATTTTTCTTATGGCTGAATGGTTCTGAAAATCGAAGAATTATTATATAAATTAACGAAGTTTTTGTTAATTGAGTTCATGTGAGGCTGTGAGTTACAAAAACCAAAGGTTCCTTGACTTGGCTCTAGCTTGGGCGTAGTGCTGATTTCCTTGTTGGCAATTTGCCTGCTTGAATAGTGAAGAGTTTTATCAAATGCGTGCTTAGGGTCATCTTTTCACAAAGGAGCCAGAAATGTTGAAGCAATTGATCATCGAACTTTACGATGAATAAGCACACCGGTTTGCCACGGCGTCATCTACTGGAGAGATTGGTCTAGTTGGCTGGAGGAACTACAACTGCACTAGCCTTTTTACCAGTGTCGAAAATATGTCATTGCCTAGGTGGTGGCAGAGCAGGATATGTGACTGACTAATGGAAATGTTGAAATTCCAACCCAAATACCCCAATCTAAACTTGCATCACAAAACAATAGAACGCAGGAGAACTTTCCGAGGTGATAAATTGCTTCACGAATATTTAAGTGTACCAAGAAATTGAACTCCAACGGTATTTCCAGATTGAGTATCGAGACGATTAGAAGTTTGCGATGATCTGATTTGGAAAGAAGCAGAAGAGAAAAAAGCTTTTAATTTGCCAATTTTTTTTGAGTGCTCGCAAGTTTTTGCGGGTATTTGCTATCACTACACACTTGATCACAACCATCTTCACCCATTTAATCGCTACCTTAAAGCAAGGGGAGTTCGCTAAATAAATTTTCATTCCTGCTTCCCTAGACGTTCTAGAGATCATTTTCCAGATCAAACACCCTCTATTTACTGCTCTCCACTTTAGGATTTTCTAGTTTGGATTAGATGCTGAAGGCCTGATCTGGGAAAATTAGAACTTTTCAAAAATCTTTGATCAACTTCCTTATTATTATCGCTCAAAAATCCAATGGTGGACACCTACTGGGATCTACGGCAGACTATCCTTTATCGGTTCATTGTTTGCCTTATTAATTCCAGTCGTCAAACACCAGCCTTTGATGTTCAGTAAACTCTCCCAATCTTTTCAATTTTGGATAACGTTGGCCCTAGTTGTGACTGTCCATCTACTTATAATATTTGTAGCACTGATGGATTATCAAACGATGGATCCAGCCTCCTCGAAAAAGGATGTGACGGAAACAGAGTTGGTGGAATCAGATTCCCCTTGCGATGGAAAAGATTTGACTGGCAAGAAAAGAGGAGTAGTCGGAGATCGGGTGAACCTGAGAGTCGGACCTGGAACCAAGTTTGAGAAGGTTACCTACGTAAATCCCAACGATTCAGATCAAGAATTGGTGGCGAGGTTGGAATCCGGTATGAGGGTTTTAGAGCAGTGTATCTCAGGTGATTGGGCAAGAGTGATGGTTGATCGACCAGCCCGGTACAAAGAAAGCCACCAAGGCTGGGTCGCTCGAGAGTACTTACGTTAAAAATTTTTACACTTCAGATGTAATCGGGCTCTTTAACACCATAGATTTCGCAAAGTCTTCTGAATTCTTTCTCCAGATAAGCCGGGACTGGGATACCAAGCTCTGATCTCTCCTCCTTGACCCTCCACTCACGATCTCCAGGTGCCATAACAGCCATTCCTTCATGCGCTGGCAAAGAACGTAGTTCGTGTAAATAGTTCTGCATCAATTCCATAAAAGAGGCACGGGAGACAAATAGATCTGGCTTAAGAACCATAAAAAATTGGCCAAGATGCCTGGGGATTGACATATCGTCAGAGTTCATCTTTAAGATTTGTGAGCAAAAAGGCATACCCGTTAGAGGTGAACAAAGGACTTCTGTCATCCCACCCAGAGCTGCACCTTTGTAGCTGTAGTCGGTGCCACCAAAGGACTTGAGCGCAACAGCATCTTTATGATTCTTCGTTGGTTGCCCGTTTTTATCGACGGCAACATTGTCTGGTAATGATCGTCCTTGAGCTCCATAATCTGCTACACGATTCCAAGGAACGCAGCTTGTAGCCATGTCTATCAGGTAAGGCGTATGATTGTCTAATGGCGCTGCGAATGCGATCGGGTTTGTGCCATGGAAGGGCTTTTTCGATCCATGAGGCAAAACTAGAGTGTCGGTATTCGAGAAACCAAAGGCCAGGAATCCCTCATTTGCTGCTTCTTCAACGTAACTACCTAGAGCTCCAAGATGTGAGGAGTGAATTACTGAAATCATACTGATCCCGTAAGTTCTGGCTCTTTGAATTCCCTCCTCAATCGCGCGATAAGATGCATAATGTCCGAAGCCGTTGCCTGCATTAACCTCAACTGCAACTGGGGTTACTTCCCTCACTTCTAGTTTCGATTTTCCATTGACACGCCCTCCTCGAACAACTTTTTCATAGTGTGGTAATAATCGTACACCATGGCTATCCACACCTTTTACAGAAGCTGAGCAAAGAGCTTTGGCAACCGCTGAAGCGGTCTCACTTCGGGTTTCTGCTTTTTCCAGAACAGTTGTCAGGAACTGGTTCAGTTCCTCCATGGAGGAACGTTTCATTTGATTTTCCCAGTCTCGATTCGCACTCATCGAATGTCTCTGTTGATTAAGCTATTACAGTTTGCCGCAGCACTAAACGGATCCCATTCTCCGTCAGTTCTTGAAGGACTGTGCTAAGTTGCTGAGAGAATATAGTATGATTTGCTAGGTCGCTGCCGAATATTTCCTCTACTTGCAGTAATTGTTTAACGTATTCTGAAGCTTTTTCACTATTCAACTGACTATTAAGGAAACCAGTGTCTTTGGCAAGCTGTTGCAGCTTCGGAGTCAAGGGGTCCTGCACCTCAAAACTATCCCCATTCTCATGAATTCCCGTCACATAGCGCATCCAGCCTGCAATGGCGAGCAGGATTCTTTTTGGAAGTCGATCGGAAGCAATATGATCACGGAGGGTGCCTAATAATCTTTGAGGAAGCTTCTGGGAGCCATCCATCGCAATTTGATATAGGCGATGATGGAGTTCTGGGTTTTGATAGCGTGCCATAAGGTCATGGGCATAGGCTTGAAGATCAATCCCTGGGGGCATACGAAGAGTTGGAATGATCTCATCCTGCCACATTTCAAGAAGGAGCTTCTGAAAATCAGAATCATTAGCGGCCTCAGCAACATACGCATGGCCAGCCATAAAGCCTAAATAGGCCAGAGTCGAGTGTGTGCCATTAAGCATTCTTAATTTCATATGCTCGAATGGTGTTACATCATCAACCATGGTTACCCCAACTTCTTCCCAAGCCGGACGACCGTTAGAGAAATTGTCCTCCAGAATCCATTGAGAAAAACCCTCAGTGACCACAACTCCCTGATCTTCTAGGCCAAGTTCCTGTTGGACTCTTTGACGATCCTTCTCTGTAGTCGCGGGTACGATTCGGTCAACCATTGAGCTGGGACAGGAAACGCGATTTTCGATCCAGTCTGCAAGTTCAGCGTCACGAAGTTTTGCAAATTCGATAAGCAATCCTCTCAGCACTTTACCGTTGCTAGGCAGGTTGTCACAACTAATGATGGTGAACGGGCCTAAATCTTGTCTCCAACGCCGATAAAGGGCCTCACAAAGATAACCCAAGGTGGAGCTGGGTTGATTTGTGTTTTCGAGATCAGCTATTACTTGAGGGTGTTTCTGGTTTAAACGACCAGTAGCTGGATCGTGACAGTAGCCCTTTTCGGTGACTGTTAAGGAAACAATTTTGGTTTCTGGGTGACAAAGCCGATTGAGAACAGCTGCTGGGCTCTCAGGAGCGCAAAGGACCTCACGGACGACTCCAATGACTTCCATACGCTGTCCGCTGCGATCATTCTCCATCAAAGTGTAGAATCCATCTTGAGGAGCCAATTGATCTCGCACATTCGGGCTCCGAAGACTTATCCCGGAGATGGACCAGTTTCCAGGGTATTGGCTTAGTAACTTTTCAGTATACCAAGCCTGGTGAGCGCGATGAAATGCGCCGATACCCAGATGAACAATACCAATCCCACAGGATTCTCGGGGGTAGCGATTACCAAATTTTTCTTGCAGTGCTATTGCGCGACTCATTTTTCCTCATTGAATCGATAAGCTTTCTTTACGAGCCGGTAGGCTAAATCAATCGCAACTTCTTTAGCTTCCTCTTCGCTCATTCGATGTTCACAGACAAGTTCAGCAAGATAGCGGCAGTCAATTCGTCGAGCTAAATCGTGTCTAGCAGGGATTGACATGAAAGCTCGTGTGTCATCATTGAAACCAACGGTGTTGTAAAAACCTGTGGTTTCGTTCGTTTGTCTACGGAAGCGTAACATCCCTTCTGGACTGTCATAGAACCACCAGGCAGGGCCAAGTTTGAGGATGGGATAGTGTCCAGCGAGTGGAGCTAACTCTCGGCTGTAGCTGGTCTCATCCAAAGTGAACAGGATCATGCTGAGTCTAGGTTCATTGCCAAATTTGTTTAGTAGTGGTCTGAGTCCATTGACATAATCAGTCGCCATTGGAATATCCGCTCCTTTGTCACGGCCAAAACGTTTGAAGAGCGGTTGATTATGATTGCGGAAAGAACCTGGATGCAACTGAACAACAAGATTATCGTCCAGACTCATTCTCACCGTTTCTGTCATCATTTGTCCACGGAATTGGTCTGCTTCTCTTGTACTGAGTTCCCCTGCTAGTCCCCTTGACAAAAGCCGTTCACATTCGGCTCGAGAAAGATCTGCTGTAGTCGCAGTTGGGTGCCCATGATCTGTGGAGGTGGCTCCCATCGCCTTAAAATATTCTCGTCGCTGCCGCAAGGCCTTCAGGTAACCATCCCATGTGTTAGTATTTTCTCCAGTAATTTCAGCTAACTTTCTGACATTTTCAGCAAAGCCCTCAAACTCAGGATCAACAACTGAATCTGGACGGAAGGCAGTAATGACATTACCCTGCCAGCCTGAATTTTTAATAGTTTGATGGTGAGTCAGGGGATCTAGAGGAGATTCAGTTGTTGCCAAGATCTCGATTTGAAACCGTTCGAACAGGGCACGTGGGCGAAAGGCTTCGCTTGATAATTTTGCGTTCACTTCGTCGTAAATTTGATCGGCATTCTCCGGCAGCATGGGAATGTTGATTCCTAGCACCTCATGTAGGGCGTGATCGAACCAAATCTTGGAGGGGGTCCCACGAAATAGATAATAATGTTCAGTAAATATTCGCCAAACTTTCCTGTGATCCGTCTCTGTAATTGAACCATCACGAGTCGGAACTCCCAAGTCTGTTAAGAAAATCCCCTGGCTGTAAAGCATTCGGAATAAGTAGTGATCAGGAATCAGGAAAAGTTCTGTCGCATTACTAAAATTTTGGTTTAGAGCAAACCAACTTGGATCGGTATGACCATGTGGACTAACGATGGGGAGATCACGGACTTCCTCATAAAGTCTTCGCGCAATATTGCGTTGTGATGGATCTGAACTGAACAGTCTATCTGGGTGATTAAATGGCGAAGAGGGTTTCATTAGTATCGCTCCATCAGAGTTTCTGTGTGTTTACAGTTGTGTCTTCAATGAATTTTGATGAACTGCGTACCAAGTTGAACAGATGCTAGGCTCCATCGATCATTGGTATATGCCCAGTCCAATAATTCAGCAGGATCTCCCACATGTTGTGTGGTTGGCCATCCCAGTAGTTGTCTAGGTTGGATGGATGTCCAGCGAATTCCTTGTTCAAGAGAGATGTTGTACCAACTTATGACATTTTGCAGACACTCCAGCAGAGTTGCCGCTGAACCAGCAAGATTCTGAGTTCCAAAGAGATGCACAACACCTTCTGGTTTAGAATGAATCTTTGTAGCACCTAAATAATAGGTTCCAGGAACTGTCCCAGAAGCTGCCGTTCCATCACTGACTAAGATGGTTCGGTCTGAACCCTTAGCTGTGATGTAGACCCGCAGCACATGAGGTTTCTGATGAAAGCCATCCGCAATAAAACTTGCAGAAAGACCTTCCTCAGCAAGTTGGCTCAGTATCGGATTGTCAACTTTTGGTAATAACTGGGCAACCCCATTGCCCAAGTGTGTTGATAACGATGCCCCAGCATCCACTGCTTTTCGGATGTCTTCGTGCGAAGCGTTCGTATGACCGAGGGATACGCGGACTCCACTTTCAACACATTTGGCAATCAATTCAAGGACACCGGGCATCTCTGGAGCCACAGTCAGAAGCTTGATTCGACCTCCTGATGCAGCTTGCCAGCTCGCAAACTTTTCCCAAGATGGCTTTTGACCCATGAACTGAGAAGGGTGGCAACCTGCAAAACCTTGGGCTGGGTTGAGAAAAGGTCCCTCTAGGTGGTATCCCTTCACCATCAACTGTGCAATAGGAGAGAACGCCCGTGCCCTCTCTAATGCTTCAAAGTTTTGATACAGATCACCCTGGTCAGCAGTGATCAAGGTTGGAAGTACATTGGTTACCCCAGTTCTTAGGAGAGCCTGCATCGATCGATGAAATTCTTCGGGATTTAAGTTGGGATTGTTAAAATCAATGCCAGCAAAACCATTGAGCTGTATATCACACAATCCAAGGGTTCGCATTCTTTCAGATGGAACTGTATTATCAACAGTTTGAAGGGACTCTTGCAGAGCTCCCTGCGCGTCGACGTGAACTTTTTGGTCAGCTGAAAAGAGCATGTTTTATGTAAGATCAGATTGGCTCAGAGACTCCAGACAATGCTAGCTCGGCTTGCCGATGACAGGCCACAAAGTGATTAGGTTGGACTTCTTCCAAGTCTGGTACTTGTTGCCGACACAAATCAGTGGCAAAGGAGCATCTGGGATGGAAATGGCAACCACTAGGGGGGTTGGACGGACTAGGCACATCTCCCTCCAAGGGTTGCATCTTTGAGCGAATTCTAGGATCCGCAATCGGTACGGCAGATAGCAAAGCTGCGGTATAAGGGTGCTTTGGGGCAAGGAAAAGCTCATCCGTTGGAGACATTTCTACGATCCGGCCTACATACATTACGGCCACACGATCGCTAATGTGCCGGACGACACTCAAATCATGCGCAACAAACAGGTAAGTCAGCTTCAACTTTTTCTGGAGATCCAGCAATAAATTGAGTACTTGAGCTTGTACTGAAACATCCAGAGCAGAGACTGGCTCATCGGCTACGACCAGACGAGGATTTAGTGCCAGGGCGCGGGCAATCACGATTCTTTGCCGTTGACCTCCACTAAACGCATGTGGAAATCGACGCATATATTCTGGCCTTAGACCCACAAGACGAAGCAGATCAGCTACTCGGTCGCTTCGTTCTTTACGATTGGTGACACCGTTAACCAATAGAGGTTCACCGACAAGATCCAGTAAGTTCATTCGAGGGTTGAGAGAGGCAAATGGGTCTTGAAAGATCATCTGCATCTCTCGACGTAGGGGTCTCAGTTGGTCACTGGATAGTTGTGTCACATCGACCAACTGTCCATCAGCTTGCCGATAATGGATTTCACCAGATGTTGGATTGATGGCACGCAGCAGACAGCGGGAAGTTGTTGTTTTTCCACAGCCACTTTCACCTACAAGTCCTAAGGTCTCTCCTTGATTTAAATGAAATGTAACCCCGTCAACGGATCGTACTTGGCCGACTACGCTTTTAAAAAGACCCTTACGAATAGGAAAATATTTTTTTAGCTCCTTAACATCTAACAAGCGCTCAGGAGGCATTGGTATATTGGCTGTCAATCTTGATTGGGCCAGTTCAGCAGGCATTGACCTCCTCTTCATGAAGGAAGCAACTTACTGATTGGTGTTTGTTGATCGCTTTGAGTACAGGTGTTTGATTGGTACACCTCTGTTGAGGGAGAGCTTCTTGACAGCGGGCTACAAAGGGACAGCCGGTTCGCTTTTGAAAAGGGTGAGGAATTGATCCTGAAATCGTTGGAAGACGACTGCGATTCTTGGTGTGAACGGTTGGGATAGACCTCAGTAGAGCCCGCGTGTAGGGATGTTGAGGATTATGGAAAATTTGATCAACTGGGCCACTCTCCATCACCTTGCCTAGGTACATCACCACGACATCATCAGCGAGTTGGGCGATCACTCCAAGGTCATGGGTGATGAAAATAATTGATGTCTGATGTTCCTGTTGTAGCTTACGCAGTAGGCTCAGAACTTGAGCTTGCGTAGTGACATCAATAGCGGTGGTGGGTTCATCAGCTATTAGGAGCAGCGGATCGCAGGTAAGGGCCATCCCGATCATTGCGCGTTGACGAAGCCCGCCACTAAGTTCCCAGGAATAGCGATCCATTGCGCTTTCTGGATTTGGGAATCCAACTTCTTTGAGACGAGTCACAGCAATCTTTTTTGCTTCTTCATCACTGACTGGTTGATGGAGTTGAATCACCTCTATCAATTGATTGCCAATCGTATGCACCGGACTGAAAGCAGCCATGGGTTCTTGGGGAATCAGTGCGATCTCATTCCCTCGAAGGGCCCTAAGTTGAGCACTCTTAGCCGGTAACTGAACGAGATCAATCATCTCAGCAGAGGAATTACCCAGAATTTTTGACCGGAAGCGAATGGCACCGTTTGCAATTCTGCCAGGTTCTTCGATCAAACGTAGAACTGACTTGATTGTAACACTTTTGCCGCAGCCACTTTCACCAACAATCCCTAAAACCTTCCCTGAATATACATCAAAGCTCACACCATCAACAGCTTTGACGGTTCCCTCATCGAGCTCAAAAACAGTCTGCAGATCGCGGACTTCCAGCAAAGGTTGATTTGTCATTTGTATTCTCAACTGTAAGGGTCTGCAGCATCACGCAAGCCATCCCCCAGGATGTTGAGCGCAAGAACGGTAAAGACGACAGCCAAGCCAGGAAGCAGCAACCATGGAGCCAGGGCAATCGACTGAAGATTCTGTGCTTCTTGTAGGAGTACACCCCAACTAATAGCAGGTGGACGTAGACCCAGGCCCAAGAAGCTCAAAAATGTTTCGTTAATGATCATTACGGGAATCGCCAGAGTACTGGTGGCAATGATGTGACTTGTAAAGGTGGGCAGCATGTGTCGGAAGATAATACGAATTTGGCTGCAACCTGAAAGTTTTGCAGCCATTACAAAGTCTTCTTCTCTCAATGACAAAAACCTACCGCGAACCTCTCGGCCGAGTGTTGTCCAGCCCAACAGAGAGAGAATGAGAGTGATAGCAAAGTACGTCTGTTCGACCGTCCAGTCTCTAGGCAAGGCAGCAGTCAAAGCCATCCAGATGGGAATAGGTGGCAGCGACTGAAGGATCTCGATCAACCTTTGAATAACTAAGTCGGGCCAGCCTCCGTAATATCCCGAGATTCCACCGAGCAGGATTCCAAGAAAAATACTTAGCCCAACTGCGACCAGCCCGATTGAAAGTGAAACTCTAGTTCCATGCATCAGTCGAGACCATTGATCACGGCCTAGACGATCGGTCCCAAGTAAGTGGAAGGAATTTCGAGCAGACGGTTTTTCAACACCAAAGAGGTGCAGATCTGTTGTGAAAAGCCCAAAAACCTCGTATTCATAACCACCTGTGAAAAAACGAAGTGGTAAAATTCTTTTCTCATCGACACCCCATTCCATCTTAAGCGTTGTCTTATTCCGTTTCCCTTTAAGCGGTTTAACATGGACTTGTAAGCTTCCATCGTGGAAAAAAGATATTCCCTGGGGCGGCATGAAGGATTCACGAGCGCTCGATTTGTTGGGATCTTGGATACTGAAGAAATCAGGAAACAAGGCAATCAGAATGATTCCAAGCAACACAAATGCACTTACTAGGGCTAACCGATGCTTCTTGAAACGCCACCAGACAAGCTTCCAATTAGGAGCTATGTCAAAAGCCTCATCCTTAATGTTTTCGTTGACTTTATTGCTCAAGGTAATTTGAGAAGTCATCTGTAGGCTCGTGCAAATTGATTCATATGGGCATCCCTGCTTTGCCCCAATTGGCCTTCATTTCCTCAGATTTTCTCCAGGTATTGGCTGGATAGGAACGCTGCCAATTTCGATGATGCCCCGCATGATCTGGCGTAAGTGTCATGTAGGGATATGATTTTTCTTGATGCCCCTGAACCAGACCTTCCATCAACGATTTGGTTAACTCTGCTTCCATGTGGTTCCTAATATCAGCAAAATCTGGATCAAGAAGTCGGTTGTTTTGTTCAAGGGGGTCCGCTTCCATATCAAATAAAGTACTGAGTCCATTCTTGTAGCGTGATAATTTCCAACGCTCATCATACCACATCAGCCCAGCACCTGTGGCTCCTATGAGGTTTTTACGGGTATGCTGATCAGGCGTTGCAGGGATTACCCGGGAGTCCTGAGCCATCATCTTTATGCCCGCATGATTGAGGATTGTTGCATAAAGATCTGTCAAAGAGACCAAGCTCTTAGATTGCCCAGCCTGATAGGTTGGTCCCTTCGCAATCAGGGGTATACGAGAAGAGGATTCGTAGAATAAAGCCTTACCAACCATGTCAAAGTCACCGAGAAAATCACCGTGATCTGATGTGAAGAAGATTAGTGTTTCACGCTCAGCATCCTGCCCTTCGATAGCGTTCAAAATTCTCCCAACTTGTTTGTCAATGATCTGAACTAAACCTGCATAGTGCCGTCGAATTGTCTGTTTGGCTAATTCCGGAAACTCTCGAAAATCTGCTTGAGCTGATCCATTGAGGTGGGCTTGAATAAAACCTCTTTGAAAGGTCTGACTGTCGACCGTCCAAGGAATTGAGAAGGGAAACTCTTCCGCAGGACCCATGGAATCAAGAATTTCTGCAGGTGGATTGTAGGGGTCATGAGGTCCAGGGAAAGCCACCCAAAGAAAATATGGTCTATCTTGGGGAGAATGCTTGATAAACTCAACAGTCCGATCTCCTACCCAAACGTCTACTTGGTGTTCCAACGGAATTGGACTCACAGAAGCCATTCGGCCCTCTATATATTTGGGTTCCTCGACGCCAGCAAGCTTCCGAAGACCTTGTGCGGCTAAATAATCAGCGTAGTCATCCTCAATATGAATGTGGCGCTTGTCTTCAGCAATCCAACGATGATTGAACCCCTCCTCTTGGTCCCAGGGGATGAAGTGCATCTTGCCAATGCCCTCAGTATAATAACCATTTTTTAAAAGACTGCGGGTAAAACTGAGAAGACCGCAGTCTTCGTGATCTGGGCGAAGCCAGTAGTTGTTCGTTAATACTCCGGTGGAGAGGGCATTGTGTCCTGTGAGAAGAGACGCCCTAGCTGGTATGCAGATTGGGGAAGGCGATAACGCCCGATTGAATTTTAAACCTTGTTGGGCAAGTGCATCGATATTTGGAGTTTGAATAAATTTAGCTCCGTAACATCCAAGAAAGTCTGGTCGGAGTTGATCCGGCATGATCAAAACAATATTGGGTTTGTTTTCTGGCATTTGTGACAATTCACTCCTCGTCCAGTCGAATTCTTGGATCTAGCCAAGCCAAGAGGATGTCCGAAATCAATGTACCAACCACTGCTAGCATCATGTAGAAAAGAATAATTGTGCCTGCCAGAAACATATCCTGACTGATCAGAGCCCTAAGCAGCATGGGGCCAATCGTAGGCAAATTCATTACCGTTGCGACAATTACACTTCCAGAAAAGATGAGAGGTAGATACCAACCAATTGTACTGATAAGGGGGTTCAGTGCTAATCGGACGGGATACTTCATGACGAGACGCCACTCGGAGAGACCCTTGGCTCGTGCCATCTCCATGTACGGTTTTTTTAGTTCGTCGAGCAAGTTGGCCCGCATCACTCTGGCAAGACGGGCAGTTCCATCCAACCCAAGAATGACAACGGGAAGCCATAAGTGCTGCAACAAATCTGCAACCCGGCCCCAACTCCAGGGAGCATCAATATACTCTGCCGAAAAAAGCCCGGTAATGCTGACTCCATAGTATTTAAAGGCAATCCACATCAGGACCAGAGCTGTCATGAAAGTGGGTGTGGCAACACCGAAGTAGTTAAAAACAGTGAAGAAGTAATCAAAAAAAGAGTACTTGCGTGTGGCTGAGAATATTCCAATCGGAATTGCAATCAACCAAGTAAACACAAATGTTCCCAAGCCAAGGGCGAGGGTGAGCCCCATACGTTCACCTATTAGTTGACTAATGGGCCGTTGCCAATCCAATGAAACTCCTAAGTCTCCAGTGAGGATTCTCCCCACCCATTTGAAATATTGAAGATACATGGGCTGATCAAGGCCGTAAAGTGCACGAAGTGCATCAATCTGGGCCCTTTCCATCGAGGAGCCAGATGCTGCTAATTCAGCAATGTAACTGGTCAGAAAGTCACCAGGAGGAGCTTGGATCAGCAAAAAGGCGATGACGGAAAAGACAACTAGCAGGAACGGCAACAGTAAGAGCCGCTTGATGATGTAGATTAGCATGCAGAAATGTCTGGGACAGACGTTTGGAGTGCGGTCTGACTCCAAAAAGAAGTCAGACCGCTAGGAGTGTGACTCAGCGTGAATAGAAATACTGCTCGAGACGAGTGTCTCCAGGAGTACGCAGAGGCCAGTCATTTCCAGCTACAGCAGGAACATTGCGCAGCTTATCATTCGCAACCAGAACTCCCTGGATCATTGGAGTCATCCCAACGGTTCCAATTTCCCAGACATTGTCAGCCCAGATCTGGAAAAGTTCTTTGGCAAGAGCGATCTGACGATTACGTCCTGAAGTTTTGGCTTCATCAATGATATCCACCAAGCGCTTGATCTCAGTGGGTGGTGCCTGCCCTTCCTTACCACCGGAGGCATACCACTTAGCAATCAAGGGTGCGAAGGTCAAAGCCGGATCACTTCGTGGGTCAAACTTGGGCTGACCGCTAAATGGAAAGCCTGTAGTATCTTCATTCCAAATCTCTGACATCAACTCATTTGCTGGCCGCATGTTAAAGTGTTGAGTCCTCTCTCGGATTTCAATGTGAGCTTTGACTCCTACTTCTGCCCAATTTTCAACTATCAACTGCCCGATATCTGGCCAGTTACCGAATTGGGGAACTATACCAATTTCAATGTCGAGGATGTTCCCATTTGACATTAATCTAAAGCCATCACCATCTTTGTTGGGAAGAATCCCGTCAAGTAGACTGTTTGCCTTATCCATATCCAATTCCGTGTATCGGAAGGCGTATTCATCACCAGGATAGTATGGATGAAATGGAGCTGGAACGCCCTGCCGAGACTCACCAAGTCCGTAGAAAGCAAGCTCCTTAATTGCTTCACGATCTATAGCGTGGGAAAGCGCAATCCGGAAGTCTTTGTTGCGAAAATACTCACCTTCTGGACCAGTCCATGTTTGGTTCAGCATCACAACTGCATCGGAGCCCCCAAAGGTTGGCCAGGTAACTACTCGATAGTTAGCTTTGTTCTCATTTTCCTTAAGGACAGGGTAAGTACTCATGCTGATATGTCGGCCTTGGAAGTCAATTTCTCCAGCAACAGCGGCGAGATTCAGGGCTTCTCTGTCTGAATAGAAGGTGAAGCGGATCTCATCAATGTAAGGCAACTGGTTGCCTTGTGGATCGATGCCTACGAAATAGGGGTTTCGCTTGATCGTAAATACTTGATCCGAAACAGTTGTTCCGTCTGGAACCCAGCCAGCCATTCCAGGTCGATTTCCACTTAAATGAGGGAGTGCTTCTACGGCAAACAATTGGGTCCAAGTGTCGAATCCAGCTGCTTTGACTTTAGCATCCAAACTCGCTTTGCTGGTGTGATCAGGGTGGAATTGCTTCAGGTAATGAGCAGGTACAAACACTAGGTTGCTGATAGATTTATCGGCACCGTCCAGGTTAGCCATGTTCAGCAAAAATGCTGTGTTAGGTTGCTTATAGGTCCACTTGACCAGATAGTCTGAGAGCTTTTCGACTGAGGCCATTGAACCATCGCCATTTTTCATCCAGCCTACACCACCTGGCATTAGTTCTTGGTTCATCAAAATATTATCATACCAGAACATAATGTCATCAGCCGTGAAAGGAGTTCCATCGGACCACTTGGCCCCCGGCCTCATGCGAATAATCCATTCGGTGAAGTTCTCGTTGGATTCCCAACCAGCAGCAATGTGGGGGACAATTTGGCTTCCGTCTGGTGCATAACGAATTAGGGCATCGTAGACGGCTCTTGTATAATTGTTGTGGTCACCAGGGCCCAGGAAAGCACGACGAAGTGTGCCACCATATTGACCAATTTCGTCAACAACTGGCAGCATTAAAGGAATTTCGGGGAGACGCTCATTCAATGGAGGCAGTGTTCCTGCTTTGACCATTGCTGCGAGATCGGGTGATTCCCCTGCAATTGCTCCTGTGCTCCCCATGATGGTAGAAAACCCAAAAGCGAAGAGAGATTTAAGAAAAGTAGATCTTTTCATGAGGTGTCCTCTTTTTACTAACCTCAGTTAGTGAAGATTTTTGAAATGAAATGAACTCATTGAACAAAAGGTAGTGTGTAACTACCCGTAAATTAAAGCATAGGTGACTCCATTGTTGGATGATTTAGAGTAGCGAAGCAGAATCCTGATCCAGCAACAAGGTAGCATGTGAAATTGTTCTCAGGATGGAGCCTGGCCGAGATTCCTCCACTGGCTCAGAAAGACAGTCCTTTACAGCGTTAGCCTTTCTGGCTTCAGGAACAATACAAAGGATGTGTACTGGAGCCATAAGAGCAGGAATTGTCAAGGTAATCGCCTGTTTTGGTACTTTATTCAGTGAAGTAAAATGACCCTCACCAACCTGTTGAAGTCGACTTTCTTCTGCTAGATCCACGACTTTTACCCAATGCGGGTCATCAAAATGTGCATCTGGGGGGTCGTTGAATGCGATGTGTCCGTTTTCTCCCCACCCCATTGCTACCAGATCAGCAGGATGTTGACGAATCAACGCCTCATAAGTCTTGCAGGCGGAACTCACATCGGAAGGCACACTCGGAATCGGATGAAAATGACCAGGCTTTGTAAACTGAAGAAAATGGTTTTCCAAAAATAGAGGGAAACTGGCTGGGTGTGATGGATCGATTCCAATGTACTCATCCATATGGAAAATTCTGACTTTCTGCCACTCAATACCTTCCAAAATTCTTAACGCCTTTAAAAAAGTTAATTGAGAATTCCCCGTTGCCAAAATCAGGTTGGCGAATCCTTTTTGGTTAATTGCTTTCTTTAAGATTTGTTGAGCTTTATTTGCAGCAGCCTGTCCGAGTTCATCATTGCTAGCATACAATTCAACAGGTAGTTTGTCGACGAGCCAACGTTTTTGAGGAGCAGGTGCGGTCATGTTTTTTCTCCAAGTTTATCAAGGATTTGAATTGAATAAATTAGGGCCCTGGGCAAATGAAAAGGATCCTTTACAGGAAGAGTTTGCAAATAGGGATTTGTTGGTTTTCCCTCCCGGTCAAGATTATGAAACCAGTCCCCCGAATCCCAATTGGGAAAGTGAGTGAAGCTATAGTCATGGATTTTCCAGTACCAATCTTCAGCCCAACTTTCTAGGGTATGAGCGTAAGCCATCAGCAGAGCTTGGAGACTCTCAGTATGGGGCCACCAGATTTTACCATGTGGATTATGCCATTTGGGCCGGCCTTCTCTAAGATGGGTTGCCAAAAACAACCCCCCAAATTGATCGTCCCAGCCGAGTTCTAGGTGCAGCCGAATGGTCTCCAGTAGTAAAATGATTTTTCCTGGTTCGCAGTGGTAACGATAGATCTCTTCTAAAAACCACATGCTTTCAACCACATGCCCTGGAATTGATGTTTGACCAATGTCACTTATGTCTTTTTGACCACCTAGAACAACGAACTCATGGAGTAAACCAGATTGGGGATTAAGATGTTGAGAGAGAATCCTTTCTGCCAATTCAAGGGATCGCAGTTTGATGTCTTCTCTGTCACTCAAGATTCCCAGTTCATGAAAAACGTGAGCAAATAACATTAGGGGGCCATGGGCCTGATACCCAGTGGGAATCGGGTGAGGCATTGTCCTAACTAAGCAATGATCATCCAACTTTGGACTTGCTTGGGCGTATGCCTCTAAGGCAACGTCTAGGCTCTTGGAATGACCGGTTGCTTTAGCGTATTCTGTAAGCCCATAGATACAAAACCCATCAACATAAATAGATTGAGGTTCCTTTGCGGGTGTGCCGTCTGCGTTCAAACTAAAGTACCATTCCCTTTCAGTAGTCCTCCCATAGTCTGTCAATAAATTTGCGATAGGATCTGCAATCTCGAGCCACTTTGGATTCTGATCAATGTCATTGAACAGTTTACTCAAGACCCAAAGAGCTCGACCCTGAGACCAAAGGTATTTTTCGGTGGAGAGTATAGTGCCATCATCCTGCACACAATTGTTTAAGCCTCCGTATCTCTGATCAATTAGTTTTGGAAACCAGAATGGGAGAACATGCTCGGTGAGATGTTGGTGCAAAAATTTTCTTAGTTCAGGCCAACTAAGACGAATTCCAGTGGTTAGTCTCATACAGTTTCAGTCGTTGGTTTATGGTGATCTGAGGGGATGCTTCGATCCACCTTCTCACCCATAAAATCAACATCCGCACTATCATTGAATCTTCTCAGTCCAACCATTTTGATAAGTGTGTCATCAACTTGCTCTAGTGGGGTATATTGAGGATGTCTAGATGCTTTGAACGGATTATTACGGGAAGCGTTATAGCAACAAATCATTGCCCATCGAGGATCAGGAGAGTGGTTCTGACCTGAACAATGCAAAAGATTACAGTGAAAAAAAAGTGTATCCCCTGGCTCTAACTCAACCTGGACTCTTTCGAAGTACTCCATTGCAATTTGCACTCGCTCAGGGTCTGCGCCAGATTGATCTCCTGCTAAAGAATGATCAAGGCGGCCTAGATGATGACTACCTTTCAGAACCTCTAGACAACCGTTGTTTAATTTTGCGGGATCCACGGCAATCATAGCGCTCGCCATAAGAGGTTGAAGGCATCCATAGTGGTACCAGTAGCCATAATCTTGATGCCATTCCCAAGCTCCTCCAATTTCAGGATCTTTGAGGATCATCTTTGAATGATAATGATAGACCTCTCCATCAAGTAGTTCCTCCATTCTGCCAACAAGCTTTTTACAACGGGCAAACATTCCATAAATACCATCGCCTGGGTGATTCCAAAGAGTAAGCCGGACCGTGGCACCCGATCTGTCTCGTCTTCCTTGGCTTCGACGATCAAGTTCCTGATCATCTTTTGCAGTCTTCTGAAGTAGTTGTGTTTCCTCAGAATCAAAAAGGTTTCTCTCAATCAGAAATCCATTCTTTTCAAAC